>Ga0102591_1000136_pt1 | contig 174871 bp, 161 predicted proteins | sample AraplaCol_mCL_r2_2_FD_76860 | JGI IMG/M metagenome (GOLD analysis project Ga0102591, IMG submission 76860) | Arabidopsis root microbial communities from North Carolina, USA - plate scrape MF_Col_mCL_r2 (SPADES assembly) (version 2) | ecosystem: Host-associated > Plants > Roots > Endosphere... | reverse complement strand
CGCGGCACCGGCCCGGTTCTCGTCAAGTAAGGCAGGAAAGACAAAGTGATCAAGGCTCGTGTCACCGTCACGCTGAAAAACGGCGTTCTCGATCCGCAGGGCAAGGCCATCGAAGGGGCGCTCGGCGCCCTCGGCTTCTCGGGCGTCGGCCATGTAAGACAAGGCAAGGTCTTCGACCTCGAGCTTGAGGGCGCCGACAAGGCCAAGGCCGAGGCCGACCTCAAGGCCATGTGCGAAAAGCTGCTCGCCAATACGGTGATCGAGAACTTCGCAATCGCAATCGACTGATGATCACGGCCCGGCTGTCCGGCGGACTTTGAAGATTTGGCGTCATGATGAAAGCAAAGCTGGAGACGGAAGTCTCGAAATATATGAGCTATGTTTTACGTCATGCGCCGGAAGCCGCGGGCTTGACGCTGGATGGCGAGGGCTGGGTGTCGTTCGATGAATTCGAAAAAGCGCTGACGTCGAAATATGACGTCTCCCGCGCCGATATTATCGAGATCGTCGAAAACAATCCCAAGAAGCGCTTCACGCTCGCCGATAACAGAATTCGCGCAAATCAAGGTCACAGCATCGAGGTCGACCTCGCCTTGAAAGAGGTCGAGCCGCCAGCCGTTCTTTTTCATGGCACGTCCCTGGCGAGCTGGTCCTCGATCGAGCGCGAGGGCCTGAAGAAGATGCAACGGCACCACGTCCATCTGTCGGCGGATGTCGAAACGGCGAAAATCGTCGCAATGCGCCGCAAGGGTGAATATGTCATCCTGCAGGTGGGTGCGGCCCGCATGTTTTCAGAGGGTCATTCTTTCTTTGTCTCCGACAATGGAGTATGGCTCACCGAAAGCGTTCCAGTTCAATATCTTTCGCGAAACGCAGGGACCCCATGAAATCAGCCGTCGTTCAACTTCCGGGCCTTAACCGCGACCGCGACATGATCGCAGCCCTGACCAAGATCTCGGGCAAGGCGCCGGTCACGATTTGGCAGACGGAAACCGATATCCCTAATGTCGACCTGATCGTCATTCCCGGCGGCTTCTCCTATGGCGACTACCTGCGTTGCGGCGCGATCGCCGCTCGCATGCCGGTCATGCAGGCGATTATCGACAAGGCTGCAAAGGGCGTGAAGGTGCTCGGCGTCTGCAACGGCTTCCAGATCCTCGTCGAGGCCGGCCTGCTGCCCGGTGCCTTGATGCGCAATGCCTCGCTGAAATTCGTCTGCCGCGAGATCAAGCTCGAAGTCGTCAACGCCGATACTGATTTCACCCGCGCCTATGCGCAGGGTCAGGTCATCCGCAGCCCGGTCGCCCATCACGACGGCAATTATTTCGCCGACGAAGCAACGCTGGCGAAGATCGAAGGCAATGGCCAGGTGGTGTTCCGTTATGCCGAGGGCACTAATCCGAATGGCTCGATCAATGATATTGCCGGCGTGATGAACGAAAAGGGCAATGTGCTCGGCATGATGCCGCATCCCGAAAACCTGATCGAAGCCGCCCATGGCGGTTCGGACGGCCGCGGTCTCTTCGCCTCCGCGCTCGACGTCATCGCCGCCTGAGCCTCGCGCCCTGATGCATGTCGCCGGCACGCCTGCCGTGGGTACGACATGCCGGGCCCTCATCCCTGGAGCAAGACCAATGCGCCCTCGCCTCTCCGTCGCAAACGCCGCCGTGTCGACTGTTCTCGCAGCCATGCTGGCAGCGTGCCAGACGCCGGCGCCGACAGCTGGTCCGAACCGCGGCGCGCTGCCGACGATGGAACGCGTGGCGCTCGGCGCCAATGCCTGCTGGTTTAAATCAGGCGACCCGGCCTTTGCTGCCTATAAACTCGCGCCGGAGCTCAATTCCTTCTCCGGCCGGCCGCGCATCCTGCTCGTTCATAAGGGCAGCCCGGAAAGCCGGCCGCTGCTCGTCGTCCAGGCCGAAGGAAGCCCGGCACGTCTTCAGGCCTTCGGCCCGATGATGCAGGAGCCGGTCGCCGGTCGTGTTGCCGCTGACGTCAATCGTTGGTCGGCAGGCGGCAAGGCCTGCAACTGATCGCAGCGATCAGTCCCAGAAAAACGACTTGCCGATTTCGCGTGCCGCTTCGGATTGCGACACGCCGATATCCTTGAGCTCGCTGGCCGTCAGGTTTCTCAGCGCACGCCGACCTTCCCGCTTTTCATGCCAGAGAAGAACAGCCGCCCAGATCCGGCCCAGGCGCGTCGCCGCCTCGGCGGGTGCGGCCGGCACGGCAACCATTCTCCTGTCCTCGAAGGAGGCAATTGATACAATCGGCATTTTGATTTCAGGTAAGGCAGACATTCCAGGAATCCTTTCGGCGATCCGTTGGAATTGACTCTTAAACTTGACAGGTACAAGGTGACAATATAAGCAATTGTCACCATGACAAATTGGCTTCCTGATCTTTCCCGCGGCTCCGGGCCGGTCTATCTCCGGCTTGCCGACAGCATTGAATCCGCCATATCGAGCGGCGCCCTACCCGCCGGCAGCAAATTGCCGCCGCAGCGCAACCTGGCCTACGATATCGGCGTGACGATCGGGACGATCGGCCGCGCCTATGCGCTGGTGCACGAGCGTGGCCTGGTTGCCGGCGAAGTCGGGCGCGGCACCTATGTGCTGAACCGTTCCGAGACGCCGCCCGGCGAACAGATGGATCCGTTGGCTGTCTCGCTCGGCGGGACCCGTTTCCAGGATGCGCCGGCAAACAAGATCCGCTTCGATACGACAGCCGCCCCTGATCTCGGGCAGGGCAAGATCATAGCTGGCATCCTCGCCGAAATCGGCGAGCAGCATCTCGCCGAGATCTCGTCCTATTCCCGGAGCTTCCCGCGCAACTGGTTCGAAGCCGGCCGTCTCTGGCTTGCCCGCAGCGGCTGGACGCCGGAGGTTGAAAACATCGTGCCGACGCTCGGCGCGCATGCGGCTGCGATATCAGTCATCGCCGCCGTTTCGGCGCCGGGCGACAAGATCGTCTTCGAGAATCTCAGCTATACCCAAATCAGCCGCAGCGCCCGCCTTCTCGGTCGTCGCACGCTGACGGTCGATTCCGACGAATGCGGCATCATCCCCGATGATTTCGAGCGGCTCTGCCAGCAGCAGCATCCGAAGCTCGCCTTCCTGATGCCGACCGTTCACAATCCGACGCTGACGATCATGCCCTATGAGCGGCGCGTCGCAATCGCTGCAATCGCCAGGAAACACGGCGTCTGGCTGATCGAGGATGATCTTTACGGCGGTATGGCCGATGACGAGACGCCACTGCTCGCCTCGATCGCGCCCGATCGCACCTTCCTCGTCAACGGCCTTTCGAAATCGGTCGCGGCCGGCGTGCGCGGCGGCTGGGTCGCCTGCCCGCCGCATTTTGCGCAGCGCATCAAGGTGACCCACAGGATGGTCACCGGCGGCCTTCCCTTCATCCTGGCGGAAACCTGCGCGCAGCTCGTCGAAAGCGGAAAGGCGCACGAAATCCGCAAGGAGAGTGTCAAGGAACTCTCCCGGCGTGTCCGGCTCGCCCGCGAACAGCTGGCAGGCTTCGATTTCGAATCACACCAGCATGCTCCGTTCCTCTGGCTAAAACTTCCGGAGCCCTGGATGTCGGGCACCTTCAAGAACGCCGCTTACCGTGATGGCGTGCTCGTCGACGACGAGGACGAGTTCAAGACGGCGCGCAGCGAAAAAACCTACTATCGCGTCCGCGTCGGCTTCTCCTCGCCGAAGACGGGGCAAGAGCTGATCGCGGGCCTGATGATCCTGCGCAGGCTGTTGGAAAATGGGGGTTCCGCCTATGATGGCGAAATATGATCTGTTGCAAATACACCTCATAGTTCCAAAAAAATCCCGGCGCTGAGCCGCTGCGCTTTACCCATCGACACTCCTTGATACCTCTCTCACATCCCACGGATGAGGGAATCAAAGGACAGCAAATGAAGATCGACTTCGACAAAGTCGCTCTGCGCTTGTTGGGTATAGCGTCAGTGGCAGCGGTTACCGGCTTTTTGGCCATGACCGGCTCCGCAAGTGCAAGTGAACAGATTTTCGATGAATTGCGCTTTGGCGCATCGGCCTCGGTACAATCGGGCCATTCCCGGGAAAACGGCGTCTTTCCGGAAATTACCGCCCTCTTCGATCCATTCGGCTACGATCAGGCTGTCGGCTGGCAGCAGCAATTGCTGCACCCCCGTGTCCATCTCGGCACCTCGATCGGCACCTCCGGCGAAGCCACCCAATTCTTCACCGGCTTCACCTGGACGGTCGATTTCAACGAGAAGCTCTTTGCCTAAGCCGGCTTCGGCGGCGTGATCCACACCGGTGATCTCGATGGCGATAGTGACGGTCCGGAACTCGGCTGCCGCGTCCTGTTTCACGAATATCTCGGCGCTGGCTATCGTTTCACCCGCAATTGGAACGTGATGGCTCAGATCGCCCACTCCTCGCATGCCAATCTCTGCGACGGGCCGAACGACGGCATGACGCGCGCCGGCCTGCAGATCGGCTACAAATTCTGAGCGGCCGCCGCTTTGTGAAGAAAGTCTGCCCGCCCTCTGTTGACGGCGGGCATTTTCCTGTCGCGCGCCGCCGCTACATAAGCTAAAGACAGCGCAAAACGCGCCAGGAACTTTCCGCTCATGACCATTCCAAACACCATCCCGATCACGCCGGAACTCATCGCAAGCCATGGCCTGAAGCCGGACGAGTACCAGCGCATTCTGGATCTGATCGGCCGCGAACCGACTTTCACCGAACTCGGCATCTTCTCGGCCATGTGGAACGAGCACTGCTCCTACAAATCCTCCAAGAAATGGCTGCGCACGCTGCCGACCAAGGGGCCGCGCGTCATTCAGGGCCCGGGCGAGAATGCCGGCGTGGTCGATATCGATGACGGCGATTGCGTCGTCTTCAAGATGGAGAGCCACAACCACCCCTCCTATATCGAGCCCTACCAGGGTGCTGCGACCGGCGTCGGCGGCATCCTGCGCGATGTCTTCACCATGGGCGCCCGCCCGATCGCCGCAATGAACGCGCTGCGTTTCGGCGAGCCCGATCATCCGAAGACCCGCCACCTCGTCTCCGGCGTCGTCTCGGGCGTCGGCGGCTATGGCAACTCCTTCGGCGTGCCGACGGTCGGCGGTGAGGTCGAGTTCGACGCCCGCTACAACGGCAACATCCTGGTCAACGCCTTTGCCGCCGGCATCGCGAAATCCAATGCCATCTTCCTGTCCGAAGCCAAGGGCGTCGGCCTTCCGGTCGTCTATCTCGGCGCCAAGACCGGCCGCGACGGCGTCGGCGGCGCGACGATGGCTTCGGCCGAATTCGACGAGTCGATCGAAGAGAAGCGCCCGACGGTTCAGGTCGGCGACCCCTTCACCGAAAAGTGCCTGCTCGAAGCGTGCCTCGAACTGATGCAGACCGGCGCGGTCATCGCCATTCAGGACATGGGCGCGGCCGGCCTCACTTGCTCGGCCGTCGAAATGGGCGCCAAGGGCGATCTCGGCATCCTGCTCGAACTCGACAAGGTGCCGGTGCGCGAAGAGAGAATGACGGCCTACGAAATGATGCTGTCGGAAAGCCAGGAGCGCATGCTCATGGTGCTGCAGCCGGAAAAGGAAGAGGAAGCCAAGGCGATCTTCGTCAAGTGGGGCCTCGATTTCGCCATCGTCGGCAAGACGACCGACGATCTGCGCTTCCGCGTCATGCATCAGGGCGAGGAAGTCGCCAACCTGCCGATCAAGGATCTCGGCGACCAGGCGCCGGAATATGACCGCCCCTGGCGCGAATCCGGCAAGCATGGCCCCCTGCCGGCAAATCTCGTCGCCGCACCCGAGGATTATGGCCAGGCGCTGCTTCAGCTCGTCGGTTCCGCCAACCAGTCGAGCCGCCGCTGGGTCTATGAGCAATACGATACGCTGATCCAGGGCAATTCGCTGCAGCTTCCGGGCGGCGATGCCGGCGTCGTGCGCGTCGACGGCCATCCCTCCAAGGCGCTCGCCTTCTCTTCCGACGTCACCCCGCGTTATGTCGAGGCAGACCCGTTCGAAGGCGGCAAGCAGGCGGTCGCCGAATGCTGGCGCAACATCACAGCGACAGGCGCCGAACCGCTCGCCGCCACCGACAATCTCAATTTCGGCAATCCCGAAAAGCCCGAGATCATGGGCCAATTCGTTCAGGCGGTGAAGGGCATCGGCGAGGCCTGCCGCGCGCTCGACTTCCCGATCGTCTCCGGCAACGTCTCGCTCTACAACGAGACCAACGGCGTCGCCATCCTGCCGACCCCGACGATCGCAGGCGTCGGCCTGCTGCCGGACTGGCGCAAGATGGCCCGCATCGGCGCTGCCAACGATGGCGATAAGGTCATCATGATCGGCGTCGACGGCAGCCATCTCGGCCAGTCCGTCTATCTCCGCGACGTGCTTTCCAGCCGTGAGGGTCCGGCGCCGGAGGTGGATCTGTTTGCCGAACGCCGCAACGGCGATTTCGTTCGCTCCGTGATCCGCAACGGCCAGGCGACCGCCTGCCACGACATCTCCTCGGGCGGCCTTGCCGTGGCGCTCGCCGAAATGGCGATGGCCTCGGGCAAAGGCCTGACGATTGATCTGAGCGAAGGCAAGGGTGCGCCGCATGCGCTGCTCTTCGGCGAGGATCAGGCGCGCTACGTCCTGACGTTGCCTGCCGATGTCGCCGATTTCGTCTGCGTCAATGCAGAAGGTGGCGGCGTTCCCTTCCGCCGTCTCGGCACGGTCGGGGGAACGGCGCTCATCGTCGGCGATCTCATCTCGCTGCCGATTCAGCAATTGCGCGATGCCCATGAATCGTGGTTCCCTGATTTCATGGAAGGCCGCGGCGAACTGGCTGCGGAATGATGCGCAAGGAGTAACGATCATGGCCATGAAACCCGGCGATATCGAAGACATGATCAAGGCTGGGATTCCCGGTGCCAAGGTGACGATCCGCGATCTGGCGGGCGACGGCGATCATTACGCCGCCGAAGTCGTCGCCGAAGCCTTTCGCGGCAAGAGCCGCGTGCAGCAGCACCAGATGGTCTACGAGGCGCTGAAGGGCAATATGGGCGGCATACTGCACGCGTTGGCGCTGCAGACCTCCGCACCGGAATAGAGCCCGACGCGATCCGGATAAACGGTGCCCGGCCCTCAGCCGGGCATTCTCTTTTCGTCGGGATCGGCAAAGACCGAGGCCGGCATTGGCCCCGATGTCAAAAGCGTGAAATCGAAGGATGCCTGCAGATCGGGCCCCAGCACATATTGCCGGTGGACGCGCAGCTGGTCCTTGCGGATTTTGCGATAGTGCTCGGGCGTCAGCATCTGCTTGACGCGGATCAGGATCATCTTCGCCGGAGGTGCATCCGCATGGCCGGAAATGGCGACGACCGGCACCTTGTAGAAATTGATCGAATCCGTCAGGCACTGCACGTCGAGCCAGGAAATCTCGGGACAGCGCGCGATCAACCCGACGCGGGCGCGCAGCTGCGTCGCCGACGATAGCAGCGCGCATTGCAGGATGGCGCTGCCGAGCGTGGCAAACACCACCCGCTTGCCCCTGAATATCTCCGGCTCCCGTTCCAGCAATATGCCGATGACATGGGCGGCAACACTCGATCCCATGCTGTGCGAGGAGATCACATATTCGTCCGCCTCTTCGTCAAGCGCGTTACGCACGGCAGCGGCCCGGTCTTCCAGCCAGTCGTTGAAATCTGTCCGGTCCATGCGGCCGAGCGCCACGGCCATTACCCAATCGGCGAAGAGATGCAGCGTATGGAAACGTTCGGAAAACGGCAGGAAGGCGAAGATGAAGAAACAAAGCGCCAGCGGTCCGCTCCAGAGCATGTGCCACGGCGAAAAGCCGAGACCATAGGGCATGATGGCGATCTGTGCCGTCAGCGCGATCGCCAGCGCGGTCAGCAGGAACGGGAAGAGGAAGAACAGACCGAAGCGCCAGGCGTGGCGAAAATATCCCCGCATCCCGCCTTCGAGCATGATCTCGGCGCAGCTTCGGAAACCTGCCATAATCTGGCTCAGCGTGTTGCCCCCGCGCAGCCTGGTTACCAGCGTATCGTGATCGACCATGTGGATCCGGCTCTTCGTCTGCCAGCTGGGGAAACCGGTCCCTTCCCCGGCCGCCGCTTTGTCGGCATCCCGTCCGCCCGTCGTGACCACGAAACTGAGGGGATCACTTCTTGCCTCCGGCGCACCCGTTTCAAGCGAATAGCCCCAAACGGCGGCACTCTGCCTGGCCGAACGCTCGTAGCGTGCCCTATGGGCAACGCCGTCGAGCGGCTCGAAGCCCGTGAAATGCAGGACGACCCGCTTCTCGATCAGTTTCATTCCACTCTTCCGGCCGGCGAATGGCCGGCATGTTGCTGCGATCCGGCTGCTGCGCCGCTGATAGGGACAAAAAAGCAGCTATGGTCTCGAAGCCGTCTTGCTAACCGAACTCTTCCGGAATTCAATAGCGTCCATGTCGTTTCCATCACGAACGGAGGGGTTTTGTGGCCGACCTAGTCAAAGAATTGATATCAGGCGTCGTCGACAGCGTGCTGAAGGAGATCCTGAAAAAGACCACCGGCCGCGTCGCGACGAAGCGCAGGAGGCGTAAGACACGACCCGCCGAGACGACGAAGGTTGCGCGCAAGACGACCTCGGCCAAGGCTAAGCCCGCCCGCAAACAGGTCAGCAAGCGCCGCACCGCCGCTGGCCGCAGCCGCCAGCGACGCAGCTAAGGCACGATCAAATGTGAGCGGCTTCGGACGAATAGCGGCGCTCTTGAGGGCATAAACCGATGATGCGCATGTTGAAAATCATTCTTGCGGCCGTCGTCGCGATCTGTCTCATCGCCGTTGCCGGCGTCTACGCCCTGTCGGAGATGCGCCTTTCCAGGACCTACGACGTCGCGGTTGCCGATTTCACCGTCAAGACGACGCTGCCTGCCGAGGAAGCCGAACGCCGCGCGCGCACGCTGATGTGTGGCGGCTGTCATCACGATGCCGGCAACGTGCTCATCGACGAACCGGGCGTCGGCCGCATCGTCGCGCCGAACCTGACCCGCTTCGTGCCCATGTACAGCGATGCTGAACTCGTGCGCCTCATCCGCCATGGCGTCAAGAAGGACGGTACCGGCGCCTTCATCATGCCGGCAAGCAACTTCGCCAATATCACCGATGACGATATGGCGGCGATCATTGCGTGGATGCGCAGTTTGAAGCAGCTTCCCGATGCGGTGGCCGGAACGACTCAATGGGGACCGCTCGGGCGAATCGGCCTGGCGCTCGACAAGATCCCCTTCGAGGCCGATCTGGTGCCTGCCGTGGGCACCCCTGCCGCGACGCGTCCGGCCGATATCGGCGAATACGCCTTCAGGACCGATTGCAGCCACTGTCATAATCTCGATACGGCAAAGCAGTCGGAAGCCTTCCTGGCGCCGGCGCTTAAGCCCCTGGCGCAATCCTATTCGGCTGCCGATTTCAGGACGCTGCTGCGCACCGGCAAGGGTGTCGGCAACCGCGATCTCGGCGTGATGACACAGGTTTCCCAATGGGATTTCAGCCATTTCACCGATGTCGAAATCGAACAGATTCAGACCTATCTCGCCAATCGACCGTAACGCGACGGCAACAACCCGGCAACGGCCTGCGCGAATTGGTCTTTTTTTGGTTCGGGCGGCTGGAATTCCTGCCGTCGCATGCTATCTAAAGGCAACGATTGAAACGGCGGGCCTTTAACCCGCCTGTTGAAAGGATCAGGTCCTATGAGCGGCATTCACGAATTCATCGACAACGAAATCAAGAGCAACGACGTCGTCCTCTTCATGAAGGGCACGCCGCAGTTTCCGCAGTGCGGTTTCTCCGGGCAGGTCGTGCAGATTCTCGATTACATCGGCGTCGACTACAAGGGCGTCAACGTGCTTGCCGATTCGGAAATCCGCCAGGGCATCAAGGAATACTCCAACTGGCCGACAATCCCGCAGCTTTACATAAAGGGCGAATTCGTCGGCGGCTGTGACATCGTCCGGGAAATGTTCCAGGCTGGTGAGCTGCAGCAGCACCTCCAGGAAAACGGCATCACCGTGCGCGGCGCCGCCTGACCGGTCACCGGACGTCCGCCCGGTTTCCAAATCTGTTTCTTGAGTTCGAGGCGCTGCGGCTAGCAGCGCCTTGACCTGTTTATGGGAATTTCATTGTGACAGATTCATCACAAGCCGTGTCCGCGGGCCGCCTGCCCATGGGCAAGCGAGAATTCATCGCGCTTGCTGCCTTCCTGATGGCCGTCAATTCGCTGGCGATCGATATCATGCTGCCGGCCTTGCAGCAGATCGGCGCGAGCCTCGGCGTCGAGAGCGAAAATCATCGTCAGTTCGTCGTCTCCACCTACCTGCTCGGCTTCGGCTGCGCCCAGTTGTTTTACGGTCCGCTCTCCGACCGTTTCGGCCGCCGCACGCCGCTTCTAATCGGCCTCGTCATCTATATCCTGTCCGCCATCAGTATCGTCTTCGTTCCGTCCTTTGCTGGCTTGCTCGCCCTGCGCTTCATCCAGGGCGTCGGCTCCGCCGCAACCCGCGTCATCACCGTCTCCATCGTTCGCGATATCTATGGCGGCCGGCAGATGGCCGAAGTCATGTCGCTGATCATGATGGTTTTCATGATCGTGCCAGTGATTGCGCCCGGCACCGGTCAGATCGTCATGTTCTTCGGTAACTGGCACCTGATCTTCCTGTTCATCGCCGCGATGGCGATTGCTATCGCCGTCTGGGCCTATCTCCGTCTGCCGGAAACCCTGCATCCCGGCAATGTCCGCCCCTTTACCGCCCGCTCGGTCTTCGGAGCCTTCAAGCTGGTGCTGACCAATCGCGTGGCGCTCTGCTACACCATCGCCAGCACCTTCATCTTCGGCGCGCTGTTCGGCTTCATCAATTCCGCCCAGCAGGTCTATGTCGGCATCTACGATCTCGGCGTCTATTTTCCCTTCGCCTTCGCCGGCGTGGCGATCTTCATGTCTTTGTCGTCCTTCTTCAATTCCCGCTTCGTCGGCAAGCTCGGCATGCGCCGCCTGTCGCACGGCTCGCTGCTCGGCTTCATTGCCATCAACACCATCTGGCTGATCGTCCAGATGGCCAGCACCGAGCCGATGCCGTTTGCCCTGTTCATCTCCTTCTTCGGCCTTGCCATGTTCCAGTTTGGCTGGATCGGCTCGAACTTCAATTCGCTCGCCATGGAACCGCTCGGCCACGTCGCCGGCACCGCCTCCTCCGTCCTCGGCTTCATGAGCACGGTCGGCGGCGCCATCATCGGCGCCGGCATCGGCCAGGCCTTCGACGGCACGGCACTGCCGATGGTCGCCGGTTATTTCGCCGTGTCGATCGTCGGCCTGGTCTTCGTGCTGATCGCCGAGAAGGGCCGCCTCTTCCAATCGCAGAACCCAGCCGTCTGAACGGCCGGCCTCATTCGCATCCGGGATTTCACCACATGACGCCGCCGCATAAACCGCACCAGGAAAACCAAGGCTCTCGCCGCATCGGCATGGGCTTTGGCGAATTCGTCGTCACCATCGCCATCATGACCGCCAGCGTCGCCATGGCGATCGACAGCATGCTGCCGGCATTGCCCAATATCGGCCATTCCCTCGGCGTCACCAATACCAACGACGCGCAGCTGATCATCGGCGTGTTCTTCTTAGGCTTCGGCGTCTCACAGATATTCTTCGGCAGCCTTTCGGATACGTTCGGCCGCCGCAACATCCTGCTCGGCGGCCTGGCCTGCTATATTGTCGGAATGTTTGCCGCCGCAGCGACCGGCAGTTTCGAAATGCTGCTCGTCATGCGTTTCGTCCAGGGCATCGGCGGTGCGGCCGTGCGCATCACCACCATGGCCATCGTCCGCGACTGCTTCGGCGGCCGCGAAATGGCGCGCGTCATGTCTTATGTCATGATCGTCTTCATGATCGTGCCGATCGTTGCGCCTTCCGTCGGCCAGCTCATCATCCTCTATGCCAACTGGCACTGGATCTTCATCCTGCTCGGCATCATCGCCGCCATCCTGTTCGTCTGGGCTCTTCTGCGGTTGAAGGAATCGCTGCCGCCGGAAGAGCGGCTGCCGCTGTCGGTTGCCTCTGTCGGGGATGGCTTCAAGACCGTGCTCACGAACCGTATCACCTGCGGCTACATGATCGGCCTCACCATGTTCACCGGCGTCATCAGCGCCTATGTGATCTCGGTGCAGCAGGTCTTCGGTGAAGTCTATGGCCTTGGCGACTGGTTGCCGATCGCCTTTGCGGCCACCGCAGGCGGCATCGCCGTCGCCAATTTCGCCAACGGCTTCTTCGTGCGCAAATTCGGCATGCGTCGCATCTCGCACGCCGCCCTGCTGATTTTCACGGCACTGTCGGCTGTCGGCTTCTTCTATTCGCTGGCTGGCAAGCCGGATTTCGCCATCGCCTACGGCATCTTCACCATCGTGCTGATGATGTTTGCCCTGATCGCCACCAATTTCACCGCCATCAGCCTCGAGCCGATGGGCAATCTCGCGGGCACGGCCACCGCCATCACCGGTTTCGTCTCGACGACCTTCGGCGCCATCCTCGGCGGCCTGGTCGGTCAGATGTTCAACGGCACGGTGCAGCCGCTCTTCGGCGGCTTCGCGCTCTTCGGCGCGGTGACGATCGCAGCCACCCTTTGGGCGGAGAACGGCAAGCTCTTCACCCACCCCGGCGACAGCCCGCAGCTCGATCCGGGTGCGGCCCACTTTTGAAATGCGAGCTGCTGGGTGGTTCGGTCCCGGCGGCATTGCATTTAAATAACAAACTCGGCACGTTCCTAAATCTGGATGCCCTTGGAACAAGGAGCTCAGTTTTGGATGTAGAATATCAACATCTCCCCCCGCCATTGCAGGGTGGGATATTTCAAGCCAAAACAAATACCGCCACTGGCGTTGTGGTACTCGGTGGCTCCAGTGGTCGGGTCGATGTGGCCCGTGCCAGGTTGTGTGCCAGCCAAGGGGCAACGGTAATCGCGCTTCGGTGGTTCGGCGGCGAAGGCCAGGTGCCAGGTATTTGCGAGGTGCCGCTGGAAATCTTCTTCGCCGCCACCGATTATTTGATGGAGCTCGGCTGCAGACGTATCGTCTTGGTGGGGACATCGAAAGGCGCCGAAGCCGCGCTGCTCACGGCGGTATATGATCCACGCATCAGCGCCGTCATCGCAATGAGCCCTTCTTCGGTTGTATGGGGAAATATTGGTCCGGGGCTTGACGGCATCAGCTGGCCGGAACGCTCATCCTGGACGTTGCGAGGGACACCGCTTCCCTTTGTATCGTCCGACCCCGAATGGGTGCAGGAATACCGAGACGGGCTCGTTGCCTACCGGGGCCTGTTCGAACGATGTCTTCAAGTGCACGAGTCTGAGATCGAGCCAGCAACTATCCCTTTGGAGAAAACAACTGCCGAAATTCTGCTTGTGGCAGGAGGCGATGATGCGCTTTGGCCGTCAGACGAATTTGCCGCAGCAATTGTTCGCCGGCGCGCAGCTTCGGGCCTATTCACCCAGCTTGTGTTGGGAGAAGATGCGGGCCATCGCATTTTGCTGCCGGGGGAAACGACTCCCCGATCATCGCTGCGTGCTCACGGTGGAAGTGAGACAGCCGATGCCAAATTGGGACGACTGGCGTGGGAGTACATTCTCGCTGCCCTATAACAGGATAGCAGTAGTCATTTGATCGATGGTTCAAGCCATCGGATTGGTGCGGCAGTGCGCGAAGGCATCCTCTATGGACGACCGAATTCTGATCAGGTCTTACGCGCCCGGCGACGTGGACGCGACGATTGAAATTTTTCTGCGTGCGATTCGAGAGGTCTCGTCGAAAGACTACTCACCCGCTCAGATCCAGGCTTGGGCGAAGGTGGAAGATCGCGGACTATGGGCAGAGCGAAGGAAAAGCAGGCCTGCCTGGATCGCAGAATTTGACGGACAGCCTGTTGGGTTTTCCGACCTGACCGGCGACGGGTGCCTGGACATGATGTTTGTGCATCCCGAATTTCAAGGGCTTGGAATAGCAAGCCGGCTGTTGAGCAGGATCGAGGACGAAGCTCTGAAACTGGGGTTCAGCCGAATTTATACCGAAGCCAGCCGAACTGCCCGGCCGTTTTTTGCGCGAAAAGGCTTCCGCGTCATAACGAAGCAAATCGTCGAGAAACGTGGGCAAAGCCTGGAAAACTTTCTCATGGAAAAGTTCTACGGATAACAGGCGGCAGTCGGACCGCTTTTCAGACCGTGAAAACCTCACGCCGTAGCACGTTCCACGAGGCCTTGTCGGGCGCAATCAGCAGACCGCCGTCGAGGTGATGCGGCTGGTAGGGCGAGCCGTCGAAGCGCGCCGCATAGGCACCGGCCTCCTGCGAGATCAGCGTGCCGGCAAGATGATCCCAGGGCATCAGCTTGTTGTACATCAGGTAATGCACATGGCCGCCGGCAAAGGTGCGGTATTCTTGGGCCGCACAGCGGTAATTGGTGAGGAAACGCACCTTGGCCAGATTGCCGAGAATCTCCGCCCGCTTCTCCTGCGGCAGGTAGCCGGTCGAGGCCATGCCGACCATCTGGTCGAGCGCAACCGGGTCTGCAACCGCGAGCCGCTGCGCTTCGCCATCCGGCCGGCGCAGCCAGGCGCCGCCGCCTTTTTCCGCCATCACCCAGTCGTCGCCCATCGGATCGTAGATGATACCGGCAACCGTCTCGCCGGCCGAGACGACAGAGGCCATGACGCCGAAAGCCGGAATACCGGAGGCGAAGTTGAACGTACCGTCGACCGGATCGACGACGATGGCGAGATCGGCATCTTCGAGCCCGTAGAGCAAATCAGGCTCGGCCGCGACCGATTCCTCGCCGAGGAACAGCGCACTCGGCCAGAGCCGCTGAGCTTCCGCCTTGATCATCCGCTCGGCCTGTTCATCCGCCTCGGTGACGAGATCGGTCGCCTCGCTCTTCGCGCGCACGTCGCCCTGGCCGAGCCGGCGGAAGCGCGGCAGGATCTCCGCCTTCGCCGCGCGGCGCAGCAGATCGGCAAGAACGGTCACGTCAACGGTCGAAGTCATGTCAAATCCTTTCGGTCCGGCCTTTCGGGAAGGGCCTCACATCAAATGCCGACGATCTCACGTCGGATCAGCTGCCAGCTTTCCCGATCGGGTGCGGAGATGATGCCGCCCGTCGTCTCGCCGGGGCGATAGGGCGTGCCGTCGAATTTCGCCGTATGGCCGCCGGCCTCCTGATGCGCGAGCACGCCGGCCAGGTGGTCCCAGGGCATCAGCTTCGCATGGCCGATGAAGTGCATCTTGCCGGAAGCGACCATCCAATATTCGTAGGCCGAGCAATTGAAGGAGAAGGTCATCCGGATCTTCGCCATGTTGGCGCAGATGCGCGCGCGATCCGGGTCGTCCATGTGGCCCCATGAGAGGCCGCCGACCATCTGGCTCAGGCTAGCAGGCTCGGCCACCTTCAGCTTTGTCGACTGCCCGTCCCGGCGTGTCAGCAACGTGCCGGCACCCTTGATCGCCGTCACGGTATCGCCGAGAACGGGATCGTGAATGATGCCGGCGACCGTTTCGCCCCTGGCCGTCACCGCCAGCATCGTCCCGAAGACGGGAAGCCCGGCGGCGAAATTGAACGTCCCGTCGACAGGGTCGATGACGAAGGCAAGCTCGGCATCGGCAAGGGCCGGCACGACGGACCGATCGGCATCATAAGCCTCTTCGCCAACGATGAGTGCTTGAGGAAAGCGCTCCCTTAGCGCCGCGGTGATCCTGTGTTCGGCATGCAGATCCGCCTGTGTCACCAGATCGATTGCCGAAGTCTTTTCCGAAACATCGGCATCGGCGAGATTGCGGAAACGCGGCATGATCTCGGCACGCGCCGCCTCCCGGATGCAATCACCAAGAAAGAGAATGTCCTTGTCAGAAATAGTCATGCGAAATCCTGTCCGTCATACATGAGCCGCCTGCTTAGCCGGCCATTCATGACGGGTCGGTGACAGCAAGGGTGGAAAAGTCGAAGAGTTTCGGATCGAGCAGATGTGAAGGGTTCACATGCGAAAGCGCCCGCAGCATCGTGTCCTTGCGTCCCGGCATGCGCTGTTCGATATCGGCGAGCATATCCTTCATCGCATTGCGCTGCAGCCCGTCCTGCGAGCCGCACAGATCGCAGGGGATGATCGGAAACTGCATCGCGACAGCGAATTTCGCGAGGTCTTCCTCAGCGGCATAGGCAAGCGGCCGGAGCACCATCAGGTCGCCCTCGTCGTTCAGAAGCTTGGCCGGCATCGAGGCGAGCCGCCCGCCATGGAAGAAATTCATGAAGAAGGTTTCGAGAATGTCTTCGCGGTGGTGACCGAGCACCAGCGCATCGCAGCCCTCTTCCCGCGCGACGCGGTAGAGATTGCCGCGCCGCAGCCGCGAACAGAGTGAGCAGTAGGTGGCGCCTTCCGGCACCTTCTCCTTCACGATCGAATAGGTATCGCGATACTCGATCCGATGCCGAACGCCGATCTTTTTCAGATAATCCGGCAGCACGTGCTTCGGGAAATTCGGCTGTCCCTGATCGAGATTGCAGGCGATGAGCTCCACCGGCAGCAAGCCGCGCCATTTGAGATCGAGCAGCAAGGCCAGCAGCCCGTAGGAATCCTTGCCGCCGGAAAGGCCGACCAGCCAGCGCTTCTGGCCCTTCAGCATGTCGAAATCGTCGAAGGCCTGGCGCACCTGCCGCAGCAAGCGCTTGCGCAGCTTGTTGAAGGAGACGGAACGCGGCGCATCGGCAAACAGCGCATGGCCGCCGGTGTCGGCCTCGCCACTCTCCAACTCATCGGCGATATTGGCTGCGATATTCATTGCTTCGTCCTACAGAAATTCCACACTTGCTCTAGCAGAAACCCGTCTGGCAACACAGCGTCAATCGCCGAAAACCGACCAGCCGGTGCGGGCCGCGAGCATTTCCAGCGCCGCGGCGCCGAGTTGCGAATTACCGACCTTGTTCAGCCCCGGCGACCACACCGCGATCGAAGCAATGCCGGGCGCCACAGCGAAGATGCCGCCGCCGACACCGCTCTTGCCGGGCAGGCCGACATGATAGGCGAAGTCACCCGAGCCATCGTAATGGCCGCAGGTCAACATCAGCGCATTGATGCGCCGCGCCCGCTTCGGCGAGACCACCGAATGGCCGGTCGTCGGATTGCTGCCGCGCGCCGCCAGGAACAGCCCGGCGCGGGCGAGCTGCTCACAAGTCATCGACAGCGCGCATTGATGGAAATAAACGCCGAGCACATGATCGACGGGATGGTCGAGATTGCGATAGGCGCGCATGAAGTTGGCGAGCGCGAAATTGCGATAGCCCGTCTGCGTCTCCGAACGCGCCACCTTGTCGTCGATGGTGATCGACTCGTCATCGGCGAGATAACGCACGAAGCGCAGCAGCTCGCCGATTGCCTCGCGCGGCGCATGGCCGGCCATGACGACGTCGCTGACGGCGATCGCGCCGGCATTGATGAAGGGATTGCGCGGGATGCCGCTCTCGTGCTCGAGCTGGACGATCGAGTTGAAAGCCGATCCCGAGGGCTCGCGCCCGACCCGCTTCCACAGTCCCTCGCCGACCTTGCCGAGCGCCAGCGTCAGCATGAACACCTTCGATATGCTCTGGATCGAAAAGGCAGTATCGGCATCGCCGACACGGTAAACCTTGCCGTCGACGGTGACGATCGCCATGCCGAACTGCTTCGGATCGACCTTGGCGAGCTCGGGAATATAGTCCGCGACCTTGCCCTCGCCGATCCGCGGCTGGATATCGGCGTAGATGCTATCGAGGGTCGCCTGCAAATCTGCCATCGCTTCTCTCCAGATCGCAAAAAAGCCGCTCGAAAGAGCGGCTTTCCATATATCGGCGCATGCTGTTGTCTCGCAATCGGTTTCGACTGCGAGACGAAGGCATTAACGCGAATAGAATTCGACGACCAGATGCGGTTCCATGACGACCGGGAACGGAACGTCGCTGAGCGTCGGAACGCGGCCGAAGGTTGCGACCATCTTGTTGTGATCGACTTCGATATAGTCGGGAACGTCGCGCTCTGCGAGGCTGACGGCTTCCAGAACGGTCACCAGCTGCTTCGACTTTTCGCGAACTTCGATGACGTCGCCGGCCTTGCAACGGTAGGAACCGATGTTGACGCGAACGCCGTTGACGGTGACGTGGCCATGGTTGACGAACTGACGGGCAGCAAAGACCGTCGGGACGAACTTGGCGCGATAGACGATGGCGTCCAGACGCGATTCCAACAGGCCGATCAGGTTTTCAGAGGTGTCGCCCTTGCGGCGATCAGCTTCGGCGAAGATCGCGCGGAACTGCTTTTCGCGCAGGTCGCCGTAGTAGCCCTTGAGCTTCTGCTTGGCGCGCAGCTGCACACCGAAGTCCGAAAGCTTGCCCTTGCGGCGCTGGCCGTGCTGGCCCGGGCCGTATTCGCGGCGGTTCACCGGGGACTTCGGACGGCCCCAGATATTTTCGCCCATACGGCGGTCAATTTTGTACTTGGACGATTCGCGCTTGCTCATCGTATTTCCTTTCAAAGGTTTATGACGATTTGTTACCAAACCGCACGAAGGAAACACGCCCTCCTCTGATCTCTGCCGAGATCTGACAGGATGTTTCGGTTAGCGAACAGAAACGATCCACGGGACATGTCAAATGAAACACCGGGCATTGCTGCCCGGTGCTTGTGGCGGTCTTTAGAGGGCCGTCATGAAAATGTCAACAGCGGCACAGCCTGAACGCGCCACTATTCTGCCGCCAACGGCTGGTCGCCGCCTGTATCAGGCGCGTTGGCGTCGCCAGGTGCGGTCTGGCAGTTCATATCGGGAAAAGCGACGATGCGCTTGCCAGAGAAATCCGTGTGCACGACGACAATACCCTGCTCCTCGAAATAGCCAAGCAGGCGGCGGGCGCGGCGGGCGGAATGGGTGCCGTAGGCGCGGGCGATCCGGGCGTCCGACGGGCACGGTTCGCCGCAGACGGCGGCCTTGGCGAGCATCAGGAAGACACCCTGCAGATCGTCGGTGACGCCTGACGACAGCGACAGCGCCGTTGCCCAGGCATCGCTCGCGGCCGTTTCCGCATCAACGCCCGAGCGCGAGATCGCCACGCGCCGGCGGAAATCCGGCAGGGCGATCGGTGGTCCCGGCACACGGCGCATGCGCAGCCGCACGAGAAAATCCTGGTAAAGCACCGAATCGGTGCGGAAACCGGAGGTGGGATCGTCGAGGATTTCGGCAAGCACTCCGGCAAGGCGCTCCTCCCGCTCCTCGGCCGAGACCTCCACCTGGCTCGCCCTCGCCTCGGCAGGTGCGGCCGAGGCTGCCGGCGTCGAGCGCGAGAGTTCGGCGAGAATGTCGGTCGTCGGCCGCGGCGCCGGCGCAGCGCGGCGCATGGGCGGGCGCTGGAATTCTTCCGGATCGGGCGTGAAGATCAGGTCCTCGACATCCTGAGGCGCATCCGGCAGCGGCATCAGCTTCGGGCTGGACGAGCGCGCCGAAGTCTCCACCGCTCCGATCTGGATCGGCAGCGGCCGGCGCGACAGCGCCGGTCCGAGAGCGACGAAATTGCCACGCTTCAGGTCGCGGAACATCTCGGCCTGGCGCCGATCCATCCCGAGCAGGTCGGCGGCGCGCGCCATGTCGATATCGAGGAAGGTGCGGCCCATCAGGAAGTTCGAGGCCTCGGCGGCGACGTTCTTGGCGAGCTTGGCCAGCCGCTGCGTCGCGATCACGCCGGCAAGACCACGCTTGCGTCCGCGGCACATCAGGTTAGTCATCGCGCCAAGTGACATCTTGCGCGCATCTTCCGAGACATCGCCGCCGACCGACGGCGCAAACATCTGCGCCTCATCGACGACGACGAGAACCGGATACCAATATTCGCGATCGGCATCGAACATGCCATTGAGGAAAGCGGCGGCAGCGCGCATCTGCTGCTCGATATCGAGGCCTTCGAGCGTCAGCACACAGGAAACGCGATGCTGACGGATACGGTTGGCAATGCCCGCCAATTCCGCCTCGGTCCGTTCACCGTCGACGACGACATGGCCGAACCTGTCGCTGAGCGTGACGAAATCACCTTCAGGATCGATGATGACCTGCTGCACCCATTGCGCCGATTGCTCGAGCAGGCGGCGCAGCAGATGCGACTTGCCCGATCCGGAATTGCCCTGCACGAGCAGACGGGTCGCCAGCAGCTCCTCGATATCGAGCGTCGCCGGGCTGCCGGACGCCAATCCCATATCGATGCCAACCTGCAATGCTGATCCTCGCGGCGAAGAGACTCACATGAACGAAGCGCCATTCTTCCGAAACGGCATCGCCCCGTCTATCAAAGAATGCGCTATCTTTCAGGGCCGGATTTCGCCAACCCACAGGACAATTCCCGGCTCACCCGAGAAGAGGATCCATCGCCGCGATCCTACATTCCGTCGCCACGCTACGCCCGCAAGCCGAAGCCCTGCATCAGCCGCCGCGTGGCGAAATCCTGTTGGCCGGAGGTGAAGACCGCGAAGTCGAAATTGTCCGGGTGTACGGCATCGGCGACCAGCGGCACCAGCGTGCGGGCGCGGCGCGCGATCGCCTCGGCGGGGTCGAGCCAGTCGACCGGCCAGGGCGCAAGCCGGCGGAAGAGATTGGCCATGAAAGGATAATGTGTGCAGGCGAGCACGACGATATCGGTTTTCCGACCGTCCTTCTCGACGAAGCATTGGTCGATTTCGCCAAGCACGGCCTCGTCGGAGACGGCGTCACCACGAATATAAGCCTCCGCCATGCGCGCAAGGTTCTCCGAGCCGACGAGGCGGACGTGGCATTGCTGGGCGAAGGACTGGATGAGGTCGCGCGTATAGGCTCGCTTCACGGTGCCGGGAGTGGCGAGCACCGAGACCAGGCCCGACCGCGTGCGCTCCGCCGCCGGCTTGATTGCCGGCACGGTGCCGACGAAGGTCATCTGCGGAAAGGCGGCGCGCAGATCGGCACCAACAAGCGTGAAGGCTGTGTTGCAGGCGATGATGCAGACTTCGGGATCGTGATCCGCCAACAGTTTGCCGAAAAGTCCGATGATCCGCTCCTTCAGCGCCTGCTCCTCCCAGCCGCCATAGGGAAAGCCGGCATCGTCGGCGACATAGATGAAGCCGCGTTCCGGCATCAGCACGCGCGCCTCGCGCAAGACGGTCAGCCCGCCGATGCCGGAATCGAAGAGAAGAATAGGTTTCAGCTCACGCGTCGTCGCTGTCATCGGGCGGTGTTTCCTTGGCCGCTGGCGGGAACCGACCTCCGCGCGGGCTCTTGCGCGAGAAGCGGTCGAGGGAGGAGATGACGCCGCGCAACACGCTGATTTCCTGCTCCGTGAAAGCCCGGCGGGATAAGACAGCGCGCAGATTGTCGACCATTTTCGGCTTTTTCCCGGCAGGATGGAAATAACCGCGGGCATCGAGCGCCTCTTCCAACTGGTCGAACAGGCCGAAAAGCTGTTCCTTGGTCGAAGGCGTCTGCCCCATCGCCTGGAACGGCACGGCGCCGAGATCCTCCATGCCGGATTTCATCCATTCATAGGACATCAGCAGCACGGCCTGGGCAATGTTCAGCGAGGCAAAGGCGGGATTGACGGGAAAGGTGACGATTTCGTCGGCAAGCGCCACCTCCTCGTTGGTCAGCCCCCAGCGCTCGCGCCCGAAGAGGATGCCGGTGCCCTCGCCGGCGCGGAACCTCGCCCGCAGTGTCTCGGCGGCGATGACGGGCGAGCGCACCGGCTTGTAGCCGTCGCGCTCGCGCGCCGTCGTCGCATAGACAAAATTAAGATCGGCAACCGCCTGCTCCAGCGTGTCGTAGACCTTGGTCGCCTCGATCACGTGATCGGCTTTGGAAGCGGTCGCCAGCGCCTTTTCGTTCGGCCAGCCATCGCGTGGATTGACCAGGCGCAGTTCGGCAAGGCCGAAATTCGCCATGGCGCGCGCCACCATGCCGATATTCTCGCCCATCTGCGGCTCGACCAGAATGATGGCCGGGCCTTCGGCCAGAAGTTGACGCTCGCTGTTCGTACCTGCCATGGTCCTATCCCTGTTTCGAGCGCGCAATAGCCTCGCCCGCTGCAAACGGCAAGACGTCTGCAGCGGGATAGAGCCTTTCCAGCGCCGAACCGATCATTTCGAGCCCAAGTTTCGCGCCCTCGCGCGACAGCGGCAGGTGCCGGCCAGTTGTCCGCGACGCCTTGCGCTTGATGAGGAAACAGCTCGAGCCGCGCCGGGCCGCATTGTCGATCAGCGCCAGATCCGCCGCAATCAGCGTCTTCAGATTGTCGTCAGCGGCCGGCGCGTCATAACTCTTCGCCAGGATACGCGCCCAATAGGTGCAGGAGAGGAAGATCGCCAGCGTCTGGCGGATCTGGCCCGGCCGCGTCACCACCGACCAGGACGAGCCGAGCGGCCGCGCCGCCACCGTCACGTCGCGGTAGCAGCCATCGATCTTCTGCGACAACCGGATCAGGTCGAAACCGCTCTTGCCCTCGCCGATCGCGCCAAGCAGCTCGCGCAACGCCTGAAACCAGCGGGCAAGTGCGGCATCGAGCGCCCCGCGCGTGCGCGTGGGGAAGACGATGAAGGCGACCGCCGTTCCGGCCGCCGCCCCGATCATGGTTTCGCCGATGCGCAGCTTCAACAGATCGAGCGTCAGCACGCCGGTCATGCCGTAGACCAGGCAGAGCACGATCGAGATGAAGAAGGTCATCGTCGCATAGGAAACCTGCAGGAAATAGAAGGCGAGAAAGATGCAGACGGCGGCGATCGGAATGGCGATATCAGGCTCGCCCGAAATCAGCGTCGCCAGCACAAGCCCGATGGCGATCCCGAACACGGTGCCGAGCGAACGCGACAGCGCTTTCATCGCCGTATCGCCGCGCGAATTGGTGTTGGTGAAAACGAGGAAGGCGGCAAGCACCGCCCAGAACCAGCGCTCGCGCGAGAGAGCCAGGCCAAAAGCCATGGCAAGCGCTGAGGCGAGCGTGATCTGCAGCGCCGAGCGAAGCAGGGGATTGGCAAAGGAAAAGTCGATCTTCTCAGGCAGCACAGTATCCTTGACGGCGTCGATGCCGGAGCATCCCGAGGTCTGCCCCTCGCCGATCGCCTGTGTCAACTGCTGCCGCGCCTCGCCGAGCCAGAGCAGCGCCCGCACGGTTTCGCCTTGCGGCTGGTCCTTGATGGCTTCGGCCATCTCCGCAAATCTTGCAAGTTCCGTGCTATCGGCCTCGATTACGGCATGGATGAGCGCAAAAGGCGGCGGGCTCTGGAAACTCAGCACGATTGCGCTCTCGGCGGCCAGATGCGCATCGAAGAGCCGGATCGCCAATTCTGCGGCCGGATCGGCGGTGGCATCGAAAACGCCGCCGGACGGGCGCGGGATGAAGGTTTCGGCCATCAGCACCACTTCCTTCAGCCGGTCTTCCAGCTGGCGCAGTTCCTGCCGGTCGGCTTCACCGATCTCGGCGCCGACGGCGAGGGCGGCGAGCTTGAAGAGGATCTGGTTGATCCGGCCGCGCACACTTTCGAGCGAGCGGAGCAGGTCGCGCCGCCAGTCGTCCGGCAACAATACGGCTCTCACCAGATGGCCGACGAGCACGGAGACGACGGGGCCGATCGCCACATCAGGCAGCTCGGCCAGCGGAGGCCGGAAATAGGCGCCCATGAAATAGGAGGTGAAGGCGAACATGCCGATCGCAAAACCGCGCGGCCCGAACACCCGCCCGGCCGATGCGAGCGCGATCACCACCAGGAAGACGAGGTCGGAGAATAAACGGCGATCCTCGAGGCCCGCCGCGATGGCGACGACGCCAAGGCTTGCGACGCAACCGAAGAGCCGCGTCACCAGCTGGCGCGTATTGCCCTTGTCGCGAACGGCCACCCCACCCTCGATCGACAGCACGATGCCGAGGCCGAAAGCCGCCGTCGGCAACGGCAGGATGAACATATGGATGGCGAGAAGGATTAAAAATGAGAAGATGATCGTCAGCGTTACCCGCGAGGCCATGCGCAGGCGCGAAAGCGCCGGATCATTGGCAAGCAGCCAGTCGCGGAACTGAAAACCGGAAAACAAATGCAAAGCCCCTCATGCCGCAGAAGGATCGACAGATACCGCCGCAAGAGCGGAAATCAAACCACGGCAACGATCGGAACATTCGCCGGGCTCGAATCCTTCGGCATCGATCGAATGTGGCGCGTCTATTGGCCCTTGGCAATCAGCGCCATCGTCGCCTTCAGGGAATCACGGGCCTGCGTTTCGATATTCTCGGTGACGATATCGTCGATCACTGGCTTGCCGTCTTCTTCGACCACTTCGAAACGAACGGTCGTATAGTCCTTGGCATCGGGCGCATCGGAGCAGGCGGATTTCTGGAAGCGCACAGTCACCTCGGCCGTCCCGTTGACCACAGGTGCTGCCGCCATCGTCAGATCCTGCAGCGGGCAGGCATCCTGGCCGTTGACGATGACGTCGTAGTCGAACGGCGATATGCCGTCGTCGTCGACCGCGGGAAATTGCGCCGCCGCCTGGTATCTCGCGACGAAATCGCGGCTGTAAAGATGGTCGAGCCGGCTTGCGTCGAAGATGTCGGTCCAGTCGCTGTTATTGTCCGCCCAGTTGCTCTTGGTCGCGTCCATGATCTCCTTCACGGGGGCGGTGACATCGGCGGCATGGCCGATGCCGGAAAAGGCGATAAGGCTTGCGATAACAACGGCGATTGTCTTCATGGTCGAATATCCGAGGGGCGGCAAATCAAGGCGGACACTAGCCGAATTCCGGCACTTGGCAATGCAGCAAAAACGCATTGCAGAACCCGTTGCAGCTTTGCGTTCCCGGTTCACAATGCTATAGCGCTCCTCATCACGTCACCCACCCGGGACCCCGTCCCCCTTCAAGCTCGAACGAGGCAGATACATGAACAAGATCAAGGTCGCCAATCCCGTCGCCGATCTCGACGGCGATGAAATGACGCGCATCATCTGGCAGCTCATCAAGGACAAGCTGATCCATCCGTATCTCGATCTCGACATCGACTATTTCGACCTGTCCGTCGAAAACCGCGACGCCACCAATGACCAGGTGACCGTCGATGCCGCCAATGCCATCAAGAAGTACGGCGTCGGCATCAAGTGCGCGACGATCACGCCGGATGAAGCCCGCGTCAAGGAATTCAACCTCAAGGAAATGTGGAAGAGCCCGAACGGCACGATCCGCAACATCCTCGGCGGCGTCATCTTCCGCGAGCCGATCATTTGCCGCAACGTGCCGCGCCTGGTTCCCGGCTGGACGCAGCCGATCGTCGTCGGCCGCCACGCTTTCGGCGACCAGTACCGCGCCACCGACTTCAAATTCCCCGGCAAGGGCAAGCTGACGATCAAGTTCGTCGGCGAGGACGGCACCGTCATCGAGAAGGAAGTGTTCAACGCACCGGGCGCCGGCGTCGCCATGGCCATGTACAATCTCGACGAATCGATCCGCGAATTCGCCCGCGCCTCGATGATGTACGGGCTGATGCGCAAGTGGCCGGTCTATCTCTCCACCAAGAACACCATTCTCAAGGCCTATGACGGCCGCTTCAAGGACATCTTCGAGGAAGTCTTCGAGACCGAGTTCAAGGATCAGTTCAAGGAAGCCGGCATCACCTACGAACACCGCCTGATCGACGACATGGTCGCCTCGGCGCTGAAGTGGTCCGGTGGCTACGTCTGGGCCTGCAAGAACTATGACGGCGACGTCCAGTCCGACACCGTCGCCCAGGGCTTCGGTTCGCTCGGCCTGATGACCTCGGTGCTGCTGACCCCCGATGGCAAGACGGTCGAAGCCGAAGCCGCTCACGGCACCGTCACCCGCCACTATCGCCAGCACCAGAAGGGCCAGGAAACCTCGACGAACTCGATCGCCTCGATCTTTGCCTGGACCCGTGGCCTGGCGCATCGCGCCAAGCTCGACGACAATGCCGAGCTTGCCCGCTTTGCCGCAACGCTCGAAAAGGTCTGCGTCGATACCGTCGAATCCGGTTTCATGACCAAGGATCTGGCGCTCTTGATCGGCCCCGACCAGCCGTGGCTGTCCACCACCGCCTTCCTCGACAAGATCGACCAGAACCTCCAGAAGGCCATGGCGTAAGCCGGCCTTTCCGAGATAAGATCGAAACGGCGGGGATTTCCCCGCCGTTTTCAATTGGGGAATGAACCGATGACGGCCATCCTGCGACCGCTTGAACCCGCCGGCCGCGCCGCATGGGAACCCTTATGGGAAGCCTATCAGCGCTTCTATGAGGTGGTCATTCCGCCCGAAACCACCGATCTCACCTGGGCTCGCTTCCACGATCCTGACGAACCGATGCACGCGCTCGGCGCCTTTGATGAAGATGGCCGTCTCGTCGGCATCGTCCATGCCATCTTTCACCGCTCCTGCTGGCTGCCGCAATGGACCTGCTATCTGCAGGATCTCTATGTCGAAAACACCCAACGCGGGCTCGGCACCGGCGCCGCACTGATCGACGCCGTCGCCGACCTCGCCCGCAAAAACGGCGCAGGCCGGCTTTATTGGATGACGCATGAAACCAATGCAACGGCGCGGCGGCTCTATGACAGGATCGCCGAGCGCTCGGGTTTCATCCAGTACCGAAAGGCGCTTTAAGCGGCTGGGGTTGCACAAAGGCCTCGCCGCACTATTGATTCCGGGGAACGGCAAGACCGCAGAATTACGGCAGCACGAGGAGGATCTCATGACGGAAGAACTGGTATTCTACACGAACCCGATGTCGCGCGGCCGCATCGCGCGCTGGATGCTGGAGGAGATCGGCCAGCCCTATCGCACCGAACTGCTGACCTTCGGCGAAACCATGAAGGCGCCCGAATATCTCGCGGTCAATCCGATGGGCAAGGTGCCGGCGATCCGTCACGGCGATACCATCGTCACCGAATGCGCGGCGATCTGCGCCTATCTCGCCGACACCTTCCCCGAAAAGGCGCTGGCGCCGACGCCGGAGGAGCGCGCCCGCTATTACCGCTGGATGTTCTTTGCCGCCGGTCCGCTCGAATCGGCGGTAACGATGAAGGGGCTCGGCTTCGAAATTCCGAAGGATCGCCTACGTATGGCCGGCTGCGGCGGTTTCGGCGACGTCATGAATACGCTCGAAATGGCGGTCTCCGGCTCGACCTACGTCGCCGGCGAACGCTTCACCGCCGCCGACGTCTATGTCGGCTCGCATATCGGCTGGGGCCTCGGTTTCGGCAGTATCGAGAAGCGCCAGGCCTTCGTCGATTATTTCGGCCGCATCAGCGGGCGTGAGGCCTACAAGCGCGCGAATGCGCTGGACGACGAAGCCGGCAAGACGATGCAGGCGGCTTAATCTGTAAAACCTGGAGCGGCGGCCCGACCGCCGCTCCGGAGATATCCGCCGTCAGACAAGCGGCATGTGAATGTCCGTCAGAAGCTCGGTCGGCGGCACCTCGCGCGGATTGTTGAGATATTCCTCGAACATGAGCCTGTCCTTCAGTTGCCGGCCGGACTTCGGCAGCCATTCGGCAAAGAGCCATTGATAGGACTTGGGCATATTGGCATAGGGGCCCTTGTGGCGCAGCACGGCATAATCGCCGCCGTCGATCGTGCGCCGCTCGAACGGCGCATCGGCCGGCACGTCGGCAGCGCCGGTGACGCAGGCGATCGAACGCAGCTTTTCCAACGGCACGATATCGGGATCATCGAGATAGACGCCGATCATGCGCATCTCGGGCTTGGCGAGGCCGCGGGCATAAAGCGTGCCGAACAGCGTCTCGAAGGCCTTGTCGATCTGCATGTAGGAACCGGTATGGGCAACGCCGATCAGCTCGATCGGCCCGATCTCGCGTATGGTAACGTCTAACATCGCTTTGGTCTTTCCGTTGGGTGAGGGCTCATAGGCTGTGTGGCTTCCCTCTTTCCGGTAGCGGGCCGGCGGCATGCCGTAGACCGACTTGAAGATGCGATTGAAGGATTGGAGATTGGGATAGCCTGATCGCTTCGCTATTTCACTGACGGCAAGTTCCGTGCGGACGATCTCGCCTGCCGCATGATGCAGCCTGAGCCGCTTGACGGTTGCCGCCAGCGTCTCGCCGTAAATCGCCCGGTAGATCCTGTGCCAGTGATAGCTCGACATGCAGGCGATTTCGGCAAGGCGCTCCATATCCAGCTCCTCGTCCAAATGGTCGTGAATATAGGCCGAAACCCGTCGCAGACGGTTTTCATAAAGTGCCCATGCCGTTTCGCCGTTCATGTCAAACCTCGTGCAAATCGATCGGCCAAAGAAGAACATAACCCGATTTGACAAATCCTGCTGACTTGCGCTTTCGACGAATCCGGCATAGGGCGGAAGTCCGGCTCGAACCCAAAAGGAATGACTGATGCCGGATTTTTCAACATTGATGATTTTTGCCGCCGCAGCGCTGGTGCTGACAGCCACGCCCGGTCCCGACATGCTGCTGATCGCCTCGCGCAGTGTCAGCCAGGGACGCGCCGCCGGATTTCTGACCTATGCCGGCATCGCGCTCGGCACCTATTGCCACGCCCTTGCCGCCGCTTTCGGGCTCTCTCAGCTCTTCGTGACGGTGCCCGCTATCTATGAAGCAGTGCGCTGGGCCGGCTGCTGCTATCTTCTCTATTTGGCCTATAAGACAATCCGCTCGGAAGTCACCGCCTTTGCGCCAGCATCGACATTGAGACGGCTTTCGGGCAGACGCATCTTCTTTGCAGGTCTCGCCACCAATCTGCTGAATCCGAAAATGGCCCTCTTCGTCATGGCCCTCTTTCCGCAATTCGTGACTGCGCAAAGCGGCTCGATCACGATGCAGATGCTGGTGCTTGCGACCGTGCTGAACGGCATCGGCCTCGTCGTCAATGGAGCCGTCATTATTCTCGGAAGCCAAATTCGCACGCGGCTGGCCTCGCTCAGCCGCTTTCCGAAGATGCCGCAATATATGCTGGCGACTGTTTTTACCGGGCTCGCCTGCCGCCTCGCTTTGCAAGCGCGAAACTGACCGCCGCAGGCTTCTGCGCAAAATAAAACCGGCTGCGAAATCCAGATCTCGCAGCCGGTCCACATGTCAAACGCCGTCAGGCTGATGGTCAGCCTGCAAGTGCCGACGCAACTGCCTCAAGGGCTTCGTCGGCCTTGGCGCCATCAGGGCCGCCAGCTTGCGCCATGTCCGGACGGCCGCCGCCGCCCTTGCCGCCAAGCGCGGCAGAAGCGACGCGCACCAGATCAACGGCGCTGAAGCGATCAACGAGGTCGGGCGTCACGGCAACGACCGCGCTTGCCTTGCCATCCTCGGAAACGCCGATGAGCGTCACGACGCCCGAGCCGATGCTGGTCTTCCCGTCATCGGCGAGCCCCTTCAGATCTTTGGGATCGACGCCCGATATCGACTTGCCGAGGAACTTGACGCCGGCGACTTCGCGCACGGAATCGGCCGAGCCGCCCTGCCCGCCGCCCATGGCGAGCTTGCGCTTGGCGTCGGCCAGTTCCTTTTCGAGCTTGCGGCGCTCGTCGATCAGCGCTTCGACGCGCGAGAGAACGTCTGACGGTTGAACCTTCAGCGAGGCGGCAAGCGTCTTCACGCGCTCGTCCTGTTCGGCCAGATATTCGCGCGCCGATTCGCCGGTGACGGCCTCGATGCGGCGAACGCCGGCGCCGACGGCGCTTTCGCCGAGAACGCGGATCAGGCCGATCTGGCCGGTGGCTCCGACATGCGTGCCGCCGCAGAGTTCGATCGAATAGGGCTTGCCGGCCTTGGCGCCGCGCACACCCTCGCCCATCGCCACGACGCGGACTTCATCGCCGTATTTCTCACCGAACAGCGCCATCGCACCTTCGGCGATCGCATCGTCGACGCTCATCAGCCTCGTGGTGACCGGCGAATTCTGCAGCACGATCTCATTTGCCATATCCTCGACGATTTTCAGCTCTTCGGCCGACATCGGCTTCGGATGCGAAACATCGAAACGCAGGCGCTCGGGTGCTACCAGCGAACCCTTCTGTGCCACATGAGTGCCCAGCACTTCGCGCAGCGCCTCATGCAACAGGTGGGTTGCCGAGTGATTGGCGCGCAGGCGCGAACGGCGGGCATGATCGACCGTCAACGCGACAGCATCGCCATCCTTGACCACGCCTTCGATGACAGTACCCAGATGCACGAACAGGCCTTCGCCCCTCTTCTGCGTATCTGAAATCTCGATCTTGCCGTGGTCGGACGAGATCACCCCGGTATCGCCCATCTGGCCGCCGGATTCGCCGTAGAACGGCGTCTGGCTGACGACGATCTGCACCTTGTCGCCGGCCCTGGCCTCGGTCGAAACCGCGCCATCCTTGACGATCGCCTGCACGACGCCTTCAGCCGTTTCGGTGTCGTAGCCCAGGAATTCGGTCGCGCCGTGTTTTTCCTTGAGCTCGAACCACACGGTTTCGGTCGCCTTTTCGCCGGAACCGGCCCAGTGCGAGCGGGCTTCGGCCTTCTGGCGCTGCATCGCATCGGTGAAGCCGGAGATGTCGACGCCGATCTCTCGGGCACGCAATGCATCCTGCGTCAGATCGAGCGGGAAGCCGTAGGTGTCGTAGAGCTTGAAGGCGGTCTCGCCATCCAGCATATCGCCCTTGGAAAGATCCGTCGTTGCGTCCGACAGAAGCGACAGGCCACGTTCGAGCGTCTTGCGGAAGCGGTTTTCCTCGAGCTTCAGCGTTTCCGAGATCAGCGCCTCGGCGCGCACCAGCTCCGGATAGGCGCGGCCCATCTGCTGCACCAGCGTCGGCAGCAGCTTGTACATCAGCGGCTCCTTGGCGCCGAGCAACTGCGCATGGCGCATGGCGCGGCGCATGATGCGGCGCAGGACATAACCGCGGCCCTCATTCGACGGCAACACACCGTCGGCGATCAGGAAGGCCGAGGAGCGCAGGTGGTCGGCGATGACGCGGTGGCTGGCGCTGCCTTCCGCCTTGACGCCCATCGTATCCTCGATGGCGCCGATCAGTGTCCGGAAGAGATCGGTGTCGAACACGCTCTGAACGCCCTGCAGAATGCAGGCCATGCGCTCCAGACCCATGCCGGTGTCGATCGACGGACGCGGCAGCGGGTTGCGAACGCCGGGCTCCGTCTGTTCGAACTGCATGAAGACCAGGTTCCAGAATTCCAGGAACCGGTCGCCATCTTCCTCCGGCGAGCCCGGAGGTCCGCCCCAGACGTTCTCGCCCTGGTCGATGAAGATTTCCGAGCACGGACCGCAGGGGCCGGTATCGCCCATCTGCCAGAAATTGTCGGAGGTCGGAATGCGGATGATCTTGTCGTCGGAGAAACCGGCGATCTTCTTCCACAGCGTCGCTGCCTCTTCGTCTTCGGAATAGACGGTTACCAGCAGGCGATGCTTCGGCAGATCAAAACCTTCGGTCACGAGCTTCCAGGCAAGCTCGATCGCATTCTCCTTGAAATAGTCGCCGAAGGAGAAGTTGCCGAGCATTTCGAAGAAGGTCAGGTGACGCGCGGTATAGCCGACATTGTCGAGGTCGTTGTGCTTGCCGCCGGCGCGCACGCACTTCTGCGAGGTCGTCGCCGTCGAATAAGGACGCTTTTCCAGGCCGGTGAAGACATTCTTGAACTGCACCATGCCGGCATTGGTGAACATCAACGTCGGGTCGTTGCGCGGGACGAGCGGGCTCGACGGAACAATCTCATGGCCGTTCTTCTTGAAATAGTCGAGGAAGGTCGACCGGATATCGTTCACGCCGCTCATGCTATGCCCTTCAATGCTGCCGGAGGCAGGTAAATACAAATCCATCGGCTTTTAACGTTCGCCTCCGCCACTGTCCAGCAGACAAACAAAACCGGCCGCATTCTCATCAGGAATGCGGCCGGCTGGAACTGACTGATGAGTTCAAGCGCGAAAATTACATTTCCGCAGTGGCATCGCCATCGCCGTCATCGGGATCCGGTCCGCCGTTCTGCAGGAAGCGGTCGGCGATCAGGCCGGCATTCTGGCGCAGCGACAACTCGATCTCGCGGGCGAGATCCGGATTGTCGCGCAGGAAGGTCTTGGCGTTTTCACGACCCTGGCCGAGACGCTGGCTGTTATAGGAGAACCAGGCGCCCGATTTCTCGACGATGCCGGCCTTGACGCCGAGATCAACCAACTCGCCGGTCTTGGAAACACCCTCGCCATACATGATGTCGAACTCGACCTGCTTGAAGGGTGGTGCCATCTTGTTCTTGACGACCTTGACGCGTGTCTGGTTGCCGATCACCTCTTCGCGCTCCTTGACCGCGCCGATGCGGCGGATGTCGAGGCGCACGGAGGCATAAAATTTCAACGCATTGCCGCCCGTCGTCGTTTCCGGCGAACCGAACATGACGCCGATCTTCATGCGGATCTGGTTGATGAAGATCACCATGGTGTTCGACTTCGAGATCGAAGCGGTGAGCTTGCGCAGCGCCTGGCTCATCAGGCGCGCCTGCAGGCCGGGAAGGCTGTCGCCCATCTCGCCTTCGATTTCGGCGCGTGGCGTCAGTGCGGCGACCGAGTCGACGACCAGGACGTCGACGGCGCCGGAGCGCACCAGCGTATCGGTGATTTCAAGCGCCTGCTCGCCGGTATCGGGCTGCGAGATCAGAAGGTTCTGCAGATCGACGCCAAGCTTGCGGGCATAGACAGGATCGAGCGCATGTTCGGCATCGACGAAGGCGCAGATACCGCCCTTTTTCTGCGCTTCGGCAATGGTCTGCAGCGCAAGCGTCGTTTTACCGGAGCTTTCCGGTCCGTAAATTTCGATGATGCGGCCCCTCGGCAGGCCGCCGACGCCAAGTGCGATATCGAGGCCAAGCGAGCCGGTCGAGATCGTCTCGATCTCGACAACGTTCTCGTTGGAGCCGAGTTTCATAATCGAGCCCTTGCCGAACGACCGCTCTATCTGTGAGAGTGCCGCTTCAAGCGCCTTGCTTTTGTCCACCGATTTGTCCTCTACCAGCCGCAATGAATTCTGAGACATCCGATCCACCTTTAGGTTATTGAAGCCGCCCAAGCAATGTCGAGTTTGTACCCTATTTGTTCCACTCTCGCAATAGGCGATCAAACAATTGAAAGAAAAAGGTAAAACGGCCCGTGTTCTGTATTTGTTTTATCGATGAAAAGCAACGACTTAGATGTAAAGTGCCGGCACCCGCGCACAAAAACCCATCCCATCGATTCGCACGTCGGGCATCTGGAGAGTGCCTGAAATGAAAAGAAAGATTCTCGTTCTCGGCGGTGCCCATATCGATCGGCGCGGCCGCATCTCCGGCGAGACGGCGCCTGGCGCCAGCAATCCCGGCACCTGGTTCGAGGAACCGGGCGGCGGCGGCTTCAATGCGGCGCGCAATCTCGCAAGGCTCGGTTTTCAGGTGACGATGATCTCGCCGCGCGGCGGCGATCCCAACGGCGAACTGGTCGGCGAAGCCGCCGATTTCGCCGGCATCGACGACCGGCCTTTCGTCTTCCTCGACCGCAAGACGCCGAGCTACACGGCGATCATCGAGAAGGACGGCAATCTGGTGATCGCCCTGGCCGACATGGATCTCTACCGCTTCTTCGTGCCGCGGCGTCTATCCATCCGCTGGGTGCGGGAAGCTTTCGACGCCCATGATTTCATCCTCTTCGATGCCAACCTGCCGGAAGAGACGATCGCCGCGATCGTCGCCAAGGCGCATTCCCTGGCCAAGCCCGTCGCGGCGATCGCCATCTCGCCGGCCAAGGTCGTCAGGCTGAAACCCTGCATCGGAGATATCGACTACCTTTTCCTGAACGAGGCCGAGGCCGCCGCCCTGACCGGTGAGCAGCCGGAAGACGCCGCCGGCTGGCCACCATTGCTGAACGAGATCGGCATCAGGAATGCCGTCGTCACTCGCGGCCGGCGCGAACTCGTCGCGCTTTGCGGGGACCGCGCCGTGACGCTACAGCCGCCGATCGCCGACACCGTCGCCGATGTCACGGGTGCCGGCGATTCTCTTGCGGCCGGCACGCTCGCCGCCTTGATGCTCGGCCTGCCGCTCGAGGAAGCCGTCCGCCACGGCACCGCGGCCGCCACGCTGACCGTGCAGTCGCGGCACGCCGTCAACGAAAATCTGACGCCGGATCTTTTGAATGAGGCGCTTGCCCTTGTTCCCAAGATCAGAATTCTGCATTGAAGCGACTAATTAAAGAGTTGAGCATGATGCCGTCCGAAAACCGCCCACACTTTTCGGCATTATGTTCTGTCGATCATAGGACAAGACCATGACCAAGCCCATCTCCCCTCTTCTGCCGATCGCCTATTCGAAGGAGGTTGCCAGCGCCAAGCAGCGCGGCGCGCCGCTGGTGGCGCTGGAATCGACGATCATCACCCACGGCATGCCCTATCCCGGCAATATTGAGATGGCCCGCAGCGTCGAGACGATCATCCGTGAACAGGGAGCGGTGCCGGCAACGATCGCCGTCATTCATGGCACGTTGCATATCGGTCTTGAAGCCGCGGAATTGGAACAGCTCGCCAAGGCGACCGAGGTGATGAAGGTGTCGCGCGCCGATCTCGCCTTCGCGATCGCCGAGCGCCGCACCGGCGCCACCACGGTCGCGGCGACGATGATTGCGGCAGCGCGCGCCGGCATCCGCGTCTTTGCCACAGGCGGCATCGGCGGCGTACATCGCGGCGCCGAGGAAAGCTTCGATATATCAGCCGACCTCGAGGAGCTCGCCCGAACCGGCGTCATCGTCGTCTGCGCCGGCGCCAAGGCGATTCTCGACATTCCGAAGACGCTGGAAGTGCTGGAAACCCGCGGCGTGCCTGTCGTCACCTATGAGAGCGAGGAATTCCCCGCCTTCTGGTCACGCTCCTCGGGCATATCAAGCCCGCTGTCGCTGAACAGCCCGGCCGCCATCGCCAATTTCCAGACGGTGCGCGAACAGCTCGGTGTCGACGGCGGCATGCTCGTCGCCAACCCAGTGCCGGAAGTCGACGAAATCCCACGCGAGGAGATGGAAATCTATATCGAGCGGGCGCTGGATAGCGCCGAGCGCGACGAAATCACCGGCAAGGCTGTGACGCCCTATCTGCTCTCGACCATCTTCGACCTGACGGACGGCCAGAGCCTGAAAACCAATATTGCGTTGGTGGAGAACAATGCGCGGCTTGCCGCCGAGATTGCGGTGGCGCTGCGGAATGAGGATTGACGGGTAGGTCGGTATGGCCGTGACAGATAGATGGTGCCGAAAAAGCCCCTCTGCCTGCCGGGCAGAGGGGCTGGCACGGCACAACCGTGCCAGAGGCGATGTGTGGCACGCCCTCTCTCGGGCGCACCCCACTCACCCGTCCAACGTTTCCTTCACCACAACAGCGAGCTGCTTGAGCGAGAAGGGCTTCGGCAGGAAGCCGAATTTCGCATCCGGCGGCAGGTTGCGGGCAAAGGCATCTTCGGCATAGCCGGAGACGAAGATGAATTTCATGTCGGGATAGGTCTTGCGCAGCTCACGCAGCAGCGTCGGCCCATCCATTTCGGGCATGACGACGTCGGAGACGACGATATCGACCTTGCCGTCGAGTTCTTCCATGATGCTGAGCGCCTCGACGCCCGAGCCCGCCTCGTGTACGGTGTAGCCGCGCGTTTCCAGCATGCGCTTGCCGCCGCGGCGCACCGCCTCCTCGTCCTCGACGAGCAGGATGACCGCCGATCCCGTCAGATCCTCCGGCTGCTGTGTCGCCGGCGCCTCGGGCCGCACGCCGATCTCGGCGATGGCGCTGTCGATGGAACCTGCTTCGGCGGCGACCGCCGGCTCAGGGATGTGGCGCGGCAGGAACACCCGGAAGGTCGTGCCCTTGCCGACTTCGGATTCCGGCTGGATATAACCGCCCGACTGCTTGACGATGCCGTAGACCATGGCGAGGCCAAGGCCGGTGCCTTTGCCGACATCCTTGGTGGTGAAGAAGGGCTCGAAGATCTTGTCCATGATCTCAGGCGCGATACCGGTGCCGTTATCGGCCACCTCGATCAGCACCATGTCCTCGGCCGGCATGTAGGAATAGTTGAAGGCGGAGACCTCGGCGGCGGTCAGGTTTTTGGTGCGCAGCGTCAGCGTGCCGCCCTCGGGCATCGCATCGCGTGCATTGACGCAGAGATTGATCAGCACCTGCTCGAACTGCGAAAGGTCTGTTTTGACAGGCCAGAGGTCGCGGCCATATTGCACGTCGAGCTTGACGTTGGTGCCGGAGAGCAGCCGGTCGACCAGCATGCGCAGGTCGCCGACGACATCGGTGAGGTTCAGTACCGAGGGCCGCATCGTCTGCTTGCGCGAGAAGGCGAGCAGCTGGCGCACCAGCACGGCGGCGCGGTTGGCGTTGCGCTTGATCTCCATCAGGTCGGCGAAGCTGGCATCGGCCGGCCGCGCCTGCAGCAGCAGATGGTCGGAGGACAGCAGGATCGCCGTCAGCACGTTGTTGAAATCATGCGCGATGCCGCCGGCGAGTGTGCCCACAGCATTCATCTTCTGCGTCTGCGCCATCTGCGCTTCCAGCGCCTTCTGCTCGGTCACCTCGACGGCATAGACGATCGCCGCCTCCTCGGGCGCCTCGTCGCTCTGGTCGATGACCGCGTTGACATAGAAGCGGAAATAGCGCGCCTCGTCGGTCGGCGTCCGGGTATCGATGGGCGCGATATCGCCCTGCCGATCCTTGGCCGCCGCCAGCGCCTCGGCAAGCTGCGGCCGGTCGCTCTCCTGCACGATGGTTTCGAGATGCGGCGCCTTTTCGAGATCGTCGCGCGAGACGACGCCGGAGAACAGTTTCAGGAACGGTGCGTTGGTCCGCAGAATGCGCCCGTCGCCGTCGACCGAGGCGATCGCCATCGGCGTGTTGTTGAAGAAACGGGTGAAGCGCATGGCGGCGGCAGAAGCCGACTGGCCGCCGGCCTCGCTCTTTTCACGCGCCAGCACAATCGTCCGGCTTTCGCCGGGTGCGCCATCGCGCATCGAGGTGACGCTGTGGATGATCTGCACCGGCAGGCTCTGGCCGTTGGTCTTGCGCAGGTCGAGGTCGAGCGTCACGGTCTTCTTCAGACCCGGTTCGGCCTGCACCGACTGGATCAGCGCCAGCCCCTCGCCCGCCACGACGTCGCCGATCGTCATCGAGCCCGGCACGAACTTGGTGAGGTCGAGGCTCAGCCACTCGGCAAGCGTCGCATTCAGATAGAAGATCTCGCCCTTCCTGCCGGCGGAAAAGAAGCCGGCCGGCGCATGGTCGAGATAATCGATCGCGTTCTGCAATTCCTTGAAGAAGCGCTCCTGGTCGTCGCGCTCAGTGGTGATGTCGGTGATCTGCCAGATCTGCAGCGGCCTGCCGCTATTCTCCTCCGGCTGCAGCAGCCGTGCCTTCAGCCGGTACCAATGCGCGCCGGAGCTGTTGCTGCCTGGCCCGACGGCGCGCAGCAGCCGAAATTCCTCCCGGCCTTCCTTGCCCTCGCGCAGCCCGTTGACCAGCCTGTAGAGCGCTTCATTGGATTCGCGGTGACGCGACAGCAGCGTTTCCAGCGTCTGCACCTCGGTCGCCTTGCGCGCGCCGGTCAGCGCGCCATAGGCGGCATTGGCATAGATGATCCGGCCCTTTTCGTCGGTGATCAGCGTCCCGTCGGGATGGCTGTTGAGGAAGGCGCGCGCCAGGCTGTCGGACTGGCGCTGCGGCATCACCTCGATGAAGCCGATGACCGAAGACACCAGGAAGAAGATGCCGACCATGGCGAGCACGCCGAGACCGCCGAGCACGATCTCGTTGTCGAGCGACTTTTTGAAGAAGACGAAGCCCCCGGCGGCAGCAATCAGCACGAGCGCCAGCAGCAGAATGCGCAAAACCGTGCCAGAACGCCCCCCACGATCCACAAGCGGTGCGTTATAATCGTCGGCCTGACGCGGTTTCGTCATGTATTCCTCACATAAGCCCCTCCCGCTTCGTAGCACGAACACAAAGCGGGAATCAGGCACTCTTTCCTTCTTAGCAATTTGCCGCGTCGGCAAAAACACCGGCAACCGGCAAGACTGCTTGAATTCACAGGCAACAGCGCCATCTGCCCCTGAAGCCCAAAGCGGCCGCCCCTGCGCAAGGTCGCTGGGCGCCAGGCAGCTGAACACGAAATCGCGTTCTCCCGTGACTGGACAGCATGGGCGGCCCTTGCCTAAGGAACGGAAAAGTCGTCAATATGTGCCGAAATGCGAAATGGAGTAAGTGACTATGTTGGATGATGTTGTCGGAGCTTATGGCAGTCGTTTCCTGCTTGCAGCCGGTGGCGTCGGTCTGGCGCTTCTCCTGCTCATCCTCGTGCTCTGGGTGATCCGCAGCCGGGCGCCCTCGCCTTTCGTGCGCGGCGGCCGCAACCGCCAGCCCCGCCTGCAGGTGCTGGATGCCGCTGCCGTCGATGCCCGCCGCCGGCTGGTGCTGGTGCGCCGCGACGACGTCGAGCACCTGATCATGATCGGCGGCCCGAGCGATATCGTCATCGAAAGCCGCATCCTGCCCGCCGCGGCAACAGCACAACCGGAAAGCGTCAACCGCCCGCAGCCCGTCGAGCAGCGCCCGATACCCGTCGCGCGGCCGGAAACGCCGCCGGTCGTTCCGCCGCGCCCGCCGGTCGCTGCCCGTGTCGAGCCGGCCGCCGAGCCCTCTTTCTCCTCGCCGGTCCCGCCAGAGCCGCGCTCGCGCCCGGAATCATCGGCCCAATCATCGGCTCAAACATCGGCCCCGCCGGCCGTTGCGCCGCCGGTGGTCACGAGCCCGCTTCCGGCAGAGCCGGTGACAGCTCCACTGTCGGCCGAACGCGACAATCCTCTGCGTGCCGCTCCGCCCCAGCCGCGCCCGCCGGAGCGTCCCGCCGTTCCCCCAGCCTCGCAGCCCGCACAGTTCCATGATACCGCGAGTGCAGCCGAGATTCTCGATGCGGCCCGCCAGCGCGTGCTGCCGCAGCAGCGCATCGAACCCGAGGTCTCCGCCCCGCCTGTCCAGCACTTGCCGGCGGCAGTACGCGCCGCGCCTGTTACGGCCGAGGACGATGCGGCTGCGCAGTCGGCAGCGGCGATCCGTCATGATTTCCAGCGCGTGCTGGAAGAGGAGATGTCGAGCAATCTGACGGCCGAGCGCATCGTGCCGGCGCCGGCAAACCAGGAACCCCGCCAAGCCGCGCCGCAGCCGGGCAACCTGCCGCGCCGCGATCCCGAGCTAGCTCCCATCACCGGAGCCGATACGGAACTGCAGAAGGAAGTCGCCCGCATCTTCGGCGAGATGAGCGTCAATCGCGACAAATGAGGGCAGACACGCCGGCCTTCATCACCAAGTTGCATAAAAGCCGCAATGCTGCGGCTTTCAGTTCGCGTACGGCTCGGGGGCTCCCCTTGATGCCGATCATTTGTTATCTCTGAAGTCGAAGAGCTTTGGTGCATTCGAGGTAACACTTTGCCTAAGTAAATACCGGTCTCACTCCAGTTTCACCCGTACTGCCGCAAAGCGACACGCTGGCGGCATACGAACATGTTCATCGGGTGGTGGCGAGAGACCGGTTTGGCATTGTTACAATGTGCCATGTGCAGCTCCGCTGTCTCAGCTCTTCAGCCGCCCACAACATCGCCACACCGCGCCCGCAAGGGTTTTCTCATGCACCATCTTGGTGGACTTCCGAACGGAAGACCAAGACGGTATGTGCAATACGCTTCGGGTCCGATGGACCATTATTCCCAAGACAGCTCCCCAGCCCTGGTTGGCCTGCGGCGGATGCGGGGGCCTCAGAGCTTTCCAACCCAGCGGCAAGATCCGGCTCAACGCCAACGGTCGCAAGCTCGACGCCTGGCTTATCTACAAATGCCTGACCTGTGAAAGAACATGGAACCGGCCAATCCTCGAGCGCCGCAATGTTCGCGACATCGATCCTCAAGTCCTTGACGCGTTACAATCCAACGATCCCGGCTGGATCCGGGCAGAAACCTTCAACCTCGATGCTCTCCGGCAGAAGTCACGGCGTGTGGACGAGTTTGCCGAATTTGACATCAAAAAAGAGATGCAGAGCGACACGGCGAATTGGACGAGATTGGCAATCGAACTGATGGTCCCGTTTCCAACGAGCACACGCCTCGACCGTCTGCTGGGCTCCGAACTGAAAGTGTCACGCTCGCGGCTGCAGGCTCTGCATGATCAAGGCATGGTTCGGACAGATCCTGACCGAGCAGGCGTCATGCGGCGGCGGATCAGGAATGGCACCCTTGTCGTGATTGACCTCGCCATGGAGGCCGACCGAGAGCAATCTTGGAAAGCTCTGGCAGCAGGAGATCCGCTATAATAGTGGAACTCCGTCGCGGAGGCTCGATCTCGGGCCTTCGTGACTATCGAAAAAGGCGCCGCGATCGGGATCGCGGCGCCTGTTCTGCTCTCATGCCTGCATGAAAACTCTTATTCGTCGCGATAGACTTTTTCGCGACGTTCGTGACGCTCCTGCGCCTCGATCGACAGTGTCGCGATCGGGCGGGCGTCGAGACGTTTCAGGCCGATCGGTTCGCCGGTTTCCTCGCAATAGCCGTAGGTACCGTCTTCGATGCGCTGCAGTGCCGCGTCGATCTTCGAAATCAGCTTTCTCTGTCTGTCACGGGCGCGAAGTTCGATCGCCCGGTCCGTTTCCGACGACGCCCGGTCGGCGAGGTCGGGATGGTTTGCGCTTTCCTCGGCCAGATGGTCGAGCGTCTCGCGCGCTTCTCTAAGGATATCGTTTCTCCATGCAACCAGCTTGGCCCTGAAGTAGGCACGCTGGTTTACGTTCATGAACTCTTCCTCTTCCGAGGGAACGTAATTGCTAAGATCGATCTTCTCACTCAACGCGATTCTCCTGAAGAACATCTCATCTGGCCGGGTGTATATCCCAAGCGCTAGTCGCGATTCAAGCCAAATACGACAGGTAAACAGATTTTTAAATCTGTTACAATTTTCGGCTAACGATCTATTTTGTCATGGTTATTCCGATTGCCGTTTTTTGCTTCGCCTTCAAAACGCCGTGTTATCGGCCACGTTTCGGGCAGTTGCGACATGGCTGGCGATTGACGGCGGCCAATCGCAACCGCTACTGAAAAGACCCCGCCCGATCCTGGATTTGCCCATGACCGTACCGCTGCCTCCGCCCAACCGCATCTATCTCCTGCGTCATGCCGAGGCCAGCTGGGCCGAACCCGGACAGCGCGATTTCGACCGGCCGCTGAGCGAAAAGGGCTTTGGCGATGCCGAGATCATCGCCGACAAGGCCGCCGACAAGGGTTATCGTCCCGATCTCCTGATCAGTTCGACAGCGCTGCGTTGCCGTGACACGTCAGGCGCCGTCCACCGGGCGATGGGCGTCGCGCTCGAGGTGCGTTATGTCGATGCGCTCTACAACGCCACGGTCGATACCTATCTCGAGATCGTCGATGCACAGGATGAGGCGGCCGTCATGCTGGTCGGCCACAATCCGACCATGGAGCAGGCGCTGGAGACGTTGATCGGCCATGACGCGATGGTAAGCGCCCTTCCCGGCGGCTTCCCAACCGCAGGCCTTGCCGTCGTCGATTTTGACGCTTCGGCCTCTGTCTGGCGCCTCACCGATTTCGTGGTCGTCTGAAGTCTTTCACGCCGCTCTTCTTTTGCGGGCGGCGCGCCCTCCCTATATTGCGGGGCAGTCACCAACCGGAATCGCGCCTTGCCGCCACGCCTGACATCCTTTGCCGATGACGCCCGCATCGCCTTCGACAATCTCGCCGACCGGGCGAGCGGCCTCGTCAATCCGACCGTGCGGCTCGGCGTCACCGGCCTCTCCCGCTCCGGTAAGACGGTCTTCATCTCCTCGCTGGTCCACAATCTCCTGCATGGCGGCCGCCTGCCGCTGTTCGAGCCGGTGCAATCCGGCCGGGTCTCGGCGGTGCGGCTGGAGCCGCAGCCCGACGATGCCGTGCCGCGCTTCCAGTACGAGGACCATATCCGTGCGCTGGTGAAGGACCGCATCTGGCCGGATTCGACCCGCGCCATATCGGAACTGCGCATCACGCTGGATTACCAGAGCGCCAGCGGCTGGAACCGGCTGTTTTCCCCCGGCCGCCTGTCGATCGATATCGTCGATTATCCCGGCGAATGGCTGCTCGACCTGCCGCTGCTCGGCAAGGATTACCGCACCTTCAGCGAGGAAACCATCGCGCTCGCCGAAACCGGCGTCCGCTCGGAGCTGTCGCGTGAGTGGCTGGCTCTGACGCGCGCCGCCGATATCCACGCCGGCGCCGACGAGATGATCGCCCGCGACCTCGCGACCGCCTTCGCCGATTATCTCAAGGCCTGCAAGGCCGATGAACGCTCGCTCTCCACCCTGCCGCCCGGCCGCCTGCTCTTGCCCGGCGATCTGGATGGGTCGCCAGCATTGACCTTCGCGCCGTTGGCGCTGCCGTCGGACGGACGTCCTGGGCGCGGCTCGCTGTGGACGATGATGGAGCGGCGCTACGAGGCCTACAAATCGGTCGTCGTCAAACCCTTCTTCCGTGAGCATTTCGCCCGCCTCGACCGCCAGATCGTGCTGGTCGATGCGCTGCAGGCGATGAACCGCGGCCCCGAAGCCGTACAGGATCTGGAACGCGCGCTGACCGATGTGCTCGCCTGTTTCCGCCCCGGCACCAATTCGCTGCTCTCCTCCCTGCTTGGACGCCGCATCGACCGCGTGCTGGTCGCCGCCACCAAGGCCGATCATCTCCACCATGAAAGCCATGACCGGCTTGATGCGCTGACCCGCCGCCTGGTGGATCGCGCCATCGACCGCATCGGCATGGCGGGGGCCGGCATCGACGTCATGGCGCTTGCCTCCGTCCGCGCCACTCGCGAGGCGACCGTCAGGCGCGATGGCCACGAGCTGCCTGTCATCGTCGGCACGCCGATGGACGGCGAAACCCTAGCCGGCGAACGCTTCGACGGCCAGAGAAAGACCGCGATCTTCCCCGGCGACCTGCCGGAGGATCCGGAAAGCCTGTTCGACCGCATTGCCTCGGGTGTAACAGGCCTGCAGCTGCACGATGTCAACGTCGTCAGGTTCCGCCCGCCGCAGCTTGAGGAAACCGGCGGCGGCATCAAGCTGTCGGTGCCGCATATCCGCCTCGACCGCGCCATGCAGTTCCTGTTCGGAGACCGTCTCGCATGAGCAAGCCCCCGTCCGATCCGCCGCGCCGCGCACCCGCCGCCTTCACCTATGAGGACGAGGTCACCCAGCCGCGAGACAACGGCAGGCAGGCAGAGCAACGGCGCAAGCCGGAAAGTTTCTCCGAACATATCATCGTGACGCCCGATGAGGACGATCCCTTCCTCAATCCCGACAAGGATCTGAGCGCAGTTCCGGTTGCCACGCCGCGGAAACGTCGAACCTCCTTCGGCAAGATTGCCGCCGGCGCCTTCGGCATCCTGCTGTCTCTCGCCATTGGCCTCTGGACCGACAGCCTGATCCGCGATCTCTTCACTCGCGCCGACTGGCTGGGTTATGCAGCCCTTGCCGTGCTCGCCGTCGGCATCCTCGCCGTGCTTGCCCTGGTCGTCCGCGAAACTGTGGGCATGATGCGTCTTGCTGCCGTCCAGGCGATCAAGGCCGAAGCAGACGCCGCGATTCTCGAAACCCGGCCGGCGAAGGCGCGCGCCGTCGTGGCGCGCCTCACCACCCTGCTTTCCGCCAATCCCGAGACATCGAAGGGCCGCGCAACGCTGAAAGCGACCGAGGGCGAGGTCATCGACCCCCCGCATCTGATTGCGCTCGCCGAACGCGAACTGCTTGCTCCCCTCGACCGCAAGGCCCGCGCGCTGATCGTCAATGCCTCCAAGCGCGTCTCGATCGTCACCGCCGTCAGCCCGCGTGCTGTGGTCGACCTGCTCTACGTGCTCTATGAGGCCGTGCGCCTCATTCGCGCCATGGCCGAACTTTACGGCGGCCGGCCCGGCACGCTGGGCATGTTCCGCCTGCTGCGCGACGTGCTGGCGCATCTGGCCGTCACCGGCTCGATCGCCGTCGGCGACAGCCTCGTCCAGCAGGTGCTCGGTCACGGGCTGGCCTCCAGGCTCTCGGCCCGACTGGGAGAGGGTGTGATCAACGGCCTGATGACCGCCCGCATCGGAATCGCGGCCATGGATCTCTGCCGTCCGCTTGCCTTCCGGGCCCTGAAGCGGCCGGGAATCGGTGATTTCATCGGCGATCTCACCCCGTCCATGTCGCCGCGCGGCAACAATCCTTGAGCGACACAGCGATTCCGCGTCTTTCGCCTCCCCTTGCGTAACGTTGAAGAAATTTCAGTGAATTCAGAGCTCTAGCGACAGTATTTTAAAATCTCCGGCGCCTGAAACTCCTGTCTTTCCGCGCATTTCGGCACAATTGAAAGGAAGGATTAACCATTCTTCGGCAAAACTTGCACCCAGTTCGTGAGTGGTGTTTGCCAAGGAAAATCCATGTATTCGCGCAAGTTTCTCATCGTATGCGGCCTGGCCGCCGCGGCATTGTCTCCCGTCGCAGATGTCGCTCCGGCAGCCACTGCTGCAACCCGTGACAAGGCCTTCTTCGATTCGGTCGCCGGCTCCTGGAAAGGCCCCGGCGAAATCGTCGCCGGCAAGTACAAGGGCACGAAATTCACCTGCAACCTGATCGGCGAACCCACAGGCGACAGCAGCGCCGGCATCAAGCTCGACGGCACCTGCCGCGTTGGCGTCTTCAAACAGCCGATGACTGCCGTCATCTCGCAGTCGGGCTCGACCTACAAGGGCAAGTTCCTGGACGGCGCCGCCGGCAAGGGCCTTGACGTCGTCTCCGGCGCCGTCTCCGAGGATACCGTCGTCGTCGGCATCAACCGCGCCAAGCTGAACGGTGCGATGATCGCCCGCGTGCGTGACGACAAGACGATGAACGTCACCGTTTCGGTCAAGGTCGAAAGCCAGATGATCCCGGTGATCGGCCTGACGCTGACCCGCCAGGTCGACGAGATGGCCGTCGGCTCGATCCAGTAGAGAAACCGCGCAGCGGATTTTCCTGAAGCGGCGGGGTTTCCCGCCGTTTTCCGTTTCAGCGTCTCTGCTTCAGGCGCTCCGCCACCAGTCGCGGCTCTCGTCCGCAATCTCGATGCCCGTCACCTCGGCATCATCAAGCCAGTCACTGACCGCCCTGCCCCTGACGAGAAGGCCCGGCGCGATATCGGCGAGCGGCATCAGCACGAAACCGCGATCGGTCATGCGCGGATGCGGCAGTTCCAGCCGCCGTGCGTCCTGGATGACGTCGCCATAGGTCAGCACGTCGATATCGAGCGTGCGCGGCCCCCAGCGCTCGATGCGCTCGCGTTTCATCTCCCGTTCGATCGACAGGCAGACATCGAGCAAAGCCTCGGGCTCCAGCCGGGTCTCAACTGCGGCGCAGGCATTGAAGAAGAAGGATTGATCCGTCTTGCCCCAGGGCGGCGTGCGATAGAGCCGCGAGACCGCCGTCACCTGGCAGTCGTCGCGTCCGTCCAGCCTTTGCAGCGCGCCCGCCATCGCCTTCACCGGATCGCCGATATTGCCGCCGAGACCGAGTGTGGCGGATTGCAATGCGGCCTCAGGCAAAATGCTCAACGCTCACCTGCACGAAATCGAGTACGCCCGGCACCGGCGCGTTCGGCTTGCGCACCGTGATTTTCGCCCGCCGGATTTGCGGGAATGTCTCGCAGAGCCCCTTGGCGATATCGAGCGCCAGCGCCTCGATGAGGTAGCGCCGCTTGCCGGTGACGATCTGCTCGATCACGGTGAAGGCAATGCCGTAATTGACGGTATCGTTGATCGAATCGCTTTCCAGCGCCTCGCCGGCGACGACATCGAGCTCGGCATCGACGAAGAAACGTTGGCCGAGGAATTCCTCCTCGTCATGCACGCCGTGGCGCGCAAAGAAGGCGCAGTTCTGCAGCGTGATCGTGTAGGTGGTCATGTCGGCCGCTTCCTCTCGAATTCCTGGCGTGCATTCAGCATAGCATCGGCGATATCAAGCGCATCCCTGTTGATTGCGACATTGTGCACGCGGAAAACCGCAGCCCCTTGAAGCCTGAGCAGCGCGCTCGATGCAGCCGTCGCCACATCCCTGTCTGCCGCCTCACGCCCCGTCACCGCACCGAGGAAGCGTTTGCGCGACGTGCCGGCGAGCAGCGGCAGGCCGAAGCGGGAAAGTTCGGAAAACCGCGCCATCAGCTCCAGGTTTTCCTCCGCCGTCTCCTTGGCGAAGCCGAAGCCCGGATCGAGCACGATCCGGTCGCCGTTGACGCCGGATGCAGCGGCGATCGCAAGCGAGCGTTCGAGGAAATGCACCTGATCGGCAATCACGTCGGTCAGTTTTACCCTGTCGCGGCCGGTATGCATGATGCACAGCCCGGCTCCGGTCACTGCGGCAATATTGGCGATATCGGGCTCCTTCTGCAGCCCGAAGACGTCATTGACGATATGGGCGCCGGCGCTGATGGCAAGCCGCGCCGTCTCGGCGCGATAGGTGTCGATGGAGATCAGCGCCTGGGTGCGCCCGCGCAATGCCTCGATGACGGGCAATACGCGCGCCTGCTCCTCGGAAGGACTGACGGCTGCTGCGTTCGGCCGGGTCGATTCGCCGCCGATGTCGACAATGCCGGCACCCTCGCTCACCGCCCGCAGCGCCTGTTCGACCGCGGCATCGACGGTTTCAAAACGTCCGCCGTCGGAAAAGGAGTCCGGCGTCACGTTGATGATCGCCATGATCGTCGAACGACGGCCAAGTTCGATCTCCCGGCCATGGCCGACACGCCATATGCTGCCTTCGAGCCCTGTCACCAGACTTATCCCATTGATGACGAAAAAAGCGCCATCCGATATTGCGCTTGTGGTGGCTATGCCCCAAGCTCCGGTCGATTTCAACACGGGTTGCGTTCAGAATGCCGCTTGCAGTGCGTTATATGGTCTTCCCTATCGCCTTTTCCATTGCTCTTTCCCTCTGCAGCCCCGTGGCAGCCGAAGTGATCGCATCGAAAAGCTATTCCTATTTCGACATTCGCGGCAAAACCGCGGATGAGCTCGACCGCGAACTCAGCCGGCGCGGCCCGACGGCGAGCGGCTCCTCGGCGCGCCATCCCGGCGCCACGAAGATCCGCTTCGGCGGCGAGGCAACCTATATCCAGGATAACGGGCGCTGCCGCGTCGGCAACGTCAAGGTCACGGTCCACACCCAGATCATCCTGCCGCGCTGGAGCAGCCGCAAGGGTGCCAGCAAGGAGCTGTCGATGATCTGGGACGCCCTGTCGAGCGATATCAAACGCCATGAGGAGCGCCATGCCGAGATCGCCCGCGATCAGGCCCGCGCCATGGAGCGCGCCATTCGCGCGCTGCCGCAGCAGCGCAGCTGCGAAGCTATGCAGGAACTCGTCTCCGACGAATCAGCACGCGGTATAGAGGAGCACGATCGGCAGCAGGCGCGATTCGACAGGGTCGAAGCGGTCAACTTCCAGAAGCGCATGCTGAGATTGCTGAATAATCGAATCAACGGTCGAACCGGCGCAAAATAGGGCTTTTTCAATCAGCTTGCGAGCAGGAAACCTTAGCTGCACAACGAAACTTGTGCGAAACTTGCGCTCTCCCCAGCGATTGAATGGTCATTTTTCATCCTGGCAGACTCAACCGGAACGCGTTAATATGAACACATTCGAAAGTCCAGGTACGACATCAAGTACGGCACCTGCACTTTCATCGCTGGGTTCTCCTGGCGCGTTCCGAAGCCTCGGATGTTCCTCCCTCATCCGAAGGTAATGCGCCCGCCTCGCCTCGCTCGCTCCAGCGCGCGAGGCGTCTTTTTTGATATCGGATGTTTCGGCGACGTTTGAAGCGGATGTGCTTCAGGCCTGGCGTTCCGGCACGTGCACCACGAGCCCGTCATAGATGGCCTTCATTCGGATCTGACAGGACAGCCGCGAAGTCGGGCGCACGTCGAAGGCGAAGTCGAGCATATCCTCTTCCATCGCTTCCGGCTGACCGACCTTCTCCGTCCACTCCTCATCGACATAGACATGACAGGTCGCGCAGGCGCAGGCGCCGCCGCATTCGGCCTCGATGCCGGGCACCGAATTGCGCACGGCGTTCTCCATCACGGTGGAGCCTTGGTCGACGTCGAGGTCGAAGCGCGTGCCGTCGAAGGCGACGATGGTAAGTTTTGGCATCGGGACTATTTCCGGTCTTCAGGTGGGTGGGCGGATTTTTCTTCCGACAATTCGACGCGACAGTCAACATTGGGGAAATCCGCCATAGCCTCGCAGATCGTGCCTTCGCCCGCCGTCTTCAAAGCGTCATTCGGGACGTCGCAAAAAGACCCGCGGTTCCGCAATGGAACAACGGGTCTTCGTTCGGAGGGGATTCAATGCATGTCGCCCAAAACTGTGCGGCGGTTTTGGGACAATGATATGCATCAACTAACGACTTGGAGATCAGCCGCGGCAGAGCTTCAGGATGAAATTCTCCGCATCGATGACGGCGGCCCCGAGCGCTGCGGTCGCGCCGGCATCGCCGCCGGTTTCCTCGACGGCTTCGGCCGTCTGCGACACCCGGAATGCGCCGACCGAGCTTGCCGCGCCCTTCAGCCGGTGCGCGGCTGCGCCGATACGGATGGTTTCGCCGCTCGCAATATCCTGGAGGCATGCGCGGGCCTGGCGCGCAAACATTTGAAGGACTTCGATTTCCAGCGCCTTGTCGCCCATCGTCTGCTTTGCGAGATGGACCAGGTCGATCGGCCGGACCTTCGAGGGACAGGGTCCCTTTGCATTATCCGGCGCCTCGAATACGATGTTCAATGCCGCCATCTGGGCTGCCATTGCCAATTCTCCCGTCCCTGTCGTCCGCAGTTGCAACAGTTCTGCGTCAGGAGGGTGGCCATCCCGTTAAATTCCGGCACATTCAGGGCGGAAATCTCGCCATATGGTTAACGTCCGTTAAATATCCCTAAATTATTGGTTTTTAAGCGCTGCCCAGGATTCAAAGATGTTAACAACGGGTTAACGAACCGCAAATCTCAAGCCTTCATTAATTGTGTGAAGAGCCCAGATGTGTCACTACGATACTGGTGGAGCGGGTTTATGGTACGCGCCTTTGCCGAGCGAGTGGATAATGGTAGTGTTTTGATACCTTCCGTTTGAAAAAGCGGCTATCTACTCTGAAATGACATGCTTATCCGTCCGTCGTTGGGATGGAAGGCTGGAACGGCAAAGTTGTCCCCGGGTGAGGCGGAAGCCCGGGATGCGCGGTTGGGCCGGCTGACAGTAACGAGGCATACCCGAATGGCGAACAACAAATATAACGAGTCGATTGAGGACAAGGCGTTCAAGGCATTGGACGAGGCCCTCCAGATCGACTTCAGCAAGGATAACGTACCGTCTCGCCGCGGCGACGCGCCCCAGGCCCCGGAGGCTAATGTGTCTGATCCAGTAAATGCGCGTAACCAGCAGGCCCAGGAAGAGGCGCAGCGGCGCAGCCGCCGCGGTGCCGCCGGCGAGCAGGCTTCCAGGGGGCCGGCCTTCGCGCCCGCCAACGATGCCAGCCGCAACACGCCTGCCTCGATCCTGAAATCCTTCGACGGCGCCTCCAGCCGCTCGGCGGTGCGCACCGCCACGCTGTTCTCCGTGCTTTGGGTCATGGCCGGCCTCGGCCTGATGTCGCTGCTTTATGCTCCGCAGATCTGGCAGATCCGTTCTATCGCCGATCTCGTCGCCCTGCCCGGCGTCATCGCCGGCCTCGTCGGCATCATCATTCCCGTAATGATGTTCTATGCCTTCGCCATCATGATCGCGCGCGCCCAGGACATGCGCAACGCCGCCCGCTCCATGGCAGAGGTGGCATTGCGCCTGGCCGAGCCGGAAACCATTGCCTCCGAGCGCATCATGACCGTCGGCCAGGCCGTGCGCCGTGAAGTCTCGGCCATGAATGAAGGCATCGAGCGCACGATCGCACGTGCGTCCGAACTGGAAACGCTCGTCCATTCCGAAGTCAATGCCCTTGAACGCTCCTATGCCGACAACGAGTTGCGCGTCCGTGGCCTCGTCCACGAACTCGGCTCCGAGCGCGAGGCGATCGTCAATCATGCCGATCGCATCCGTACCTCGATTGGCAGCGTCCACGACCAGTTGAAGGAAGAGCTGTCGCTTGCGACCGAAGAGATCGCGGTGCGGCTTGCCACATCGGGCGAAGCCTTCGCTTCGCTGATCGATACGCGCGCCGCGACGATCCTGGAAAAGTCGGACAGCGCCCTGCAGTCGATGGGCAGCCTGCTTGCCGCCAAGACCGATACCCTGCTGCAGACACTGAACGCATCGGGTTTTGCGCTCGCCACCGAATTCGACAATCGCCTCGAAGCGCTCTCCGTCAATCTCAATGACCATGGCGAAAGGCTGCTCAGCCAGTTCGAGACGCGCGCCTCGACCATGGACAGCAGCACCGAGAAGCTGAATGCGGCGCTGAACGAACGCACGCACCAGCTCAACGAGATCCTGATCGCCCGCACCCGCGAGATCAACGAGAGCCTGACATCGGGCGAACGCACCATTGGCGGCACGCTCGATGACGTTCTGTCGAAGCTGAACAGCGCCCTCGACGAAAAGGGCGCAAGCTTCCGCCAGAGCCTGCAGACCACCGCCGACGACGCCGTCATGGATCTCGACGTACGCTCCGGTTTCTTCGAGGAACGGCTGCAGACGACCGTTGCCCAGTTGTCCACCGCCTTCGACGAGCGCGTCGCAGAATTCACCAGCGCCTTCGACAAACGCACCGGCTCGCTCGACACCAAGCTGATGGAAAGCCTCGCCCGTATCAACGAGACGCTGACCGGCGGCTCGGATTCAATCGACGGCATCCTGAGTTCCGGTATCGACCGGCTTGGTTCGTCGATAACAGACCAGTCGCTGGCGCTCGCCACCGCGCTCGCCACCGGCCATGAGATGCTGGAAAGCACGCTCGGCAGCCGGGCGGAGGAAATCACCACCGCACTCAGCAGCCGCACCGGCGAACTGACCTCGTCTCTGCAGAACGCGACTTCCGAAATCGCGCTGGCGCTTGCATCCGGCACCTCCGAACTGCAGAACAATCTTCAGACACGCTCGGCCGAACTGCGCGACACGCTGCGCACCACCACCACTGAGCTGACGAGCGCCGTTGCCGCCGGCACCGAACAGGTGACGGCTGCCTTCGGCGGTCGCGCCGAGGAGCTGAGCGGCGTGCTTGCGGCGCGTGCGGCTGAGATCACCGAGGCGCTCGGCACGGCCCATGGCCGCATCGACAGCGTCATGGCAGAGCGCGGCGACGCACTTGTGGAGGCGCTGACCACCCACCACGGCCGCTTCGAGGAAGCGCTGGCAACCCGTTCCGACGCCATCCTCAATGCCGTCTCCGGCACCCATGACCGTCTTGCCGAGACGCTCGACGAAAAGGCGATGGCACTCGCCATCTCCCTGAATGAGAGCCAGGCCCGCATCGAAGATACGCTCGAAACCCGCTCCGAAGCGCTGGTGAAAGCGGTATCAGGCACGCATGACCGCCTCTCCGAGACGCTCGACGAAAAGGCGATGGCGCTCGCCATTTCGCTCAATGAAAACCAGGCCCGCATCGAGGATACGCTCGAAACCCGTTCGGCGGCCCTGCTGAACGCCGTGTCCGGCACCCATGACCGGCTTTCTGAAACGCTGGACAGCAAGGCTGCCGCCCTGACGACCTCGCTCGATGAGCGCCATGCCCGCATCGAGGATGCGCTTGGAACGCGCGCCGAAGCGCTGCTGAACACCGTATCCGGCACCCGCGACCGTCTTGCCGAGACGCTCGACGAAAAGGCGATGGCGCTCGCCAGATCCTTGAGCGAGAGCCAGGCCCGTATCGAAAATACGCTCGAAACCCGCTCCGCAGCTTTGCTGAACGCCGTCTCCGGCACCCATGACCGCCTGTCCGAAACGCTGGATGAGAAGGCGATGACGCTCGCCATCTCGCTCAATGAGAGCCAGTCGCGGATCGAAGACACGCTGGAAGCGCGCTCCGAAGCCTTCCTCCAGGCTGTGTCCGGCACGCACGACCGTCTCTCGGAAACGCTCGACGAAAAGTCTGCGGCGCTCGCTGCCTCCCTGAACGAAGGTCAGAGCCGCCTGCAGGACACGCTGGAGAGCCGTTCGGAATCCTTCCTCAATGCGGTCTCCGCCACCCATGATCGTCTGTCGGAAACACTCGACGATCGGGCGATGGCGCTTGCCATCTCGCTGAACGAGAGCCAGAGCCGTCTCGAGGAGACGCTGACAACAGGCGCCGATGCGATCACCAATGCGGTCTCCGGCACGCATCAAGGCCTGAACGGTGTGCTCGACCAAAAGGCCGCCGCCATTGCCGCCTCGCTGACCGAAGGCCAGGCCCGCCTCGAGGAAGCCTTGGGGCACCGCACCGCCGCAATCATCGGCGCTGTAACCGCAACCCACGACCGGCTCACCGATACGCTCGACGAAAAGACGATGGCGCTCGCCATTTCGCTCGACGATAACCAGAGCCGCTTCGACAGTGCGCTCGAAGCCCGCAGCAATGCCATCATGGAAGCGGTCTCCGGTGCCGAGGCTCGCGTCGCCGGCGCCTTCGCCGACAAGACCGATGCGATCCGCACCGCCTATACCGACAATCAGCAGCGGCTCGAAAATGCGCTTTCCGAACATAGCGCCGCCCTCTCTGGCGCTCTCGATGCCGGCGGCGCCCGCTTCGAGGATCTCGTCGGCGGCTTGACCGGCCGCATCGAAAGTCGCCTGACCGATGCCCATACACGGCTCGGAGGCCTCGCCGACGAGGCCGCAGCGCGCATCGAGGGCGGGCTCGCCTCCGCCCATGAACGCATCCGCACGACGCTCGAAGACCGCGCCAATGCCATCGACCTGTCGCTGAGCCAGGCCCATGCGCTGATCAGCGATACGCTGACCGAACAGGCGACCAGCATCGGCACCTCGGTGGCGACGAGCGTCAGCATGCTCGAAATGTCGCTGGAGGACCGTGAAGCCGCGATTCGCCAGGCGATCGATGCCGGCGCCCAGACATTGGAAGATCGCATGCATGCCGGCGCCGGCCAGATCGCCGGCCGCTTCCAGGAGGCGGCGAACGCCATTTCGAACTCCACCCAGGATTTCTCCGCCCATCTCGATCGGTCGGTCGAAAGCCTGACCGGCCGTTTTGAAGAAACCGGATCGCGCGTGGAAGCCGGTCTTGCGGCGATCGAGACCCGCATCCGCGACGGCGTCGGCGGCGTTGCCGAAAAGGTCGAAGCCGCCAGCGGCCAGCTGTCCGGCGTGCTCGCCGACGGCGTCTCCCGTCTCGGTGCGCTCAGCGACGACGCCACTCGGCGCATTTCCGCGACGCTCGAAGGCAGTGCCGCAAACCTCACCCAGGCGATCGACAGCCGCACCGCCAATCTGGCCGAGACGCTGGACAGCCGCACCACAAGCCTGACGGGCGCTATCGACGGCCGCACCGCAAGCCTTGGCGAAACCCTCGACCGCGGCAATGAACGCATCGAGGAACGCCTCTCCACCATGGACCGCGCGCTGACCGTCGGCCTTGAAGCCGTCAATCGCACCATCGAAGGCAAGGCCGCCGGTCTCGCCTCGACACTGCGCAGCGCGGTTGCCGACGCGGCTCAGGGAATGGAAGGCGAAGCGACGAGAACCACCGAACTGCTCGGCAAGACCGGCCAGCAATTCGCCGAGGATCTCAATGCGAAAAGCGACGAATTCACCCGCACCATGGATGAGCGTTCGTCGCAAATCGTCACCCGGGTCGCCGAAGCTCAGAACCGGCTGGCGAGCCAGGCCGCTGCCGTGGCCCAGACCTTCTCGGAAGCCGGCAACGCCATCGTCAACAAGGTCTCCGAGGCCGAGACCATCGTCGGCACGCAGGTCAATGCCATCTCCAAGGTGTTGTCGGATGCCGGCCAGTCTCTGGAGACGCGCGGCAATGCCATCCGCTCGACGCTGTCGGGGGCCGGCAGCGAGATATCCGCCACCATGGCGGATGTCGACCGGGCGCTGGAAGCCCGCAGCAATGCCATCCGCACCAATCTCGAGGAACGTACCCGCGAGATCGATACGACCTTCTCCGACATTGACAAGGCGCTCGAAGCGCGCGGCAACTCGATCCGCTCGACGCTCGACGAGCGCACCCGCGATCTCAACTCGATGCTGGCGGGCCGCTCTGTCGAATTGACGCGCATCCTCGACGAAACGGCTCGCCCGATCATCGACCGCTACACCGATGCCGGCGAGCAGGCTGCCGCCCGCATCACCGCTGCGGCCAACCTCAGCGCCGAGCGTCTGCGCGCCGAAAACGAAGCGCTCGCCAGCGCCGTTGCCGCCCGCACCGAGAATGTCGCCAACGCCGTCAGCGCCATCGAGAACAGCCTGGTCGGTAACGTCAACGGCCTCGTCCAGCGCATGTCGGAAAGCAGTGCGGCAATGGCGATGATGATGAACCGCGCCGCCGAGCAACTGGCCAACGTCGACGGCCGTCTCGGTGACACCACCGCGCGCTTTGCCGACTCCGCCACCAAGGCCGCTGAAATGGTCTCCGCCTCGACCAGGCTTCTTGAAGGCAAGGTCGACCGCCTCTCCGACATTTCGGGCCAGACGCTGTCACAGGTCGGCGGCATCATCGGCCGCTTCGACGAACACTCCAAGGTCCTGACCCAGGCCTCGCAGCTGCTCGGCGCTGCCCAGTCCAATCTCGCCTCGACGCTCGAGGAGCGCGAGAGCGCTCTGCAGACCCTCTCGGTCGGCCTCGTCCAGCGCTCCGCCGAGATCGAAAAGACGATGCAGGGCCTCGGCAGCATGATCGAGACCGTGTTTGAGCGGGCAGAGCAACGCTCCAACCAGGTCACCGGCAATCTGCGCCAGGGCGTGCAGTCTTCCTTCGCCGATATCGGCCGCATTCTTAGCGAAACCGAGAAGCGCGCCCAGGAAGCGGCAGAGACGATGCGCGAGGCGATCACCCGCGCCGGCGACGAGGCCAATACGACGATCGACGGCACCTTCGCCAATGTCGAACGGCGTTCCGGCGATCTCTCCAATCGCATTCGCGGCGGTCTCACCGCCTCGCTGTCGGAAGTCGAGCGCATGCTCGGCGAAGCCGGCCGCGCCTCAGACGGCGCCGCCCAGAACATGCGGGAAGCACTGCGCGAGGCGATCGATGATGCCGTCGGCCGTTTCTCCGGCGCCACCGAAGATATCCGCCGCTCCGCCGCCGACATCCGTAATGAGCTCGACGCCACCCGCGCCGAACTGAAGCGCGGCGCCTTCGATCTTCCCGAGGAAGCCAAGGAAAGCGCCTCGGCCATGCGCCGGGCCGTGGCTGAGCAGATCAAGGCTCTGCAGGATATCTCCCAGCTCGTCGGCCGCTCCAGCCAGCAGCTCGAGATCTCCCAGCCCGTCGCCCGCACGCTAGCCCAGACGCAGCCGGCTCCGCGTCCTGCCCAGCCGGTCGCAGCCCAGCCGCCGCAGCCGGTAGCGCCCCCGTCGATCGAAGCGACGGGCCTGCGTGGAACGATCGCGCCGTCTGCGCCGGCGGCCGCGCCTCAGCGCGCCGCCCCGCAGCCTGCCCCCAGTCGCCCCGAATCAGGGCGCCAGGAAACAGGACGCCAGGAACCGGTGCGCCAGGAACCGGCCCGTCCGGAAAGTGGCGGCTGGATCAGCGATCTCCTGCGCGGCGCATCGCGTGAGGAGGCCGCCGACGAGGCGTCTGCCCGCGCCCCTGCCCGCCCGGCGGAAACTGCCGCGCCGGCCGCGCGTAGCAACGACAGCCGCAATCCGCGCCACGTCGTCGAATCCTTGAACTCGCTCTCGGTCGATATCGCCCGCGCCATCGATCACGACGCCTCGGTCGATCTCTGGCGCCGTTATCAGCGCGGTGAGCGCGATGTCTTCACCCGTCGCCTCTACACGCTGAAGGGCCAGCAGACCTTCGACGAGATCAAACGCAAATACGACCGCGAACCGGAATTCCGCACCGCCGTCGACCGCTACATCGGCGATTTCGAAAAGCTGCTCGCCGACGTCGCCCGCACCGACCCGAACCGCACGGTGACGCAGTCTTACCTCACCTCGGACACCGGCAAGGTCTACACCATGCTCGCCCACGCTGCAGGCAGGCTCACCTGAACTTGCTGATCTGAATCGGATACAGGAAAGCCGCTTGAACATGTGTCAGGCGGCTTTCGTTTTACAATGCCCTCACCGATCGGCCGCTATGTCCCAGTTATGGATACAACGGTCGAGGCCGATGGCGATCTCGAGCACGAGAACGTCATGGTCGACCGCCGCTCCCTTCTTGGGCTCAGACCGGTCGCGCTGCGGAAAATCCGTGCGCCGCGAGATCGAGCAGACTTCCATCCACTTGTCGCCATTGTCGACCTCGATATCCATCGTCACCTCGGAATAGGCCGGCAGCCGGTCGGAGGGCACCATCCGCGTCGGCAGATGGATCAGCGATGCGATCATGCGGCGGACCGGTTCTAGGCAGGCGGCGTGATAGTCGTTGCCACTGTCGGCCGTGAAGGCGCATTGGAATTCGAGCTGCCAGAATTCCTTCAGTCGCATGTGTTTCGTCGGCTGTTCCTGCTCGCGGCGATAGGATCTGCCGGCCTGCCAAACGCAGAGCGGCAGTCGCGTCTTCGAATGATTGCCGAGAATGTGCTGCATGTAGATGTAGGTCGATGGCGTGGTTTCCGGTCGCAGGACCAGCGCGGCATCGCTGGCGGAGAGCTGTTCCTGAACCCAGATATCGGCGTTCGAATAGGCGCTCGACACCAGCGCCTGCGGCATCAGCGCCGGCGCCTCGACCCTCCTGACATCCCAGGCCGGATTGACCGACCTGAGAAAACTGCGGACCTCTTGCGAGAAGAAGGCGATCATATGATCGCGCAGATGGATCTCACGCTCCTCCCAATGGACGAGCGAATTGACATGATTAAGATTGAGCACGGTGCCTGTCTCCCTGGCAACCTTGATTGGCGTGGTGAGGGGCTTTACGTCCAGCAGCGCGCCGGACGCCCGCAGCGCTCCGACGTCACAGCAGGACGCGAAGACCTCGTCCGCCAAAAGCGCGCACCGTCACGACCTGCAGGCAGGTGCTGATATGACGGGAGAAAAGCGCGGGCTTCATGCTCATGGCGAGTTTTCTACGTGCCGGGCGCATCCTTGTCAAAACCGAAAACGGTGAGACAAAAGGAACCAGCTGTGGATGACCCTTTTTTATTGCCCCTCGTCCTTCATTCCGTCACAAACTTTTATAATCCGCTGCATTCAGGCCAACGGCCCACTCGATCATCGAAACGACAGAGACAGCACATTGATGACCAAGACGACATCCCGGCTCCTTGCCACGGCGCTCTCTTCCCTTTTCCTGACGGGCGCTTTCACTCTGGCTGAGGCGGGCCAGGCAAGCTTCGTCGTCGATGCGCAGTCCGGTCAGGTCCTCGAAAGCTCCAATCAGGACGACCTGAACTATCCGGCGTCGCTGACCAAGATGATGACGCTCTATCTTGCCTTCGAGGCCCTGCATGACGGGCGCCTCAACTGGGACCAGAAGCTCACCATGTCGGAAAATGCCGAGAGCAAGGAGCCTTTCAAGCTCGCCGTCGGCGCCGGCCGCAAGGTGACGCTGCGCGAAGCGGTCGAGGGAATCGTCGTGCTGTCGGCCAATGATGCGGCGGTGGCGATCGCCGAGCAGCTTGGCGGCTCCGAACAGGCTTTCGCCGAGGCGATGACCGGCAAGGCACGCCAGCTTGGCATGCAGGACACGGTCTTCAAGAATCCGTCGGGTCTTCCCGATCCGGAGCAGGTCACCACGGCGCGTGACATGGCCACACTCGGAATTTCGCTGATGCGGGACTTCCCCGAGGAGTTCAAGCTCTTCTCCATGCGCGGCTTCCAGTTCCGCGGCATGAAGCTGCGCGGCCATAACAACCTCATGTATCGCTATGACGGCGTCGACGGCATCAAGACCGGCTATACCGACGCTTCGGGCTATAACGTCGTGACGTCGGCGCAGAAGGATGGCCGCCGCGTGGTCGGCGTCGTCATGGGCGAAAAGACCGCGAGCCTGCGCGACGACAAGATGGCAAGCCTGCTGGACAGCACCCTGCCGGCGTCATCGACCACCACAGCTTCCACGACACCCGGCAGCCAGCCGGGAGCGACGATGACGGATTCGCAACCGACGAAGTAGCTCCGGCAGGTTTTTGCTGACGGCTTATCTGAAAGCCACCTCCAGGTGTTGCCGGTCTTGGGCGATCACCCTGCAATTCGTTTCGAAGCCTTCGCCTTTGATGGCAAGGATGAATTCCGGCGGAATGCCTGACGTATTGGAGACCGAAATGCCGGCGCTCTCCGAACCGATGGACTTGACGGTGCAGTCGATGGTCGAGCGTCGATCGTTGAACAGGATCGAACCCGCCTTCAGCACCCGCCGTCGCGCGCCGATGGCGTGATCGGCGTGGATGGAACTCCACGACACGCAACGATTCCGTCCGCTGTGCTTGGCTTGATACATCGCGGCATCGGCTTGGGCCAGCAGGGTCTCGATTTCCTTGCTGACGATCGAGAGCGCCGACGTTCCGAAGCTGGCCGTAACGGTCAGGGCGCCGTGATCGCCGCGAATGATCTCAGAGGCGATGGCGGCTCTGAGTTTCTCGGCGACGGCGAGTGCACCTTCCCGGTCGACATGCGGCAGGATAACGCCAAACTCCTCGCCTCCAAGACGGCCGAAAAGATCACCGGCTCGGAGTGCCGTCCTGCAGACCGCTGCCACCGCCTTGAGAACCTCGTCGCCTGCGGCATGCCCATGCGTATCGTTCACCTGCTTGAAATGATCGATATCGAAGACGATGCACGAGAGGTCATGCTTATGCCGCAGAGCGAGCGAAATCAGCTGATCGGCCTCCTGCTTGAAGGCACGCCGTGTCATCGTCTCAGTGAGGCTGTCGGTGGCGGCCGATTGCATGAGCTCGATGCGGTCCATAGCCGCCCCCGCCAGCTCCTGGAGGATGCTAAGGTCTGTGTTGCCGAACGATCTTGGCCGACGGTCGATGGCGCATACCGTCCCGATCATGTGCCCGGCTTTTGTTCTCAGCGGCACGCCGGCATAAAAGCGGATATGGTCTTCGCCTGTCACTGCAGGATGCTTCGAAAAGCGGGCATCCTTCGTGGCATCCTGCACGATAACAGGCTCGTCACAGTCCACAACGCAGCGGCAAAACGTGTCTTCGAGCGATACCTCGTCGGCCGAAAGGCCGGAGCATGCCTTGTACCACTGCCGATGCGCATCGATCAGGGATACGATGCCGATCTCGATGGAAAATATCTGCTTTATCAGGCGTACGATCCGCTCGAAGCCTTCGTCCCTCGGCGTATCGAGAAGGTCGAGCTGCTGCAGCGCAGCCAACCGAGCATTTTCGCGCTGAATCGCTTCCGACGACGACTTTCCGAATACGCGTGCGACCACCATGCAGCATGCCTCCTGATAGCGATAACATGATGCGTTCCACAAATTCATGAAGAAATTGAATACGATGGCGGCCCCAAACTCATGAGGCCAAATATTCTTCAGAATCAGCAACCCTTGATGTCGACGCAGCGGTCGCGACACGCCATCTCAGATTGAGCGCAGCGTCCAGCTGACGATCTCGGAGACAACCGTGGAGAAGGCGCGGTCGAGACCCTTGACGAAGCCGACATTGTCGCCGCCGGCCGGTGCCGTGGCGCGGAACACCTTCTGGGCGCGCACCGAGCCGTTGCGGTCGTTGAGGATCTTGGCCGAGATTTCGACCACAGCCTGATTGCCGCTCGACGCATCGATCTCGAAGGAGCGGATATCGGTGACGACCTGGTAGTCGATCGCCAGCCCCTGCCCCGGCATGCCAACGCCGCCGAGCTTGCCGGAGTTCTCGAAAGCTTCCACCAGCTTCGACTGTACAATGCGCGGCAGCTTGTCGCCCCACTGCGCCCGCGAGAGATACTGAATTTCCGAAGACGAAACACGGATGACGATCTGCTCGCTGTCGAGCGCCCGCAGCGCCGTCGGGCTGGCGATCAGGACCTGGCGGGATTTGGCCGCAGGCCCGTCGCCGTCGACGGCGGCGGACAGGTCATAGGTATCGTTCTTGGCCGCGGTGCCGCACCCCGAAAGGATCAGCGCCGTCAGCGGCAGCGCGATCACCGTTCCCTTGATCCACGAACGGCGCGACAACAGATGCGATGCGACCATATTAGGCTACCCCTGACTTCCCAGTTAACGCCGCGTCCGGCCGTCATATTGCTTGACCGTGTCCCCGCCGAAGATCAGGCGCTGCGGATTGCGGTCGAAGTTGGTGATCGTATCGTTCAGATTGTTCACGGTTCCGCGCATGTCGTTGACGAGAGTCTGCACGTCGCGCAAGCCGCCACTCGAAAATTTCTGCAGATTGTCGGCGATCGGGCCGATGCGCGAATTCAGGTTGTCGGCCACCTTCTTGAAGGATTCCAGCGTATCGCGCGCTTCAGTGAACAGCGATTGCGTATTGTCGGTTCCAAGCAGGGCATCGACTTTGATGAGAATGCCGTCGATGCGGGTCGAGGCCGAATTCAGCTTATTGGCGAGCTGCGAGACGTCCTGGATCGTCTGGTCGATATCCTTCTGCCGCGATGAAACCGTGTTGGCGACATCGCGAATCGAGGCGACGGCGGTGCGCGCATCCTTGGTCGCTTGCGCGATGTCGTCGACGGAACCCTTCACCTTTGCCGGGTCGATCTGGGCGACGAGCGTATCGACGCGGTCGAGTGTGGCCTGCGCCTGCTTGCCGAAATCGTTGAAGGTGGTGGCAGTCTGGTCGAACTTCTGGATCGCACCCTTGAGGTCGCCCGAGGCATCGGCAACATTGGCGGTGAGCTTCTCGGCATTGGAAACGATGTTGTCGATCTTCTGCGCATCGACCGCCTTGACCAGCTCTTCGACGGCCTTGAGCGTCGAGTCGACGCGGCCGGAAACCGCCTTCACCGTCTCCGAAAGCTGGCCGACGCTCTGCAGGAAGGAGTCGATATTGCCGGAATTCTTGGCAAGCGCGTCCGAGAAAGTCTCGGCATTCTTAAAAGTCTCGGTCAGCGGCCCGCGCGAATCCTCGATGAAACCCTGAAGTTCGCCGACCGCGTCGTTGGCGCGATCGAGGATCTTGTCTGCGGTCGCCAGAAGATTGGTGACGCTTGACTGGTCGGCGACGATGACGGCGCGTTTGTTATTGTCGATCGCATGCTGGAGGATGCTTTCCTCGCCCTTGCGGCCGCCTGAGAGTTCGATATAGGCGGCCCCGGTCAAGCCCTGGATTTCAAGGGCGGCCTTGGTGGACGGGTAGATCGGCGCATCGGTGCGCACCTGGGTGAAGGCCAGCGAATATTGCGGATCGTCGGCATCGATCGACAGTGTCTGCACCGAGCCGATCTGGATGCCGTTGAAGCGCACCGGCGAGCCGACACTAAGGCCGTTCGCCGATCCTGGAATCCGAACGATCAGTTCCGTCATCGGGCCGCCACGGCCATACTCCGCCATCCAGTAGACGAAGCCGAAGGCAGCCGCGATCACCAGCACCGTGAAAAAACCGACAATCGTGTAATTGGCTTTGGTTTCCATCTTATCCGGTCACTTCCCGCTGCTGCCGTGCCGCACGCCATTGTCCCGCGGCACGATCGACCGCGCCCGCTTACCCTTGAAATAGGCCTGCACCCACGGATCGTCATAGGCCAGCATGTCGTCGATCGTGCCTTCCACCATTACCCGCTTCTTTCCGAGCACGGCAATACGGTCGCAGACCGAAAACAGGCTGTCGAGGTCATGCGTTACCATATATACGGTCAGTCCCAGACTATCGCGCAGGTTGGCGATCAGTTCATCGAATTCGGCAGCGCCGATCGGGTCGAGACCCGAGGTCGGTTCGTCCAGGAAGACGAGTTCCGGATCGAGCGCCAGCGCGCGGGCAAGGGCGGCGCGCTTAATCATGCCGCCGGAGAGTTCGGACGGGTATTTGTCGGCGGCGTCAGCGGCAAGCCCGACCATACGGATCTTCAGATGCGCCAATTCGTCCATCAGCGAGCGCGGCAGATCGAGATATTCGCGCATCGGCACCTGGATATTTTCCTTGACCGTCAGCGACGAAAACAGCGCACCCTGCTGGAATAGTACGCCAAGCCGCATATCGAGCGCGTTGCGCTGGGGTTCGTCGAGTTCGTCGAAATCCTGGCCAAGGATCTTGATTGTGCCGGAGCGGCGCGGCAGCAGCCGGAGCACGGTGCGCATCAGCACGGATTTGCCGGTGCCCGACGCGCCAACGAATCCGAGAATCTCGCCGCGATAGATATCGAGGTTCAGATTGTCGAGCACCACTTTGGAGCCGAAGCCGACGGTGACCTCGCGCGCCGAGAGCACGACATCCCTGCCCTGTCCTTCGCTTTCGATCGGTTGCTCGTTCACGGGGCTCGCCATGCTAGAAGTTGATCGCTGCATAGAACATCGCAAATAACCCGTCCATCAGGATGACGACGAAAATCGCCTTCACCACCGCGGCCGTTACGTGCTGGCCGAGCGATTCCGCGCTGCCGCCGACCTTCAGCCCTTCGACGGCGGCGACAATGCCGATGACGAGTGCCATGAACGGCGCCTTGATCATGCCTGAGAGCACCGTCGACAGCGTCACCGCCTCGTGCAGACGCGCCAGGAAATTGGCGAAGGTGATGCCGGAATAACCCCAGGCGACCGCAGCCGCACCGGCGAGCGACGCGAAATTCGCCAGCACCGTCAGAAGCGGCAGCGCGATGGTCAGCGCCACCAGACGCGGGAAGATCAGCACACCGATCGGGTTCAGCCCCATCACCTTCAGCGCGTCGATCTCTTCGCGCATCTTCATCGAGCCGATTTCGGCGGTGATCGCGCTGCCCGAACGGCCGGCGATCATGATCGAGGTGAGAAGCACGCCGATTTCGCGCAATTGCAGAATGCCGACGAGATCGACGACGAAAACCTCGGCGCCGAAGTAGCGCAGCTGGAAGGCGCCCTGCTGGGCGATGATCGCCCCGATCAGAAACGACATCAGGAGGATGATCGGAACGGCGCGAACGCCCATATGGTCGATCTGGTTGACGATCGAGGCCGGCGAAACGCCGCTGCCGCGCCCGAATTTCATCTGCGCACCACGCACCGCCGAGCCGAGGATATACATGGCGGCGGCGAAATTGTCCCAGACCTCGTAGGTCATCTTGCCCACGGGCGCGAAGATGCGCGCGACGAGCGAGACCTTCTCCTGCTGCTCCGGCTCGGGTTTGGCCGGCTCCTCGGAAAACATCGCCAGCATTTCGTCGATATGCTGATTGGTGCCTTCGAAGCGAACCGTCCGTCCAGCCGCCTCCTCTTCCTTCTTCAGCCGGCACAGCAGCCAGATTCCGGCGGTATCGATATCCGAAATATGCGAGAGGTCGACAGTCAGGTCGCCGGCCTTCTGATGAAGGAGCTTTTCGAAGTCGCGCAGCACGAAATGAATATAGGCGCTGCGCCAATTGCCTCTGAGACGCACATGCTGCCCCGAACCATCGGCCTGGTCGTCCACGTCAAGCGAGGCAGCGTTGCGATTCTCGGCGTTCAAGATACTTATGTCTTTCAAGGCTTACAGCAACTTGCCGCGAATCGCGAACGGACCGTTCGACGACCGGCGCGTCAATATACAGAAGCAACGTGCAATTTCCATGCTCGCAGGACAGCAATAATGCCGCGCACCCTCGATATCCAGATGAATTCCTTTCCGATTGCCGGGACTTTCACCATCTCGCGCGGCGCCAAGACCGAGGCCGATGTCATCACCTGTACACTCGCCGAAGACGGTGCCCGGGGGCTTGGCGAATGCGTGCCCTATCGCCGCTATGGCGAGACCATGGAGAGCGTTTTCGCCCAGATCGAGGCCGCGCGTCCGCTGGTCGAGGCAGGCATTTCGCGCAGCGACCTGCTGTCGGCGATGCCGCCGGGCGCTGCGCGCAACGCCGTCGATTGCGCCCTCTGGGACCTGGAAGCGAAACGAACGGGTGAAAGCGTCGCCGTCCGTCTCGGCCTTGCCGATCTGAAGCCGCTCACCACCGCCTACACCATCTCGCTCGGTGAGCCGGAGGTGATGGCCGCCCAGGCGCGCGAACATGCCGGCCGCGCACTGCTCAAGGTCAAGGTCGGAACCGGCGATGATGAAAGCCGCATCCGCGCCGTCCGCGCGGCCGCACCCGATTCCAAAATCATCCTTGACGCCAATGAGGGCTGGCCGGAAGCGGTGCTCGAACGCCACCTCAATATCGCGGCGCAAGCGGGGGTGGCGCTCGTCGAACAGCCGCTGCCGGCTGGCCGCGATGGGATGCTTGCCGAAATCCGCCGCCCGCTCCTCGTCTGCGCCGACGAGAGCGTCCACCACACCGGCGATCTCGCAAGCCTCGCCGACCGCTATGACGCGATCAACATCAAGCTCGACAAGACCGGCGGCCTGACGGAGGCCCTGGCAATGAAGGCCGAGGCCGAACGGCTTGGATTCGGCATCATGATCGGCTGCATGGTCGGCACCTCGCTTGCCATGGCGCCGGCCGTGCTGCTCGCCCAGACTGCCGATTTCGTCGATCTCGATGGTCCGTTGCTGCTTGCACGCGACCGCGAGCCCGGCCTGCGCTACGCCGCTTCCCTGGTCTTTCCGCCGGAAAGCACCCTCTGGGGCTGAAGATAATAGGCTGAGATGACGAGGCCGAGGCCGGAGAGCGCGACCAGCGCCATGACGTAATAGCTGACGACACCGAGCCAGGAATAGAGATAACCCGACGTCAACGTCATCAGCGCCATCGCCATGCCGACATAGAAGAAATAGGCGCCCTGCGCCGATGATTCCTGTGTTTCCTGCACCGTCGCCATGATCCGCCGCTGCACACCGGTATGCACGAAGGCATAGGTGAAGCCGTGGAAACACTGCAGCAGAAAGAAACCGACAAAGCCCGTATTCATCGGAAACAGGATCCAGCGGCAGACGCTGACGGCGCAGCCGAAGCGGATCAGCGTCCAGGCGTTGAAGCGCCGGTTGAGACGTTTCGACAGGAAAAACACCGTTACCTCCGAAGCGACGCCGGCGCTCCAGAGTAGGCCGACTTGCGTGCCGGAGAAGCCGAGTTGATGCCAGTAGATCGAGGAAAAAGCGTTGAGCACAGCGTGGCTCGACTGCTGGATGGCGACGCCGATCAGAAGCAGCAGCAGATGCGGCTCGCGCAACCCGCTGCCGGTGGCGGCCGGAATGTTGATCGGCTGGCCGCGCCGCCGCGTCGGCCCGATGCGCGGACAGAAGATCGCCATGACGACGGTCATGATGAAGCCGAACACCATGATATCAAGCACCATCTCGCCGCCCCACCGGCTGATCAACTGGCCACCGACCAACGTCGAGACGATGAAGGCGATAGAGCCCCACACGCGCATCGATCCGTAATCGAGCCCCCAACGGCGCACGCCCGAGATGACGATCGATTCGACGACGGGTACATAGGGCGCGAAAGTGGCGCCCTGCAGCGCATAGACGATCGTCACAGGCCAGAAGGTCGTCGTCCAGAAGAGCGCAATCGCCGTCAGCAGCGACAGGCAGCCAGACCAGAGCAAGACGTCGGCGCGTTCCTTCAAGCGATCGGCGATCATGGCGACGACAGGCGCCACCAACACGCGAACCACCATCGGTATGGCAAGGATGATGCCGATCTCGTGATCGCTGAAGCTGTGGGTTGCGAGCCAGACGGGAAAGAACGGCAGAACGATGCCGTTGACGAGCAGCGGCGCACAATAGGAAAGCGCGCTGAGCAGCCGGAAGCGCGGCGGCGCTCCCTCACCCGTCGGGGAATGTTGAGCGGGAATCATGGGCGGACCTGAAGGAAACTGGACGTTGTCCTAACACGCCACCCTGGAGGCGACTATTGCGAGAAATAGCCGTTCTGAAACGTTTTAGAAAATAAATAGGGCCTGTCACCTGACGGTAACGGCTAAATTCTTGGGAGCGCGGGCACGGATGTGCCAGCACAAAAATCAGGCCGCCAAAATCAGGCAGCTTGGGGGGCGAGTTCGCCCTCGTCATGCATTTCGATGGCGGCAAGCGCCGGCACGCTGCTGGCGAGCGCCCGCCAGGTGATCAGTTCGAACGTACCGTCCTCGTGCTCGGCGACCGCCGTGCAGCTTTCCACCCAATCGCCGGTGTTGATGTAGCGGATGCCGTCCATGTCCTGAATGATGGCATGATGGATATGTCCGCAGATCACGCCGTCGGCGCCGTTTTTGCGGGCTTCTTCAGCCACGACGCGCTCGAATTCACCGATGAAGTTGACGGCATGCTTGACCTGCAGCTTGGCCCAGGCCGAGAACGACCAGTAGGGCATGCCGAGCCGGCGGCGCACCGCCGCCAGGAGAATGTTGATGCGGATCGCCGTATCGTAAGCCCAGTCGCCGAGATAGGCGAGCAGCCGGGCGTTGCGGACGACGACGTCGAATTCGTCGCCGTGCAGGATCAGGTATTTCTTGCCGTCGGCGCCGTCATGCATCATGCGCTCGACGACCTCGATGCCACCGAAATGCATGCCCGGGAAGTCTCGCAGGAATTCGTCGTGATTGCCGGGAATATAGACGACGCGGGTGCCCTTGCGCGCCTTGCGCAGCAGTTTCTGAACGACGTCATTGCAGACCTGTGGCCAATACCAGCTGCGCTTCAGACGCCAGCCGTCGACGATGTCGCCGACGAGCACGATCGTATCGGCTTCGTGGTGGCGCAGGAAATCCAAGAGGAAGTCGGCCTTCGCGGCCTTCGAGCCGAGGTGGACATCGGAAATGAAGAGCGTGCGGAAATGTCTGGGTTCCATCATGTCTTTCACGAGCTGCCGCTCATGTCCCCATCTTTCATCTAACCTTCCAAAACCAGACTCGTGTTTCAGGATGATGACAAGATGTGGAAAAGCGCTGCAAACCGCTCATCCCCCGCGGGCAGAATGCCCGTCGCCGCGCGGGCAGATTGTCCGCCGCCGCGCTGGCAGAATGTCCGTCGCTGCGCTGGCAGAGTGTCCGTCGCCGCGCGGCCCGCCAGCCATGTTGCCCTGCGCATTCAGGGCGTTCATGATGACAGCGATTCATATCCGACAATGCGGGATGGCTGATGCGTATCTTTCTCGTTCGCCACGGCGAATCCCTCGGCAACATCAATGAACAGGCCTATCGCCAATTCGGCGATCATAACGTGCCGCTGACGCAGTGGGGCTATCGGCAGGCGCTGGAGGCAGGCAGCGTGATCGCCTCCTATGTCACGGCGTTGCCGAGCGCCGGTTTCGGCAAGCTGCACATCTGGTACTCGCCCTTTCTCAGGACGCGGCAGAGCAAGGATGCGCTGCTTGCAGCCCTGCCGGAAAGCGTCGTCGGTGACATCAGGGAGGATTATCTGCTGCGCGAGCAAGATTTCGGTCTCTTCACCGAGATCTATGATCATGCCGAACAGAAGCAGAAGTTTCCCGATGAGTTCGAAAAATGGGCAAGGCTGCGCAGCAACAGCGGCAAATTCTACGCGCGGCCGCCGGATGGCGAGAGCCGGGCGGATGTGGCCCAGCGGGTGCGCCTGTTCCTGCAGACCGTCATGCACGACGCCGAAAATAGCGACCACAACGTCGTGATCGTCGGCCATGGCGTCACCAACCGGGCGGTGGAAATGAACTTCCTGCACCGCCCCGTCGAGTGGTTCGAGCGCTCCGACAATCCCGGAAATGCCGATATCACCTTGATCGAGGGGACGCGCTCGCAAGGATACGAGTCGATCCTGCTGCATCAGGCGGTCGATCGGCAGCCGGGACAGGAAGGCGAACTGCGCGATGCCTATGGCACCGACGTGACGATCACGCCGAAGCTCGGCGGCTAGCAACACAGCCAAGAAATGAACGGCCCGGTGCGAAGGTGTGTGGCGGTTTGCGCAAGGCAACCTGCCAACTCGTCGGTTCAGGCGGTGACGTCGCGTCAGCTCGGTGACGTCATGGTTGCCGGCTCCTGCGCGGTCGAGGCTTCCTCGTTCATCGCCTCCGGCCGTTTCGTCCTCAGGAGACGCAGCACGAAGACGAAGAAGACGGGAACGAAGAAGATCGCCAGCACCGTCGCCGAGATCATGCCGCCAAGCACGCCGGTGCCGATGGCATTCTGGCTGGCCGCACTTGGCCCGGTGGCGATCGCCAGCGGCACCACGCCCAAGGTGAAGGCGAGCGAAGTCATGATGATCGGCCGGAAGCGCAGACGAGCGCCTTCGATCGCAGCCTCCATCAGCGATTTCCCTTCGGCAAAGCCGTCCTTGGCGAATTCGACGATCAAGATGGCGTTCTTCGCCGACAATCCGATGATCGCGATCAGGCCGACCTTGAAGTAGATGTCGTTGGACATGTCGCGGCTCATCACCGCGAGCACGCAGCCGATGACGCCGAGCGGCACGACCAGCATCACCGACAGCGGGATCGACCAGCTTTCGTAAAGCCCCGACAGCAGCAGGAAGACGAAAAGAATGCTGAGGCCGAACAGGAACGGCGCCTGCGATCCAGATCTGAGCTCCTCCAGCGACTGGCCGGTCCATTCGAAGCCGAAGCCGTCGGGAAGTTCGGCTGCCAGCCGCTCCATTTCGGCAATCGCCGCGCCCGATGAATATCCCGGCGCCGGAGCGCCGGAAATGCGCACGGCGGGGTAGCCGTTATAGCCGACGATCTGCGCCGGTCCCTTCTGCCATTCGGCGATGGCGAAGGACGACAGCGGCACCATGCCGCCGCTCGCATTGCGGACATTGAGCTTCATCAGGTCTTCGGCCTGAAGTCTGCTCTTGTCCTGCGCCTGCACTATGACGCGCTGCATGCGGCCCGAATTCGGGAAGTCGTTGACATAGCTCGAACCGAGATTGGCGGTGATCGTGCTGTTGATGTCGGCGAAGGCGACGCCGAAGGTATTTGCCTTTTCGCGGTCGATGACCAGCACGAGTTGGGCCGAGTCGGGCATGCCTTCCGGGCGGATACCGGCGATGATGGGATTCTCAGATGCCTTGCCGATCAGAATGCCCGCCGCCTCGGTCAGTGTCGCCTGGCCCTTCGCCCCACGATCCTGAAGGCGGAAGGTGAAGCCATTGGTCGTGCCGAAACCTTCGATCGGCGGCGGCGACAGCGCGAAGGACGTGGCATCCTTCAGCCCAAACAGCTGCATATTGGCGCGGTTGGAGATCTCCTGCACCGAATTGCCGGCGCCGCGTTCGGCCCAGTCCTTGAGCGTGACAAACACCAGGGCGGCGTTCGGTCCCTGCCCGGAGAAGCTGAAGCCCTGGATCGCGACGACGTTGGCAACGGCCGGTTCCTTCCTGAAGATCGCCTCGATGCTTTCGAGCGAAGCCACGGTGCGGTTGCGGCTCGCCTCCGGCGGTCCCTGCACGTCAACGATCAGGAATCCCTGGTCCTCATCCGGCACGAAGCTGCTCGGCAGGTTGACGAAGAGATAGCCGAGGCCCACGACCAGCGCGAGATAGACGGCCATGGCCCGCCAGGAGCGCTTGGCCAATCCCCCGACGGTGCGGGCGTAGCGGCCGGTCAGCCGGTCGAAATTGCGGTTGAACCAGCCGGCGATGCCCTTCTTTTCATGATGGCCCTTGATCGGTTTCAGGAAGGTGGCGCAGAGCGCCGGTGTCAGCGACAGCGCCAGGAAGGCCGAAAACAGGATGGAGACAACCATGGTCAGGCTGAACTGGCGGTAGATGATGCCGGTCGAGCCCGGGAAGAACGCCATAGGCACGAAGACGCAGGAAAGAACCAGCGTGATGCCGAGGATCGCGCCGGTGATCTGTCGCATCGCCTTCTTGGTCGCCTCCTTTGGCGACAGCCCTTCCACCGCCATCAGCCGCTCGACGTTTTCCACCACCACGATGGCGTCGTCGACGAGAATGCCGATGGCCAGCACCATCGCAAACATCGTCAGCACGTTGATCGAGAAGCCGGCGGCATACATGACAGCAAGCGTCCCAAGCAGCGCGACCGGCACGACGAGCGTTGGAATGATGGTGTAGCGGAAGCTCTGCAGGAAGATGAGCATGACGACGAAGACGAGTGCGACGGCTTCTGCGAGCGTATGCGCCACCTTCTCGATCGATGCCGAGACGAACGGGCTGGTGTCGTAGGGAACCGCATATTCGACGCCCGCCGGGAAGAAGCGCGATAGCTCCTCCATCTTCGCCTTGACCAGATTGGAGGTATTGACGGCATTGCCTGTCGACGACAGCTGGATGGCGATCGCCGCACTCGGCTGTCCGTTCAAGCGGGTGGAAAAGCTGTAGCTCTCGCTGCCCTCTTCGATGCGCGCGACATCGCGCAGCCTGACGTTCGATCCGTCGGCATTGGCGCGCAGCACGATGTCTCCGAACTCCTTGGTGTCGGTCAACTGTCCCTTGACCAGCACCGTCGCCGTCAGGTCCTGCGAGATCGGATTGGGTGCGGCGCCGATCTGGCCCGCCGCCACCTGGGCATTCTGCGCCGAAATCGCCGCGCTGATGTCGGAGGCGGTGAGGTTGAGGCCGACCATCTTGTCGGGATCGATCCAGATACGCATCGCCCGCTGCGAGGCAAACAACTGCGCGCGACCGACGCCTTCGAGACGGCGCAGCTCGCCGATGACGTTCCGGTTGAGATAGTCGCCGAGCGCCACCTCATCGGTCTTGCCGTCTGTCGAGGTCAGCGAGATGAACATCAGGAAGCCGGACGACGCCTCCTCGACCGTGATGCCCTGATCCTTGACCGACTGCGGCAACCGCGGCTCGACACGGCGGATGGCGTTCTGAACGTCAACTGAGGCCTGATCGATATCGGTGCCTGCCGCAAAAGTCGCAGTGATCGTCATCGCGCCCGATGTATCGGAGGTCGACTCGAAATAGGAAAGGTGCTCGACCCCGTTCAGCTCTTCCTCGATCTGGCGGGTGACGCCCTGATAGATATCTTGCGGCGACGCGCCGGGATAGCTGGTGGTGATGCTGAGTTGCGGCGGCGCGACCTTCGGATATTGGGCGACCGGCAGGAAGGGCAGCGCGATCAGGCCGGCGATGGAGATGAAGATCGCAAAGACCCAGGCAAGGATCGGGCGATCGATAAAGAAACGTGCCATCGAGCTTACTCCGGCTTCTTGGCGTCACCGGACGCGAGCTGGCCATCCCGCCATTCTTCCGGCGCGACCTTTGCGCCCGGCTGCAGCTTCTGGACACCGTCGACGACGAGGCGTTCGCCCGACGACAGGCCGCTTTCGACGACCCATTCATTGCCGGAGGATTGACCGAGCTCGATATCGCGCGGTTGCGCCACGTCTCCCTCCTGGACGACATAGACCTGCGCCTTGCCATCGGCCGTGCGGATGACGGCGCGCTGCGGAATGAGGATTGCCTTCACACGGACGGCCTGCTCGATGCGAACACGGACATAAAGCCCCGGCAGCAGGTCGCCCTTCGGATTGGGGAATTCACCGCGGAGCGTGACCTGACCCGTCGTCGCATCGACGCTGGCGCTGCTGAAGAGCAGCTTTCCGGCTTCGCCATAGACCGTGCCGTCGTCGAAGACGAGCTTGATATCGGCCTTCCCGGCTTCCGTCGATGCCAGGCTGCCGTTCTCGACCGCCCGCTTCAGCGCCAGCAGGTCTCCGGAGGATTGCGTGAAGTCGGCATAGACCGGGTCAATCTGCTGGATCATCGCCAGTGCATCCCCGGCGTCGGCCGTCACCAGCGCGCCTTCCGTCACCAGCGCGCCGCCGATGATGCCAGTGATCGGCGCCCGGACTTCGGTATAGCCGAGATTGATCTTCGCCTCGTCGAGCGCTGCCTGCGCCAGCGCGACATCGGCATCGGCCTGGGCAAGGGCGACGGCGGCCGCATCATATTCGATACCGCTTGCGACATCGCGGTCGCGCAGCGACTTCTGGCGCTCCAACTGCTGGCGGGCATTCAACTGCGTCGCCTTGGCGCGCTCGAGGCTTGCCTCGGCACTCGCCACGCGGACCCGGAAGAGCGCCGGATCGATGCGGTAGAGCACGTCACCCTGGTGAACGAGACTGCCCTGCTCGAACACCCGTTCCTGCAGGATGCCGGAAACCCTAGCCCGCACTTCCGAAACGCGCGTTGCGGCAATGCGGCCGGGCAATTCGCTGACAACGGGAACCGGACGCGCCTTGAGCGTCAGGACGCTGACGGCTGCAGGCGGCATCGCGCCGCCTTCCTGTGCGTGAGCCGGCAGGCCGGCGCCGAGCAACAGCGCCAACGTCAGCGCGTAACCTAATGATTTCGGACGAAAAAGCATATTCATAAGCCTTCCTGATGGTCCGCTGGGGTCCAAAAAAGCACAGCCCGCCGACATGACGTTCGGCGGGCCTCGTGAACCGACAGATAGTCGATCTTTTTTCGCATTGCAAGATACCTACCGGTCGGTATGATAGTATTCTCATACTTGAAGTTCCCATGGTCCGGCGATCCCGGGAGTGATACTGATCCTCTCGAACCGTCTCGACGCGAAGCTTATCCCGAACACAGGTCATGCATTGGTAGATAGCCCCCGCAACAGAAAGAAACAGCCGGATGTCGTGCGGCAGGCTCTTCTGGATTGCGCCACGAAGCTGGCGCTCGAACATGGTCTCGCCGCCGTCAGCCTGCAGGCAGTCGCCAGCGCAGCCGGCGTGACCAAGGGAGGTCTGTTTCACCACTTCCCCAATAAGCAGGCGCTCATAGAAGCCGTATTCGACGGCATGATGGAAAATCTCGACCGCGAGATCGACCAGGAACTGGAAAGGGATAAGGGCGGCCACGGCACATTCACCCGCGCCTATGTCCGCACGCTATTTGCCGACCGCGCCCTTAACAAAAGCCCTTGGTCGGCGCAGACCATGACCGTGCTTGCCGACCCCTACTCCAAGTCGCTCTGGCATAAATGGATGAATGACCGGCTCATCAAACACGCCGAAACCGACGCTGGAATGCGGCTCGAAATCGTTCGCCTGGCGGCGGACGGAGCATGGCTTGCCCATGTTCTGAGGCCTGACAACCAGGCGGCTCCCGACGACACGGCGCTGTTGCAGGAATTGATCGAACTCACCAAAGGCTGACAAAGAACAGATTGTCACCGGCCGAGGACATCAGTCGTCGAGCACTCGGATCATTTTGCCGCCGCGCGTAAAGCGAACGCGCGGCGCAGGCTCAATGCCTTGATGTCGCGCCATTCCCGTCAGGCAGCCCGTACGGCCGCCGTGGGTTTGACGTTCTGGTTCATCCGGAACAGATTGTTCGGATCGTAACGCCGCTTGATTTCGGCAAGGCGGCTGTAATTGGCACCGTAAGCGCTTTCGACCCGATCGGCCTCGTCCTCCGGCATGAAGTTGACATAGGCGGTGCCGACCGAATGCGGCTTGGTTGCCTCGAAGAGTTCCCGCGCCCAACCGACGCAATTTCCGTCCATTCCCGTTTCCCGCCAGCGGGCATGCACATTCATGACGAAATGCGAGCTGCGCTGCGGAAATGCGGTGGCCTCTGTGGGCACGCGGCCGGCAGCACCACCGACATGGCCGATGAAGATCTCGCATTCCGGTCCGGGCAGCTTGCGCACGGCCTTGAGCAGCACGTCGATTGCCGCATCCGATAGGGCGGCGAAATCCTGGCTCTTCCAGTAATTGCGCGCACCGGGCGTCAGCAGCGGGTCGAATGCCTGCTGCCAGCCGGTGAACGGCACCGGGCCGACGACGTCGGCAATCGGCTTTCCGATCGCGCGCAATCTCGCCGCAGCCTTCTCTCCCGCCGCAATGTCTCCGCAATAGCACATGGCGAGCACCACGATCTCCTTGCCGTGCCATTCGGTGGGAATGAACGGCAGCGGCGGCGCCTGGCGCATCACCACCCAGCAGGTCAGTTCGTCGGGTGCTTCTTCCAGTGCCTGCCGGTACTCCTTAAGCACCTTTTCCGCATCGGCGAAGGGATGCACGACGAGGCCGGCCAGCACCTCTGTGTTGAGCGGGTTGAGCTTGAACTCGAAGGAGGTGACGACGCCGAAATTGCCGCCGCCGCCGCGCAGCGCCCAGAACAGGTCAGGTTTCTCAGTCTCGCTCGCCTTGACCAGCTCACCGTCGGCCGTCACCACATCGACCGAAAGCAGATTGTCGAGCGTTAGCCCGAATTTGCGGGTCAGCCAGCCGAAGCCGCCGCCGAGCGTCAGGCCGGCGATGCCGGTGGTGGAATTGATCCCGGTCGGCAGTACCAGCCCGAAGGCCAGCGTTTCCTTGTCGACATCGGCAAGCGTCGCCCCCGGCTCGATCCTGGCGCGCTTGGTCTCAGGATCGACCCGCACCGACTTCATCGCCGACAGGTCGATGACGATACCACCCTCGCAGACGGCGTTGCCGGCAATGCCGTGCCCGCCGCCACGCACTGAAACGAGCAGATTATTGTCGCGTGCAAACCGCACTGCCCGCACGACATCGGCTGCACCGGCGCAACGCGCGATAAGCCCGGGCCGGCGATCGATCATCGCATTCCAGATCGCCCGCGCATCGTTGTAATCCATATCCTTGCTGGTCAGCAGACTGCCGCGAAATCCGGCGGCAAAGGCATCGATGGCTACGTCATTGACCATCGTCTGACCCCTTTGCAGAGTCGTCAGGTTCAAATTGTCCATGATTTCCTCCATGCGACCGGCGCCCCGCACCGTCGCGGCCGGCATCCTGCGCCTGTTGAGGTCGTCAAACAAGTTTTCCAAAAGGATTAGCTAACCAGGGCCGCCGCTTGGCCCCACGGCACGCCCATCACGAAAACTTTTCCCATCCCCCATTTCCATACTGTCGCCCGTATCCGATTGATGTATGGAGGGAACTCCAAAAAGACGTGCACGGAGGCGGCAATGGATCACCCGGATAAATCCAAGACGGAAAAGAACCTGACGAGCGGCGATCTCGACGAACAGGCGCTTTTCTTCCACCGCTATCCCCGTCCGGGCAAGTTGGAGATCCAGGCGACCAAGCCACTCGGCAACCAGCGCGACCTGGCGCTCGCCTATTCGCCGGGTGTTGCCGCGCCCTGCCTCGCCATCCGCGACAATCCCGAAATGGCGGCCGAATACACCTCGCGCGCCAATCTCGTCGCCGTCATCTCCAACGGCACCGCCGTGCTCGGCCTCGGCAATATCGGCCCGCTCGCCTCCAAGCCGGTTATGGAGGGCAAGGCCGTACTCTTCAAGAAATTCGCCGGCATCGACGTCTTCGATATCGAGATCGATGCCGCAAGCGTCGAGCAGATGGTCTCGACCGTCTCCTCGCTGGAACCGACCTTCGGCGGCATCAACCTCGAAGATATCAAGGCGCCGGAATGTTTCGAGGTCGAGCGGCGCCTGCGCGAGAAGATGAAGATCCCCGTCTTCCACGACGATCAGCACGGCACGGCGATCATCGTCGCCGCCGCGATTCTGAACGGGCTGGAACTCGCCGGCAAGAACATCGCCGACATCAAGATCGTCGCCTCCGGCGCGGGTGCTGCCGCCCTTGCCTGCCTCAACCTGCTTGTCATTCTCGGGGCGAAGCGCGAAAACATCTGGGTCCACGATCTCGAAGGCCTCGTCTACGAGGGCCGCACCGAGCTGATGGACGAATGGAAATCCGTCTATGCCCAGAAGAGCGACACGCGCACGCTGGCCGAAAATATCGGCGGCGCCGACGTCTTCCTCGGCCTGTCCGCCGCCGGCGTCCTGAAGCCGGAGCTGCTGGCGCAGATGGCCGACAAGCCGCTGATCATGGCGCTCGCCAACCCGACGCCGGAGATCATGCCGGATCTCGCCCGCGCCGCCCGCCCCGATGCGATGATCTGCACCGGCCGCTCGGATTTCGCCAACCAGGTCAACAACGTCCTCTGCTTCCCCTATATCTTCCGCGGCGCGCTCGATTGCGGCGCCGAGACGATCAATGAGGAAATGAAGATGGCGGCGGTGCGCGCCATCGCCGCGCTTGCCCGCGAAGAGCCGTCCGACGTCGCCGCCCGTGCCTATTCCGGTGAGACCCCGGTCTTCGGTCCGGATTACCTCATCCCCTCGCCCTTCGATCCGCGCCTCATCCTGCGCATCGCGCCTGCGGTCGCCAAGGCAGCAGAACAGAGCGGCGTGGCGCGTCGCCCGATCCAGGATTTCGACGCCTACCTCGACCAGCTGAACCGCTTCGTCTTCCGCTCCGGCTTCGTCATGAAGCCGATCTTCACCGCCGCCAAGGCTGCAGAGCGCAAGCGCGTCATCTTCTCCGAAGGCGAGGACGAACGCGTGCTGCGCGCCGCCCAGGTGCTGCTCGAGGAAGGCCTCGCCGAACCGATCCTGATCGGCCGCCCGCAGGTCATCGAGACGCGCCTCAAACGCTATGGCCTGCGCATCCGCCCGCTGCAGGATTTCGAGGTGATCAATCCGGAAGACGATCCGCGCTTCCGTGAATATGTCGATCTCTATTTCTCGCTCGTCGGCCGTCGCGGCGTCATTCCCGAAGCCGCCCGCACCATCGTGCGCACCAACACCACCGTCATCGGCGCGCTGGCGCTGCGGCGCGGTGAAGCCGATGCGCTGATCTGCGGCCTCGAAGGCCGTTACGAGAAGCATCTGCGCGACGTCCGCCTGATCATCGGCAAGCGCAAGGATGTCCGTGATTTCTCCGCACTCAGCCTGATGATCTCGCAGCGCGGCGCCACCTTCTTCACCGACACCTACGTCACCTTCAATCCGACCGCCGAGGAGGTTGCCGAGGCGACGGTGCTGGCGGCCGAGGAAATTCGCCGTTTCGGCATCACCCCGCGCGCCGCCCTCGTCTCGCATTCGAACTTCGGCTCGCGCGAATCCGAAAGCGCCACGAAAATGCGCAGCGCTCTGCAGCTCGTGCGCGACGCCGCTCCCGATCTCGAAGTCGACGGCGAGATGCACGGCGAAAGCGCCATCACCGAAGCGCTGCGCAAGCGCGTCATGCCGGACACGACCTTGCACGACGAAGCGAACCTTCTGGTCTTCCCGAACCTCGATGCCGCCAACATCACGCTTGGTGTCGTCAAGTCGATGACCGACGGCCTGCATGTCGGACCGATCCTGCTCGGCACGGCCCTGCCCGCACACATCCTTGCCCCTTCGGTCACCTCCCGCGGCGTCGTCAACATGGCGGCACTCGCCGTCGTCGAAGCATCGCAGCCGGCCTAAGCCGGCTCCTCATTTCGTCATGCTCAGGCTTGTCCTGGGCATCTGCAACCGGTTGATATGAAACAGCTATCGGGCGCCTTGTAACGAAAGGCGCCCTCTATCCGCAAGCGCATCCGCACGTTCGTTGCCGGCGATGCCGAAATGGCCTTTGCACCAGGCAATTGCCACCAGACCGTTCTGGGACAGCTGAAGGTCAACCGCTTTCCAGAGTTCCGCATTGGCGATCGTTCGGCTTCGGCCATTGCCATTCGGGCTGCTTTTCTTCCAGCCATTGTTCTTCCAGATATGCCGCCGGCTGTTGCAGCCTTTGACGACGTAGACGGAATCCGACCAGATGGTCGCAGCTTCGCCTGTCGTTTGGCTATTGATCCATATTGCCGCGTTGAGGACGGCGGCCAATTCCATCGAATTATTGGCGGAATCTTCGACGCCGCCGAAGCCGGAGGCGATCTCCACGGCATCGCGATAGGCGACAAAAGCCCAGCCCCCATGCCCGGAACCGGGTTCGTAGCAACCGTCGACGAAGAGGTGGAGGCCATGTTGGCCTTCCGATATTCCGACTGTTGTTGCAGGGAAGTGAAGCTTGTTGGAAATGCTCGTCATTTTCTCCGCTTTTTGCCTTCGCTGCGCCAGCGCAATTTGCGACTGCCTGCTCGCCCCGAAGCGGAACATTCGAACTGTACCTCTGCGTTGTGTCAACCATTGACGATGGTGGCGGCAACAGCGCCCGCCCCGACCGAGAACTGTAGGGCAATGTGGATCATGGACAATGAATCTGCCCCGACCTCCCCTTACGGAAGATTACCCGCGTCTGCTGGATAAGATCGCGAAAATGCGCTAGGATTTTCTCCAAGCTCATTAAGAGAAACGCCTTAAGAGACAATGCGCGGCGATCGAGGCCGCAATCGACCGATCGACTTTTTGCTCACCCCGGACGACGCCGTGAAACGCCGAAACCTGTCTCTTGCCCTCCTCCTTGCCTTCGCAGCGCCCGCCGCCGCGCAGACGAGCGCGGTCTGCGAGGACCTGCGCGGCCGTCTCGCCGATCTGCCGCGATCGATCGGCAATAGCAACGGCCGGGAGGCGCGCCAATATGCCAGCGCCATGGCCGAGCAGAACCTCGAGCTGCGCAAGGTTCGCAACGAGCTGCGCAACAATGGCTGCACCTCGGGCAGCATGGTCGTGATCGGCGGCGAGAATGCCGATTATTGCGGTGAACTCTCGCAGTCCGAAGCCCGCATGATCGACAATATCCAATATCTCCAGGACCGCCGTAACGAGCTGGCCGGCCAGAGCGGCGATGATGGGACACGCCGTGAACTGATCGCCGCGCTCGATCTCAATGGCTGCAACAGCGAAAACTTCTATGCCCCGAGCGATCGCAACGCCGCCGACCCCGCCCCGAGCATCGAGGAGCAGGCGATGCGCACCGATACCTTCATTCCGCTCGGCGGCGGTGAAGAGGTCGATCCGCGCTACGGCCTGCCGCGGGCCGAAATGCTCTCGCCGGTCAGCACCATGTGCGTGCGCACCTGCGACGGCGGCTTCTTCCCGATCAGCTCGAACGCCACTTCGGTCGATTTCGGCCGCGACGCCCAGACGTGCGCCAAGATGTGCCCGGGTATCGAGACCGAGCTGTTCTATCGTGACGTGACGAGCACCGAAGCCTCGAACATGATCTCGGTCGCAACGGGCACGCCCTACAGCGCCATGAAAAACGCCTTTGCCTACAAGAACCGCACGCCGGGGGAAAAGTCCTCCTGCGCCTGCAATCTCACCGCCTACTACGATGAGATGCGCGGCAAGCAGCCGTCAAGCGAACCGCCGCAACAAGGTTCGATCACCACCATCCGCACCAATCCCACGGCGAAGGATGCTGCCGCAGCCCCACCGCAACCATCCGTCCCGGAGCGCCCCTACGATCCCGTGCAGAACAAGGTCCGCCAGGTCGGCCCGCAATTCCTTGCCGGTGATCAAGGCTCGATAGACCTCGCCAATCCGGCAACGCCGGGGCCGCAGCCTCAACAGCAGTGATTGCTACGGGTCGTTGCGTCCCCACCCGTCATGGAAGACGAGCTCTTGGAGCGGCAGACGCTGCCGCCAGCCTTTGACGGACAGTTCCGGCTCGTCATAAAGCAGATCGACGAAACCGGCACAGAGCCAAGCGACCACCTCGATATGCTCGGGTATGCCGAGAATGCTTTTCAGATCGCCTTCGCGAAAAATGCTGACCCAGCCGATGCCGACCCCTTCCGCCCGCGCCGCAAGCCAGAGATTCTGGATGGCGCAGACTGTGGAATAGCTATCCATCCTGGGATTGTGGGTGCGCCCCAGCACCACGCTGCCGCTGCGGGTGGGGTCGCAGGTCACGCCTATGCCGAGCGGTGCCTCGGTGATGCCTTCGAGCTTGAGGGAGCGGTATGCCTGCCGCCGCTCGCCGGTAAACATCAGCGCCGCCTCCTCATTGGCCTTCACAAAGGCGTCCTGGACGCGCGCCCGGACCGCGGCACTTTTCACCAGAATGAAATTCCACGGCTGCATGAAGCCGACGGAGGGCGCATGATGGGCGGCCGTCAGCAGCCGCTCCACGACATCGTCAGGCAAGGGATCGGGCAGGAACTGGCTGCGAACGTCGCGCCGCGTCTTGATCGCGTGATAGACGGCCTCGCGCTCGGCCAAGGAAAAACCGGACGCCGCCGAAAGGGCATCCTCATCAAAGGGTCGCATCGTCAAATCCCCAACAACGCAACCGCCCGCCGTCCGCGCGGATCGGTCAATCTTGCCAGGCCGGTCTTCTGACTCGGCGTCATCCGTCTGCCGCAGCCTTCCCGGCGAGAAGCCAGTGGCGAGATGAAGCGGCAAGCGTCGGCCTTACAGCGTTGGGCACGTTCCGGCCTTGCACCGGATTCCCGATTCTCCCGCGTTGATGGCGGGCACCTGACGGCGCATCTATTTCAGGAAAGCGCGGCGACGGCAAGCCGGCCCGAGGACGCAGTCGGGAACCACGTTGAGCCACGCACCCTCCCGCGTCGGTTTGAAGCGGCTCGACAAGCTCCTTCATCCATAGTTTCTATGGCCTTATCACCACCGAAGGCGTATGGACGATACAGTCCCTCGCAGCATCCCGGTTGCCCGTGCCCCGCCTCACGCCCATGATCCTTGCGGTCGCCCTGTTCATGGAACAGATGGATTCGACCGTGATCGCCACCAGCCTGCCGGCGATCGCAGCCGATATCGGCACCTCGCCGATCGCGCTCAAGCTCGCCGTTACCAGCTATCTCGTGGCACTGGCGATCTTCATCCCGATCAGCGGCTGGATGTCCGATCGGTTCGGTGCGCGCAACATCTTCCGCATGGCGATCTTCGTCTTCATGATCGGCTCGGTCGCCTGCGCTTTCTCCAACTCGATCACGGCCTTTGTCATCTCGCGGCTGATCCAGGGCGCCGGCGGCTCGATGATGACGCCTGTCAGCCGCTTGCTTTTGGTCCGGGGAACGCCGCGCCACGAACTCGTCGACGCCATGGCCTGGCTCACCATTCCCGCCTTGATCGGCCCGATCATGGGGCCGCCGATCGGCGGTTTCCTCACCACCTATCTCACCTGGCACTGGATCTTCTGGATCAACGTCCCAATCGGCGTGCTCGGCATCATCCTCGTCACCCGTTTCCTGCCGGCGGTCGAGCCGCGCAGCCCGCGGCCGATGGATTTCCCGGGCTTCTTCCTGTGCGGCCTCGGCTTCTCCGGCTTCGTCTTCGGCGTCTCGGTGATCAGCCTGCCGGCCGTGCCCGTCATCTACGGTTATGTCACGGTTGCGATCGGCATCCTTGCCGGTCTCATCTACCTCCTGCATGCCCGCCGCGCACCCTATCCGCTTCTCGATCCGAAGATGTTCCGCTACCCGATGTTCCGGGCGGCGATCCTCGGCGCCTCGAATTTCCGCATGGGGCTCGGCGCGCTGCCCTTCCTGATGCCGCTGATGCTGCAGCTCGGCTTCGGCCTGACGCCGCTGCAATCGGGCTCGGTCACCTTCGTCAGCGCACTCGGCTCCATGGGCTCGAAATTCGCCGCCTCGCGCACCTTCAATGCCTTCGGCTTCCGCACCGTCATATCAATCACCACCTTGCTGGCGGCGATCTTCCTCGGCATCAACGGCCTGTTCACCGCCGAAACCCCGCTTTTCCTGATCATGGCCTGCCTGCTGATCGGCGGCCTGTTCCGCTCCATGGCTTTCTCGGGCGTCAACGCCATGGCCTTCGGCGATGTCGACGCCGCCGACAGCAGCCAGGCAACCGCGATCAATGCCGTTGCCCAGCGTATCTCCATGGCAATGGGTGTGGCGATCGCCGGCGGCATCCTCGAAATTTCGAGCAGCTTCCATGGCGGCCGGCTGCTGGTCTCGGATTTCCACGTCGCCTTCTTCAGCGTCTCGGCGATTTCGGCGCTCGCCTGCATCACCTTCCTGCGGCTGCCGCGCGATGCCGGCGCGGAACTGACGACGCGCCGCCGCAAACACCGGCAGACGGAGCCCGAAGAGGCGATCGCGGAAAACAGCTGATCGCGGCAGATCACCAGCGGGCGTGATAGCGAAATCACACGCGTGTGCTCCGGCATCCCTTTCTACTTTATGATTTATTCACACATCAAATACACACTGCGTTTGCGCGTTTTGGGTCGCTATCAGGACATGGGCATGAGCGCTCGTGATGTGACCGTCAGCGTGGATGCCCGTATTGATACGCCGGTCGGGAACATGTCCGACTGAGCCGCAATTCTAGGCCCCCGCGGAATGTTCCAATTTTTGAAAACGATGCCTCTGACAGCCAAGCTGGCGGCGATTATCGTGGCCGTCAATCTGTGCGGCATTTCCGCCTTTGCTACCTACACATGGATGTACGAAACCCGAGCGCTGATCGACGGCGCCAAGGCGAACTGGTCCAAGGATGCGGAGCAGTTTGCCTCTCTGGCGGCGGGCGGCGTGAAATGGGGCAAGGCGAATGCCGTTCGAGAGGCTTATTCGCTCTACCGCGACGATCCCTCGCTCGATCTCGTGCAGTTTGCCGCATTCAATGCGGAGGCGGTCGCCGTCGACACCTGGACACGCGACGGCATCAACGGTCTGCCCGCAGCGGTCGATCTGGCGAAGGGCCTGAGTGCAAAGCCGGAAAAGACGACCATCAATGACGGCGGGTTATCTGCCGGCGTGGTGACGATCACCGCACCGCTTCCACTGGATAAGTCAGGCAAGGTCACCGGTTATATTGTCACCAACTGGTCCGTCGAAAAAATCGCTTCTGAAGTCAAGCAGAAGGTTCTCGTTTCGCTGCTCACGCAGTCCGCGATCACCGCATTGGCCGTCATCGCCTTCCTTCTTGCCATGCGCAGCCTCGTTGGCCGGCCCATCCGGATCATCAGCGAACGGATCAGCGCCTTGCAGAAAGGCGACCTGGCCTCTCCCGTCACCTACAAGGAAAATGGCGACGAGATCGGCTTCCTGGCGCGTGCGTTGGAAGTTTTCCGCCACGAGGCGATTGCGAAGGTCGAAAGGGAGCAGGCCGCTGCCGAGCAGAGCGCTTCGCTCGATGCCGAACGGGCGCGCAACGCATTGTTCACGGAAGAGGCCAGCAATACGCAGCGGCTGGTCATGACCGCTCTCGCAAATGCATTGGAAAAGCTCGCCGCAGGCGACTTCTCCGTACACCTGGCCGATCTCGGTCCGGAATTCGATAAGTTGCGGCAGGATTTCAACAACATGGTCGAGGCCGTCGCCGCCGCACTGACGGAGATCAAGGCCGCCTCCGTGGCGGTTGAAGGCGGCTCGAGCGAGCTTGCCTCCTCCGCGGATCAACTCGCCAAGCGGACCGAGCAACAGGCGGCATCATTGGAACAGACCGCTGCCGCATTGGATGAGATGACCACCACCGTCCGAACATCGTCGCAGCGCGCCGAAAATACCGGGAAGCTGGTCGAGGAGACGAAGCGCAGCGCTCACGTCTCGGCGACGGTGGTGCGTGATGCCATCGGCGCGATGGACCGTATTCAGACCTCGTCGAGCCAGATCGGCCGCATTATCGGCGTCATCGACGAAATCGCCTTCCAGACGAACCTGCTGGCGCTGAACGCCGGCGTCGAGGCGGCGCGTGCGGGCGAAGCCGGCAAGGGTTTTGCAGTTGTCGCGCAGGAGGTGCGTGAACTCGCCCAGCGGTCGGCAAATGCCGCCAAGGAAATCAAGAACCTGATCAATGTGTCCGGCCAAGAGGTTGCCGCAGGCGTCGGGCTGGTGAACGAAACCGGCGACGCTCTCCTGAAGATCGAGGAGCAGATCAACCGCATCAGCGACAGTATCGCCTCCATCGTCCAGTCCTATCGCGAACAGGCGACCGGTCTGCAGGAAATCAATGGCGCGATCAACCAGATGGATCAGGCGACGCAACAGAACGCGGCAATGGTCGAGGAAACCAATGCGGCCTGCCAGGAACTGCTGTCGCAGGGACGCCAACTGCAGGACTCGGCCGGCAGATTCGTCGTCGGCGCGGCCGCGGCCAGCCAGACCAAACCCGTTCAACCCGCCCGCCAATCTCGTCCCGAACCCCGAGCCTACGTGCAGCGTCATGCAGGCAATGCCGCCGTTGCCGCCGCTCCCGGTGCCTGGGAAGAGTTCTGACGCCGCCTTCGTCCGATAAGCCTTAGTTCTCAGCAACCTATAATCAGGAAGGAAACAGTTATGAAGAAACTCGTGCCCGCATTTCTTTTGGCCTGCACCGCATTTGCCGTGCCCATGGACGTATCCATGGCTGAGGATGCGAAGCTTGCCCCGATCTTCGACTACGTGAAGAGCGACGTAACGCCCTGGCTGAACGACCCCGCGATCATCGAGGCTGTCAAGGCGCAGGACGCCGCCAACGCCAACCTGAGTGCAGCCGATATCGACGCCCTCGACAAGAAGTGGCGCGCCGAAGTCGATGGTTCCGACCACTCGATGATCGACGGCGTGCTCAACAATGCGCTGTCGAAATTCCTTCAGGCGAAAAAGGAGGCCTCCGGCGGCAAGATTACCGAGATCTTCGTCATGGATGCAAAGGGCCTGAATGTCGGCCAGAGCGACGTCACGTCAGATTACTGGCAGGGCGACGAAGGCAAGTTCCAGAAGTCCTTCGGCGCCGGCAAGGATGCCGTCTTCGTCGATGAGATCGAAAAGGATGAATCGACCCAGACGCTGCAGTCGCAGGCAAGCGTGACGATTTCAGACGACAAGGGAACACCGATCGGCGCCATCACCGTCGGCGTGAACGTCGACGCCCTCTAATCTCAAAGACCCAGCACGCCGCACGAGTGAGATCGAGTGCGGCGTGCTGCCTGCCTCCCGTGCGTGTCGCTCCCGCAAGACCAGTTGCTCTCCCAAGGAACGCGGGTTTTAGGCAGAAAAATCTACGTGACAACGCGCGGCCTTGGCGCTAAACACGCCGCATGTCGATCACGTCAATCAACGCCTCGCGATTTTATTGGTACCGCTACTCACAGCGGATGCGGGTCTATGCGTAACTGAATTCGACGCGACGACAACCCGAACAGCCGCTAGTCTACCTGGCGGCTTTTTTGTTCCGCACGGTATGACCAAACAGGAGCCATACCGTGTCTGATGCCATTGATGATCTTCGTATCCTCGAGATCACGCCCCTCACCAAACCCGCCGATATCCTCGCGGAAATCCACCGCGATCCTGCCGTCACCGACACCGTGACCAGCAACCGTGATGCCATCCACAAGATTCTCCGGGGCGAGGATGATCGCCTGATCGCCGTCATCGGCCCCTGCTCAATCCATGACCCGGTTGCCGCCAGGGAGTACGCCGCGCGGCTGGAGGAACAGCGGCGGCGCTTTGCCGGTGATCTCGAGATCGTCATGCGCGTCTATTTCGAAAAGCCCCGTACGACCGTCGGCTGGAAGGGTCTGATAAACGACCCGCACCTCGACGGCAGCTACCGCATCGAGGAAGGGTTGAGGATTGCGCGACGCCTGCTGCTCGATATCAATGCCATGGGTCTTCCGGCCGGCGTCGAATTCCTCGACACGATTACGCCGCAATACATCGCCGACCTCGTCAGCTGGGGCGCGATCGGCGCGCGCACGACCGAAAGCCAGATCCACCGGCAGCTTGCCTCCGGCCTCTCCTGCCCGATCGGCTTCAAGAACGGCACCGACGGCGGAGCGCGCGTGGCGCTCGACGCGATCCTCGCCGCCTCGCAACCGCACCACTTCCCGGCCGTGACGAAGGACGGACAGGCAGCGATCGCTTCTACGACGGGCAATGAGGACTGCCACATCATCCTGCGCGGCGGCAAGCGGCCCAACTATGAGGCGGCCGACGTCGAAGCTGTCACCGCCGAAGCCGTCAAGCTCGGCGTGGCCCCGCGCATCCTCATCGATGCCAGCCATGCCAACAGCGGCAAGGATCCGATGAACCAGCCGCGCGTCGCCAAATCCGTCGCCGCACAGATCGCTGCCGGAAACCGCCACATCAAGGGCATGATGATCGAAAGCAACCTCGTCGCAGGCCGCCAGGATCTCGTGCCCGGCAAGCCGCTGGTCTACGGTCAGTCGATCACCGATGGCTGCATCGATTGGGATATGTCGGTCGCGGTGCTCGAAGACCTGGCGAAATCGGCACGCGATCGTCGCAAGGCAGCGGCGGCCTAACCCGCCGGAAAGTACCGGACATAGGCGAATTCCTCGCCATCAGGAGACCAGCAGGGCACGTTGATCGTGCCCTGCCCGCCGAAAAGCTCGAACAACGTCTTCAGATTGCCGCCATCCATGTCCATCAGCCGCAGCCGCACATCGAGATCGCGCGGATGGTCGAACACCGAAGGGTCGTAGGACAGGATCAGCACCTTGTCGTTCTTAGGCGACGGATGGGCGAACCAGTTACCCTGATTGTCCGATGTCACCTGGTGGAGACCCGTGCCATCGGGATGGATGCGCCAGATCTGCATCAGCCCGGTACGGCTGGAATTGAAATAGATCCATTGCCCATCGGCCGAATAGTCCGGTCCGTCGTTGCGGCCCTCGCCATGCGTCAACCGCGTCTCGGCGCCACCGTCGACGGAAATCGTGTAGATATCGAAGACGTCGTCGCGGATGCCGCAATAGGCAAGCTGACGACCATCCGGCGACCAGCCGTGCCAGTAGGATGGCAGATTTTGCGTGACGAGCCGCGGCGTGCCGCCTTCGATCGGCAGGATGTAGATCGCCGATTTGCCGAATTCGGTCTTGTCGGAGATGACGATCTCAGTGCCGCCGGGCGAAATGCCATGATCATTGTTGCAGTTGACGGCAAAGCCGGTATCGACCTTGGTGACTTCGCCGCCATCGAGCGGCAGCCGGTAAAGCAGTCCGTCGCCGTTCAGCAGCAGGTAGGAACCGTCGGGCGAGAAGTTCGGCGCCTCCACCAGTCTGTCCGTCTGCCAGACCTCACGGGCCCTGCCGGTCCTGACATTGTAGATCTCAACCGAGCTGCGCATGTTTCCTCCCGAAAAACGTGATGACGTCAGCAATCTCGATTGCGCCAGCGATCCCGATTGCGTCAGCGGTCCCTGAAACGATTGGTGATGGGATAGCGCCGGTCGCGGCCGAAATTCTTCTTGGTGATCTTGACGCCCGGCGCCGACTGCCGGCGCTTGTATTCGGCGAGATAGAGCAAGTGCTCGACCCGATGAACGGTCGCCACGTCATGGCCGCGCGCGACGATCTCTTCGACCGCCATCTCCTTCTCCACTAGGCATTCGAGAATATCGTCGAGCACGGGATAGGGAGGCAGCGAATCCTGGTCTTTCTGGTCGGGACGCAGTTCGGCCGACGGCGCCTTGTCGATGATATTCTGCGGGATCACCTCGCCCGACGGCCCCAGCGCACCCGGCGGCACGTTTTCGTTGCGCCAGCGGGAAAGCGCATAGACCTGCATCTTGTAGAGGTCCTTGATCGGGTTGAAGCCGCCGTTCATGTCACCGTAGAGTGTCGCATAGCCGACCGACATTTCCGACTTATTACCAGTCGTCACCACCATCGAGCCGAATTTGTTGGAGATCGCCATCAGGATGACGCCGCGCGCCCGGCTCTGCAGGTTCTCTTCGGTGATGCCGCTATCCGTGCCTTCGAAAAGGCTGGCGAGCGCGCTGCTGAAACCCGTCACCGGCTGTTCGATCGGCACGATATCGTAGCGGCACCCGAGCGCCCTGGCGCAGTCGGCCGCATCCTTCAACGAATCCTCGGAGGTGTAGCGGTAGGGCAGCATGACGGTGCGCACCCGCTCCTCGCCGAGCGCATCGACGGCAATCGCCGCACAGATCGCCGAATCGATGCCGCCGGAAAGGCCGAGCACCACAGTTTTAAAGCCGTTCTTGTTGACGTAGTCGCGAAACCCGAGCAGGCAGGCGCGGTAATCGGCCTCCTCGCGCTCGGGAATGTGCGCCATTGGCCCTTCGGCGCAATGCCAGCCGCCATCGCCACGCTTCCATGTCGTCACCGCCAGCGCGGTTTCGAACTGGCTCATCTGGAAGGCGAGCGACTTGTCGGCATTGAAGCCGAAACTCGCACCGTCGAAGACGAGTTCGTCCTGGCCGCCGAGCTGGGCGGCATAGATCAGCGGCAGGCCGGTCTCGATCACCTGCTTCAGCACCACCTGATGGCGGATATCCACCTTGCCGCGATAATAGGGCGAACCGTTCGGCGACAGCAGGATCTCTGCCCCGCTTTCGGCCAGCGTCTCGCAGACGCCGAGATCGCCCCAGATATCCTCGCAGATTGGAATGCCGATGCGCACGCCGCGGAAATTCACCGGACCCGGCATGGCGCCCTGGTCGAACACGCGTTTCTCGTCGAACTCGCCGTAATTCGGCAGGTCGATCTTGTCGCGCACCGCAATCACCTTGCCGCCGTCGAGCACGGCGACTGAATTGTAACGCCCGGTCTCGTCCTGCCGGGGAAAGCCGATGAGGACGCCCGGCCCGCCATCGGCGGTATCGGCCGCCAGGCTCTCGACCGCTTTCCAGCAGGCGCGGATGAAGGCGGGCTTCAGCACCAAATCTTCAGGCGGGTAGCCGGAGATGAAAAGCTCGGTCAGGACGAGCAGATGCGCACCCTCCCTGCCCGCATCGGCGCGCGCCTCACGCGCTTTGGCGAGATTGGCTGCGACGTCGCCGACCGTTGGATTGAGCTGGCCGATGGCGATGCGGAAGATATCAGAAAGAGCGTTTTCCTGTGTCATGTCATTTATTTAGCCTGCACCTTTCACGACCGCAACACGTTCGGGCCGAAAGCGGCACCTCGCGACGACGAAATTTTTATGAACGGATCACGCGTGGCTCCGCGCGGCACCGATACGCATTGCAATTTGCCTCCGGAGCGGAATACTGGCGCCGAAAGCGACCGCATCGATAACCGGCATCGGAAACAGGCAATGTCTAATCTTTCGAATTTCGTGCACCATCATTTCGACAAACCGGCCGATGAACTCGGCGATATCGAAAAGCGCGTGCTGGCGAAAACGCACGCGCGCAAGATCATCTCGACCGACGTCAATGCCGCTCTATCCGCCGAGTCATCCTTCGGCGAGCGTATCGCCGATGGCATTGCCCGCGTCGGCGGCTCGTGGTCCTTCATACTCGCCTTCCTCGCCTTTCTCGCCGTCTGGACACTGTTGAACACCATCGGTCTGGTGGCGAATCCCTTCGACCCATACCCCTTCATTTTTCTGAATCTGATCCTGTCGATGATCGCCGCCATCCAGGCGCCGATCATCATGATGTCGCAGAACCGGCAGGCCGAGCGCGACCGCTTCGAGGCCGCCAAGGATTATGAGGTCAATCTCAAGGCCGAGCTCGAAGTGCTCTCCCTGCACCAGAAGATCGATATGAGCGTGCTGACCGAGCTGACGGCGCTGCGCGAGGATGTGGCCCGCCTCAGCGCCGAACTTTCCGCCAGAAGCTGAGGCAGCGCTTATTGCGCAATGATCAGCCGCCCGGACCGGCAAACAGGATGAGATTTCCGTCCGGATCCAGCACGATGAAGTTTCTGGCGCCCCACGGCTCCTTCCTGAGGGGCTGATGGAAGGATACGCCTGCGGCCTGGAAATCCAGGAACAGGCGCTTGATCTCGTCTGATGTACCGACGGTGATCGAGGCTGAAAGCAGATGCTCCCGTTGCCTGATATCGCCGACGAACACGGGCTCGCATACCAGCCTCAGAGCGAGTTGAGCATTGTCGCGGATGACCTGTCCGTAAAACGGCGGGTCGCCATAGACGAAGTCGACCCTGAAGCCGAGTTTGCCGGTGAAGAATTCGCACGACGCTTTGATATCGGTGACGAACAACTGCGCGGATAGCGAACTCAGGATGGCTTGTGGTGCTGGCTGTTCTTTCGGATCTGTCATGGCTGCGGCTCCTGTCTTGAGCGCCTGCCATCCCTCGAAACCCATTTGACGTGCGATCAGGTCCTGCGCGTCGCTAAGCTTGAAGCGCGCCTCCAGCACCTGGCTGTCATCGAGATGACGGAAGCGCGGCAACGCAGCTCTGATCTCGGCTGCAACAGGATAGTATCTTTCGCTGTGCCATCGCAAATACTGCTTGGCCTGCTTTTTGAGGTTTTCGAGATTCGGCATGGGCGCAACTGTTGATACATTGTAGGCGGGCATTGCCCTTTCGACATTCGACGAAGCGCCCTACGCAGCACGGTAAACCTAGCCTCGGCGATCAACCTTTGTCAATCACGGGCCGGCGAGGATGACGATGGGGGATTCACGGCGTATTGCGGCAGGCCGTCCGATATCTCGTAGAAATCGCCCTTGTCGGCACAGTAGATATGATGGCCGAAGGTCAGGCCGCTCGGCGCGTCGAAGGCGCCGGCCATCACCGAAATCTCCGCCGATCCGTCCGCCTGCCAGAACAGCGCGGAGCCGCAATTCGAGCAGAAGCCGCGCTGCGCCTCGTCACTCGACCGGTACCAACGGACCGCCTCAGTGCCATCGACCGAAAGAGCCGCGCGGGCCACATTGACCGCGGCGTAATAAAATCCCGTCTGCCGGCGGCACTGCGAGCAATGGCAGCCAACGACTGGTCCTGGCGTCGCCATCGTTGAAAATCGCACGGCGCCGCAGAGGCAGCCGCCTGTATGCCGTCCGGTCATGATCGCTCTCCCGTTTATGACGGAACGTTGCCGCCGATCGCCCCCGGCGTCAAATCCATTCCGTTCAACGAAATCATCAGAAATCTTGAAAATCGCTGGCCTTATGCATGCTTGGTCGGCTCGAGCACCTGTTGCTCGACGACAACAGCCGCCAACCTCATCTCATCCCGGCATTGAATCGCCGGCTGTTGTCGGCGATACTTAAGGTCCAATTCACTCGACCCCCGGGAGACTGACATGAGAGCGACCCTGTCCAAACAGAAAGGAAAAATCCCCCACAAGGACATTCAGCTTCATGAATATTTCGTTCTCTCGCGCGAGGAAAAGCTCGCGACGCCATAACTCCTTCCTGAACCTTTTCCGTGACGATTCCAGTGCCGCCGACCGCGGCCGGCGTTGGTCGCGCATGCGCAAATTCCTCTCTTACTACCGTCCGCATCTGCCTTTGCTGCTCGCGGATCTGCTTTGCGCCATCCTCGTCGCCGGCACCGCTGTCGCCTTGCCGCTCTGCGCCAACATCGTCACCAGCAGGCTTCTGGCTCTGCCCGAGGCACCGCAGGCCTTCGCACAGATCCTGGCGATGGGCGGCATCATGCTGGCGGTTCTGGCGGTCCAGATCGCTGCGATCTTCTTCGTCGACTATCGCGGCCACGTCATGGGCGCCCGCATCGAGGCCACGGTGCGGCAGGAACTGTTCGAGCATTGCCAGAAGCTCTCGTTCAGCTTTTACGACCGCCAGCGCACCGGTCAGCTGATGAGCCGCATCACCAATGATAGCCTGTGGCTGGGCGAACTCTTTCACCATGGTCCTGAGGATCTTTCCATCGCCGTGCTCAAATATGGCGGGGCCATGCTGGTGTTGTTCTTCATCGATCCGCCATTGGCAGGCATCATCCTGCTGCTCACTCCGGTGGCGGTGGCCTATGCGCTCTATTTCAACCGGCGCATGAACCGCGCGCTCGAGGCCAGCAAACGGCAGATCGCCGCCGTCAACGAGCGCGTCGAGGATGCCCTCGCCGGCATCCGCGTTGTCCAGTCCTTCGCCAACGAGGCGCTGGAGCGCGAACGCTTCGCCGAGCAGAACCGGCGCTTCCTGCAAAGCCGCGCCGAAGGCTACCGCAGCGAGGCCTGGTTCTCGGTCGGCACCGAAACCTTCGCCCAGCTCATCACCATATTGGTGATCATCGTCGGCGGCCTGCGCATTTTGGCGGCGGAGCTGACCGTTCCCGATATGCTGACCTTCCTGCTCTGCGTCGCTGTACTGGTCGATCCGGTGCAGCGGCTCGCCAATTTCGTACGCCTCTGGCAGGAGGGTTACACCGGCTTCATCAGGGCCATGGAGATCCTGGAGATCGCCCCCGATATCACGGATCAGCCGGCCGCCCGTCCAATGGCGGCGCCAAATGGCGAGATCAGCTTTTCCGATGTTGCCTTCGGCTACGAGTCCGATGGTCCGCGCGTCCTCGAAAGGCTGTCGCTGACCATCGCGCCCGGAGAGTTCGTTGCCCTGGTCGGCCCCTCGGGGGTCGGCAAGAGCACGCTTTGTGCGCTCATACCACGCTTCTACGATGTCGAGGCCGGGGCGATCCGCATCGACGGCACCGATATCCGCGAGGTGACGCTGGCCTCGCTCCGCCGCCATGTCGGCGTGGTGCAGCAGGATGTCTACCTCTTTGCCGGTACCGTGGCGGAAAACCTGCGTTACGGCCGGCCCGACGCTACCGACGCCGAACTAGAGGCGGCGGCGCGCGCCGCCAATGCGCACGACTTCATCATGGCCCTGCCCCAAGGCTACGACACCGATATCGGCCAACGCGGCGTCAAGCTCTCGGGCGGCCAGCGCCAGCGCATTACCATCGCCCGCGCCTTCCTCAAAGATCCGGAGATCCTGATCTTCGACGAGGCGACCAGTGCGCTCGACAACGAGAGCGAACGGGCGGTGCAGCAGGCGCTGCTCAGCCTGGCAAATGGTCGAACCACCCTGGTCATCGCCCATCGTCTTTCGACCGTCCGCCATGCCGACCGCATCCTGGTCCTGACGGCTGACGGCATCGTCGAACAGGGCACCCATGACGACTTGATGGCACAAGGCGGCGTCTATGCCGGCCTGCACAGTATCCAGGCCAGCATCTGAGCCGCCATCCCCAAGCACAGCAATAAAAAAGCCCGGCATCGGCCGGGCTTTTCTTGAAGCGTTTCGGGCTGATATCAGCCGTTGGCAACCAGGCGCTTCTCATCGCGGCCGCCCTTCATGCGCTCGGCAAGCAGGAAGGCGAGCTCGAGCGCCTGGTCGGAGTTGAGACGCGGGTCGCAATGGGTGTGGTAGCGATCCTGCAGATCATCGGCCGTGACGGCGCGGGCGCCGCCGGTGCACTCGGTCACGTCCTTGCCGGTCATCTCGACATGGATACCGCCGGGATGCGAGCCTTCGGCGCGGTGGATCTGGAAGAAGCTTTCGACTTCCGACAGGATCCGCTCGAAGGGCCGGGTCTTGTAGTTGTTGAGCGTGATCGTGTTGCCGTGCATCGGGTCGCAGGACCAGACGACCTTGCGACCTTCACGCTCGACGGCGCGGATAAGCTTCGGCAAGCTCTCGGCAACCTTTTCGTGGCCGAAGCGGCAAATCAGCGTCAGGCGCCCGGCTTCATTAGCCGGATTTAGAATATCGATCAGCTGTAACAGATCGTCGGCCTGCAGCGACGGACCGCATTTCAGACCGATCGGGTTCTTGATGCCGCGGCAATATTCGACATGCGCATGGTCGGCCTGGCGCGTGCGGTCACCGATCCAGATCATGTGGCCCGACGTTGCATACCAGTCGCCCGAGGTGGAATCGACGCGGGTCAACGCCTCCTCGTAACCGAGCAGCAGCGCCTCATGGCTGGTGAAGAAATCGGTTTCGCGCAGCGCCGGCTGGTTTTCCGAGGTGATGCCGATCGCCTTCATGAAATCCATGGTTTCGCTGATGCGGTCGGCAAGCTTGCGGTAGCGCTCGCCCTGCGGGCTGTCCTTGACGAAGCCGAGCATCCACTGATGCACGTTTTCGAGATTGGCGTAGCCGCCCATCGCGAAGGCGCGCAGAAGGTTCAGCGTCGCAGCCGACTGCCGGTAGGCCATGGCCTGGCGCTCCGGGTTCGGAATGCGCGACTCCTCGGTGAACTCGATGCCGTTGATGATGTCACCGCGATAGGCCGGCAAGGTTACGTCGCCCTGCTTCTCGACATTCGAGGAACGCGGCTTGGCGAACTGGCCGGCGATGCGGCCGACCTTTACGACCGGCAGCTGCGCGCCGAAGGTCAGCACGACAGCCATCTGCAGAAAGGCGCGGAAGAAGTCGCGGATATTGTCGGCGCCATGTTCGGCGAAGCTCTCGGCACAGTCGCCACCCTGCAGCAGGAAGCCGTTGCCTTCGGCGACATTGGCGAGATGCTTCTTCAGGCGGCGCGCCTCGCCGGCAAAGACGAGCGGCGGATAGCTGGCGAGCTGGGCCTCCGTTGCCGCCAAAGCGGCTGCGTCGGGATATTCGGGAACCTGCAGGATCGGTTTCTGCCGCCAGCCGCTCGGGGTCCAATTCTCTGCCATCTCACTCACCTCACTCACATCCATACCTTAGGATGCCCTCAATATGCGGCGGCTTATAGACCTTTAGGTCAGTCTTGCAAAGACCATTCGCCGACAGTTGTCGCCTCGCCGCCGCCGCCCGCCATTCTCCAGTTAAACCAGCATATACCATGTCGATTTCCCCATATTTTAGACTTTCCATGTAGAACCGGTGAGAGTTTCAACATCGGGGTAATGGCATGGCGATCCTTCCGTCCGGTTTCATATCGGACCGCTCGGGCAATTTCGGCATCATGACGGCGCTGCTGGCGGTGCCGCTCTTCGGTGCTGCCGGCATGGCGGTTGATTTCGCCCACGCGCTCAGCCTGAGGACACAGCTTTTCGCCGCCGCCGACGCCGCCGCCGTCGGTTCGATCGCCGAAAAATCCGGCGCGGTCGCCGCCGCCATGACGATGAGCGGCAACGGCACGATCTCGCTCGGCAAGGACGATGCCCGCAACATCTTCATGTCCCAGATGTCCGGGGAGCTGACCGACGTTCACGTCGATCTCGGCATCGACGTCACCAAGACCGCCAACAAGCTGAATTCGAAGGTTTCCTTCAGCGCGACCGTGCCCACCACCTTCATGCGCATCCTCGGTCGGGACTCGATCACGATCTCGGGCGCCGCGACGGCGGAATATCAAACCGCCGCTTTCATGGATTTCTACATCCTGCTCGACAACACGCCGTCCATGGGCGTCGGCGCCACCGCGACCGATGTTTCCAAGCTGCAGGCTAAAACAGGCTGCGCCTTCGCCTGCCATCAGATGGACCAGAGCACCAACAACTACACCATCGCCAAGAGCCTCGGCGTCGCCATGCGCATCGACGTCGTGCGCCAGGCAACCCAGGCGCTGACCGATACGGCCAAGACCGAACGCGTCAGCAGCGACCAATTCCGCATGGGCGTCTATACATTCGGCACCAAGGCTGAGGACGCCAAGCTGACGACGATCTCCAGCCCAACCTCCGATCTGACGAAGGTGAAGAATTACACCGACGCCGTCGACCTGATGACCATTCCTTACCAGAACTACAACCAGGACCAGCTCACCAGCTTCGACAGCGCCCTGACGCAGATGAATACCATCATCGATCCGGCCGGTGACGGCACGTCGAATATCAGCCCTGAAAAGATCCTCTTCTTCGTTTCCGATGGCGTCGGCGACAGCTACAAGCCGTCGACATGCACCAAGAAGACCACCGGCGGCCGCTGTCAGGAACCGATCGACACCTCCTTCTGCAAACCGCTGAAGGATCGCGGCGTCAAGATCGCCGTGCTCTACACCACCTATTTGCCGCTGCCGACCAACGACTGGTACAACAAATGGATCAGTCCCTTCCAGAGCGAGATTCCGACGAAGATGCAGGCATGTGCCTCGCCCGGCCTCTATTTCGAGGTGACGCCGACCCAAGGTATCGCCGACGCGATGAAAGCGCTCTTCCTCAAGGTCATCCGCGCTCCCCGCATCACCAGCTAATCCATGCCGCCCGGAAGTGAGCCGCGGCTCCGGGTCGACGACATGCAGGGCTAAAGCCCCTCGCGGCCTAAAGCCGCTTGCCGTCGTGGATCCGATAGCTCGGCGCATACATGGTGACGAGCTCTTCGGCGGCCGTCGGATGCAGAGCCATCGTCCGGTCGAAATCGTCCTTGGTGCAGCCAGCCTTCAGCGTGATGCCGAGCAACTGCGCCATTTCGCCGGCATCGTGGCCGAGGATATGGGCGCCGACGACCTTGCGGCTCGCCGCATCGACGATCAGCTTCATGATCATCCGCTCGGCCCGGCCGGACAGTGTGGCCTTCAGCGGCCGGAACTGCGCGCGATAGACTTCGAGTTCGCCATAACGTTTGCCCGCCTCCTCTTCCGAAAGACCGACGGTACCGATCTCCGGCTGTGAGAAGACGGCGGTCGGGATCAGCTCGTAGTCCGGCCGGGTCGGATTGTTCTTGTATTCGGTTTCGATGAAGCACATCGCCTCGTGGATCGCCACCGGCGTCAGCTGTACCCGATTGGTGACATCACCGAGCGCATAGATGTTTTCGACATTGGTGCGGGAATATTCATCGACGATAACGGCGCCGCGTTCGTCGACGGCGACACCGGCCGCCTCCAGACCGAGGCCTTCCGTATTCGGATCGCGCCCGAGCGCCAACATGACGACGCCGGCCTGCAGCGTGCCACTGTTCAGTGTCTCCAGAATGAGGCCGCCGTCCTCACCCTTCGAAACCTTCTGCAGCATGTCGTGGCAGAGGATACGGATGCCCTTGGCGACCATTGCCTCGTGCAGCCCGCGTCTCAGATCCTCGTCGAAGCGTGACAGGATCTCGGCACCGCGATAGATCAGCGTCGTCTCGACGCCAAGCCCATGGAAGATATTGGCGAATTCGACGGCGATATAGCCGCCGCCAGCGATCACGATCGATTTCGGCAGTTCTTCGAGATGAAAGGCCTCGTTGGAGGAGATGCAGAGCTCGTGACCGGGAAGGGCCGCATGCGGGTTCGGCCGTCCGCCGGTGGCAACCACAATCGTCTTTGCGGTCACCGTCTGTCCAGTCTTCAGCAGCCGCACCGTATGGGCATCGACGAGTTCGGCGCGCGTTTCCAGGATCTCGGCATTGGCGCCGGCGAGCCCCTTCTTGTAGAGACCTTCCAACCGGGCGATTTCGACATCCTTGGCCGCCACCAGCTTCTTCCAGTCGAAGCTGCTCTCGCCGACCGTCCAGCCGAAGCCCGCCGCATCCTCGAAATGCTCGTGGAACTGCGAGGCATAGACGAAAAGCTTCTTCGGCACGCAGCCGCGGATGACGCAGGTGCCGCCATAGCGGTATTCCTCGGCGATCGCCACTTTCTTGCCGAGCGAGGCAGCGACACGCGCGCCGCGCACGCCTCCGGAACCGCCGCCGATGACGAAAAGGTCGTAGTCGTAGGAAGACATGAGGAGCTCCGGGAGGGAATCGCAGGAAGGATGTTCCTGATATAGGGGCGATCGTCACGAAAACAAAAGCCCGCTCCTGCGTCATCCCGTTCCCATCGCCGAATCTTCGCGGCAAATGGTCAATCCGGTCACCGTTACGGTTGATCCCGTCACCGTTTGCGGTTGACCCGGCCACGGTTTACGGTTGACCCGGCCGCCTCGGGCTGGCAGGCAATCCACGGGATATAGAAAGCATGCCGGAGCAAAAGATGGATCAGACTCTCTTCGCCAACCTGTGCAAGGCCGGCAAATTCAAGGAAGCGCTCGGGCTCGCCACCCAGGGCCACGAGAATGAGAAATTTACGCCAAGCCGGTTCGCGATGGACAAGAAAACAGGGCTGCCGATCTTCTATCGCGGCAACAAGCGCGTGGAACCGGATGAAACGGGTGTGTGGCAACTGGCAAAGAACTCGGATGCTTGGGGCTGAGCGGCCAGGGAGTATTCTTCAGATATCGCCGTTGTCAGCGGGTGATCCGGAAATCCGCCAGCGTCGTCTCGAGTTTAGCTGCTTCCGTTTCGACGCCTGAAACCGACGCTCCCGCGGGTCCCCGCCTGAGACGTTCGATCATTGTCGCGATGGCGATATCCGGTCCCGCGATCAACGCGACGACGGTCCCGTCCTGTTCATTGCGTACCCAGCCGGTCAGACCGAGGAGCACCGCCTCATCGCGCGTCCACATGCGAAAACCGACACCCTGGACCTTGCCGGATATCCGCACTCGGACAGCCTTGTCATGATCGGACATCTGCAGTCACCTGAAACCTCGCCGGCGGCATTTGCCGCATCATAGCAAAAAAGCCCGGACGATGCCGGGCTTTCGCAAGTTTGGTGGGACAGGCTTTACTGCTGGGCTGCCGGTGCGGGAGCCGGAGCGGCCGGGCTGTCGGTTGCCGGCGGCGGCGCCTTGATGACCTTGGAAAGCTCGGCGTTGCTCTGCTTTTCCAGATCGCGGGAAATGCCCTGCGCCCAGATGTCGGCAGCCTTCGCCGTCTCGCGCGAGGCGACAGGGCCGTCGCGCAGCAGCTTCTTGCCGACGTCGGAATTATAGAAATCGGCGATCGCCTTCAGCTCGTCGACGGTAAAGGTCTTGGCATAGGTGAGTGCTGCTTCCTTCTCCAGATCGCCACGGCGCGGCGCCAGCTTTAGCGCCTGCGCGTCGACCGTCGAGGAAATAACGTCCTGGTAGTTCGGCGAATCCTGGATCAGCCCGGCCTTCAGGCGCTCGGCGAGACCAGGCAGGATGTTGTCGAACTGGGCAGTGGCGCCGATGGCGTCGATCGCGGCGCGAGACGCCTTCAGCTGCTCCTCGGAGACCTCCTGCGCCTTGACGGCAGAGCCGAAGGCAAGCCCGGAAAGAACGACGGTCGCAGCGGCGAAACGGCCAAGACCTGCAATGTTCATCATGAGTATATGCTCCTGTTATCTGTTTGCCTGCAGTGTGCGCACACCCGCAGGACCGGCAATGATCGCAAGTGCCGCCATATTGATAAAGAGCCCGTGTTCAACGACGCCGGGTATGGAATTCAGCTCGCTCGAAAGCGCCTCTGCATCAGGAATGCGGCCAAAAGATGCATCGATGATGTGATGGCCGCCATCGGTGGTAAACTCTCCGTCACCGGACTGGCGCAGATTAAGTTCACCAGAAAGACCAAGCCGGGCCGCGACCTTCTCAATTGCGATCCGCGTCGAGACGAGCCCAAACGGATTGACCTCGATCGGCAGCGCGAAGGCGCCGAGCGTCTCGACCAGCTTGCTCTCGTCGGCAATGACGATCATTCGCTCGGAGGCGGCCGCGACGATCTTTTCACGCAGCAGCGCGCCGCCGCCGCCCTTGATCAGTCTCAGCCCCGCATCGACCTCGTCGGCGCCATCGATCGTCAGGTCGAGTGCCGGCAGTTCGTCAAGCGACTTCAGCGGTACGCCGAGTTCGACGCAAAGCCGCGCGGTCCTTTCCGACGTCGGAACGCCTTCGACTTTGAAGCCGCCAGCGACCTTCTCTGCCAGCAGCCGAACGAATTCCTCCGCCGTGCTGCCGGTGCCGATCCCGAGACGCATCCCGCTTTCGACATGAGCGAGTGCGGCCTCGGCGGCCTTGATCTTCATTTCGCGGGCATCCATGCGCCGCCAGCTCCGATTATTGCGTTGGATGTGCTGTTTACACGGCTCGCCTGGCAAACGAAAGTCAAAATCATCACGGAAAATGAAAAGCCGAAACAGATGCCTGCGGCCCTCCCGACCATTGCTGGACGTTGCTTTCCGCCGCGCGATCGCCTACCCCAGGAACGAGCTGTCGTTCCCGGGGCGACCCCGTCGCTCCCCGGGACGATCCTTTGTATCTCAGGACGATCCATCCCTCAAAGAGACATGCCCTTGACCCCTGCCCCCACTCGCCCGGCGCTTGTCGTCTTCGATCTCGACGGCACACTTCTCGACACCCATGTGGATCTGGTCGAGAGTCTGAACCATACGATCGCAGCCCTCGACCTCGAACCCGTCAGCTATGACGATCTCACCCACCTCGTCGGTCAGGGCGCGCGCGTGATGATCGAGCGCGCCTGCCGGCTGCGCGGCCATCCGCTTGAAAGCGATGTTCTGCCGCCGCTGGTCGAGCGCTTCGTCGCCCATTATGCCGGCAACATGCCCGGCCGTACCCAGCCCTATCCCGGCCTGGTCGCCGCCATGGACCGGCTCAAATCACAGGGTTACCGACTCGCCGTCTGCACCAACAAGATGGAAAGCCTGGCGCTCGGTCTGCTCGACAAGCTTGAGCTCACCCGATATTTCGACGCCATCACCGGCGGCGACACCTTCGAATACCGTAAACCCGACGCCCGCCACCTCACCGGCACCATCGACCGCGCCGGCGGCGACATCGCCCGCGCCGTGATGATCGGCGATAGCGTCAACGACATCGCCGTCGCCGGAAACGCTGGCGTTCCGTCGATTGCCGTGCCGTTCGGTTATTCCGACGTGCCGGTGAACACGCTGGGACCGGACCACATCATCACCCATTTCGATGAGCTGACGACGGAACTGGTCGAGATGCTGATCCGCGATTTCGCGGCGAAGGTTGCGGTCTGAGGCGATCGCTCGCCTCCGCCATTCCTCCAGAGGGGAGTGCAACACGGCACGCCCTCTCTACTTTGACTTTGTTTCCGTGCTCACCGCCAAAACAAAACGGGCGGCCCGAAGACCGCCCGCCAAAATACCTATAGAAACCTAGGTCAAATCTGCGCCCCACGCGCCTTGGTCGTCGCGTCGAAGGCCTTGTCGACATAGGCGTCGCGGCCGTAGACGTCGTCAAAATATTCCACCACACCGTCCTTGTTCGGCCAGGCGGTGAAGTAGGAGACGTAGACCGGGATCCTCTGCGGCACGCGCACAGCATGGTTCTGCCCACTGGCGATCTGCTTGGCGACGTCGTCAACCGTCGTGCCGAGCACGGCGGCCGCCATCGCACGCGGATTGGCAAGGCGCACGCAACCGTGGCTGAGAGCCCGCATATCGCGCTTGAAGAAGCTCTTCGACGGCGTGTCGTGCATGTAGATCGCGTGGCTGTTCGGGAACAGGATCTTCAGTTCGCCGAGCGCATTGTCGCTGCTCGGCGGCTGGCGCACCGAGACGTTGTCGGTCGAGCCGTACCAGTCGACGCTGGATGAGGCGACGGCATGGCCGTTCACCTCGACCTCGTAGCCGAGCTGGTCGAGATAGTTCGGGTCCGAGCGCAGCTTCGGCAGCATCTCATTGATGATGATCGATTGCGGCACGCCCCAGAACGGGTTGAACTCCACCGTCTCGATCTCGTCATCGAAGAAATAGGTCTGGTTGTTCTTGCCGCCGACCACCACGCGCATCGACAGCTGTTCCTTGCCGTCATTGTGGTAGTAGGCCATGTAGGCCGGCTGGTTGATCATGACGTAGCGGGAACCGAGATCCTCCGGCAGCCAGCGCGCCTGCTCCATGGCGACGACCAGCTTGTCGATCTTCGAGGCATTGGTGTCGCCGCCGGTCATGGCGCGCACCGTCGCCTGGCCGATGACGCCATCGGCCTTCAAGCCGCGCTCCTTCTGGAAATCCTCGACCAGCGCAACGATGTCAGGCGAATAGTCGATGCCGCCTGCGTAAGCAGCAAGCGTTGCCGCGTGATCCGTCCTGAGCGTCTCGGAACCGTGCTTGCCGATCGCCTTGACGATATTGGCGATCTCGGGCGAGCTGTCGCCGGGTCTCAGCAGCTTGTCGAGCGAAACGACGATCTGTTCCTCGTTGCCGCCGTCAGCGGCGCGAAGCTTTGCAAGCTCCGTCTTCAACGCCTGGAACTGCGGACTGTCGGGAGAGCGGTTGCCGATATAGGCACCGACATCGGGGCTCATGCGGGCAAGCTTCAGCACCGGCGTCAGGTTAACGACCTTGCGCTGGAAGTCGTGATAGCCGGAGATCTTGTTCGGATCGATGCGGCCGCGCTCCGTGTCCTGCACGAAGGCAAGGACCTTGGCGGAGAGTTCTAGCTCGAACTGCGTCAGCGCCCGGTCGCGGAAGGCGGGATCGGGATTGGCCGGGTCGATCGCCGGCGTCTGGACGGCGTAGTCGGCAGGGTCGAGACCGACGGAGGCCGCATCGGCAAGTGCCGTCATCGCCGCCTTCGCGCGGTCGTTGATCTGGTTGCCTTCGACCCAGACGAGCGGATTGCGGCTGTCGCCATAATAGGCTTCGAGCGCTTTTGCGACGTCGGCATTGGCGCGCACCTTGGCCTGCGCCAGGAAACGCCGCTGCACCGCAGGTTCGGCGCCGGCATCGCCGCTTGCCGAAACATCGGCGACCGCGCCGGTGACGACGGGATCGGCGAACTTGCCGGTATCGACGAGCTGCAGCGTCTCGGTTTTATAAGTATAATAACGCGGACCGCTCACCTTCGGCAGCGGCGCTTCCGGGTCGAGCCCGCCGAGCGAGCCCCCGACGGCGCCGCGCGGCACCGGTCGGCCGGGCGCCTGATCCATGAAGATGGTGCTCTGGCTCCGCTGCCTGTCGCCGCGCAGCATGTCCATCAGTGTGTAAGCATGCGCGGGTGCGGCACTCATCACTGCTATGCCGCAGGAAATTGCCAATGCGGATGCCGCGCTTTTCAAAACGAACGTCATATATCTTCCAGTCCCGGTCATGCTGTTCTCAGATCAAATCCCGCGAAACTCAAGCAGCGTAGGGCCTCATTGATCAGAAACCGGCCTGCGCCGCCAGCGCCGGCGGACTCAATTTTGTGTGACGGAGGTCCTGCACGGCGCCGTGCAGCAGTTCACACAAAATTATGAAATTATTAGTTAATTTTTTACCGAATTTTCGGCCACAGACCAGTGGGGCAAAAACGCCCGGACGCATAAAATTTCCGAAGTGGCCTAAAAGGCACGCCGAAAAGCCCGCGCAAACATGACTGTCATCTTCAATATTTCGCACGGCATCCGGTTTTCTTGTCGGACTTTCCAACCTATAAGACCTCATCTTTCGAAGATGCCCGAAAACAGCATGTAAAGGGAAGGCAAGGCCGATGACCGCAACCCGCACCGAAACCGATACTTTTGGCCCGATCGAGGTCGCCGCCGACCGATATTGGGGCGCCCAGGCCGAGCGTTCGCTCGGCAATTTCAAGATCGGCTGGGAAAAGCAGCCGCTGTCGATCGTGCGGGCACTCGGCATCGTCAAGCAGGCGGCCGCCCGCGCCAACATGTCGCTCGGCCAGCTCGATCCTGCCCTCGGCCAAGCCATTGTCGATGCCGCCCAGGAAGTGATCGACGGCAAGCTCGACGAGCATTTTCCGCTGGTGGTCTGGCAGACCGGTTCGGGCACGCAGTCCAATATGAATGCCAATGAAGTGATCTCCAATCGCGCAATAGAAATGCTTGGCGGCGTCATGGGTTCCAAGAAGCCGGTGCATCCGAACGATCACGTCAATATGAGCCAGTCGTCGAACGACACCTATCCGACGGCGATGCACATTGCCTGCGCCGAACGGATTGCGCACCAGCTGCTACCCTCCCTCAAGCACCTTCATGCCGCCCTCGACATGAAGGTCACCGAATTCAGCCACATCATCAAGATCGGACGCACCCACACCCAGGACGCGACGCCGCTGACGCTCGGCCAGGAGTTTTCGGGTTACGCCGCCCAGGTCGGCTCCGCCATCAAGCGCATCGAAATGACCCTGCCCGGCCTCTGCGAACTGGCCCAGGGCGGTACTGCCGTTGGTACCGGCCTCAACGCGCCGGTGGGTTTTGCCGAAAAGGTCGCCGAAGAGATCGCCGCCATCACAGGCATGCCCTTCGTCACCGCGCCGAACAAATTCGAGGCGCTCGCCTCGCATGACAGCATGGTCTTTTCCCATGGCGCCATCAATGCGGCGGCTGCCGCTCTCTTCAAGATCGCCAACGACATCCGCCTGCTCGGTTCCGGCCCGCGCGCCGGCCTTGGCGAGCTGGCACTGCCGGAAAACGAGCCCGGTTCCTCGATCATGCCCGGCAAGGTCAATCCGACCCAGTGCGAGGCGCTGACCCAGGTCTGCATTCATATCTTCGGCAACAACGCGGCGCTGACCTTCGCCGACAGCCAGGGCCATTTCGAGCTCAACGTCTACAATCCGATGATGGCCTATAATTTCCTGCAGTCGGTGCAATTGCTCGCCGACGCCGCCGTCTCCTTCACCGACAATTGTGTCGTCGGCATCGAGGCGCGCGAGGACAATATCAAGGCCGGCCTCGAACGCTCGCTGATGCTGGTGACCGCACTCGCCCCGAAGATCGGCTACGACGCGGCGGCCAAGATCGCCAAGACGGCGCACAAGAACGGCACGACGCTGAAGGAAGAGGCACTTGCGAGCGGCTTGGTGACATCGGAGGAGTATGACGCGATCGTGCGGCCGGAAACGATGATTGGGCCGAAGTAGGACGGTTGAGAAGGCCTGTCCGCTCCCCTCACTCATTCCCTTCCTCGGGCTTTGCCCGAGCGATGTCACAAGAATTGAGTGAGGATGAGTGGAGCGCCCTCCGAAATCTCCTGCCAAAGCGGATGAAAACCCCACTTTCGCATGCCTGCCCTGCCGGGGGAGCAACTCACGGCAAACCTGGGAAACGTCAAACCAACAGCGAAAAATTGTCCATCACGACAGAATTGCCCATGAAGTCGAACCGGATTTCTTCGATGTCTTCGAGATTGACCTCGAGATTGGGGCCGGTGACCTCAAGTTCCTGCTGATAGACGATCAAGCCGTCGTTCAGCGCGGTGAGCGTCAGGTGAAAGGGCGATGCCGACAATTCGGCGATGGAAACGCTCTGAAAGGTGAACTCACCGCCATCGAGCATTTTCAAGACGACGGGCGCCGAACCCGGGGCTAGAACGGTGTCGCTGAAACCATCCTCGGTGATGGCGTCGACGCCCGGGATGGTATCATAGACATAACCGTTCAGAAGCGTCAGTTCATGACTGCCGTTCACAGAGAGCGCAAAGCCCCGATAGTCAGGGAGGAAGAAATTATCTGCCCTTGATGTGACGCCCATATCGTCGAAATCGAGGACTTCGTGATATTTGTCCTCTTCATTGACGCCGTCGATCGCGAGCGTCAGAACCCCGACATCCGTGCCGCCTGCGCCATCGGAGATCTTGTAGCGGATTTCTTCGATCAGTTGTTCGTGCGCCCGCAGGTTCTTCACCACGTCGAGCGTAAAATCCAGCTCGTACTCGAAATGGCCGTCCGGCCGCACGGTGAAGGTTCCATAGTCCCCTCTTATGATGGTTTCCTGGGCGAGCCCATGTTTCGCGTCGACGCGCACACCGTCGAAAAAGCGAAGATAAAGCGTCGATCCCTCGGGATCGCTGTCATTGGGGAGCAAGTCACCTCGGATCCAGTCGTGCTCGAAGAAAATGCGGAGGTCGTCGTTAGCAGTTGGCTTTGCATTCGTCATCGGAAGCTCCAGCAAGTTAACGCGGCCGGGAATATGGACTGGCTGCGAACCGAAGGCAACTTTGAGTCGTCTTTAACGGAAGCTCGTGCCTTTTTCGCTATTTCACCTCGTTACGCGCCGGCAGCGAAAACATATGCGACCATGGCCTCGACCGGCGGGACTGCGACCGTATCCCGATTGCATTTGCGCTGCAGCGGATTTAGACCGGTTCCAATTTAGCGACGCCCTACCAGAAAGGTCACTTCGATGGCTGACGATCTCTTCCCGCTCGGCAAGGATGCCACCCCCTACCGCAAGATCAGCGGCGACCATGTCTCGGTCGATACGTTCAAGGGCCAGGAGATTCTGACCGTCGAGCCGGAAGGCATCCGCCTGCTGGCCGAAACCGCCTTTGCAGATATCAACCACCTGCTGCGCCCCGGCCACCTGAAGCAGCTCGCCGCGATTCTCGATGACCCGGAAGCGACGGACAATGATCGTTTCGTCGCCTACGATCTGCTGAAGAACGCCAATATCGCCGCCGGCGGCGTGCTGCCTATGTGCCAGGATACCGGCACGGCGATCATTATGGGCAAGAAGGGCCGCAGGGTCTGGACCGAGGGCGAGGATAGTGCAGCGTTGGCCCGCGGTGTCATGGATGCCTACGAGAAGAAGAACCTGCGATATTCGCAGCTCGCGCCCATCAAGATGTTCGAGGAGAAGAATACCAGGAATAACCTCCCGGCCCAGATCGACATTTATGAGGAAGGCACCGACGCCTATGAATTCCTCTTTGTCGCCAAGGGCGGCGGCTCGGCCAACAAGACCTTTCTCTACCAAGGCACGCCCTCGCTGCTGACGCATGACCGGATGATCGACTTCCTTAAGGAGAAGATCCTGACGTTAGGGACGGCAGCCTGTCCCCCCTACCATCTGGCGATCGTCATCGGCGGCACGTCGGCCGAGATGAACCTGAAAACCGTCAAGCTCGCCTCTACACGCTATCTCGACGCGCTGCCAACCGAAGGTTCCGAGAGCGGCCATGCCTTCCGCGACATCGAGATGGAGAAGGAAATCCATAAGCTGACGCAGCAGATGGGCGTCGGCGCCCAGTTCGGCGGCAAGTATTTCTGTCACGACGTGCGTGTCATCCGCCTGCCCCGCCACGGCGCGTCGCTGCCGATCGGGCTCGGTGTCTCCTGTTCCGCCGACCGCCAGGCCAAGGGTCGCATCACCCGCGACGGCATCTTCATCGAGCAGCTGGAAAGCGATCCGTCGAAATACATGCCCGAGATCGACGAGGCGAAACTGTCGGAATCGACGGTGCGCATCGATCTCAACCGGCCGATGGCCGAGGTGCTTGCCGAACTCTCCCGGCATCCCGTCAAGACGCGCCTGTCCTTGACCGGCACCATCATCGTTGCCCGCGATCTTGCCCATGCCAAGATCCGCGAACGGCTGGAAAAGGGCGAAGGCATGCCCGATTACCTGAAGAACCACCCCGTCTATTATGCCGGCCCGGCCAAGACGCCTGCCGGCTACGCCTCCGGCTCCTTCGGCCCGACGACGGCCGGCCGGATGGACAGTTACGTCGACCAGTTCCAGTCCTTCGGCGGCTCGATGGTGATGCTCGCCAAGGGCAACCGGTCGCGCGCCGTGCGCGAGGCCTGCAAGAAACACGGCGGATTCTACCTGGGTTCGATCGGCGGCCCCGCCGCCCGTCTTGCCCAGGACTGTATCCGCAAGGTCGAAGTCTTCGAATATCCCGAACTCGGCATGGAAGCGGTCTGGAAGATCGAAGTCGAAGACTTCCCCGCCTTCATCGTCATCGACGACAAGGGCAATGACTTTTTCCAGGAACTGAATTTGGGCTGACCGGGCGGGCTGCGTTGCAGCCTGCTTTATCGTGCCGACGCCTTATTCGATGCCCTGATGTTCGGCGCCGTCACCGCCTCGCTGATACTGACCACATCCCGGCATCGACCCTTGCCAAATCTCCCTGCGGAAAGCACCGGCGAAGAAGCCGGTGTGCTCCAGCAGCAGGGCGCCAGCCGCGACGGCGGTGAAGGTCAGAATTGCGAAAGAAACATGAGGGCGCGTTTCCATGATCTCACGTCCCGGTCTGCGCGTTGCGATCGCGTCCACTGCCAGAAAATGTCGCCCCGAAATGCCGGGACCAAAATACGAAACGGCCAAAACCAACTGTCGACAAGATGAATACGATTCCACGCAAAGAAGAACTGTAAGTTTTTTAGACACCGCTCCCGCAAAGCGGGTATGCATTGTCCCGCCGAAGATACGTTTTTCCGTGGAGAATCATAGGCCTGATCGAAGTATTGACCCATCGGGCATTTGTCGTATGTAATCTTTGGTATATATCGCTTTAATCTTTTCCCAAGAAATTTAAGCTAACAAACAGAATATTGCCTTTGAATATATGAGGAGTTCGCCGGATGAATACGGCTGTCGCGCCCAAGGTGCCGGTTCCCGATGTTGCGGGTCAGATCACCTATGCCATGCGCTCCATGGGCGTTGCGCCGATACCGCGCAATTACGAACTCTTCTATGAGGCCTATATCGGGTCCAACCCGGCGCTCACCCGCGAACTTGCTGCGCTCGGCAGCCAGGTGACCCAGGCCGAGCTCGATGCGCTCGGTGCGCAGCATTTCACCCACAGTCCCGCCCGCATCTTCGACGACGCTCATACGCGTCTTGCTGGCGAACTCGACGGCCTGTTGCGCATCCTCAGGCAGGAGCAGAACTCGCTCGAAAGCTATACCAGGCTGCTCGGCGAGACCCACAAGCGCATCACGTCCAAGAGCAATGCCAGCGTCGAACTGATCGAAAACGCCATCGATCTCCTCAGCCAGGCGACCGGCGACACCATGGCGCATGGCGAACGCACCGTTGAGGATGTCGTCCAGCGCTCGCAGGAAATGGACCAGGTCCGCAAGGAACTCGACGAATACAAGCGCATCGCCAACACCGACTCGCTGACGCGCCTTTCCAACCGCCGCGCCTTCGACGACCGCCTCGCCGCCGTCTTCGACAATCCGGGCATGCGGCCGGTGACGGCGCTGTTGCTTTGCGACATCGACAATTTCAAGAAGATCAATGACACCTACGGCCATCCGGTCGGTGACAAGGTGCTCGCCACCGTCGCCTCCGTCATCCGCAGTAATGTCCGCCGCGACATCTTCGTCGCCCGCACCGGCGGCGAGGAATTCGCCCTCATCATCGACGGCAACACGCCCGAGGAAGTCATCGCAATCGCCGAGCGCATTCGCCGCACCCTGGAGACGACGCCCTTCAAGAATTCCCGCACGCGGGTGAATTACGGTCCGGTCACCGTCTCGATCGGCATCTGCATGGCCTCAAGCGCCGACGATGCCGGCGAACTCTACAGCAAGACCGACATCGCGCTTTACGGCGCCAAGAATGCCGGCCGCAACTGCACCATCCTCTATCAGGACGGCATGCAGAAGGATTTCACCAAGAGCTGGCTGATCTACAAGACCTGACGGGAATTCCGCACCGTGTGCACGCTGTCACCATAAGGTGACGGCGGCTTTACCACATCGTCTTCGCCGCCCGCCCCGGCCATTCCCGGTCGTAGGTTTCCTGATCGAAATCGCCGACCGCCGCCTTCAGCATCTGCCCGGGCGTCGGCAGCTTCGCCGGATCGGCGAAGTGCTCTCCATTCCAGAGCTCGGCCCGCATCACGGCGCGCGCGCATTGGAAATAGACCTCATCAATCGAAATCACCACGACGGTGCGCGGGTGTTTGCCGTCCATTTCGAAGCTCGAAAGCAGCGTCCCATCGTCGGAGACGACACCGCGGCCGTTGATGCGCATCGTCGTGTTCGAGCCGGGAATCAGGAACATCAACGCCAGACGTGGATCGCGCACGATGTTGGAAAGTGAATCGACGCGGTTGTTGCCGCGCCAGTCCGGCAAATGCAGCGTCTCGTCGTCGACGACGCGCACGACGCCACCGAGATCGCCGCGCGGCGAACAGTCGAGACCCTCGGGGCCGACTGTCGCAAGCGCCGCGAAAGGTGAGATCTCGATCATCTCCCGATAAAGCGGGGTCAATTGCTTCGTCACCTTGCTGACCGAGGCCGGCGAAAGCCCGGCGCCATAGATCGTGTTGAGCTCTTCGATGCTGCTGATGATTTTCATGAGGCGTCCCGCCGCGGCTTGATATCAGGACGGACGCTACAATGCCGCGCGCCTTGCCGGAAGCTCAAAAAACGGAATGATCTCTGCATCTTTTTTGATGCTTTCGTCCGCCGCATCACCCACGTCCCGATCGCCATCGAGAAACGCCGCGATCGCCGCAAGAACCGGCGCGGCGCCGATGATGCGCCGGTGACCGAAGCCGTTCGCCCAGTAAAGCCGGACGCTCTTTCCGGCCGCGCCATAGCGCCTGGCATGGAGCGACGACACCTCCTTGTCATCCTCGGCATGGATGACGAGCACCGGCCGGCCGATCGCGCCGGCCGCCTCCCCGGCGTCGAAATCCTCCAGTCTCCGTCCGGTGACACGGTAAACCTCATTCCCCAGCGCCGCCTGCGCCGCCGGGCGAAGGCCGATCATCCCGCCGAAATCGGTAAACAACCAGCCCATTTCGCTGGGCGCGCCGATCAGCGCCAAGCGCTCGCCGGTTAGAGGCGCCACGCCAGGCAGCAAGCCTGCCGCCGACACCATCAGCGCCGCACCGCCGAAGGAATGACCGATTGCCGCATCGAAGGCGCCGAAACGCGCCTCCGCCGCCGCGATCGTCTCGACCGCCAGCCCCATATGCAGGAACCGTCCGCCCGAACGGCCGTGGCCGGGAAAATCGAGCGCCACGACCTCGGCGCCTGATGCCGCAAGCATCGAGACGAGCTCTGCCATATAGGCGGCGCTCGATCCCCAGCCATGCGTCACCAGATAGCGTTTGCGCTTGCCCCTCGCCCCGCCGTTCAGCCGATAGGCATGCGCCCCTCGCCCGCCTGCAAGCTTGAGGGTGAAGTGTTCGGCGCCGGCAAGCCTAGCCGCTCCCGCTGCATGCGCCATCTTCGCCTTGGCTCCCTTCGGGATTGGCGATGGCGTCCGGCAGAACAGCTGGAATGCCGCTCTGCCTGCCAGGTCAGCCGAAACTGCCTGAAGGGCCGAAAACGCGAGGCGGGTGACGTCAAGCGCAAAGTTTGCCATAGTGAGATTCCAAAAGACTGTTCAACACTGAACAATAAAGTACAACGATGAACAAAAATCAATCCCTTCCCTGGGATCATCCGCGTTTTCGCAGCTGGATCGCGGTGGCGCGTGCCTGTCAGCTGATGCAGCAAACGCTGTCCCGCTCGCTTGCCGATCTCGACATCAAGCCGCCGCACCTCGATATCCTGGTCAACATCTATCGTTTCGAAGGAATCTCGCAGCAGGAGCTGGCGCGCAAGCTGCTGGTCGGCCGCTCGAACATGAGCATGCTGCTGCCGCAGATGGAACACCGCCGGCTGATCGAACGACGCGGCGACGAGCGCGACAAGCGCGTGTTGCGCCTTCATTTGACGCCGGAGGGCCGGAAGCTGACTGAGGCAGCGATGGCGATCCAGACCGATCTCATCGAGCGCACGCTCTCGGAAGAGCCGATCGAGCAATGCATGGCGACCGCCACCTCGATGGAGCGTATCATCGCCATGCTGCTCAAGGAGTTGCGCGACGACGATTAGACGAATGCATGTCGCCCAAAAGTGTGCAGCGGTTTTGGGAAGACGACATGCATAAAACCAAGACCTAAAGCGCCTCGCATGAACCAAGTTCGATGCGAGCGCTTGATGATCAATGCAGCGTCGGTGCTGCCGTCGTGCCGGCCAGCGAGCGGTACTCCCAGGCAGCAACGATGATCAGCACCAGCGTCGCCAGAATGCCCAGCAAATAGACCTCGATGAAGGGGGCTGCGAAGGCAAGCAGGATCACAAGCACCAGCCCGGCCAGATGCGACAACGGCAACTGCCCGCTGGTCGCGCCCTTGAACCAGAGATTGCCGATCAGGAACAGGCCGGAGCCGCCAAGCACCGCCGCGGCGATGCCGAGATCGCCGGTCTCATGCGGATGCGAGAACATGAACTCGACGGCCACCGCATGGACGATGATGCCGGCAAGGATCGGAATATGCCCATAGGTGAAGGCCTGCCGCGCCAAGCTGCCCGGCGTCTCTTCATGTTCGATGCGGTGGGCAGCACGGCCGTGGCCGAAGCGGAAATACAGCCACCACATGGCGACCGTGCCGATGAAGGCGATGACGAAGACAATGCTGGTCAGCCCCGAAAACGGCAGCTCCGAAAAGGTGCGTCCGGAAACGAGAATCGCTTCGCCGAGGCAGATGATGACGAAGAGCGCGCAGCGCTCGGCCATATGCGCACCCGAAACGTCCCAATCCCGCGCCGTCGAGCGGCCGAGCCCCGGCACGGCAAAGCCCGCGGCCGGCCCGATATATTCGATCGTAAGCGCGATCACCCAGGCGATCAGCCGGGCCTCGTGCTCGAGCAGCCCGCCGGCGATCCAGAAGACCCCGGCAACCACCAGCCAGGTGGTGATGCGGACGAAATTCAATGTGTTGGCGCGATCGACGCGCGTCATCGCATAGGTCGTAAACAGCGAGCGCCCGACCTGCATGGCCACATAGGCGCCGGCAAACAACAGCCCCTTGTCGCCGAAGGCCTCGGGAATCGAGGCAGACAGCAGCAGACCGAGCATCATCAGCGCCACCAGCATGCCGCGCACCGGCATCTTGTCCGGATCGAGCCAGTTCGTCACCCAGGCGGTGAAGATCCACACCCACCAGACGGCGAAGGTCATCAGCGCTGCCTCGGCGGCGCCGAGCGGCGTGTAGTGGGCGGCGAGCGCATGCGAAAGCTGCGAGATCGAAAAGACGAAGACCAGGTCGAAGAACAGTTCGAGGAAGGTCACCTTGCTGCCGGCAGCACTCCCTTTGGCGCGCAGCCAGTTCTTTCCGTTCGTCTTCGCCATATGGCCCCCCGATGGCTGGAATTATGCGTGGATTGAGAGTGATAACGGCGCCGGTCAGCGCGGCTTTTCGGCCGTGTCGCGGTTCATGCCCTTTTCCTTCAGCTCGTCCTCGTAGGCCGAAAACAGCTCAGCGCCCCGTTCGCCGAGTTCGCGCAGATAGGTCCAGGTGTAGATGCCGGTATCGTGCATGTCGTCGAAGCCGATGCGGACTGCGTAATTGCCGGTCGGCATCATCGAGATGATCGCGACATTGCGTTTGCCTGATACCGTCACCTTCTGCCCCGGCCCGTGGCCCTGAACCTCGGCCGAGGGCGACAGCACGCGCAGGAGCTCGGCCGACAGGTCGAAACTCTGACCGTCGTTGAAGGTCACCACCAGCCGCTGCCGGTCTTTCGAGACGCGGAGTTCCGTTGGCCAGATATCGCTCATCATTTTGTCCTCTTCTCATGCGAGGAGTAGGCGCTGATCTTTTTCAGCGCAAGCTGAAATTGGCATGCGCACGCGACCTGTTTCCCTTGACGCGACAATAGCATATGCCCACATTGACTGGAGTACGGAGATACAGGTGAACACTAGAGTTGGAACGATAGGCAATGCATCGCCGCTGGTGGCAGGTGCGCACCCTATGATCGACCCCTTCGGGCGGGCGGTCACCTATCTCCGCGTCTCCGTCACCGACCGCTGCGATTTCCGCTGCACCTATTGCATGGCTGAGAATATGACCTTCCTGCCGAAGAAGGATCTCCTGACGCTGGAAGAGCTCGACCGGCTCTGTTCCGCCTTCATCGCCAAGGGTGTCAGCAAGATCAGGCTGACCGGCGGCGAGCCCCTGGTGCGCAAGAACATCATGTATCTGGTGCGCCAGCTCGGCCAGAAGATCGGTTCCGGCCTCGACGAGTTGACGCTGACGACCAACGGCTCGCAGCTTTCCCGCCACGCCGAGGAGCTTTATGATTGCGGCGTGCGCCGCATCAACGTCTCGCTCGATACGCTCGATCCCGACAAGTTCCGCAAGATCACCCGCTGGGGCGATTTCGCCAAAGTCATGGAAGGCATCGACGCAGCTCAAAAGGCAGGGCTGAAGATCAAACTCAACGCCGTGGCGCTGAAGGATTTCAACGATGCCGAGATGCCGGAGCTTCTGCGCTTCGCCCATGGCCGCGGCATGGATTTGACCGTCATCGAAACCATGCCGATGGGCGAGATCGAGGAAGACCGCACCGACCAGTACCTGCCGCTCTCGAAACTGCGCGCCGATCTCGAGGAGCAGTTCACCCTTGCCGACATCGACTACCAGACCGGCGGCCCGGCGCGTTATGTCCGGGTCGAAGAAACCGGCGGCCGCCTCGGCTTCATCACACCGATGACCCATAATTTCTGCGAGAGCTGCAACCGTGTGCGCCTCACCTGCACCGGTACGCTCTATATGTGCCTCGGCCAGAACGACGCCGCCGATCTGCGCGCAGCCCTGCGCGCCACCGAAGGCGACGCCCTCCTCCACGCCGCCATCGACGAGGCCATCACCCGCAAACCCAAAGGCCACGACTTCATCATCGACCGCACGCATAACCGCCCGGCCGTGGCCCGGCATATGAGTGTCACCGGTGGGTGAAAAATAGGGGTAGTACGCACCCCACCCGCCCGCATTCCTGTGCTCGTCACAGGAATCCAGTACGCCCAAGTCCCTGGGCGCGGAAAACGCACTTGCTGTAGGGAGTCATTCACGGCGCCGACGCGCTGTGGCTGGATTCCTGTGACGAGCACAGGAATGAGGGAGGAAGGGTTGATATCCGGGCACCGTCTGGCCCGCACCAAAGGTATGATCATGCTGGTCGCCATCCACGACCTCGACCAGGCGCTGCGCTTCTCTCCGCCCTGTCAGTCGATCAATCGCTGCGCGGTAAACTTGTCCGTAACAAGCATGTCGATGACGCCCACGCGGAGCGCACCGGCGATAGCGTCCGTCTTTTTGGTCCCGCCGGCAAGTGCAATGACCCGGTCCACCCGTTCGAGATCCTCAAGTGGAAGCCCTATGACCCGATCATCAAGGGGTGTCTTGACCGGCTTGCCGTTTCTATCGAAGAAGCGAAGCGAGATGTCGCCGACGGCTCCCGCTTCCGCGAGATCGGACAGTTCGCGAGACGAAAAGATGTTGCCGGACCGTGCGAGAAGTTCGGAAGGTTCGACTGCCCCGATTCCGACGATCGCAAGCGTTATGCTGCCGAACAGATCCATCGTCTCGCGGACGAACGGGTCGGCCTGCATAAGAAGCTTTGCCTCTCTGGACGTCGTAACGCCCTGCACAGGGAGCAGTTTCGGTTCGGCGCCAGTCAGCCGCGCAAGCCGCGTGGTAAGCTGCGTCGCATGCGTCTGCACTGAAGGATCGCCCATGCCTCCAAGGGTCTGGACGACGTACTTCGCCTGAGCGCTCTTCAGGGGATGAATGTTCTCGACCATCTTGGAGATGGTCTGGCTCCAACTCGAAACGCCGATGATCTCCCCTGGCGCAAGCGTCACCTCCAGGAGATGAGCCGCTGCCTCTCCGATACGGGCCATGATGGCTCCGTCCCGATCTTCCGTGCACTCGACGACGATCGCCTCCGGCAAATCATATTTCTCGCGAAGAGCGCCCTCGAGCTCACTGTAAGTGCCAGCGGGGGGCGTCACGCTGGTTCGCACAATATCTTCAGCCTCGGCGCGCTTGAGCATGCGCGACACCGTCGCCTGCGACAGGCGAAGGTGCTGTGCGATCTCCGCCTGTCGCCGTCCCTCCAAGTGGTACATCTGGGCGACCCTTGAGATGAGGCGGAGTTCATTGAGGCGAGTCATCGCTAATCCTGGAGTGAATTTTTATTCATCATTAGCCGTTGTAATGCGTGACGTCGAGCGGGCAAGTGCATCATTCCAGCTATCCAGAAGCACCGCTCGATCCAAGGGTTCCGGGTCAATGATCTGTGAGCTGCGGGGCAGCTCTGCGATAACTGGGAGATCGCTCCACAAGCCAAGTGAGAGACCCGCGAGATATGCAGCTCCCAAAGCCGACGCCTCGGGTGCTTCGCATTGGATCACGGGATGTTCGATGAGGTTCGAGACACACTGCATCAGGAAGCGGTTCTGGCTCGGTCCGCCATCGACATAGAGGGCCCCGAGCTCGCCGCCACTTTGCGCTCGCATGGCTGCGATGACGTCGTGCACCTGGAAGGCGATCGAATCGGTTACCGACCGCGCCATTTGCGCACGTGTCGTATTGAAATTGATCTGGGAGAACAGGGCACGGGCGTCGGAGTTCCAATAGGGCGCGCCCAATCCCACGAATGCTGGCACGAAACCCGGTCCGCCCGGTTCGGCGCTTGCCGCAAGTTCGACAAGGGCCGCCACGTCCGAAAGGCCGAGAATGCCTGCCATCCAGGGGAGACTGGCAGCGCAAACGAGAATATTGCCTTCGAAAGCGAACGTCGGCTTTCCCTTGATACGCCATGCCACGGTCGTTGTGACGCCGTTGCGTGGGGGAATAAATCGCGCAAGCGTCGTCATCACCGAAGAGCCGGTTCCAAAGGTTACCTTGCCATCACCCGGCTTGAATGCGCCATGACCGAACAGCGCAGCATGGCTGTCTCCGATCGCGGCCATTATGGGCGTTCCATCCGGCACGCCTGGCAATCCTTGCGTCCTGCCGAATTCGGCGGAGCTGTCGAGCACCTCGGGGAGGAGTGCGATATCGACGCCGAAAATCTCGCCCAGTTCCTCGCTCCATCTCTGCTCCTGGAGATCGAACAACTGGCTCCTGGCGGCATTGGAAGCATCGCAGACATGCCGGCGACCACCCGTCAGGCAGTGGACGAGCCAACTGTCGATCGTTCCCAGCCGCACCGATCGCCCGGCCGGCATACGGTCGAGCAGCCATCGGAATTTCGAACCCGGGAACATCGGATCCAGTGGCAGGCCTGTGAGCGCCTGCACGCGATCAAGGTGGCCTTCGGCAATGAGACGTTCGCAATCCTGTGCCGTTCGACGGCACTGCCAGCTCACCACCGGTCCAAGTGGTTCTCCCGTTTCGGCGTCCCAGGCCGTGACCGACTCGCGCTGATTGGAAATCGCCACGGCCTCGATAACCACGTCGGGAGCGGCCTTCAGGCAGGCGTCGATCGCCTCGCAGACGGATGCGTAGAGCCGGCGTGGGTCTTGTTCGACCCAGCCCGGCTTCGGATAGGCGATGCCGACTGGAGCTGAACCTCTGCCGACAATTTCTCCCTTTTCGGAAACGACAACTGCCTTCGAATTGGTGGTGCCCTGGTCGATTGCCAGAATTGCCCGCATTCTATCCTCCTCGGATCAGACGGCAGCCGGGACGACAAATAAGCGTCCCGGCCGATCACGTGATCCCAGTTACTTGCGCCTGATCAGCGACTGCGCGGCGTCGGCGATCGCAGACGGCGCCATTCCGAATTCGTCGAGCAGAAACTCTGCCGAACCGGTTGGAGCGTAGACGCCGGGAACGCCGAGACGTTTCATCGGAACCGGAGCATTGTCGACCACAACTTCGGCGACCGCGGAACCGAGACCGCCAAAAATCGAATGCTCTTCGGCTGTGACGATCGCTCCGGTTTCCTTCGCCGCAGCGATGATGGCGTCCTCGTCGATCGGACGAACCGTTGCAAGGTTGAGCACCCTGGCGTTGATTCCGCGTTCTGCGAGGATCTCGGCAGCCTTCAGAATTCGATGAGTCAAAGTGCCGTTTGCGATAAGGGTGACGTCGGAACCCTGGCGAAGGAGGTTTGCCTTGCCAAGTTCGAACTTGTGACCCTCCGGGAGCAGATCCGGCACACCCACGCGAGACAGGCGCAGGAAACAGGGGCCGTTGTAGGCCGCGGCCCACTCCACCGCAGCAGCTGTTTCGATGCGGTCACAAGGCGCGATGACCGGAAGATTAGGCAGAACCCGCGTCCAGGCGAAGTCTTCGATCGAGTGATGGGTCGGGCCGAGTTCGCCATACGCCATCCCGGAAGAAATGCCGACCAGTTTGACGTTGGCGTTCGAATACGAAATATCGGCCTTGATCTGCTCCAGCGACCGTCCCGTTAGAAATGGAGCGGCGGCGCAGACGAACGGAAGGCGTCCGCCGTTGGCGAGGCCTGCTCCAACTCCGACCATGTTCTGCTCGGCGATACCGACATTGACGAGGCGCTCCCCAAACTTCGCCTTGAAGCCGCCGAGCTTGGAGGAACCGACGGAGTCGTTGCAGACGGCGACGATCGTTTCGTTTTCGGCTGCCAGCCGCTCAAGCGTAGAGGCGAATGCGTCGCGGCAATCGTAGAGCTTGGGTGCGTGTATTGGCGCGTTCATTACAATGCCTCCGACAATTCTGCCAATGCGATTTCGTATTGTTCCTTGTTCGGCACCTTGTGGTGCCAGTCGACCCGGTCCTGCATGAACGAGATTCCATGCCCCTTGTTGGTATGGGCCACGATGCAATGCGGTCTCGATCCCCGGTGTTCGAGGGCCGAAACGACTTCGCTCATATTGTTGCCGTCGATCTCGGTGACTTCCCAATCGAAAGCTTCAAGCTTCGGTCGAAGCGGCGCGAGATCATTGGTTTCCGCCAGTGCGGCGCCCTGCTGGAACCTGTTGTGGTCGATGACCAGCGTCAAGTTATCGAGCTTGAACTGCGCGGCCGCCATGATCGCCTCCCAGTTGGAGCCCTCCTGCATCTCACCATCGCCGGTGACGACGTAGGTGTGATATTTCGCGCCCGAGAGCTTGGCGGCTTTCGCCATTCCTATTGCGACAGGAAGACCGTGGCCGAGCGGCCCGGTATTCGTTTCGACGCCAGGAACCTTGTTGCAATTTGGATGTCCGTTCAGCCTCGAATGCGGCTGCAGAAAGGTGGATATCTCGTCCTCCGGAATGAAGCCGCGTTTTGCGAGCGTCACATACAGAGCGCATGCAGTATGCCCCTTCGAAAGAACGAACCTGTCGCGGTCGGGGTGCTTCGGCTGATCGGGCCAAACATTCAGCACACGAAAATAGAGGGCTGTCAAAATGTCGATGACCGACATTTCCCCGCCAATATGGCCGGCGCCCGCTTCAAAGACCGCCTGGAGATCGCGCAATCGAATCTCGCGAGCGACCCGCTCGAGTTCTATCGTATTCATGGATTCCTCATGTGCATAAATATTCATTTATCAATATTCTTGCACAAGAAGCCGATTAGTCAAGCCCTTTAAGCGGCACACCGGCCGCCCGAAGTCCATAAACCCTGTTGACAGCAGGAAAGCAACTTGTTAATGAATTTTCCAGCATGAGTGAATATTTATTCTTAGAATGAACTAGCTGGTAGCCTAGGCATAGGGAGGAACAATGGTGGCGCTCGATATCAATGAAAACGGGCTTTCGTCCGGCGCCTGGTTGAGCAAGCTCAAGGGAGCCACCGGGCCGCTCGTGGGGCTGCTGGCGCTTTGCGTCTTTCTGAGCTTCAGCACCGACACGTTTCTTTCGGTTCGGAATGGCCTCAACATCCTCGATCAGATCACTGTTCTCGGCATCATGGCCGTCGGAATGACATTCGTCATTCTGATCGGCGGCATCGACCTCTCCGTCGGCTCGGCACTCGCTCTGGCGATGATGGTCATGGGCTGGACCGCGAATGTCGCCGGCCTGCCGCTGCCGGTCGGGATCGTTTTTGCTCTGATCGCCTCGGGGATTTCGGGGCTGATCGTCGGACTTCTGGTGACGCAGTTCAGGGTTCCGGCGTTTATTGCCACTCTTGCGATGATGTCGGCGGCTCGCGGCGTCGCAAATATGATCACGGACGGCCAGCAGATCGTGGGCTTCCCCGACTGGTTCATGATGCTGGCGATAGATCGCCATTTCGGCGTGTTGACAGCCACCGTGTTTCTCATGCTTGCGGTTGTTCTTGCGGCCTGGCTTTTCCTGCACTTCCGGTCCGAAGGCCGCATGCTCTACGCGGTGGGCGGAAATCCGGAAGTCGCTCGGCTGGCGGGCATCAACGTCCCGCTCGTGACGATTGGCGTCTACATCGTAAGTTCAGTCCTTGCGGGGCTCGCAGGCATCGTACTTGCGGCCAGGCTGGATTCCGTCCAGCCGTCCAGCGGTCTGGGCTATGAGTTGGACACCATCGCCGCGGTCGTCATCGGCGGGACCTCGCTCTCGGGCGGCGCAGGCGGTATCGGGGGAACGCTTATCGGTGTTCTTATCATCGGCGTCCTTCGCAACGGGCTCAATCTTCTCAACGTTTCGCCGTTCCTGCAGCAGGTGATCATCGGCATCGTCATCGTGCTCGCGGTCGGCGCGGAGACCATTCGTCGGCGTCGCGCCTGACGAACGGGGTCCGCCGCGTCGGCGGCCCGGAATTCCGTTCCAAGAGTTTGGGGCGGATCAATACCCCGAGGGGGAGGACATACCCGAGGGTTCCATCAAACAACGGAGGAAATACAATGAAAATTGCGCGCACCATGCTCGCGTCTGCTGCACTGCTCGGCCTCACGCTCGGCCCCGTACACGCGGCGGAACTGAAGAAGCTCGGCCTGGCCGTTGCCAACCTTCAGGCAAACTTCTTCAACCAGATCAAGCAATCGGTCGAAGCCGAAGCCAAGAAGCGCGGCATCGAAGTCATCACCGTCGACGCAAAGGGCGACGGGCCGACGCAGGTCAATCAGATCCAGGATCTCCTGACCCAGAAAATCGACGCACTGATCTACATTCCGGCAGGTGCGGCCGCTGCGACCGTTCCGGTCAAACTCGCGAAAAGCGCTGGCATTCCGGTCGTGAACGTTGACCGCAACGCCGAGGGAGCACCCGGCGACACCTTCCTTGCAACGGATTCCGTCGCGTCTGCCAAGGCGGTGTGCGACTACATCCTGAAGGAAGCCGGCGGCAAGGGCAAGATGGTCATCATCCATGGCCAGAAGGGCACGACGCCGGAAGTCGATCGCTCGAAGGGCTGCGCTGAATCTCTCAAGGCATATCCTGATGTCAAGGTTGTCGCCGAGCAGTTCTCGAACATCTGGAGCCAGGACGAAGGCTTCCAGATCATGCAGAACATGCTGCAGGCAAATCCGGACGTTTCGATCGTGTTCGCCCAGGCCGACGGCCTCGCCCTTGGCGCCGCGCAGGCGATCAAGGTCGCCAATCCGTCCCAGAAGATCGTGGTTGGCGGCTTTGATGGCGACACTGCAGCTCTCGAAGCCCTCAGCAAGGGCGTCTTCAACGTCACTGCGACCCAGCAGACGCAGAAGATGGGCCGCGATGCGGTTGAAAACGCCGCCAAGCTTGTCGCCGGAGAGAAGGTGCCGCCGGTCCAGCTCCTGGATGCCACGCTGACGACCAAGGAAAACGTCGCCGGCTTCATTGCCAACCATCCGTAATGAAGTCGAGGTCTTGAGGAGGTGTGCCATGACTGATCCAGTTCTTTCCCTGAGGGGCATATCCAAGTGGTATGGGCCGCTGCAGGTTCTGAAGAATGTCAGCTTGGACGTCTATCCCGGTGAAGTGGTTGCACTTCTCGGTGAAAACGGAGCGGGCAAGTCGACACTATCCGGCATCATCGCCGGGTCCCGCACACCGTCCGAAGGATCAATGACATGGCTGGGGCAGCCTTATGCCCCAGCCTCCCCGAGGGAAGCGATCGACAAGGGCGTTGTCCTGATCCATCAGGAGCTGCAGCTGCTGCCGCAGCTGTCGATCGCGGAAAACGTTTTCATCGGACGCTGGCCGATGAAGAACGGCGTCGTCGACCGCGGCCAAATGGTTCGCCGCGCCCAGGAGCAGCTCGCTCGCCTGAACCTTCACATACCCGCAACGCGGAAGGTCGCCGGCCTTTCCACTGCAAATCAACAACTCATCGAAATCGCCAAGGCCTTGGCTCTCAATGCAAAGCTCCTGATCCTGGACGAACCGACCGCGGCCCTTGGTGGCGCAGAGACGGAGGCTCTCTTCGAACAGGTTAGAAAGCTTCGGTCAGAGGGCGTCGGCATTGTCTACATTTCCCACCGCATGGAAGAGATCAAAAAAATAACCGACCGGATCGTCGTCCTTCGCGATGGCGAGCGCGTGCAGGAATTCTCCGATAGCGCGACCCCGGTGCGAACGATTGTCGAGAGCATGGTCGGACGCCCGCTTGACCGCTTGTTCCCTACCCTGCCGGTTCCGACAGACCGTCCGGTACTCCAGGTGTCCGGGCTGAGCTCGCCTGATAATTCGTTCCGTGACGTTACCTTCGAAGTGCGGGCCGGGGAAATTCTCGGGATCGCCGGATTGGTCGGCGCCGGCCGCACGGAACTTGTCCGCGCCATTTCGGGCGCGGACCCAATCAGTGCGGGTTCGATCAAGCTGGAAGGCGAAGAACTCAGGCTGCGCGATCCGGCGGACGCGATCGCCAAGGGCATCGTGATGGTCCCGGAAGACCGCAAGGAGCAAGGTCTCGTTGTAGGGCACCGGATCAGCGAGAACATTATCTACGCCAATCTCGACAAGCTGGGCGGGCGTTGGATTACGCCGCACGTCAAGCGCTCGTTTGCGGAGAAGGCAGTCACCAAGTTCGGCGTAAAAGGCCGTGCTGAGCAATATGCCTCGGACCTGTCCGGCGGCAACCAGCAGAAGGTCGTCATCGCGAAATGGCTGATGCGCGATCCGAAGGTCGTCGTACTCGACGAACCGACGAGAGGCATCGACGTCGGCGCCCGAGCGGGCATCTACGACATCATCGTCAATCTTGCCAAACGGGGCGTGGCGGTCATCGTCGTAAGCTCGGACCTCGAGGAGGTTCTCGGAGTGTCCAATCGCATTCTCGTGCTTGCCCAAGGCAAACAGGCAGGCATTCTCAATCGTGACGAGGCGAATGACGTTTCGGTCATGGAGCTAGCCACCATCTAAAGCAATTCCAGCAAAAGTGTGCAGCGGTTTTGCGTCAGGAATTGCGTGAAAACAAAACAGACAGAGAAAGGAAGAGCGGTGTCCGACATCACTCTGAACGCCCCGAAGCTTTTCGATCTCAGCGGCCAGGTTGCCATCGTTACCGGAGCCGGGAGCGGCATTGGGCAGCGCATTGCCATCGGCCTTGCGCAATGCGGCGCCGACGTGGCGCTGCTCGACCGTCGAACCGACGATGGACTGGCCAGGACGGCCGAATATATTCGCGCCGCCGGCCGCCGTTCGATCCAGATCGCGGCTGACGTCACGAGCAAATCGTCCCTTGGAGAGGCAGTCGCACATACCGAAGCAGATCTCGGCGCATTGACGCTTGCAGTCAACGCTGCGGGCATTGCTAACGCCAACGCGGCGGAAGAGATGGAGGAGGACCAGTATCAGACGTTGATGGATATCAACCTGAAAGGCGTATTCCTTTCCTGCCAGGCGGAGGCCCGCGCCATGCTGAAGAATGGACGCGGCTCCATCGTCAACATCGCTTCCATGTCCGGTGTGATCGTAAACCGGGGGCTGAGCCAAGCGCATTATAACGCCTCCAAGGCGGGCGTGATCCATATGTCGAAGTCTATGGCGATGGAATGGGTCGACCGCGGCATCCGCGTCAACACCATCTCCCCCGGATACACGGCAACGCCCATGAATACCCGTCCCGAGATGGTTCATCAGACCAAGCTCTTTGAAGAGCAGACGCCGATGCAGCGTATGGCCACGGTCGACGAGATGGTGGGTCCGGCGGTGTTCCTGCTGTCGAATGCAGCCAGCTACGTGACCGGCGTCGATCTTCTCGTCGACGGCGGTTTCTGCTGCTGGTGATGCGATGAGAAGCGCAATGCCGCCGCTGGAAAATGAACGGTCTCGCTTCCTCCCTGGCTGAGATCGAGGCGCTGAGGGGACCAACGGGCATGACGGCGTGCAATATCGTCGTCTGCCCGCCCTTCACGCCGATTGCACGGGCGGAGGGCTTGGGCGTCGCCATCGCCGCTCAAGACCACCTGAATTCGCCGAAATTCTCTGGGGCGGCCGCTTGAGTTTCAATAATGATCGCAGGGTAGAACGCGCCCAGATTTGCTGTTTATGTCAGGATACCGGGAAGGAAAGAGCATGAAACGCTTTGAGCAAAAGACTGTCGTCATTACCGGGGGTAGCCGCGGCATCGGAGCGGCGATCGCCAAGCGGTTTGCGAAAGAAGGCGCCAACCTCGTCATCTCCGCAAACGAAGATTCGGTGCATGGGGTCGCCGAGCAGATCATAGCCGAAGGCGGCAAGGCGATCTCTTTCGTGGGCGATGTCACGGACAAGGCGAGCGTGAAGGCTCTCTATGACGCCGCCGAACACGCCTTCGATACGGTCGACATTTCAATTCAAAATGCCGGCGTCATCACCATTGCCCGCGTCGAGGATCTGACCGAAAACGAGTGGGACAAGGTGATGGCGGTCAACACCAAGGGCGTCTTCCTCTGCGCCCAGGAGGCGATATCAAGAATGCGCAAGCACAAGCGCGGCGGCCGCATCATCAACACCGCCTCCGGCCAGGCCCGCGACGGCTTCATCTATACCCCGCATTATGCAGCCTCGAAAATGGGCGTCGTCGGCATCACCCAGAGCCTGGCCAAGGAAGTCGCGCCCGAGAAGATCACCGTCAACGCCTTCTGCCCCGGCATCATCGAAACCGATATGTGGGCCTATAACGACCAGGCCTGGGGTAAGCTGCTCGGCAACTACGCCCCCGGCGAGCTGATGAAGGAATGGGTCGAGGGCATCCCGATGAAGCGGGCCGGCTCCGGAGAAGACGTCGCCGGCCTGGTCACCTTCCTCGCCAGCGACGACGCCGCCTACATCACCGGCCAGACGATCAATGTCGACGGTGGTTTGATCATGTCCTGAGCCCTCTCGGAGGCGACTGTGCCATGGCGGCCAGCCCCGTCCTTCGAGGGCGGGTGGCTCGACCTCATACACTGCCGATCCCCGCCCCTCGCCCCACCTATGTCCGGCTGATCGACACCCCGCCATCCGCTAGCATCGCCGTGCCGGTCACGAAGCTCGACATGTCGGAGGCGAGGAACAGCGCGGCTTTGGCGATCTCTTCGGGCTGCGCCATGCGTTTCAGCGCATGCAGCCCCTCCACGAAGGCGAGCACCTCGGGTGTCGCGTCCGGTGCGTTGGTGATGCTGGCGGGTGTGTCGGTGCCGCCGGGCAGCAGGGCGTTGGCGCGGATCTTCTGCCTGCCGAGTTCGGCGGCGAGCACCTGCACGAAGCCGATCAGTCCCGCCTTGCTCGCCGCATAAGCGGCCATGCCGGGCATGCCGACGGTGTGGCCGACGAAAGTCGAGGTGAAGATCAGCGATCCGCCGCTTTTTCCCATCGCCGCCGACTGGTGCTTGGCGCCGAGGAAGGCTGCCGTCAGATTGGTCTCGATCGTCTCGCGCCAGCCCTCCAGCGATAGCCCGGCGACCGGTCCCATCTCGCCGAGGATGCCGGCATTGTTGAAGGCGATGTCGAGCCGGCCGAAACGCGAGACTGCCGTCTCGACGAGCCGTGCCTGCAGCGCCTCGTCCCTGACATCGCCCGATATGGCGACCGCCTGTCCGCCCTTCGCCTCGATTTCGGTGATGACGGCATCAAGCGCGTCCTGTCGGCGGCCGGTGACCACGAGCTTGGCGCCTTCCCGCGCAAAGAGTTTCGCCGCCGCGCGGCCGATGCCGGAGCTTGCGCCGGTGATGATGGCGATCTTGTCGTTGAGAAGTGTCATATCGGTTTCTCCTGGATTGTTGCGATAACCGAGATGCTCAAACATCAGGCGATACAGCCACCCGTTTCCCGCGCAGGAAGAGAAAAACGCCGATGAGGCGAACCGGCAGGCGCGATGGCATTCCCCATCGACGCCTTGATTGCGGCGTCGGAAATATCGGAATTCAACTTAAAAAACGTGGATTTGCCGGGACTTCCGCCCACACGCCTGCGTTGACATCAGCGCCATTGTGCACCGCATCATCGATTTATGCCTGGTGTGACATTCATCCGATTCCCTTGATGCATCTTCGCGACTAAAAGGGGCGCACAGGTAACGGGAATCTCTTCATGCCGCGGTCACGCAATACTGAGGGCGCCATCTATATGACCATGGCGATGGCCGGCTTTTCTGCAAGCGACGCTCTGTCCAAATCGGTGATCGCCTATATGAACGCCGGCGAGATCATGTTTCTGCGCGGCCTCTTCACCAGCCTGCTCGTCTATCTGATTGCCTGGAAAATGGGCGCGCTGCGCTCCTGGCGCATCATGCTGCAGCCGATGATCATCTTCAGGATCATCTGCGAGACGCTCTCCGCCGTGACCTATATCACCGCGCTCGGCATGATGCCGATCGCCAATGCCTCGGCGATCCTGCAGTCGCTGCCTTTGGTCGTCACCTTCGGTGCGGCGCTCTTCTTCGGCGAGCCGGTCGGCTGGCGGCGCTGGTCGGCGATCCTCGTCGGCCTCATTGGCGTGATGATCATCATCCGTCCCGGCCCCGATGGATTCACCCCCGCCGCCGTCCTCTGCGTCGCTGCGGTGCTGACGACGGCCGGCCGCGATCTCGCCACCCGGAGCATCAGCCCGGAAATTCCCTCGCTGATGATAACCGTCATCACCGCCATGTCTGCCTCCTTCTTCGGCGCGCTGCTGATCCCGGTGCTCGGCGGCTGGCAACCGGTCAGCGCCACCGCGCTCGGGCATCTGGCGCTCGCCTCGGTGCTGGTGCTCGTCGGCTACCAGTCGGTCATCCTTGCCATGCGCACCGGCGAAATCTCCTTCGTGGCGCCGTTCCGCTATACCAGCCTGATCTTCTCCTCCCTGCTCGGCATCTTCTTCTTCGCCGAAGTGCCTGATAGCTGGACGCTTATCGGCGCTGCGATCGTCATCGCCTCCGGCCTCTATACGTTCTATCGTGAGGCCAAGCGCCGCGTATCGCCGATCGCGCAGGAATCCGCCCCGCGCGCGCCAGTCTGAGACAAATGATGGCTGAGACAAATGATGGCTGAGGAAGGATGATGGCTGAATTCTCGCTGGACAGATCCGACATAGCAGGCGTCGTGCTGGCCGGCGGCCGCTCGCAGCGCATGGGCCGCGACAAGGCGGGCGTGATGCTCGGGACCGAGAGCCTGCTCCGCCATGCGCTGACCCGCCTCTCGCAACAGACCTTGCTCGTTGCCGTCAACTCCGATGCCGCCGCCGAGGATGTGCCTGTCGTTTCCGACCGTTTTCCCGGCAAGGCCGGGCCGATGGCCGGCATCCATGCGGCCATGGTCTATGCCGCCGGCCTTCCCTCGATCAGCCATGTCGTCACCGTCTCGGTAGATTGCCCGTTCTTCCCGGCCGATCTCGTCGCCCGGCTGGCCGCAGCGATCGAACGCCCGTCGCAGATCGCCATTGCCGCCTCCGAGGGCCGCAGCCATCCCGTCTTCGGCCTCTGGCCGGTGACGCTGGCCGCTGATCTCGAAGCCTGGATCGCCACCGACGAGAAGCGCCGCGTGCGCGACTTCCTGTTGCGGCATGACGTTACGGAAGTGGCGTTCCCGCTGCATCCGACCCGCGCCAGCCTGCTCGATCCCTTCTTCAACATCAATACGCCTGACGATCTCGTGGAGGCGGAACGCTGGCTGGAGGCCCTTCACGCATGACCGCACCGAAAATCTTCGGCATCGCCGGCTGGAAGAATTCAGGCAAGACGGGGCTCGCGGTCCGGCTGGTGATGGAGTTCACCCGCCGCGGCTACAGGATCTCGACGATCAAGCACGCCCATCACGATTTCGACATCGACAAGGTCGGAGCCGACAGTTATCGCCATCGCCAGGCCGGCGCCCATGAAGTCACCATCGTCTCCGGCACCCGCTACGCCATCATGCACGAGCTGCGCGGCGCCCCCGAACCCGAGTTCGAGGAAATCCTCGCCCGCCTCGCACCCTGCGATCTGGTGCTGATCGAAGGCTACAAGCGCGAGCCGATCCCGAAGATCGAGGCCCGCCGCCTGGAGGCCGCCAATCGTGAACCGCTGGCGCCGAGCGATCCCCATATCTGCGCCATCGCCGCCGATCACGCCGTCACGGATGCGAACCTGCCGGTCTTCGATCTAGACGACACAGGCGCCATCGCCGATTTCATCGCTGACATCGTCGGCCTTGGACAGGCGAGGCTCTAAGACAGCTGCGTCACTGCCGGATCTGAGCGTCGCAGCCGTTTCGCCTGCCATCGCCTTGGCGATTTCCTTGGCAAGTTGAGCCTGATTGTAGGGCTTTCCCAATCTCGGAAGATCGATATCGGTGCCGGCGGGAAGATCGGCGTAACCTGTCGCCAGGACGATCGGCACCGCCGGATGAATGTCCCGCGCGGCCTGAGCGAGCTGTGCGCCGGTCATACCAGGCATCGAATAGTCGGTGATGATCAAGTCGAAATGCTGACCGCTCCTGATCAACTCCAGCGCCTGCAAGCCTGAATTTGCTTCGATGACCTCATGGCCGAGATCTTCAAGCATGTCGACCGAACTCATCGCAATCAAGGCATCGTCATCGACCAGAAGGATCTTCAGTCTGGATGCGGCTTGCGCCACGGGCAGCTCGGCCTCGGCCGGCCGCTCGGGGCGTCGTTCGGTGGCCGGGAGCCACAATTCGGCTGTTGTTCCCACCCCAAGCTCGCTTGTCAGAAGAAGTGCGCCATTGAGCTGGACCGCAAGCCCGTGGATCATTGATAAGCCGAGGCCCGTGCCCTTTCCGATCTCCTTGGTCGAGAAAAACGGATCGACCGCCTTCTTCAGCGTCTCCGTGTCCATGCCGGTGCCGCTGTCGGCCACCGCCAACACCAGATAGGTCCCCTCGCCGAGATCGCCGTTATTGCCGCCAACCTGTTCCTGGCGCAGCGAAATAGACAGCGTCCCCCCATCCGGCATCGCATCACGGGCGTTGACCGCAAGGTTGAGCAGCGCCAATTCGAGCTGGTTCGCATCGACCAGCGCCGGCGGCAGGGTCGTCGGCAGCATGGTTTCGATGCTGATCGAGGATCCGACCGAGCGCCGCAACAGGTCGTTCATGCCGGAGACCAGCTCGGCCAGATCGACGGGCTTGACCTGCAGATCCTGCTGCCTGGCAAAAGCCAGCAGCCGCTGCGTCAGCGCCGCCCCGCGCCGCGCCCCCTGAAGCGCCCCGTCGATCAGACGCGTCGCTTTGGCATCTCCGGCCACGTGCTTGCCGAGCAGCTCCAGATTTCCGAGAACGACCATCAGCAGGTTGTTGAAGTCGTGGGCGACGCCGCCGGTCAGCTGACCGATCGCTTCCATCTTCTGCGATTGGCGAAGCTGCTCCTCGGCTCTTTCACGCTGGGCGACTTCCTCGAGCAGGGTCTGGTGGGCGGCGTTGACCTCCCTGGTCCGTTCCCTCACGCGCTCCTCGAGGTTTTCATTGAGCCGTCGCAGATTTTCCTCGATGGTCTTGCGGGCGGTGGTATCGGAGCAGACCCCGACGAGCTTTCTGGCGGAACCATATCTGTCGGTGTAGAGCTGCGCATGGACCTCGGTCCAATGCAGTGATCCATCCGGCCAGATCGTTCTGTGCTCGATCGAATAGTCGAGCCCGGTATCGATCGTCCGGCGCAGGCGTGCCAGCACAATGTCCCGGTCGTCGGGGTGGATGCTCGCAATCAGATCGTCACGCGTAACCTCATCATCCGGCGCTCGACCGAAGACCGCTTTGCAGGTCGCCGAGGCGAACAAGGCCATCGAGGACAGCTCCAGCTCCCAGGCCCCGAGACGACCGGCGGCGAGCGCCGTCTGCAACCGTCGTTCTCCTTCGCTGAGAGCCTCGAGCCGGGCGCGCGCTTCATATTGGCGCAGGCGCCCCTTCAACGCGGTCCGGGCAACGCTGATGAAGGAGGTCGCATGGAACGGCCTTTCCAGGAAGGTGACATTGCCCAGAACCTCGGAAAGCCTGGCAGCGGCCGGATTTCGTTCAGGCCCGCCGCCACGTATGGTGAGTACGATGAACGGCAGGTCTGACCAGCTCGGCTGGGCCGAGACCCAGGCGGCGATCGGCTTGAGATCGCTCGAGCGAACGGCCTCTTCCGTCAGCACACCAAGCGCGATGTCATCGCTGAGCGATGACGCGAACATAGACAGGTCGGCGGCGGCAATCGATGTCAATCCGGCCTCATCGACCAGCGATCTCGCCACCCAGGCATCGCGACCGGCGGGGGCGTAGATCAATGCTTTCGGTTTGCTGGAATTAGGAATTGCCGCTATCCCCGCCATTGGTCGACAGGAGCGGCGCCAAGGGCGCGATAAATTCGGGAACGCCGCGAAGCACGCCCTGGAATCCGATGAGAGGATCGCCGAATCTCAAGCCGGAAGCGTCGATGCGGTACTCGCGGATGGTATCCTCGTGAAAGCCGGTCCTCTTCTTGATCACGGAGACTGCCCGACGCACCTTACCCGCAGCCTCGAAATAGCGCAGCAGAATGACGGTATCGGCGAGATAGGTGACGTCGACGGGAGCCTTCATGTCGCCAACCAGCCCGTGCTGCGCAACGGTCAGGAAGGTATTGGCGCCTTGCCTGTTCAGATATTGCAGCAGCTCATGCATATGAAGGATCAGCGAATTCTCATCCGGCATCGAAGCCTGATAACCGTTGATACTGTCGATGATGACGGTTTTCGCATCCGACTTGTCGACGCACTTGCGCACGCGATCAGCAAATTCGCCCGGCGACAGTTCGGCGGCATCGAGCTGTTCGATGTGGATAAGACCCGCATCCCTCATGGCTTCGAGATCCATTCCGAGCGCTTTCAGCCGCGTGAAGAGCAGGCCTAGCTCTTCGTCGAAAATGAAGGCCGCCACTTTCTCGCCGCGCGCCACCGCCGCCATCAGGAATTGAAACGAGAAGGTGCTCTTGCCTGTGCCGGCAGGACCGAGGATCAGGGTACTGGAACCCCGCTCGAGGCCGCCGCCGAGAAGAAGATCCAGCTCCGCAATATCACAGGAAATCTGATCGCGGACATAGCTCGACCTGTGTTCGGCAGCGACGAGACGCGGGAACACGATCACGCCACCGGTCTGGATGATGAAATCATGATAGCCGCCGCGGAAGGCCTGCCCGCGGTATTTCATGACCCTCAGACGTCGGCGTTCGGAGCCGTAGTTCGGCGCCAGTTCCTCAAGATGGATGACACCGTGCACGACGCTGTGCACCGTCTTGTCGAGCACGTCGGACGTCAGATCGTCGAGCAGAAGGACTGTCGCCCCCTGTCGGGCAAAATAGTGTTTGAGCGCGAGGATCTGCCGGCGGTAGCGCAGCGAGCTTTGCGCGAGCAGCCTTATCTCCGACAGGCTGTCGAGAACCACGCGACGTGGCTTGATCCTCTCGAAAGCGGCAAAGATTTCCTTTGTCGTCTCGCCAAGTTCTAGGTCCGATGAATAAAGCAGGCTCTGCTGCTGGTCAGCATCCAACAGGCTTTCCGGAGGAACGACCTCGAAGACCTCGATATTGCCGTCGATCACCATGCCATGCGATGCGGCGCCGGCCCGGAGTTCGCTCTCGGTTTCTGAAAGGGTGATGTAAAGCCCCTGCTCGCCGAGCCGCGCACCTTCGATCAGAAACTGCAGCGCGATGGTCGTTTTGCCCGCTCCTGGATTTCCCTCCAGGAGAAACACGTGGCCCGTGGAAAGGCCTCCCGCCAGAACTGTGTCCAAACCGGACACACCGGTCCGGGCTTTCGTGGCAGGTGCCGCAGTATTCATTCACTGTTTCCTTCGATCTCAAGTGTGAATTAGTGGCGAGTGATGGAATGTCAAATCGCTGCAGGCATGACTTCGCTTCCGGCAAGAGCCGATCGATTGAACGTCTCCATGGCTCGGATATCTGCCGGTTCGCGCAGCTCGAATGATGGGCCTCTATCCTCGATAACGAAGCGCATCGACGACGAGGGCGAATGCCGGTGACGTGTGCCGACGGCTTGGGTAGTAGAGATGGTAGCCGGAAAACGGCAGGCACCAGTCCTCGAGGACCCGCACCAGCCGTCCATCGGCAAGATGCCCCTCGACCAGGTTCTCCGGCATGTAGGCCAGCCCGAGACCGGCCAGCACGGCGCTCAGCCGCAGGGCTATATTGTTGAAAACCAGCTGGCCCTCGACGCGAACCCTGAGCTCGCGCCCGTCCTTCTCGAACTCCCATGCATAGACGCCGCCATAGGTCGGCAGACGCAGATTGATGCAATTGTGATCCGTAAGATCCTGCGGCGTCAGCGGCTTCGGCCTGGTGGTGAAATAAGCGGGAGTGCCGACCACGGCCATGCGCATGTCGGGGCCGACGCGCACCGCGATCATGTCCTTCGCCACCTGCTCTCCGAGCCGCACCCCGGCATCGTAACGCTCCGCGACGATGTCGGTGAGGCCGTAGTCGACGATGATCTCCACATTGATATCGGGATAATCGGGCAGCAGCTTTTCCAGGGCGGGCCAAAGGACGGCATCGGCCGCGTGCTCTCCGGCATTGATGCGGATGGTGCCCGCCGGCTTCTCCCGGAACGCGCTCAAGGCAGCCAGTTCGCTCTCGATCTCATCGAGCCGCGGTCCGATGGAGACGAGCAGCCGTTCACCCGCCTCCGTCGGTGAGACGCTGCGTGTCGTGCGTGTCAGCAATCGCAATCCAAGCCGCTCCTCGAGCCCGCGGATGGTGTGGCTGAGCGCCGACTGCGACACACCCAGCTTGCCCGCCGCCTTGGTGAAGCTCTGTGCACGCGCAACGGCGAGGAAAGCGATGAGATCGTTGACGGCAGGGCGTGACATTTATGAAAAATCCTCATGGGTTCTTGCCGTTTATACCATCTAATCGCAACCAGGCGCACGCCCTAAATATCTTGTTACGCGAGTGGACACGTCCATTCGACATCAAAAGCCCGACATCGAAAGGAAGACAAGGATGGATATAAAGCGAAGCGGTTCGCAGCCTTCGGCCAAGGGACCGGCCGACTGGTTCACCGGCAATGTGCGTGTCGACCCGCTGTTTGCCGTGACCAGCCCCGCACGCGCGGCTGGCGCCAGCGTCACCTTCGAGCCCGGCGCCCGCACCGCTTGGCACACCCATCCACTCGGCCAGACGCTGATCGTCACGTCGGGCTGCGGTCGTGTGCAGCGCGAAGGTTGCCCCATCGAGGAGATCCGCGACGGCGACGTCGTCAGCTTCGCCCCGGGTGAACGTCATTGGCACGGCGCATCGCCGACCACGGCGATGACCCATATCGCCATCCAGGAACAGCTCGACGGCAAGGTCGTCGACTGGATGGAACACGTCACCGACACGCAGTACCAGGGTTAGAAAAGGAAACGGCAATGCAGAAACGTGAACTCGGAAAGAGCGGACTTCAAGTCTCGGCCATCGGTCTCGGCTGCATGGGGCTGAGTTATGGTTATGGCCCGGCGACAGCGATTCCGGAGGCGATCGCGCTGATCCGCCGCGCGTTCGAACGCGGCGTGACCTTCTTCGACACGGCCGAGGCCTATGGCCCCTATCAGAACGAAGAGCTTCTGGGAGAAGCCCTGGCGCCTTTCCGCAGCGAGGTGGTGATCGCCACGAAATTCGGTTTCAACTTCGATGCCAATGGCGGCCAGAGCGGCATGAACAGCCGGCCGGAACAGATCCGCGCGGTTGCTGACCAGGCGCTGAAGCGTTTGAAGACCGATGTCATCGACCTCTTCTATCAGCATCGTGTCGACCCCGATGTCCCGATCGAAGATGTGGCCGGCACGGTCAAGGCGCTGATCGCCGAGGGCAAGGTCAGGCATTTCGGCCTCTCGGAAGCAGGCGCCCAGACGATCCGTCGCGCCCATGCGATCCAGCCGGTGGCGGCACTGCAGAGTGAATATTCGCTGTGGTGGCGCGAACCCGAGCAGGAAATCCTGCCGGTGCTCGAAGAACTCGGCATCGGTTTCGTGCCCTTCAGCCCGCTCGGCAAGGGCTTCCTCACCGGCGCGATCAGCGAAACGACGACCTTCGACAGCAAGGACTTCCGCAACATCGTGCCGCGCTTTTCCCAGGAAGCGCGCAAGGCCAACCAGGCACTCGTCGATCTGCTCGCGGACATCGCCGCCCACAAGAAGGCAACCGCCGCCCAGGTCGCCCTGGCATGGTTGCTGGCACAAAAACCCTGGATCGTGCCGATCCCCGGCACCACCAAGCTGCATCGTCTCGAGGAGAACATTCAGGCCGCCGAGGTCGAACTGACGGCCGAGGATCTTGGCAGCATCGAAAGCGCGCTCGCCACCATCAAGGTGGAAGGCGATCGTTATCCCGCGCATCTGCAGGCAAGGGTCAATCGCTGAGGGCCGCCAACGATGTAAAAGGAGCGACCGCAGTCATTTGCGGCCGCTTCTTCGTCGATCGCATCATCGTCTCGGTGCCGGCGCGTTCTCCTGGAAGGCCGGTATCGCTTCCAGCCGAGCGACAATCTCCGCGATATTTGGCCATTGGGCGAGATCGAAGCCCATACGCCGGGCGCTGATCGCCTGCGGAAAAAGGAAGATATCGGCAACACACGGCTGATCCCCAACGGCGAAAGCCCCCTGCCTGCGGCCGGCGATCATCGTCTCGATCGCGGCCATTCCCTCGCCGACCCAATGACGATTCCAGGCGGCAACGGCATCGGCATCCGCCTGGAAGGTCTTGCCGAGATGCAGGCCGATCCGCGGCGGCAGCAGCGCATGGATCTCGGCGGCGATCGCAAGCGCGATCGACCGCGCCAGCGCCTTGTCCTCCGCCGTTCCAGGCAGCAGCGCCGGTTCGGGCTGAATCTCGTCGAGATATTCGACGATCGCCAGCGACTGGGTGATGAGGACGCCGCTATCCGTCAGCAAGGCCGGGACCAGCCCCTGCGGATTGACGCTGCGATATCCGGCCTGCCGGCTCTCGGCATTTTCGCCGAGGATGGTCACCGGCAGTGTTTCCGCCGTCAATCCCTTGAGGGCGAGCGCGATACGGACTCTCGACGTCGCCGAGGAAATTTCATTCTGATAGAGCTTCACGGGTCTTCTCCCTAGTGACCTAAAAGAGGGGTTGGAACGGCCGCGGCGCCCCGGAAGACGACGCTGCGGATGCTGCCGTCACGAGGCCCGCAAGCGGCGAAGGCTCCTGCGAGCTTACGTCGTAGATGCAGGGCGCGGCGAAGACCGCCGCTCCCAGAATGCAGATGATCATCAATCTCATCAGATCCTCCAACGACGAGGCCCGGTCGGCCTCGTCGTGTTTGCTTTCGGCTGCTGTCCTTTGCCCGCCGCGGCCAATGGCCTTCGGCGGACAATGCATTCGTCAGGCAACGCTCAATTCGACATGGATATTGCCGCGCGTGGCCTTCGAGTAAGGGCAGGTCTGGTGCGCCTCTTCAATGAGCGCTCTTGCCACATCCGCTTCGATCCCTGGCAGGCTGACCTTGAGACGGGCCTGCAGGAAATAGCCGCCATCGGCCGTTCCCAAATCGACCTCGGTGTCGACGGCGAGATCGGCGGGGAGCCTGACCTTTTGATTGGCCGCGGCAAAGCCGATCGCGCCGATGAAGCAGGCAGACCAGCCGGCGGCGAAAAGCTGTTCGGGATTGGTGCCGGCCCGGTTGCTGCCCGGAGGCGAAAGCTTGATATCCAGCTGGCCGTCGTCGCTGTGCGAAGCGCCGTCGCGCCCGCCCGTCGTATGGGTCTTGCCGGTATAGAGAACCTTGTCGATCTTTGTCATGGAACACTCCTTGTGTTGCGTCGCTTCAGGCGACTGGCCGCGCTGCGCGGCCGGGTTGACGGAGTGTGTTTTGACCGACGGATATATCCGCCATGTTTCCGAAATCGCCCGAAATGTCACAAAACGTAGCATCCGATATCGAGGACATCTTTACATACAAACATCGCGAAATTTTGCGGCGGCTGCCGATGTCAATGGATGGTGACTTCCGCCGCCAGTCCGCCGTCGGCGCGATTGTAGAGCCGGAGCGACCCGCCGATCTTGGCCGTCAGCTGCTGGGCGATGGCAAGACCGAGACCGGTGCCGCCGGTTTCCCGGTTGCGGGATTGTTCCAACCGGAAGAAAGGCTGCATGGCGGCTTCCAGCAGATCGTCCGGAATTCCCGGCCCGCGATCCATGACTGTGATGACGATATCGTTCTCGGCGCTGCGCTCGACGCTGATCTCGGCAGCGCCGGCGAACTTCAGCGCATTGTCGATGAAGTTCGACAGGATTCGGCGAAGCGCATGCGGCTTGGTGAAGGCGGCGCCGTGAACCAGCCCGACGACGGTGACGGCCTTTCCGGTATCCTGGTAATCATAGGCTATGCTGTCGATGAACGAGGCGAGATCGATGCGGGCGTTCTTCTCGCCGTCGCCATGCGCGCTGCGCGCATAGGCAATCCCGTCCTGGACGAGACGCTGGATCTCGCCGAGATCATGCACCAGCTTGTTTTTCTCCGGCGAATCCTCCGCCATGTCGGCGCGCAGCCGCATGCGAGTGATCGGCGTCTGCAGGTCATGCGAGATTGCCGCCAGGATCTGGACGCGCTCTTCGAGGTAATGGGCAATCCTCTCCCGCATCGCGTTGAACGCCCTTGCCGCATGCGCGACCTCGCTCGGCCCCGCCTCGCTCAAGGCCGGACCATCCCTGTTCGGGTCGAGGGCATCGGCGGCGGCAGCAAGCGCGCCGAGCGGTCGGATCGCCTGACGAACCGCAAACCAGGTACAAAGAATGAGCAGCGCCATCTGGATGACGAAGACATAGGGCAGCCACGCGGCGATCGGCATGACCCCCTTCGGCGTGACGTCGATCGTCAACGGGCTTCCGTCGCTGAGCGTCAGATGCGCCTGCAACCGGTTCACATCGCCAGGAATCCGTTCGATACGGATCGGAAAGCGGTGCCCGATCGCCTCCTCGATCTTGCCTGATATCTCGGCGCCCTTGCTTGACGTGTCAGGCACGCCGGCAAGGCCGGGTCCGAGCACGAAACGGTAGTTGCCGCGGCTCAGCCGATCCAGCAGATCGCCACGTTCGCCTGGCGGAAGTCGGTCGAGAACGGCAATCGACGTCGCAACGTCGTTTTCCAGCGTGCCGAGCATCACGGCCTTGGCCGACATATAGCGCTCCATATAAAGAACGCTGAAGGACAGCCCGTAGGCCACAGCCAAGCCAATCAGCAGGATCAGAAATATCCGCGAGCGCAACGTGCTCGGCCAAGCCAAACCCGAGCGCAAAGGGACCACCGACTTCATTGGCGCAGCTCCGAGATTTCGACCGGAACTGAAAACACATAACCTTCGCTGCGCACCGTCTTGATGTAGGTCGGCTCGCGTGCGTCGTCGCCCAGCCGCTGACGCAGCCGGCTGACCAGGAGATCGATCGAGCGATCGAAGAGATCGGCGTCGCGGCCCTGTGTCAGACTCAGAAGCTGGTCGCGATTGAGCACCCGCTGCGGATGGTCGATGAAGACGCGAAGCAGACGGTATTCGGCGCCGCTAAGCGCAATCGCGGTCCCCTCCTTGTCGAGAAGATGCCGGGCGACCGTATCGAGCCGCCAGTCGCCGAAGGTCAGCAACTGTCCGGCCTCGCTGATCTGCAGATTGGGCGGCAGCATGCGCGTCCGCCGCAGCACCGCCTTGATGCGGGCGAGCAACTCGCGCGCTGCAAACGGTTTGGCAAGATAGTCGTCGGCGCCCATCTCCAGGCCGAGGATCCGGTCCATCTCATCGGTGCGGGCCGTCAGCATCAGGATCGGGATCGCCTTGTGCCGGCCGGCACGCAGTTCGCGGCACAGCACCAGCCCATCGTCGCCCGGCATCATAACATCGAGCACGATCAGGTCGACGGCATTGGCCTCGATAAAACTGCGCATCTGGCGCCCGTCGGCGGCAACGCTCGTCCTGAGACCGTTCTTCTGCAGATAGCCCGAGACCAGCTCGCGGATTTCGCGATCGTCATCGACAATCAGGATGTGATCGACATGATCCATATTTCCCGGTTCCTCACCCGTAAAGGCGGCCGCGCCCGCCGCCTCGATATCGAAGCGGTTGACGCGACCTACGCATATTCCGCCGGCCGGAGCAACGAGGCCCTGCGGCACGATACCGTCGACTTAGAAGCGATCGACGTCTATGACAGCCTGCGCGAAGGCCTGCGGCGCCTCCTGAGGCAGGTTATGGCCGATGCCGCCGCCGATCGTGCGATGCTCGTATCTGCCGGAGAACTTTCCGGCATAGGCGGAAGGCTCCGGATGCGGTGCACCGTTTGCATCGCCCTCCATGGTGATCGTCGGTACGGAAATGACAGGCGCTCCCGCAAGCGTCTGTTCATAGGCATCGTACTTGGCCTCGCCTTCGACAAGCCCCAGGCGCCAGCGATAATTGTGAATGACGATGGCGACGTGGTCGGGGTTGTCGAAGGCGGCGGCCGATCTGCCGAATGTGACATCGTCGAAGTTCCACTTCGGCGAAGCCGTCTGCCAGATAAGCTTTGCGAAATCATGGGTGTTGCTCTCGTAACCCAGACGGCCGCGTTCGGTGGCGAAATAGAACTGATACCACCAGGCAAGTTCGGCCTTCGGCGGCAGCGGCTTCTTGTTGGCCTCCTGGCTGCCGATCAGGTAGCCGCTCACCGAGACCATCGCCTTGCAACGCTCCGGCCAGAGCGCCGCCATGATGTTGGCGGTCCGCCCGCCCCAGTCATAGCCGGCAATGACCGCCTTCTCGATATCGAGCGCATCGAGCAGCGCGATCATATCGGCGGCGAGCGCTGACGGCTGGCCGTTGCGCGGCGTCTGGTCGTCCAGGAAGCGGGTCGTGCCGTAACCGCGCAGATAGGGCACGATCACCCTGTAGCCTGCCGAGGCAAGCAGCGGTGCGACATCGACGAAACTATAGATGTCATAGGGCCAGCCATGCAGCAGCAGCACGACAGGACCGTCCGCCTTCCCCGCCTCGGCATAACCGATATCGAGCACGCCGGCTTTCACCTGCTTCAGCGCTTCGAAGGACGTGTGGGTTCCCACCTTGACGTCAGGCACGGATGCGGCGGGCGCTGATTGAGCGGCGGCCTTGCCGGCCACGCCGAACTCGACCGCCGCAAGGGCGACGGCCGTCATGCCGAAGAAGCGGCGGCGGTGATGATTGATTTGCTCTGACATCGGTCTCTCCTGTCGAATGGATCACGGTGCTGAAATGAGGTTGCGCTTGTATCCCTCATATGTCGCAAGCCGTCGGTTTTGCATGCGGATGTAGCTTTCGGCCGCCGGGATACATTCTGATACAATCGCGCCGACCGAGCAAAGCCTCGCGCCGGCCCCGGCGCTTTCGCCACAGCCCATCGCTGGGCGGCAGTTTGTATCGCTTTGTATCGCCCGCCGCGACCGCAATAGTTCGGTACATTTCCCCGCGAAACCGGACACATCGAGGATACGTCCGCCCGGCCATATCCCCGCCGTTGCTGGTTCGGGCCCCATCGCCGTCCAGAGCCCGATCAATCGGTTTCAAAGGAAACGATGATGACACTTCTGATCATTGCCTATCTCGGAGGCGTGCTGACGATCCTCAGCCCCTGCATCCTCCCCATCCTCCCCTTCGTCTTTGCCCGTGCCGGACAGCCCTTCGTCAGGAGCACGCTGCCCATGCTGGCGGGCATGGCCGCCACATTCGCGCTGGTCGCCACGCTTGCCGCAGTCGGCGGCAGCTGGGCCATTCGCGCCAATGAATATGGCCGCCTTGCCGCGATCGTCCTGCTTGGGCTCTTTGGCCTGAGCCTGCTTTCACCACGCTTCGCAAGCACGCTTGCCCGGCCGGTCGTCGACCTTGGAAACAACCTGCTAAATGCCAGCGGCGGCGGACGCGCCGCCCCGACGGCAAAGAGCGCGCTCATTCTCGGCATCGCCACCGGTCTGCTCTGGGCCCCCTGCGCCGGACCGATCCTCGGCCTCGTTCTGACGGGGGCGGCCTTGCAGGGCGCCAATCTGCAGACGACATTCCTGCTGATCGCCTATGCCGCCGGTGCTGCGACGTCCCTTGCCGTCGCCCTGCTGGTCGGCGGCAGGATATTCACCGCCATGAAGCGCTCTCTCGGCCTCGGCGACCGGATTCGTCAAGGGCTCGGCGCTGCCGTGCTGGCGGGTGTCGCCGTCATCGCGCTCGGCCTCGATACCAGCCTGCTCGCCCGGCTCTCCTACGCCAGCACCGCATCGCTGGAACAAGCCGTGCTCAACAGGCTGCATGCAAGGCCGCTGAGTGGCGCATCCTCCGAGCTGGCGAGCAAAGACATGGTGATCGCCGCCGCCGACACGAAGAAGCCCTTCCGCAGCGATCTGCCCGTCGAAGGTGACGCGCCTTCGCTCGACGGCGCGGTCGAATGGCTGAACTCGAAGCCGCTGACATCAGAGCAGTTGCGGGGCAAAGTGGTTCTCGTCGACTTCTGGACCTATTCCTGCATCAACTGCATTCGCACCATCCCCTATGTCAGGGCCTGGGCGGAAAAATATGCGGACCAGGGCCTCGTGGTGATCGGCGTCCACGCCCCGGAATTTGCCTTCGAGAAGAAGATCGACAACGTCAAAAGCGCAATCGACGATTTCAAGATCGGCTATCCCGTTGCGATCGACAATGATTACAAAATCTGGCGCGCCTTCCAGAACAGCTACTGGCCTGCCGCCTATCTGATCGATGCCAAGGGCCAGATCCGTTACCACCATTTCGGCGAAGGCAATTACGACAGGACCGAAAAGGCCATTCAGGACTTGTTGCGTGAGGCTGGCGGCCAGACGACGGCAAGCGCGCCGGTCGCGCCGGATGCCAAGGGCGTGGAAGCAAGCCCTGATCTCCGCAATATCCGCTCCGGCGAGACCTATCTCGGCTACGAACAGGCGGCGAACTTCGCCTCTCCGGAAGGGCTGCAGGCCGACCTGGCGCAAAATTATACGATCGGCGAACCGGGCCTCAACGAATGGGGCCTCTCCGGAGCCTGGATCGTCGGCCCGGGTCAGGTGACCCTTGATCAGCCGGGCGGCGGCATCACTTATCGCTTCAGCGCCCGCGATCTGCATCTCGTTCTCGGGCCTGGCGCCGGTGGCAAGCCGATCCGCTTCCAGGTGAAGATCGACGGCAAGGCGCCGGGGCCTGACCACGGTGCAGACATCGATGCCGACGGCAACGGCACGGTGACCGCGACCAGGCTTTACCAGCTTGTCCGCCAGTCCGGCCCGGTCGTCGCCCGCAATTTCGAAATCAGCTTCCTCGATCCCGGGGTGCAAGCCTACGCTTTCACATTCGGCTGAACCCGGGACGCATCAATATCCCGACCCTTAACATTGACCCACAGGAGTAATAGTCATGAATAGACGTCTTATGTTCACCGCAGCGCTTGCATTTGCCACCACCGTCATCGCATTCGCGGCAGAGGCTGCCGAGGTGAAAAACATCGTGATCGTCCACGGCGCGCTGGCCGACGGCTCGGGATGGCGTAGGGCGACCGACATTCTCGAAAAACGCGGCTTCAACGTCACCATCGTCCAGCAGCCCATCACCTCGCTCGAGGACGATGTGGCGGCGACCAAGCGCGTTCTCGACTTGCAGCAAGGACCAAGCCTACTCATCGGCCACAGCTATGGCGGCATGGTTATCACCGAAGCGGGCAATGATCCCAATGTCGCCGGGCTCGTCTATGTCGCCGCCTTCCAGCCCGACAAGGGCGAAAGCCTGCTCAGCCTCGCCAGCTCGAAGCCCGCCGGCAGCATGGATATCAAGGAAACGAAGGACGGCAAATATCTCTATCTCGATCCCGGCGCCTTCGCTGCGGCTTTCGCAGCAGACCTTCCGCAAGCCGAAACCGATTTCATGGCAAGGTCGCAGGTCTTCGCCTCGAAGCAGGCTTTCTCGGCCAAGATCACCCAGCCGGCATGGCGAACAAAAAAAAGCTGGTCGATCGTCGCCACCGAGGATCGCTCCATCAACCCCGATCTGGAGCGTGACATGGCAAAACGCGCCGGCAGCGAAGTGACCGAAATCAAGGCCAGCCACGCCGTCTTCGCCTCCCAAGCGGAAAAGGTCGCCGATGCGATCGAAAAGGCGGCAAGACAAGCCGGCAAGTAGCGCGCAGCCAGGAAATGTTCCTAAGCAGTCGCGAGGATGATGCCTCCGGTCGGGCGTCCGCCCGACCGGAGGCCCGCCCTGCCGGCCGGGACCCGCTCCCGCGGCCAAGTCGGCGCCATTTATACAGTTTTGTGACTATTCCATCAAAAAATGGAAGATCAATCACAAATTCTCATTTCAAATTGAGGAGGTTCCCTATAAAATTGAAGCGATATGCCATGTCGGGCGCAACCGGCTGGTGCAGAAACTGTGTCTCGGCGCAAATGCCGAATCGCAGATCCACGGCCGAACGAGACTCGAGAATGGCAGTCCTTGTTAAATTTTCGTCAGAACACTATTCCAGTGTAAACGATAAGGGAGACGCGCGATATGGATAGTCGCAGGGGCCGGCGCATCGCAGTCTTATCCGAGGCCCTTTCACAACATCGCATTCTGCACATCAAGAATGCTGCCGAGATCCTGGGCGTCTCGGAAATGACGGTTCGGCGTGATGTCAGCGCCAATGCAGGCCAGTTCGCGTTCCTGGGCGGCCATATCGTTCCGGCTGTCGAAGCGGAGAACGATGCCTATGAAATTTCCAGGGCAGCCGACAGCCATGCCGCGGCAAAACGACAGATCTGCACACAAGCCATTGATTACATTCACGATGACGATACCGTTTTTTTCGATTGCGGCACCACCTTGCCCTATCTGGTCGATCTTCTCCCAGACAAGATTCATATAACGGCGATCTGTTACGCGCTGAACGTCGCCGATCGTCTGACGCGAAAACCCAACGTTCGCCTTGTTATGCTCGGCGGTCTCTATCACCCCGCATCGGCAAGCTTTTCCGGTGCCTCGGGGCTGGAAATGCTCGATTCGCTGGTGATCAACGTGGCGTTCCTTTCTGCAGCCGGTATCGATGCCCGGCGTGGCGCGACATGCGCGCATTTCCACGAAGCGGAGATCAAGAAAAAGGCGATGTCCCGCGCACGGAAGAATATTCTTCTCGCCGACAGCAGCAAGATCGGCAAGCTGAAGCCAGCCTTTTTCAGCGAGATGAAGGCGTTCGATGCGGTCATTACCGAAAACGGCATGAGCGATTTCGACTGACAAATCCGCATTTTTTCTGCGCCTGTCGAAATCTAACTTGACGCGACAGCCAGGTGATGCAACTCTCACAAACAATGAAAAAAAACTAACATTTTCGTTGATTGTGAAGACCGTCTTTCGCTGCGTGCATCTGCACAGAGAGCAACAGGATCTTCACACTCTGCCCGGGAGGATTCTGTTTGGAAACCGTTGCTGTTCACAATGCGGCAAACGCCCCCTCGCAATCGCCGGAGCGCACCCATAACCGGCCGCGCAATGCCGGCATGGAACTCGATCTCTCTTGGGTTCTCGATGCAAGGGTCAACCTGTCTGCCACCGAGCGCCGCATAGCCTCGCTTCCCGGACGCCGGACTGTCAAAAAAGACGCACAGGCGGCTTGGCTCCTGAAGGCGGTTACCTGCATCGATCTGACGACGTTGAACGGCGACGATACCCCCGAGCGCGTCAAGCGGTTGTGCGCGAAGGCGATGAATCCGGTACGCGCCGACCTTCTCGATTCGCTTGGCATGAGCGGCCGTTCGATCACGACCGGCGCCATCTGCGTCTACCATCGTTTTGTTGCAACAGCCGTCGAGGCGCTCGGCGATTCCGGCATTCCGGTCGCAGCGGTTTCGACCGGTTTCCCCGCCGGCCTCAGCCCGCACCACCTCAAGGTCAAGGAAATCGAGGCATCGGTTGCCGATGGCGCCAAGGAAATCGACATCGTCATCACCCGCGAGCATGTGCTGACCGGCAACTGGACGGCACTCTACGAGGAAATGAAAGAATACCGCGCCGCCTGCGGTGATGCGCATGTCAAGGCCATTCTGGCGACCGGCGACCTGAAGACGTTGCGCAATGTCGCCAGGGCCTCGCTGGTCTGCATGATGGCAGGCGCCGATTTCATCAAGACCTCGACCGGCAAGGAAGGCGTCAATGCGACGCTGGCCGTGACATTGACCATGCTGCGGGCGATCCGCGCCTATTACGAGCGCACCGGCATCAAGATCGGCTACAAGCCGGCCGGTGGCATTTCCGCGGCGAAGGACGTGTTAAACTACCAGTTCCTGATGAAGGATGAACTGGGGCGAGAATGGCTGGAGCCCGATCTCTTCCGCATCGGTGCATCGAGCTTGCTTGCTGATATCGAACGGCAGCTGGAGCATCATGTCACCGGTGCCTATTCGGCCCTCAACAGACACCCGATTGGATGATCCAGATGACTGTTGCCAAGTATTTCGACGAAATGTCCTACGGCCCTGCCCCTGAATCCGATATCGAAGCGCGCGACTGGCTGGCGCGCCACGCTTCCGGTTTCGGTCACTTCATCAATGGCGCGTTCGTGCCCTCGGTATCGGGCAAGAGTTTCGACACGTTCGAGCCAGCCACCGGCAAGGTCCTGGCGAAGCTCGCCAACGGCGGTGCGGCGGATGTGGACAACGCGGTTGCTGCGGCCCGCAAGGCGCAGGCGTCATGGGCGCGATTGCCGGGCCACGCGCGGGCGCGCCATCTCTATGCACTTGCCCGGATGATCCAGCGCCATGCACGTCTGATTGCTGTGGTCGAGGCCATCGACAACGGCAAGCCGATCCGCGAAACCCGCGATCTCGACGTGCCGCTGGCAGCCCGTCATTTCTATCATCACGCCGGATGGGCGCAAATCCAGGACACGGAATTCGCCGACCATGTGCCGGTGGGCGTCGTCGGCCAGATTATCCCCTGGAATTTCCCGTTCCTTATGCTGGCCTGGAAAGTGGCGCCGGCTTTGGCGCTCGGCAATACCGTCATCCTGAAACCTGCCGAATTCACGTCGCTGACGGCGCTTCTCTTTGCCGAACTGGCATCTGCGGCGGGCCTTCCGCCGGGCGTGCTCAATATCGTGACGGGAGAAGGCGAAACCGGCGCGCTGCTCGTCGGGCATGAGGATATCGACAAAATTGCCTTTACCGGATCGACCGAAGTCGGGCGCGTTATTCGCGAGCGTACCGCAGGCAGCGGCAAATCATTGACGCTGGAACTCGGCGGCAAGTCACCTTTCGTCGTTTTTGACGACGCCGATATCGACGGCGCCGTGGAAGGCGTGGTCGACGCGATCTGGTTCAACCAGGGGCAGGTTTGCTGCGCGGGTTCGCGGCTTCTGGTCCAGGAAGGCATTGCCGATCTTTTCCATGAGCGGCTGAAGCGCCGCATGCAGACATTGCGGGTCGGTCAGCCTTTGGACAAGTGCATCGATATGGGTGCGATCATCGCACCCGTGCAATTGACGCGTATCGAAACCCTGGTGAAAAAGGGAGTTTCAGAAGGCGCGACGCTGCATCAGGCGAAGATCGACCTGCCGAAAGGCGGCAGCTTCTACCCGCCGACGCTTCTCAGCGGCGTGCAGCCGACATCGATCGTCGCGACCGAGGAAATCTTCGGGCCGGTTGCGGTCTCCATGACTTTCCGCACACCGGAAGAAGCCGTCCAGCTTGCCAATCATACCCGCTACGGCCTCGCCGCCAGTGTCTGGAGTGAGACGATCGGCTTGGCGCTGAACGTTGCGGCAAAGCTCGCAGCCGGCGTGGTCTGGGTGAATGCCACCAATCTTTTTGACGCCGCCGTCGGTTTTGGTGGCAAGCGCGAGTCCGGGTTCGGCCGTGAAGGCGGACGGGAAGGTTGCTACGAATATCTGAAGCCGAAGGCTTGGGTCGGTCGCAAGGCGCGCGCAGCAATGCCCGCACTTTCGCAAGTGAAGCCGGTTGCCGGCGATTTTGCCCTGCCAACCATCGACCGGACGGCAAAGCTCTTCATCGGCGGCAAGCAGGCGCGCCCGGACGGCAATTATTCCCGTGTCATCGCCTCCCCCAAAGGCAAGGCGGTCGGAGAGGTCGGCGAGGGCAACCGCAAGGACATCCGCAATGCCGTGGTTGCCGCACAGGCCGCCTCCGCCTGGTCGAATGCCACCACGCATAACCGCGCTCAGATCCTCTATTACATCGCCGAAAACCTCAATGGTCGCGCCGATGAGTTCGCCTCGCGGATAACAGCGATGACCGGAGCGTCCGCAGCCAATGCAAATGCCGAGGTCGACGCCGCGATTTCGCGCCTCTTCACCTACGCAGCCTGGGCGGACAAATATGAAGGCGGCATTCACCAGCCGCCGCTTCGCGGCGTTGCCCTGGCCATGCCGGAAGCCATCGGCGTCGTAGGCGTCATTTGCCCGCCGGAAGCGCCGCTGCTCGGCTTTATCAGTCTGGTTGCGCCGTTGATTGCCACCGGCAATCGTGTCGTCGCGGTGCCGAGCGAGCCCTTCCCGCTTTCGGCGACGGATTTCTATTCCGTTCTGGAAACGTCGGATGTGCCTGCCGGTGTCGTCAATATCGTCACCGGGTCGGCGATGGAACTGGCAAAGATCCTTGCCGCCCACAACGACGTTGATGCGTTGTGGGCCTTCGGCTCCGCGGAATTGTCGACGACGGTGGAGAAGCTGTCTTCGGGCAATCTCAAGCGAACCTTCGTGGACAATGGCAAGGCGACGGACTGGATGGACCGAGCCGCTGCCGAGGGCGCGCTATACCTTCGCCGCGCTGTGGATGTGAAGAATATCTGGATACCCTACGGAGAATAAGGGCTCCAGCTCTAGTCATCCGGGCGGGAGGAGAACCGCACCGGCAGGCGAGAACAACGGAATTTGAGGGAATCGCAGAGCTGTAACGGAGCTGCGATTGTGGGGTCTGTTCCGCGGCACGACGAGCCGCGAAATAGTGCAATTAAGGGAGGACTTCCATGCTGAAGAATATCGATCCGGCTCTGAACGCGGATGTGCTGCACGCGCTCCGGTCCATGGGGCATGGCGACACGGTCGTTGTTTCCGACACCAATTTCCCTTCGGATTCGATTGCCCGGCAAACGGTGCTCGGCAAGCTGTTGCGGATAGACAATGTGTCCGCTGCCCGCGCCGTCGAGGCTATTCTTTCGGTGATGCCGCTGGATACGCCGCTGCAGCCGTCTGCCGGGCGAATGGAAATCATGGGCGCGCCGGACGAGATCCCTCCAGTGCAGGAGGAAGTCCAGGCCGTCATCGACAGCGCCGAGGGCAAGCCGGCGCCGATGTATGGCATCGAGCGTTTCGCCTTCTATGAGGAAGCCAAAAAGGCTTATTGCGTCATCACCACGGGCGAAAACCGCTTCTACGGCTGCTTCCTGTTCACCAAAGGCGTGATTCCGCCGGAAGCCGTTTGAAGGGAAACGATAATGAAGGTGGGTGTTTCGATCCTCGGGATTTTCGTCGCCGATACGGCCTATCTGGCCAAGCGCATGCCAAACATTGGCGAGACAATCACCGGGACCGGTTTTGCAGTAGGCCCGGGCGGCAAGGGATCCAACCAGGCTGTCGCCGCAGCCCGCGCCGGGGGAACAGTCTCCTTCATCTCGAAGATCGGCCGCGACACGTTCGGCGATATGGCGCTGAAGACCTATGCGGAAGCGGGCGTGACGCCGAAGCTTGTCCAGATGGACGATATGCCGACCGGCGCTGCCTTCATCTACGTCAATGACGGTAACGGCGACAATGCGATTATCGTCTATCCAGGTGCCGCGGGCACCATCGGCGTTGGTGATGTCGAGGCGGCACGCGAAACCATCGAGCAATCGGCGGTTTTCGTCACCCAGCTCGAACAACCGGCCGAAGCGGCGCAGCGCGCCCTCGAAATCGCCCATGCGGCCGGCGTGACCACAGTTTTCAATCCGGCGCCGGCAGAGCCGTTTCCGGACACGATCTATCCGCTCTGCGACTATATCGTGCCAAACGAAACCGAGGCAGCCGCTATCGTCGGCTTTCCGCTCGACACGCTCGACGAGGCCAGACGGGCTGGCGACGCCTTTCTTGCCAAGGGCGTGAAAGCCGCGCTGATCACGCTGGGTGGTCGCGGCGTGTTGTACCATACGGCGGGGCAATCGGTTCATGTTCCGGCCGTCTCGTCGGGAGCAGTCATTGATACCACAGGCGCCGGCGACGCATTTGTCGGTGGCTTCTCGGCGGCACTCTCGCGGGGCGCTACTCCGGTCGAGGCCGTGCGTTTCGGCTGCGCGACCGCCGGTATCGCGGTGACGCGGCGGGGTACCGCGCCTGCAATGCCGAAGATCGAGGAAATCGAGGCGCTTCTCCGGCAAGGAGGCGCGGCATGACCCGCAACGATCCGATCAAGCACGTCTTCATCTGGCCGGCACTGCTGATCGTGCTGGTGATCTCGATCTTTCCGCTGATCTATTCGCTGACCACCAGCTTCATGAGCCTGCGGCTCGTGCCGCCGATCCCCGCGCATTTCGTCGGCTTCGGCAACTATATGGAACTGCTTCAGAATCCGCGCTTCTGGAATGTCGCCTGGACGACGACGATCATCGCTTTTGTCGCGGTGACGCTGCAATATGTCATCGGATTTTCCGTGGCGCTGGCGCTCAACCGCCGGGTGCCTGGCGAAGGTTTGTTCCGGGTGAGCTTCCTGGTGCCGATGCTGGTGGCGCCCGTTGCCGTTGCACTCATCGCCCGCCAGATCCTCAATCCCACGATGGGCCCGCTCAATGAGTTGATGACCGCCTTCGGCTTTCCCAATCTGCCGTTTCTGACGCAGACCAGATGGGCTATCGGCGCCATCATTTCCGTCGAAGTGTGGCAGTGGACACCCTTCGTCATCCTGATGCTGCTTGCCGGGCTGCAAACCCTGCCGGAGGACGTCTACGAGGCTGCCGCGCTTGAAAATGCCAGCCCCTGGCAGCAGTTCTGGGGGATCACCTTCCCGATGATGCTGCCGATTTCGGTGGCTGTGGTCTTCATCCGCCTCATCGAAAGCTACAAGATCATCGATACGGTGTTCGTCATGACAGGCGGAGGGCCTGGCATTTCCACAGAAACGCTCACCTTGTTCGCGTATCAGGAGGGCTTCAAGAAGTTCAACCTCGGCTACACTTCCGCCCTGTCCTTCCTGTTCCTGATCGTCATCACCGTGATCGGGCTGGTCTATCTCGCCATCCTGAAGCCCTATCTGGAGAAGCACAAATGAGCGTGCGTGACCTCAAGGGATCCGGCCGCTGGTGGGCGCTTGCAGGCTGCCTGCTCTGGCTGGCCTTCACCTTCTTTCCGCTTTACTGGGTCGCGATCACCTCGTTCAAGTCGCCGCTCGGCGTCGTCGGCGGGCCGACCTATATTCCCTTTGTCGACTTCGACCCAACGCTGACAGCCTGGAGCGAGCTTCTGTCGGGCGCACGCGGCCAGTTCTACAACACCTTCATCGCCTCGACGATCGTCGGGCTGTCCGCATCGGTGCTGGCCACCTTCATCGGATCGATGGCCGCCTATGCGCTGGTGCGCTTCACCTTCGAGGTCAAGCTGCTGTCCGGCGTGATTTTCGTCGTCGTTGCCTTCGGCGGATATCTGCTCGGCCGCCATGTGCTGGGCTACGGGCAGGCTATATCGCTGATCTTTGCTTTTGTTGCAGCGCTTGCGCTCGCCATCGGCTCCAGCCGTATCAAGCTTCCGGGGCCACTCCTCGGCAATGATGATATCGTCTTCTGGTTTGTGAGCCAGCGCATGTTTCCGCCGATCGTCGCCGCCTTTGCCTTGTTCCTGATGTATACGGAAATGGGCAAGTTGGGGTTCAAGCTGGTCGACACCTATACAGGCCTCACCTTCGCCTATGTCGCCTTCTCACTGCCGATCGTGATCTGGCTGATGCGCGATTTCTTTGCGGCACTGCCGGTTGAAGTCGAAGAGGCGGCGATGGTCGACAATGTGCCGTCGTGGAGAATTTTCTTCGGTATCGTCCTGCCCATGTCCAAGCCGGGCCTGATCGCGACATTCATGATCACCCTCGCCTTCGTCTGGAACGAGTTCCTGTTCGCGCTCTTCCTGACCAGTTCCAAATGGCAGACCCTTCCCATTCTCGTCGCAGGGCAAAACAGCCAGCGCGGCGACGAGTGGTGGTCGATATCGGCAGCCGCCCTGGTCGCGATCATACCCATGGTCGTCATGGCGGGCATTTTGAGCAGGCTGATGCGGTCCGGCCTGCTTTTGGGAGCAATAAAGTGACCGTCCGACAACCCTAGTCATTGTTTAATTCCGGGGAGGAAAACATGAGAAGATTACTACTGAGTTCAACGGCAGCGGTACTGCTTGCTGGAACGGGCACGACATCCGCGCTCGCATGCGAACCGGACTACACCGGTGTCACGCTGACTGCCACGACGCAGACGGGACCTTATATCGCCTCTGCGCTGCAACTCGCGGCCAAGGGCTGGGAGGAAAAGACCTGCGGCAAGGTTAATGTGGTGGAATTTCCGTGGTCGGAACTCTATCCCAAGATCGTCACCTCGCTGACCTCGGGCGAAGACACGTTCGACGTGGTCGCCTTCGCGCCAGCCTGGGCGCCAGACTTCACCGATTTTCTCTCGGAAATGCCCAAGGCGATGCAATCGGGTGCCGATTGGGACGACATCGCTCCGGTTTACCGCGAGCAACTGATGGTCTGGAACGGCAAAGTGCTGTCACAGACCATGGATGGTGACGCGCATACCTATACCTACCGCATCGACCTTTTCGAGAACGCCGACAACCAGAAGGCCTTCAAGGCAAAGTATGGTCATGATCTCGCGCCGCCGAAAACCTGGAAGGAATATCTCGACATCGCCGAGTTCTTCCAGCAGCCGGACAAGGGCCTCTGGGGCACCGCGGAAGCCTTTCGCCGTGGTGGCCAGCAATTCTGGTTCCTGTTCAGTCACGTCGCCGGATACACCAGCCATCCCGACAATCCCGGCGGCATGTTCTTCGATCCCGACACGATGGATGCGCAGGTCAACAATCCGGGCTGGGTGCGCGGTCTGGAGGAATATATTCGCGCGTCGAAACTGGCCCCGCCAAATGCGCTGAACTTCTCGTTCGGCGAAGTGAACGCGGCCTTTGCCGGAGGCCAGGTCGCCGAGTCGATCGGCTGGGGCGATACCGGCGTCATTGCCGCCGATCCGAAGCAGTCGAAGGTTGCCGGTAGCGTCGGCTCGGCATCACTGCCGGGATCGGACGAAATCTGGAACTACAAGACCAAGAAGTGGGATAAGTTCGACCACGTCGTCCAGACCTCTTTCATGGCCTTCGGCGGTTGGCAGGCAGCCGTACCGTCGTCTTCCAAGAACCAGGAGGCGGCTTGGAACTATATCCAGTTCCTGACGAGCCCGGCAGTTTCCGGTCAGGCGGCGATCACCGGCGGCACAGGCGTCAATCCTTATCGTCTATCGCACACTACAAATACGGCGTTGTGGTCGAAGATATTCACCGAGCGTGAGGCAAAGGAATATCTTGGAAGCCAGAAGGACGCGGTAACCGCCAAGAACACCGCGCTCGACATGCGCCTGCCGGGCTATTTCTCCTATACGGAAATTCTTGAGATCGAGCTTTCCAAGGCATTGGCAGGAGAAGTGACGCCGCAGCAGGCGCTGGATACCGTGGCTGCCGGATGGAACAAGCTGACGGACGAGTTTGGCCGCGACAAGCAACTGGCAGCCTATCGTTCGTCGATGGGCCTGCCTGCAAAATAAACCCATCCGCAACATCCCATCCCGGCAGTGCCGGGATGGGATCAGGCATCGTTGAAAGAAGACGGAGACGATCGCCGCTTAGAACTGGCGATGGAATTCTCGTGAAAAGGTTACAGCATGTCCCAGGTGCGTTTGGATCAGGTCACCAAATCCTTTGGCAGCGTTGAGGTCATCCCTCCGCTCGATCTGGCAATTGCCGACAAGGAATTCGTGGTTCTCGTGGGGCCGTCCGGCTGCGGGAAGACAACCACCCTGCGGATGATCGCGGGGCTGGAACAGACGACATCAGGGGAAATCCGGATCGGCGAGCGCGACGTTACGGCGCTGCGCCCGGGTCTGCGCAATTGCTCGATGGTGTTTCAGAATTATGCGCTCTATCCGCATATGACAGTCGCCGAAAACATCGGCTACGGCATGAAGGTGCGCGGAACGCCGAAGCAGGACATCGATGCCGCCGTTGCAAATGCGGCGCGCATTCTCAATCTCGGTGCCTATTTGAAACGCAAGCCGAACGCGCTTTCGGGTGGTCAACGCCAACGTGTGGCGATTGGCCGGGCGATTGTCCGCCAGCCGGATGTGTTCCTGTTCGACGAACCATTGTCCAACCTCGACGCTAAATTGCGCATTGAAATGCGAACAGAAATCAAGCTCTTACACCGCCGACTTAAAACCACGATCGTCTACGTTACGCACGATCAGGTAGAGGCGATGACGATGGCAGATCGGGTCGTGGTTATGAATCAAGGGCGGATCGAGCAGGCCGCTGATCCGATCACCCTATATGAATCCCCGAAGAACCTCTTTGTCGCTGCCTTCATCGGCTCGCCCAGCATGAATTTCATCGAGGGCCGACTTGTGCAAACCTCCGGTGGAATTGCCTTCCAAGCCGAGGGTGACGTCGACATTGCGATTCCTGCGCAAAGAGCCGAGCGCCTTTCGGCGGCAGTGGGACAGTCCGTGGTTCTCGGAATCCGACCGGAACATACGATGGTCAGGGATCCAAACGCTTCGACTGTGAGCCTCCATGTCGCCGATATCGAGCCCCTCGGTCCATACACACTGGCGATCGGCAAGGTCGGGTCAGCAGCCTTTACTGCCCAAATCGACGCATCCTCGCGCGTTGGCCCGGATGACAGGATCAGCGTTCCAATTGATCCCCCAAAAATGCACTTCTTCCTTAAAAGTACCGGAGACACGGTCGGCTAAGAACCACCGCGACCCTATGCAGCGATCCATCAAAGGACATGCGGAGATCGCGATCTGCTCGGTATGAATTCAAAGATGCGTGGCATTGGCAGCGCTGCATAAGCGCGAAAGCGCGTCGCGCAAAAGGAAGAATGCCCCTCTCCGAGACTGGAGAGGGGCGACATCATTACCTGTTGGCCGCGACTGGGCGGACCAGCGGGGTGACGCGGCGGATGGTGACGCGGCGGTTTTCCTGCTCGGGGCCCGACGTGTTGACCTTCAGATACTGCTCACCATAACCCTGCGTCGCGAGGTTCTCCGGCGCGATGCCGTAGACGTCGGTGAGCACGTTGGCGACCGATTCCGCCCGCTGGTCGGACAGGAGGAGGTTGCTCTGGTCTGAGCCAACAGCATCGGTATGCCCCTCGATCAGGAAGGTCTCGCTCGGATCCTTCTGGAGCACCTGGCTGATCGCGTCGGCGACCTTGCGCAACGTGCGCGCCTGGGTCATCGGAATCTCGGCGCTACCGGTCGCGAAGGTGATCGTGTCGAGGTCGATGCGGCGCACCTTGTCGCGGATACGGGCCGAATACTTCACCTCATCAAGCGAGTAGACGCGTTCCACAGGCTCGACTGGCGGCTCGCTCAGGAACTCGTAATAGTCCCGGTTCGGGTCGCTGCGCGTGTCGATGATGTAGTCGCTGAGCGGTACGCGCAGCCGCATCGGCGGCAGGTCGGCGCCCGGATCCTCGAAATAGTCGCGGTCCGGATCGTCATAGAGGTCCTGCGAATAATAGAGCACGTCCTCGCGCCCACGGGCGTCGACGCGCGACCGCTGGATGATGTCGCCGTAGCGGTTGCGGATCGTCACGATGCGGTAGCCTTCCGGCCGCGTGATCGTCTCACGGTAGCGGTCACCTGAAAGCTCCTCGTAGCTCGGCCGCTCGCCGTCGCGCAGGAAGCGCCGGTCGTCGTCGCCGCGCACGATCGTCCTGTTGTCGTACTGGATGATCACCCGGCTGTCGCCGTCGCCGCGGTCGTCGAAGCGCGCGCCGTCGGGACGGACGAATTGCGGCCGCTCATCGAGCTTCCTGCCCTTCTCGCGGGTCACCGCCTCGAGCTTGACCGGCGCCGTCGCCTGGCCGCCGGTGGCAGCCTGCGCATCGGCATCCGAGGTCGGCACCTTCACTTCCTGGCTGTCGGCGCGCTGCCGGTCGCGGTCGCGGCGGCCTTCGCGGCCCTTGCTGCGGTCGGCATCCTTGTCGCTGTCGAGCACGGCTGCGCCGTTCTCGACCGGCAGAACGACGGTCTCATTGCTCTTGGCCGGATCTGCAGCGATCTTCTTGCGGCGCTCCAGTTCCTCGGGCGAAACCTTTTCCGGTGCCGGAATAGCCTGCTCCACCTGCTGGCCACCGCTGGCGTCCGGCTGCGGCTGGGCAGTGTCAGTCGCGGGCGCGGTCGGCGGGGCGCCGGCGGGCTGTTCACCGGTGGGCTTTGCCGCCGTGCCGTCCTTCGGCTTCTCGGCGGGCGCGGCTTCCGGTGCTGCCGCCTTGTCTTCGGTCGTCTTAGCCGCAGGGGCATTTTCTGCAGGTGTTGCAGTCTCGCCCTTTGTCGGCTTCTGCTTGGCAGGCGCCTCGGCTGCGGGTTTCATCTCTGGCTTCGCTTCGGGCTTGGCCTGTTCTTCGGTCGGTGTCACCGCCTCGGGAGCGGCAGTCTCAGCCTTGCCCTTGCCTTTATCTTTGCCCTGGGCCTTATCCTGCCCCTTCTCCCGCTTGCCGCCTTCCGGCTTGGCTTCAGGTTGTGCCTGTTCCGTTTCCGGCTGAGCTTCCTTTGCTGCCGGCTGCTGTTCGGGCTGAGGCTGAGCCTCCGGCTCGGCCTGCTGCGTCTCCTGCTTCTTCGGCTTCTTCGGCTTTTCCTGCGTTACCGGCTGCTCTTCCTGCTGCGGCGCGGCCTCCGGCTTTGCCTCGGGCTGGGCCTGCTGTTTGGCTTTCCGCTCGGGCTTGCTTTCAGGCTGCTCCGCGGGTGCCTCCTTCGGTGCCTCCGCCTTCGGCGCTTCCGGCTCTGCCTTGGGTTCAGGTGCTTCCTTCCGCTCGGCCTTCGGCTTTTCGGCGGGCGCTTCCGGCTGCGCCGGCTTCTCGGCGGCCGGCGCCTGTTCGGCCGGGGCTTCCCCCTGTTCCTTGTGCTTTTTCTTCTTCAGCAACTCCTCCTCGGACGGCGCATCCTGCGCCACCTCGAAGCTACCCGGCTCGACCTGCCGCACGGCCGCGGCCTGCGTCGCAACGTCGCGTACGGCCGCCATCGCCGATGCCGGCTGCAGCGCCAGCGAAAGAGAAAGCAGCGGAAAAGCCGCGCTCGCGAACAATCTTGATTTCATGCCCATCGGGTTTCCTCGATCCTGTTTGAGCTTCTTGAAGGCCGCAAGGCCCTGGTTCCGCCCCTAGCTTCGCATTGAGGCGAAACGGCGGAATGGCAATCGCCCAGCCGCCGATTTGTTCCGGTTCTAGGGAGGTCGGGATTAACCTCGCGTGAATGTTGCAGTCTGCCGACGTTCATCTCGCCCGCTATTTGCACCGCCCAATTGCGGTGGGATTTGTGTTGCAATTCCATGAAAAAAAGTCTGATTATCGCCGCAAGGCGGTCTCAGCACCGTTGAACTGCGGCCGTCAGCCCAAGAGAAAAAGGAGCGACGGCTACCAACAGAGAGGATCCTCATGCATATCTCCACCCGTATTTTCGCGGCAGCCTCGATCGCGGCGATGTCCCTTTTTGCCGGCTCGGCCATGGCCGATGGCGAGAAGTATGTGATCGGCACCGATTCGACCTATCCGCCCTTCGAATTCGTCGATGCCAGCGGCACGATCCAGGGTTTTGACATCGACATTGCCAAGGCGCTCTGCGCCGAGATGAAGGCGGAATGTACCTTCGTCAGCACCGACTGGGATGGCATCATCCCGGCGCTCAACGCCAAGAAGTTCGACATGATCGTTTCCTCCATGTCGATCACACCGGAGCGTCTGAAGCTCGTCGACTTCTCCAACAAGTACTACAACACCCCGCCGGCAATCGCCGTGCCGAAGGATTCGACGATAGCGGATGTCGCCGGCCTGAAGGGCAAGGTGATCGGCGCGCAGACCTCGACGACTCACGCCAACTATGCCGAGAAGCATCTCGCCGACACCGAGCTGAAGCTCTACCCGACGGCTGATGAATACAAGCTGGACGTTGCGAGCGGCCGTGTCGATGCCGTCATCGACGACGTCGTCGTTCTCTCCGAATGGGTCAAGTCCGACGCCGGCGCCTGCTGCAAGATCCTGACGACCCTGCCGGTCGACAAGGAAATCAACGGCAACGGCGCAGGCATCGCCATCCGTCAGGGCGATCCGCTCAAGGAAAAGCTGAACACGGCGATCGCCGCGATCCGCGCCAGCGGTGAATACAAGAAGATCCAGGACAAGTACTTCGACTTCGACGTTTACGGCGAATAAGAAATTCGGTATCTGGCCGAGGAAGGTAATGGCGGAAGGCTTGCTCTTCCGCCATTTTTGTTTGACAAAGATGGCAAGATCAAAACGGCAAAAGCCGTGAGGGGAATTTACGCATGGGCGGATTATTTTCCGCGCTCGGCTCCTTCTGGAGCTGGATTGTGCACATTTTCGATCCGCTATGCGGACCCGTTGGCATCTTTACCTGGTTGGGTCAGTCGACGATTCTTGCCTGTGGAGATACCGGCTGGGGCGATGAGATCGCGCTTGGCCTGCAGGTCACGATTTCGGTGGCGATCGTCACCCTGCCGATCGGCCTCGTCATCGGCTTCCTGGTGGCGCTCGGCCAGCAGTCGGAGGAAAAGTCGCTGCGGCTGGCGGCCGGCATCTACACGACGATCTTCCGTGGCCTGCCGGAGCTTCTGACGCTCTTCATCATCTATTACGGCATGCAGATGCTCATCCAGTCTCTGCTGACCTTCGTCGGCTATGACGGGCCGCCCGTCGAGATCAATGCCTTCCTCGCCGGTGTCATCGCGCTTTCGGTCGTCTTCTCCGCCTACTGTTCGGAGGTGCTGCTCTCGGCCTTCCGCGCCATTCCCAAGGGACAATATGAGGCGGGAGATTCGCTCGGCCTGCATCGCGGCCGCACGCTGCGCCTGGTCATCCTGCCGCAACTCGTGCGCATCGCGCTCCCGGGCCTGACGAACCTCTGGATGGTGCTGCTGAAAGACACCTCCTACGTCTCGATCATCAGCCTTGCCGATGTCCTCCGCCAGACGAGTGTCGCCGTGCGCGTGACCAAGGAACCCTTCTTCTTCTATGGCCTGGCCTGTTGCCTCTATCTGGTGCTCGCCATCCTCTCCTCCTTCCTGCTCGTCTATGTCGAGCGTTGGGCCAAGCGTTCGGAGATCAGTCGATGAGCTATGCCGAAACGCTGATTCCACCGCAGCCCGCGCCCCGCGAGGTGATGAAACCGATGACGCCGGCGCGCATGGCCGGCTATATCTTCGTCGCCGTCTGGGCTCTGCTGGCGGCGCTTCTTGTCTTTTCCGTCGTCAATGGCTGGGATCCGGAAAAATTCACCCGTTACGGTCCGCGCTACCTCCATGGTCTCTGGATAACGCTGAGCCTCGTTTTCATTTCCGTCATCTGCGGCGCCATCCTGTCGCTGCCGCTTGCCGTGGCGCGCATGTCGAAGAACCGGGTACTGAATGCGCTGGCCTACAGCTACATCTATTTCTTCCGCGGCACGCCGCTGCTTGCCCAACTGTTCCTGGTCTATTACGGCCTCGGCATATTCCGGCCGCAGCTTGAGGCCGTCGGCATCTGGTGGTTCTTCCGCGATGCCTGGTACTGCGGCCTCTTTGCCATGACCATCAATACCGCGGCCTATCAGGCCGAAATTCTGCGCGGCGCGATCGAAAGCGTATCGCATGGCCAGCACGAGGCGGCCGCCGCACTCGGAATCCACAAGTTCATCGCTTTCCGGAAAATCATCCTGCCACAGGCTCTCATCGTCGCGCTTCGCCCTTATGGCAACGAGATCATCCTTCTGATCAAGGGCTCGGCGGTCGTCGCCATCATTACCGTCCTCGACCTGATGGGCGAAACCCGCTACGCCTTCTCCCGCACCTTCGACTACCAGACCTATCTCTGGGCGGCGATCTTCTATCTCGTCATCGTCGAGGCCTTACGCCATCTCTGGGCCTGGATCGAACGCCGCCTGACCCGGCATCTCAAGCGCTGATGCGTGACGCCGAAACGCATGTCGCAGTTTTGGGATAAGCGCGTGCATGAGACAAAGCCGATTTGGCAGCACTCTCGGTATGATGCTGCCAAGTCATTGATATAAAAAATAAATTGTCCTTTTATGAGGTATCTGTAAAGATTTCATTAACCACTCGCATGTTTCCATATCACGTAGCGCTAATAAGCGCGCGAGTGGGAACAAGAAGAAGTGGAATGCGATGCACAAGGACATGGAAAGACAATTGCAGGGCTACGGTCTGACGACCGCCCAGATCCTCTACCACCTGCCGGACCACCCGGCGATCCTGCAGACCTATGTCTGGCAGGACTACGACCTCGCCCCCGATTTTCCCGAAATGCGCGGCTTCCTGAAATTCTGGGAAGAGAAGCTCGACGGGCCGCTGCATTCGGTGCGCTACATCCACCGCAAGCTGATCTCGGCAACCGAGTGGCGGGCGCTGAAGGGCGAGTTCATCCTGCACTGATCGGCTCTGCAGCAGGATGCCGAAAAGTGTGAGCGGTTCGGGCGGCATGTTATGACCGCGTCAGACATGCGCCTCGCCATGGCCGAATTCGCCTTCGTCGCGATCCGGGCGAAGCGCGAAAGCGAGCATGCCGAGATAGAAGGCGACGACAATGGCAATGACCGCAAGGCCGGGAACCGGCCCGAGCACGGCATTGTCGATGACATAGGCCCATGACTGCGCCTGCAGCGCCGGCATGCCCTCCGTCTGCAGTTTCGGCGTCGAGATCTTCAGGCACCAGGCGAGCAACAGGATGAAATACATCCAGCCGTAATTGCGTTTGAGCCGGCGGTGCATCGCCTCCTGATAGCTGAGCAGGAAGCGCGGTTTGCGCAGGCTACGGGCGACCACCATCGCCCATTCGCCGCCGGCCCCGGCCTCCGGCGCCAGAATCTCGGCGAAATAGCAGCGCTCGATCTGGCGAATGCGGGCACGGTAGATATCGAAGAAGCGGTAACGCCGCGCCTCGATCATCAGCAGCAGCGTCACCAGCATCATCCCGAACAGCAGCACTCCATGATGCGAAGTCGGCGTCGACAGCGACACCGAAAGCAGTGCTGCGACCACGGTGATCGCCCAGTTGGAGGTTCGGTCGATGCGGTCGCGCCAACTTGTCATCCGTCCGAGTTCACCGCGGTAATAATGAATGAGCGTGTTCGTAACCTCGCCTGGTGTACTTGGCAGCAAAGGCCGTGCGCCCTCTCCTTCCCGTACCAATGACGTCCTGTCTTCCTTCATTTTCATGGCTCGTTCCTCCCTTCGTCTTCTTTTCAGCCATTCTGCGCCCGCAAGCGCGCCATTGCAAAACATCGAAAGCAGCCTTAGACGCATGCTTGAAACAAAAGGACGATGGACTGCTATGGCAAAGAAGATCGACGAAGAAGCCCTTGGCGAGGCCTATAACCGGGCGCTGGCGCTGGAAAAGGCCGGCGATGTCGACGCGGCCGTTGCAGCCTATGAGGAAGTCTTGGCAATCGATCCCGACGATCACGGCGGTGCGGCCGTGCGCATCGCCGCGATGGGCCGCGGCGAGACGCCGGTCAGGGCGCCCGACGCCTATGTCGAGACCTTGTTCGACCAGCATGCCGAGGTTTTCGAGGACGTGCTCGTCGAGCAGCTCGGTTATCATGTGCCGATGCTGGTGCGCCAGCGACTGCAGACGCTGAAACTCGGACCGTTCAAGCGACTGCTCGATCTCGGCTGCGGCACAGGTCTCACCGGCGGCGCACTGCGCGATCTCTGCGCTGACATGACCGGCATCGATCTATCGGAGAAGATGGTCGAGATCGCCCATGAGAAGGATCTTTACGAGACGCTCTTCGTCGCCGAGGTCGAGGATTTCCTCGACGACAACGATGAGGAAGCCTTCGACATCATCACCGCCACCGACGTGCTGCCCTATCTCGGCGCACTCGAACCGCTGTTCTTCGGCGCCGCCGAGAACCTGACGCCGGGCGGCCTGTTCATCTTCTCCTCGGAGACCCTGCCCGAGGAAATCCTCGCCGGCCGCGCCTACATGGTCGGGCCGCACCAGCGCTTCGCCCATGCCGACGCCTATGTAAGAGAACGCCTGACTGCCACCGGTTTCGAACTCGTCGAGATATCGGATATCAACGTGCGTATGGAAGACGGCCAGCCGACACCCGGCCATCTGGTCATCGCTCGCTATATCGGCTGACGGATACTTGCACGATTGGCGAAGTATCTATTGCCTGAGACGTCGCAATCTGATAGTTAGTCGATCGGTAAAGTTTACCGCAACGATAGGAAAGGTTGCCGCATGTCGCTCGTGCTCTATGGGCATCCGCTCGCCTCCTTCTGCCACAAAGTGCTGATCGCGCTTTATGAAAACGCCACCCCCTTCGAAAATCGCATCGTCGATCTTTCCGATGAGACCTCACGCGCCGATCTTTTCCGTTTCTGGCCGATCGGCAAGATGCCGCTGCTCCGGGACGAGGCGCGCGACAGCACCATTCCCGAGACATCGATCATCATCGAATATCTCGAGCAATATTATCCCGGCCCCGTTCGCCTGCTGCCGCCGGAGATCGACCGGGCGCTCCAGGTCCGCCTCTGGGACCGCTTCTTCGACCATTATGTTCAGGCGCCGATGCAGACGCTCGTCAGCAATCGCCGGCGGCCCGAGGGAGCGGCTGACGAAATCGAGGTGGCCGCCGCCAAGGCGACGCTCGCCACCGCCTATGCGATGATCGAAAAGCAGCTCGCCGACAAGCAATGGATATCAGGCGACGCCCTCACCATGGCTGATTGCGCCGCAGCGCCTGCTCTCTTCTATGCCGAGACGCTGATCCCCTTCACTCAGCAACAGCCGAACCTTCGCGCCTATTATGATCGACTGCTAGCGCGCCCGTCCTTTGCAAGGGTTCTGGAAGAGGCCCGCCCCTACTTCAAGTTCTACCCCTACAAAGACAGGCTGCCGGTCCGCTTCCAGGATACGGCGGGATGATCGAAAGCCAGGCGGATCTCGACCGTATGTTCCATGCGCTTTCCGATCGCAGCCGCCGCGGCATGATCGATCGCCTCGGCCGCGGCCCGGCCTCCGTTACCGAACTGGCCGCACCGCTCGCGGTTGCCTTGCCGACGGTGATGAAACATCTGCAGGTGCTGGAGGAGAGCGGCCTCGTGCTCTCCGAAAAATCCGGCCGGGTGCGAACCTATCGCCTGCAGCAGGATGCGCTTGCCACCGTCGAACGCTGGGTGGAACAGCGAAAGGTCCGCTGGACCACCGCCTTCGACAGGCTGGATCAATTTCTCGCCGATGAAACAAAGGGCCTTCCCGAATGACGACACGATCCGCCGAACATGCCACCCTCGTCATCGAGCGCCATTTGAAAGCGCCGGTTGCCCGCGTCTTCCGCGCCTGGTCGGCGCCGGAGGCCAAGCGCCAATGGTTTGCCTGCCATGGTGACTGGGTGCCGCTCGACTACCGGCTCGATTTCCGCCCCGGCGGCACGGAAAGAAACCACGTCGCCGATACCGACGGCCTTCTGCACGCCTATGACGCCCATTACATCGATATCGTACCCGATACCCGCATCATCTATGCCTATGAAATGAAGCTCGGGGAAACCCGCATCTCCGCGTCGTTGACCACCGTCGTCTTCGACGCCGAACCCGGCGGAACCAGAATGGTCTTCACTGAGCAGGTGGTCTTCCTTGACGGCTACGCCGACAACGGTGCCCGCCTCCAGGGCACCGAAATCGGCCTCGACAATCTGGAACTCTTCCTCGAGCGCGAGGAAAGCCCGATTCATTGAAATCGCATGTCAGCGATCTTGCCAGGGGTCAAGCGTTGCTTGATTTCTTCCGCGAGCCGGCGGGGCGAGTTGAAGTGTTGAGTGTGACGGCACTCCGAATGAGCGCCTTCAACGCCTCCTCGTCGATCTCGTCGCCCTCATGAAAATCGATGGCGCGCCTGACGTTGCCGTCAAGGCTGGAATTGAAGAGGCCTGAGGGATCCGCCAGCGAGGCGCCTTTGGCGAAGGTCAGCTTCACCACGCTCTTATAGGTCTCGCCGGTGCAGATGATGCCGGCGCGCTCCCACACCGGAACGCCTCTCCACTTCCATTCCTCGACCACCGCGGGCTCGGCCTGCCGGATGAGCATGCGGACGCGGGCAAGCATCTCGCCCCGCCAATCGTGCAGTTCCTCGATCCTCGCATCGATCAGCTGAGAGGGAGAGGCTCCCTCGTTTCCTTCCCCGGAATCGCTCTTCTTCATGACTGCTGTCGCTTTCTTCATGGTTGTCGTTGCTGGACGCCGGCCTGGCATCCGCTCACATCCGTTCGCCGGGCAATTGGCTGGCCTGCTCCACCCAGGCGGCGAGCCGGGCTTCGTCAATTTGGTCGCTCTCGCGGATGTCGAGGTAGCGCACTTCCTTCTGCTTGGATTGGCCGGGCGGCAGAGGATGCAGCGACGTGCCGCGGAAGAAAGCCACCTTGACGTATTTCGTGAAGCAATGAACGCCGAGGAACCAGCCCTGCCCTTCAATGCCGTAAAGGGGCGAATTCCATTTGACGGCCTTGTATACGCCGGGCACCGTGCGCGTGATCAACACATCCAGGCGGTGCCCGACGTCGCTTTTCCAGCCCGGCATGGCGGCGATATAGGCTTGCACCGGAGCGTCGCCGTAACCCTTGGCGATTTGAGGGTTGCCGCCGGAGAGAAGCGTCGGCTCCCCGGTGGCCGGCTTGGCCGCTGCCTTCTTGGTGACCTTCGCTTCGGTCTTGGACGTCTTGCCGGCCATCGCCTTCACTCCTATCCGCCGTTGCGTCCCGCGCCGCGCCATCGGGTGGCATATGGCAGGACGAACAAGTAGAGACCGGTAAGCAGGAGCAAGGTGAGCGGCAACAGCGCCAAGAGGCCCACCCAGACGGACGATTTCTCCCGCACCATGGCGATGATATTGGCGATGACCGCCACCGTAAAGGCAATGGACAGCCATCGGTGGATCTGCCGAAACCAGTTGTTCCAGTTCAATTGGGACCTCCTCCTCGAAATGAGCCTTGACGATGGGCTGCTTGCCGGGCGGGCGCCTCTCACTCTGTCCGCGCGAGAACCTGCTCCAGCTTTTCGAAGAACTGCGGCCAGCCGCTCCTGGCGCCTCCATAGGCCTGCCGCTGATCCGGCCGGAAACCAGACTGTTCCATGCGCAGATGCGTGCCCGTGCCTGTCGGCGTGAGCGTCCAGGTGACGACGGTTTCGAGGCCATAGGCGCCCCAGCTATAAGCGAGCGTCTTGTTCGGCTCGACCTCCAGAACCCGGCAGTCGACCGAGCCCCAATCGGCATTGAAGTTGAAACGGTGGTCGACGACCGGTTTGAAGTCACTCTTCATCAGCCACTCCTGGATCAGGTGCGGCTGGGTGAGCGCGCGCCAGATCTTGTCCGTGGGAAAAGGCATCTCCCGTTCGATCACGACGGAACGTGTTTCGGTCGATATATAGGTCATTGATCCATCCTCTTCAGCAAATCTTCGAGCGCGTCGAAACGGCTTTGCCAGAAGCCCGCCATCTCACTTGTCCAGTCGACCAGTGGCGCCAGCGCACCGAGCTGGGCACTATAATGCGTCTGGCGACCTTCGTGGCGGTCGCGCACCAATCCGGCCTGCTTCAGGATTCCGAGATGTTTTGAAACGACTGGTTGCGAGACCCCTGCCCGCGCCGTCAGAGCTCCGACCGTCTTTTCTCCTTCACGGCACAGCCGCTCGAAAAGCGCCCTCCGGGTCGGGTCGGCGAGCGTTCTGAAGAGCATGTCCTGAGCGTTCGACATCTACGATCCATACCTCAATAGCTATGAGTCATACGTATAGCCATAGAGGTATGAGTGAGTCAAGTTGGCGCAAGACGACTTGAGGGAGCCATTATTGGTGAGTTACGCGCATGCAGCAGCATGCCTCGGCAGAGAACAGTGATTTCTCATACCCATGCGCCTATCAATTTCGCCATCGCTCATGCCTGCTCGCGTCGACACGCCTCGCTTATGCCGAGATCATGCAACTTCGCGAACAGCGCTGGGATCAATGACCGCCGCCGGTGCCGAGGATCGCGGCGAGCAGCCGGCCTTCGAGCTCGGCAAGGTCGGGGTTACCATGCCGGCGCGGATGCGGATAGGGAATGGGAAGATCGAGCGCGATCCGCCCCTCGTCGAGCACGATGACCCGATCGGCGAGATGCACCGCTTCGCTGACATCGTGGGTGACGAGCACAGTGGTGAAACCGAGTTCGCGCCACACGCGATTGATGAGTTCCTGCATGCTGATCCGCGTCAGCGCATCGAGCGCGCCGAGCGGCTCATCCAGCGCCAGCACACCCGGCCGGCTCACCAGCGCCCGTGCCAGCGCCACACGCTGCCGCTGACCGCCGGAGAGCCGCGCCGGCCATTCGCCGGTCTTCTCGCCAAGCTGGACTTCGGCAAGCACGGCCTCAGTCGCCTTCAGCGCCGCCCGTCGGTCGATGCCGTCACCGAGCCCGACCACGACATTGTCGGCGACGCTGAGCCAGGGCAGCAACCGCGGCTCCTGGAAAACGATGCGCGCATTCGGGCTCGCCTGTGCGCCCTCGGCATCCTCGAAATGCAATTCGCCGGCGCTCGGCTCGTCAAGGCCCATCAGGATGCGCAGCAGCGTGCTCTTGCCGCAGCCGCTCTTGCCGATCACGGCAACGAACTGGCCGGCCGGAATATGCAGGTTGATGCCGCGCAACACGCGGTTGGTCCCAAAACTCTTTTCAAGCCCCGTCAGGCTGATCGCCGCCGCCCCCGCGGGGGCGATGCGTTTCGCCGCAGATTCATAGGCCGGCTCGTCGCCGGCAGCGTGAAAACGCTCATGCGCAATCGATGTCATGGCGTCTCTCCTATTTCTGATAGACCGGGTTCCAGGCGAGCGTCCGCTTCTCCAGCGCCCGGGCGATGACATCGGCAAGCTTGCCGAGCACGGCATAGATGACAAGGGCGAGCACGACGACGTCAGTCATCATGAATTCGCGAGCATTGTTGGCCATGTGACCGATGCCGGACGATGCAGCGATCGATTCCGATACGATCAGCGTCAGCCACATGATGCCCAGCGCATATCTCAAGCCGACGAAGATCGACGGCAGCGCGCCTGGAAAGATCACCTTGCGGAACAGCGTCCAATTGCCCATGCCATAGACCTTGCCCATCTCGATCAGGTCGCGATCGACATTGCGCACTCCATGATAGGTGTTGAGATAAACCGGGAAAAGCACGCCGAGCGAGGTCAAAAAGAGCTTCGATTCCTCGCCGATCCCGAACCACAGGATGACGAGCGGGATCATCGCCAGGTGCGGAATGGTGCGCAGCATCTGCAGTGTTGTATCGGTCAGCTGTTCGGAAATGCGCGACACGCCATTGGCAATGCCGAGCAGGAAACCGATCGAGCCGCCGACGAGAAGGCCGGCAAAGGCGCGGCCGGCGCTCACCAGCACGTCGTTCGGCAACTGGCCGGAAACCGTCGTCGACCAGAAGGCGAGGCCGACATCGGCCGGCGACGGCATGATGCGCGACGAGATCCAGCCGACAGAGGAGGCAAGCTGCCAGAAGGCCACGATCACCACCGGCACTAGGTAAGGCGTCAGCTTCTCCAGGCCGGGCAACGGCAGGCGTAAACCCGCCTTCGCGGCCTTTTCGGAAGCGACAGACCGTACAAACGGAGTATCGAAAGTCGACATGCAATGTCCTCACGCTTTTCGGGAACAGGACGTCGCAAGCCGTAGACGGCTTGCGACGGTGTCGCGCTCTGCGTCTTCGTCGAACTCAGGAACCGGAGACGACTTTCAGATTGCCGCCATGGCTACCGCCGGCGAAAACCTGCTTGCGCCCGAACTCATTGTTGAAGCCCAGGCGCTGCTGCTCGCGGGTGATGCCGAGTTCGGGGAAAAGCAGCTCGGCGACGCGATAGGCCTCTTCGAGATGCGGATAGCCGGAACCGATCACCGTATCGATTCCGATCTCCTGATATTCGCGAAGGCGCGCGGCCACCGTCTTCGGTGACCCCACAAGCGCGGTGCCTGCACCAGCGCGCACCAGGCCGACGCCGGCCCAGAGGTTCGGCGAGACTTCGAGTTTATCGCGGCGCCCGCCATGAAGGGCGGCCATGCGTTTCTGGCCGACCGAGTCGGACTCGTGGACGAAGCGCTCCTGCGCCTCGCGAATCGTATCGTCGTCGAGATGGCGGATCAGCCGTTCGGCCGCCTCCCATGCCTCCTCATCGGTTTCGCGCACGATGAAGTGCAGGCGGATGCCGAAGCTCACCTCGCGACCGCGCTCGCCGGCGGCCTTGCGCACCTTGGCGACCTTTTCGGCTACCTGTGCCGGCGGCTCGCCCCAGGTCAGGTATTTGTCGACACGGCCGACGGAGAAATCGATGCCGGCGTCCGACGAGCCGCCGAAATAAAGCGGCGGGCGCGGGTTCTGCACCGAAGGAAAGCCGAGGCGCGCATTGGTCGCCTTGATGTATTTGCCGTCGAAGCTTGCCGTTCCCTTTTCCAGCAATTCCTCGAAGACGGTGAAGAACTCCTCGGCATGGGCATAGCGCTCGTCATGCTCGAGATGGATGCCGTCGCCGGCAAGCTCCGCCGGGCTGCCGCCGACGACGATGTTGAGCAGCAGCCGGCCGTTGGAGATGCGGTCGAGCGTCGTCGCAAGACGCGCATAGTAGGCAGGAGACGCCGTGCCGGGGCGGATCGCCACCAGGAACTGCAGCTTCTCGGTCTTGGCGGCAAGAGCTGCCGCCGTCACGAAGGATTCTTCGCAGGCAACCCCAGTCGGCAGCAGCACGCCGGAATAGCCGAGCCGGTCGACGGCCTGGGCGATCTGCGTGAGATAACCGATCTCGGGCGCGCGGTTGAGCTCGGAGGAGCCGAGATAGGTGCCGTCGCCTGAGGTCGGGATGAACCAGAGGAAATTGATGGGATTTGAGGTGGTGGTCATGGAAGACGGTCCTTTGCTGCGAATTCGAAAATCAACACGCGGTCGAGATGGCCCCCGGGCAAGCGCAAACCGTCTGCCTACGCAGCGCCGCCGCACGGATGCTTGGGAGGATCGCGGTGGCGGCGCAGGTCGTGAGAAGGCCGGGTGACTGACTGTGCGTGAGCATCTGAATATTCCTGTCGATCGGCTGGCTACCTTCCCGGCACCCACCCACCGATCGCCAGAATAGTGGCATAGACCACCAATTAGATCGACAATATCAATTTGCTATTGTAATCCGTTTTGGAGAATATTTTTCCGGATCGGCGACATGGAGGCCCACTCCATGTCGCCGCGCGAAAAACTTGGCCCCCGGCGAAAAATCAGCTCGCCTTGGGACGCCAGACGATATCACCGGTCGTAAGCTTCTTCGGCAGGATGCCGAGCCCGTAGAACTCATCGGCGAGCGACTGCTGATAGGCGGCAGCGGCATCGGTGATGGTCGAGACGCTGCCGAGGTCGGCGCCCTTGCGCGTCAATGTCACGCGCGTCACCTCAACCGGCACGCCGGTGATCTCGGAAAGCTCCTTCACCGTCGCGTCGAGATTGCTTTGTGCCGACTTGCCGACCTTGGCAAGCTCGTCGATCACGTCGACGATCACCTGCCCGTTGGCGTCGGTGAAATCACGGTTGGCGAGGAAGAAACTGTAGGAGTCGACGATGCCTTCGGCGGTCGTCAGGATACGCGTCTCCGGATCGGCTTCGGCAATCGCCAGATAAGGATCCCAGATCGACCAGGCATCGATGCTACCATTCTTGAAGGCGGCGGCGGCATCCGGCGGCGAAAGGTCGAGCTGCTCGACATCTTCGGGCTTCAGGCCCGCCTTACGCAAAACCTTGACGGTTACGTTATGGGCGCTAGAGCCGCGCTTGAAGGCGACCTTCTTACCCTTGAGGTCCTCAAGCGTCTTGATCGGCGAATCCTTGCGCACGACGATGGCCGAGGCTGCCGGGCTACCCTTGTAGAGACCGACATAATAGAGCTGCCCGCCGGCCGCTTGGGCAAAGAGCGGCGGCACATCGCCGGTCGCGCCGAAATCGAGGGCGCCGGCGCCCAGTGCTTCGAGCAGCGGCGGGCCGGAGGTGAATTCCGACCAGCCGACGGTAATGCCGCGATCGGCAAGCCGCTTCTCAAGTGCGCTGCGACGCTTGGCGAGCGCCAACACGCCGTTCTTCTGCCAGCCGATACGGAACTCGCTGGCGGCAGCGCGTGCCGGCCTGACAGCTGGCAGAATTGCCGTGGCCGCGGCTGCTGCGAAAAGCCCGAGAGTTTGTCGACGTGAAATCATGACTTTCCCCTTTTTGATGGCGCCGAGCCTGTTTTCGGCTGGTCGACCTTTCAGCGATGAGTGTCATGATGATGAAATCTATAATTTATATCGACAATTTTATTTGCAAGATTCGGCCATTGCTGAAATTTTGCGGCCCGGATATCGCGGTTAAGCGGATTTTTTTCGCGCGTCCGCTTTGCCGGCTGCTATTCCACCCCGTCCCAGCCTTCGGCGGCCAGACGCTCACGGATGAAGGTTGGGCCGCCGGCAAGGCGCTTGGCAAGCAGGCTTGCGGGATCGACCATGCGCCAATAGGGCGTGAGCGTCGAAACCGGTTCGTCCTTTTCCAGCGCACCGAAGGACAGTTCGGCGATCGCACGCAAATGCCGCTGCACGGTCACCGGGCAACAGGCATCCGCCCCGTATTGGACAGCGAGACGGCGGCGGAGGACGCCGATGTCGGTAAGCACACCTTCCGGCGCTGATCGAATCTGCTCTACGACCATCTGCTGCGATGGAATGAGCATCGCCTGCGTTCCGCTGCGGCCTTTGCGCCGCGGCTTGATCGTCGGAATTTCGCTCATGTCACCCTCGGAACATAATGCCTTCTTCCCAATCTAGGGCTCGGCCGAACGGTGGCCAGCCTCCTATGCACCAATCGGAAACAAGTCCTTCTTCACGGGCTTTTCTGCTCCCACCGTTTCGGTTAATCCTCAAGCCTGCACTTGAGGAAAAGGATAGGACATATGGCTAAAGTCGCGTTCATCGGTCTCGGCGTCATGGGGTTTCCCATGGCAGGCCATCTGAAGACGAAGGGCGGCCACGATGTTACCGTCTACAATCGCACTGCCGAAAAAGCCGCCGCCTGGGCCGAGAAATTCTCCGGAAAATCCGCCCCTACCCCGGCAGAAGCTGCCACTGGGGCCGATTTCGTCTTCGTTTGCGTCGGCAATGACGAAGATCTCCGATCGGTGACATCGGGCGAGAACGGCGCCTTGCACGGTATGAAGCCAGGCTCGGTGCTGATCGACAACACCACCGCCAGCGCCGAGGTCGCCCGCGAACTTTATGCGGCGGCAAAGGAACGAGGCGTCGATTTCATCGATGCTCCCGTCTCCGGCGGCCAGGCCGGCGCTGAAAACGGCGTCCTGACCGTCATGTGCGGCGGCGACGAAGCCGTCTTCGAACGCGCCAGGCCTGTGATCGACGCCTATGCCCGCATGGTCGGTCTGATGGGGCCGGCAGGCTCGGGCCAGCTGACCAAGATGGTCAACCAGATCTGCATCGCCGGCCTCGTCCAGGGGCTTGCCGAAGCGCTGCATTTCGGCAAGCGCGCCGGCCTCGATATCGAAAAGGTCGTCGAGGTGATCTCCAAGGGCGCAGCCGGCTCCTGGCAGATGGAAAACCGCCACAAGACCATGAACGCCGGCAAATATGATTTCGGCTTTGCGGTCGACTGGATGCGCAAGGATCTCGGCATCGTCCTCACCGAAGCTCGCCGCAACGGCGCCAAGCTGCCTGTCACCGCCGTCGTCGACCAGTTTTATGGCGACGTTCAGGCGATGGGCGGCAATCGCTGGGACACATCCTCGCTGCTCGCCCGCCTCGAGAAATGATCGGCCCCTCCTCCGATGCGGCCGGATTGATCGCGCATCTCGAAACGCTGCGCTCGGAGGAGAATGTCGCCGCCATGGCGCGCTTTGGTATCGTCACCGGCCGCGCCCTTGGTATCTCCAATCCCGATATCAGGGCGGTCGCCAGACTGGCGAAGAAGGATCACGTCAGGGCGATGCAGCTCTGGCGAAGCGATATCCGCGAAGCCCGCCTGCTCGCCCTCTACACCGCCGAGCCGAAACGCTTGACGATGGAAGAGGCTCGAAATTGGGCCAATGATTTCGACTCATGGGAAATCGTCGATTGCGCCGCCGATCTCTTCGTCGAGGCTCGGCTGGATGACCTCGTCCGGGACTTCGCAGACGACGAGCGCGAATTCGTCCGACGCACCGCCTTCGCCATGATATCAGGTGCCGCCGTCCATCGAAAGAAGGAGCCCGATGCGGCCATCCTTGCCTGGTTGCCGCTGATCGAGGTCCATTCCGGCGATCCACGAAACTTCGTGCGCAAGGCGGTGAATTGGGCGCTGCGCAGCATCGGCAAGCGTAATCTCGCCTGCCATGCGCCGGCGTTGGCGCTCGCAACGACCCTGGCGGAGAGCTCTGATAAGACCGCCCGCTGGATCGGCAAGGATGCCGTCAGGGAATTGGCCGGCGAAAAGCTGCTGGCGCGGCTGAAATAAGGCAGAGGCCGGCTCCAAGGTGCCGCGCCTCTTCGTCAATGCTGCCTGGATTTCTCGACCAGGAAATCGATCAGCACGCGGACTGCCGGCGGCATGCCCTTGGCGGTCGTGAAGACGATGTAGAACTGGCTCTCCTCCGACTGCCATTCCGGCAGCACCCGCACCAGTTTGCCCGCCCGGAGATCGGCCTCGCAGGCACTCTCGAGCAAAAGCCCGAAGCCGAGGCCGGCACGGGCCGCGTCGAGGATGGCTGTCATGCTGCGGCAGGTAAGCCGCGGCTGATGCCGAATCACTCGTTTGACGTCATTTGGACCGATCAATTCCCAGGTATGGAACGACACCCATGACGTCATCGCCAACGTCGGCAGATCGGCGAGATCATCCACACCATTCAAGCTACCGGTACGCTCGACGAGCGCGGGACTTGCCACCAGGATACGCCTGATACGGTCGAGCTTGCGCATCGTCAGGCTCGTCTGCGTCTCCGGCTCGTTGGTCGCCCTCACCTCAAGGTCGATCCGTTCGTTGATGAGGTCGGCGCGCCGGTCGGAGCCGATGATCTGCAGCTTGATCTTCGGATAACGTTCCAGGAATTCGGGCAGGATCCCCCCGACCGAAATGTCGACGAGACCGAGCGGACAGGCCATCCGCACCACACCTTGCGGGTCGGACTGAGCCTCGCTGACGAGCGATTTGGCGCGATCGGCCTCCTGCAGGATGGTCTGGCATCTTTCGTAGAAAGCTTGGCCGATCTCTGTCACCCGGAAGTGACGGGTCGAGCGTTCTATAAGCCTTGCGCCAAGACCGTCCTCAAGCCGGCTGACCCGCCTGCTCAGTTTCGAACGCGGTATCTTGAGATCGCGACTTGCAGAAGCAAAACCGCCGCTGGAGACGACAGCGGCGAAATAATAATAATCGTTGAGATCATCCATAAGCACAAGCTATCCGAGAGTAGGAATGAAGGCCAGCCCCTGCAAAGGTTGTACCCTCTCTCCAAAAAAGCTGTGATCACATTGTCGGCATTGGACTTTCTTTTCACGACATGTTGCGGCAAAGCCAACCAACGCCGAGCAGGACAGCAATCGACAGCCGTCTGTGCGGTATTTCTATCGGCTGAACCAGCTCATTTCAAAAATTGGAAAAACGGGGGCCTCGGGAAACAAGGCTGGCAGGATGCCGACCTGCGATACGCAACGCGCCGGTTCGGCTCACCTGAAAGGCCATCGTGATCGACGGCGTTGAAGACTGCACGCCAAAAACAATGCAAGGACGGTCCGGCAGGGAAGACCGGACACGTCCCCGTAGCTGATCGGAGGTCACTCGGATCAGAAACTGATTTAAGTGCTCCCGGTCCGAAGACCGGGAGCATCCACCAAGTGGATTAGAACGAACGCTGCAGACGGAAGTAGCCCGTCGTGGAGTCGTCGCCATCATCCGGATCGAGGTACTGAACCGAAGCCTTGGCGTAGAAGTTGTCGACGATCTGGTAATCAACCGTCAGACCGACCTTCCATGCATCGCCGAGACCGTCGAAGTCATCCGGAACAACCTTGGAACCGCCAAAGTAGTTGCCGTAGTACTGAACGGCCGGGGTGATCTTGAGCTTGTCGGTTGCCTTGATTGCGTATTCGGCAGCAACAGCCCATTCAGCCGTCGAGTAGTAGGAGTTCGGGCCGGTGGAGTATACGCCGGCGAGGCCGAGCGTGCCGGGACCGATGTCAACCGTACCCATTGCACGGACAGCACCGTCTTCATTGTCGACGTCGTAGCCGGCAGTGATCTGGTAGCTGAACGCACCGGCAGTGCCGCCGAGACCAACAGCAACGCCAACGTTGTTGGCTTCTTCACCAACCTTGTAAACGCCATCTTCCAGTTCGTCGACGCTGATGCCGGCGTAGAAGGTGCCGCTTTCATACTGATAGCGGATGGAGTTGTGGAGCGTTACAACCGAACCGATGTCGTCGGTTTCGCCGGAGAGACCATCGTCCCACCAGCTGTAGAAGAGACCGGCGCGGAAGCCCGCGACGTCGAGGTAAGCGGAGTCGAGAATAGCTTCCTGATCGGTGGCGTTGTCAGCATTGAACTGCATGACGATGACGCCGGTCAGCGGACCATACTCGGTGTCGCTCTTGGCCGTGAACTGAACCTGACCGCGGGTGACGGCATCCCAGTCCGAATCGCCGCCGACATCTTCGCCAACGTTGACCTGGAAACGGATGTAGCCTTCGATCTTGAGGCAGGTTTCGGTGCCCGGGATGTAGAAGTAGCCGGTGCCGTAAGCGTCGCAGACGCGAACATATTCAACCGGTTCCGGCTCAGCAGCAACAATAGCGTCAGCTGCAAGAACCGGCGTCGATGCAGCAAATGCTGCTGCTGATGCAAGCAAAACCATTCTGATGTTCATTTACCAATCCATTCCTTTGTCGATCGGGGCTGGCTTCCAATCGGGTAGTCGATTTGAAGCCGGCCCAGTTTGAACAGCCATCTCGGCGTGCGGATCGATCGAACCGCCAAACCGTCATCACATACAAGGCTTGATCAAGCAATTCTCGATACACGCCAGATGGGTTCCGTTGAGCAACTTTCCCTGAGGACGTGATTTTTATACAACAATTTCAATTAACTAGGAAGAAAACACACCAAACGGCTCCGCGACGGAAATCCTCCATCGCAAGCCGCAAACGCTACGCCCCATTTGTCAAATTCTCCACCGTTCGACCCCCGTCGAACACACTGGTGAAGCGCATAAACTCTACCGCCGGCCAATGAACACATACAAGGCAGCGGCTTAGAACATGGTGTTCTGAATTCGATACCAATGCGACGAAATAATGACATAACGCCCACTGATGAGATGGATAATAACTCCGCAATCCTTACCAGGCTATATATATTTTGCGGATTCCAGCACGATTTGGGCGTTTTTTGCTATTTTTGGGGGTTTTGTGCAGTCCGAAGCCACATTGTCTTACTCTTAGCTCTTACCGAGCGAGTATACTTAAATGTGGCGGGGCCTGCCTCAAGCAGGCCGCAATCGGCGTGCGATCGAGCATGTCGCGTGCGGTCTCGGACCGCACGACTCGCTTTGTTGCAACTTATCGCTTTCCCACGCGATCGGCGATCGCGCCGGGAGACTCAATCCTCGTTGGACTTGGCATTCTCGAGAATCATGTAGTCGAGCGGCAGTTGCGTCGAATACTTGATCTGCTCCATCGCGAAGGCCGATGAGACGTCGCGAATCTCGATCTTGGCGATCATCCGCTTATAAAAGGCGTCATAGGCGGCGATATCGGGCACGACGACTCGCAGGAGATAGTCGACATCGCCGCTCATCCGGTAGAATTCGACCACTTCGGGGAATTCGGCGACCACCTCGGAAAAGCGCCGCAACCATTCGATCGAATGGGTGGCAGTGCGAATCGACACGAAGACGGTGACCTTGGTGTTGACCTTCTCCGGATCGAGGATGGCGACTCGGCGCTTGATGACGCCGTCTTCTTCCATCTTCTGGATGCGCCGCCAGCATGGCGTCGTCGAGAGCCCCACTTTCTTGGCGAGATCGGCAACGGCAAGAGTCGAATCTTCTTGCAGAAGACGCAGTATTTTTCGGTCGAGGCGGTCCATGCGCACAACAGTCCTTTCGAATTATTTTCTTTGTATAACTCGATTCCGCGCGACGAAAAGAATTTTGTTTCAGGAAAGCAGCTTTTTCGTCCGATCCTGCAAGACCGGGAGCAATTCTTTCTCGAACCAGGGATTGCGCTTCAGCCACCCGCTGTTACGCCAGCTCGGATGCGGCAGCGGCAGCACCGTCGGCGATCGGCCGGACAGAAGACCGTCACGCCACGCCCGCACCGTCTCGGTCATATTGCCCCGCTTTTCACCCGTCATATGCCAGGCCTGCGCATATTGGCCGATGACCAGCACCAGTTCGATCTGCGGCATGGCCGAGATCACTCTTTGCCGCCAGAACGGCGCGCATTCGCGCCGCGGCGGCAGATCGGCACCCTTATCGTCGTAGCCAGGAAAACAGAAGCCCATACCAACGATGGCGAATCGGTCGCAGTCGTAGAAGCTTGCCCTGTCAACGCCGAGCCATGACCGCAGCCGGTCGCCGGAAGCATCGTCGAACGGCAGGCCGCTCTCATGCACCCGAAGTCCCGGCGCCTGTCCGGCGATCAGGATGCGCGCGCTCGACGAAATCACCGCCACCGGCCGCGGCTCGTGCGGCAGCCGGTATTCGGGCCCCTTCGCCGGCGTGTCACGACAGATTCGGCAGGACGCGATCTCCCGCCGCAACGTCTCCAGCGTGGCTTCATCGTTCATGGCTTCACTCCCATCCGGAAATCTGCCCGATGAAGCGCAGGACGCCGTCGAAACCGGAACTGTGGCGCGCATGGTCGCGCACATCGCGCGGCCGCTCGAAGGTCCCGGCCCAGAGGCCCGCCTTCCGAGCCTTCGCCTCGGCCTCTTCTTTAGCATAACCGCCATAGGAGATGGCCATGCCCCGCCGCACCATGGCGGCATTGATGTCACCGTCCGCTTCGCTCCGGCAGACGACGAGCAGCCTGTCGTAGCGGTCGCGCCGGCTGCCCTGGCACAGCGTTCCGGATGCCAGCATCATGTCCTGCAGCGCCTCGCGCGCCGACCGGCCGCAGGCCCAAGCCTTCCCTGCCCGCTGGCAGCTCTGATTGAGTTCCGGCGCATCGATGCCTTCGAGGCGCAAACGTTCGGCTCCCAATGTCAGACTGTCACCGTCGGCCGCGTGGAAAGCACCCATATGCTCGATCTTTGCTGCGTCGTTGAGCTTGGCGGCGATCAGCGCCACGAGCACCAGCAGGGCAAAAGCGGTCACGCCGTCGCGAATCAGGCGCAGACCCCGTGTCACGCTTTTGCCTCCTTAAAAAACAAATCCTTGGCAAAGATGGCAAACATCTTCTTAAGAATTGCCGGTTAAGCTCTTATCCACCCTGGGATGAAGTTTCAACGTGCACATGAGTACCGGCGTAAGCACATCGACCGACAAGATCATCGTCGACAGGTCGCGCAGCCACCGCAACAAG
>Ga0102591_1000130_pt1 | contig 178716 bp, 164 predicted proteins | sample AraplaCol_mCL_r2_2_FD_76860 | JGI IMG/M metagenome (GOLD analysis project Ga0102591, IMG submission 76860) | Arabidopsis root microbial communities from North Carolina, USA - plate scrape MF_Col_mCL_r2 (SPADES assembly) (version 2) | ecosystem: Host-associated > Plants > Roots > Endosphere... | reverse complement strand
GTCGATGATCGTGGTGTTCTCCTTCTCGATGCGCACCTTCTTGGCGCGGCCGAGCATGTTGAGCGTCACGGTCTCGAGCTTGATGCCGAGGTCTTCCGAGATCATCTGGCCGGCGGTCAGGATCGAGATGTCCTCGAGCATGGCCTTGCGGCGATCGCCGAAGCCCGGAGCCTTGACGGCCGCGACCTTGAGGCCGCCACGGAGCTTGTTGACGACGAGCGTGGCGAGCGCCTCGCCCTCGACGTCCTCAGCGATGATGAGGAGCGGCTTGCCGGTCTGAACGACGGCCTCGAGGATCGGCAGCATCGCCTGCAGCGAGGAGAGCTTCTTCTCGAAGACGAGGATGTAGGGGTCGTCCAGCTCCGCGATCATCTTCTCGGAGTTGGTGATGAAGTACGGCGAGAGATAGCCGCGGTCGAACTGCATGCCCTCGACGACGTCGAGCTCGGTATCAGCGGTCTTGGCTTCCTCGACGGTGATGACACCCTCGTTGCCGACCTTCTGCATGGCGGTCGAGATCATCTTGCCGACCGACTCGTCGCCGTTGGCCGAGATGGTGCCGACCTGCGCGACTTCCGCGTTCGAGGTGACCTTCTTGGAGTTCTTCTTGAGGTCGGCGACGATGGCCTCGACAGCCAGGTCGATGCCGCGCTTCAGGTCCATCGGGTTCATGCCGGCCGCAACCGACTTGGCGCCTTCACGGACGATCGCCTGGGCGAGAACCGTGGCGGTCGTGGTGCCGTCGCCGGCATGGTCGTTCTGGCGCGAAGCGACTTCGCGGACCATCTGAGCGCCCATGTTCTCGAACTTGTCGGCGAGCTCGATCTCCTTGGCGACGGTGACGCCGTCCTTGGTGATGCGCGGGGCGCCGAAGGACTTCTCGATCACGACGTTGCGGCCCTTCGGACCCAGCGTGACCTTCACGGCATTGGCGAGGATGTCCACGCCGCGCAGCATCTTGTCGCGGGCGTCGGAGGAGAACTTGACGTCTTTGGCTGCCATGAGAGCAACTCCTTGAAATGAAAACGGAAGGGAGAAGTCAGGCGGCTATCAGCCGACGACGCCCATGATGTCGGATTCCTTCATGATGAGGAGATCCTGGCCGTCGATCTTGACCTCGGTGCCCGACCACTTGCCGAACAGGACGCGGTCGCCCTTCTTGACGTCGAGGGCAACGAGCTTGCCGGCTTCGTCACGCGCGCCGGGGCCGACGGCGACGATTTCGCCCTCCTGGGGCTTTTCCTTGGCGGTCTCGGGGATGATGATGCCACCCTTGGTCTTCTCTTCGCCATCCAGGCGGCGGACCACGACGCGGTCATGCAAAGGACGGAACTTCATGGTTCTGTCTTCCTCTCGGTCACGTTCGGTACGGGCGCCTCTGATGGGGCCCGGGGGAGGCTGTTAGCAGTCGCCGGATGGGAGTGCTAACAGATGGACGGGGAGATAGGCGCGTGCCTGCGGAGAGTCAAGAAAGCCTCCGTCGATAAAGTGAACGCCGGCAGCGGCAACGTCGCAGCAGCCCATCAGGCTGCTGCCAGCGGGGCTAGACCACGTTAAGATGGCCGAATGACGACACCCACGCCGGACCCCCGCCTCGACGATATCGCCCGCTCCTGCGTCGCTCTGCATGTGCGGATGACGGCTCGTGCGGTGACCCGTGCCTATGACGAGGCGATGCGCCCGAGCGGGCTCAAGATCACCCAGTTCGTGCTGCTTTCGGCGCTGAGCACCGGCCAATGGAAATCGGTCACGGAGCTGGCGGAGCGCTTCGCCCTGGAGCGCACTTCGCTGACCCGCAATCTCCAGCTCCTCGCGGCCGAGGGCATGGTCGAGCCCGTCGAGTGCCGTGGCCGCGCCTCCGTCTATGCCGTGACGGAAAAGGGCAGGGCGGCGATCGAGACCGCCATTCCCTATTGGCGGGCAGCGCAGGACAAGATCGAGGGTGGCTTCGGCTCCGAGCGCTGGCGCGAGACCCGCGACGGGCTAAAGGCGCTGCGCCGGGCTGCGCGCGAGCCGCGCTGACCTTCGACCCCGTAGCAGCTGCTCCGCAACTCGCGCTGATTGACGGGCCTCGCGCTTGCCTCGTATCGTGCAATTACACGATTGAGGGCGTAGAATGGATCGCAAGGTCGGAGTGGTGGACCGGGAGGTGCTCGTCGCCGGCGACGGGTTGAGCTTTCTGAGAGGCATCATCGAGGGCACGCATCCGTCCCCGCCCTTTGCCGACGCCATGAATTTCGATCTCGTCGAGGCCGAGGAGGGGCGCGTCGTCTTCACCGGCGTCCCCTCTGCGCGCTTCTTCAACCCGCTGGGCACGGTCCATGGCGGCTGGACCGCGACGATCCTAGACTCGGCCATGGCCTGCGCCGCCCATTCGACGTTGAAGCCAGGCGAGGGCTACACCACGCTGGAGATGAAGCTGAACTACGTCCGGCCGGTCATGCCGGAGAGCGGCAAGCTGCGCTGCGAGGGTCGGCTGATCCACCGCGGCGGCTCGGTCATCACCTCTGAAGGCAAGCTCGTCGACGGCCGCGGCAAGCTGCTCGCCCACGGCACCGAGACTTGCATGGTCTTCCCGGCGAAGAAGCCTGCCTAGCGTCTACCCGTCATTGCGAGGAGCGAAGCGACGAAGCAATCCAGGAGGACTGGGCGAGACGTTTTACCCAGTCCTCCTGGATTGCTTCGCTGCGCTCGCAATGACGGTGGGGCCAAGAGGAGCCGTCTACCGCCGGCTGACGGCGAAGGCGCCCGCCACGATCAGCAGCGCGCCGGCGTAGGTGGTGTAGAGCGGCACTTCGCCGAAGAAGAAATACCCGAGCAGGCTCGCCCAGATCAGCGCCGTGTACTCGATCGCAGCCAGCCGTGCGGCCGCGGCCTTGGCATAGGCCGAGGTAAGCGTGAGGTGGCCGGCGACGCCGAGCACGCCGGCCCCGAGATAGGCGGCGAGGTCGGAAAGCCCCATCGGCACGAAGAAATAGGCGGCAGGGATCGCCAGGCACAGCGCCGGGCCGATATTCTGGAAGGCGACGATCACCGTCGGATGCTCGCGGGTGGCGATGCTCCGAAGCAGGATCAGATTGAAGGCGTAGCTTACAGCCGAGAACAGCGCCGCCGCGACGCCAAGGCTCGCGCCGCTGACATGGCCCTGCAACCGCGGCCAGACCATGACGAGCATGCCGGCGATGCCGAATGCCAGCGCCTGCAGCACACGCCCGTCGATCCGCTCCTTGAGCAGCACGCCGCCCAGAAGCGCGACGAAGACCGGGGCGAGGAAGGAGAGCGTTAGCGCCTCCGCGAGCGGCAGCACCGAGATCGAATAGAAGAAGCTGCCGGCGGTCAGGACGACCAGCGGAACGCGCGCGAGATTGCCGGCGAGGCTCGCCTTGGTCGGCCGGGCCGGCCGCACGATCGCCAGCACGATCAGGGCGCAGAGCCCGCCCATCAGGAAGCGCATGAACAGCGCGAGCACGAAAGGATGCTCGTGCATCTGCCCCTTGATCACCGCATCCATGGCGGTGAGCAGGGCGATGCCGAGCGCGGCTCGCAGCGCGACGGACCAGGTCATGGCGCGGCTGGCAGTGGCTTGCGGAAATGATACTCCCAGGTGGCCGAGACGTCGGCCAGATAGCGCTCGCCCGGCCAGCGCCGGAAGCCGAGCTTCTCGTAAAAGCGATGGCCGCGCGCGAAGCGCGTATCCGACCAGAGCATCATCTCGACAAAGCGGCCCTGTTCCGCGAAGGCCAGCGCCTCGGCAAAAAGAGCCTGCGCCAGCCCGGCGCCGCGAAAATCGGGGTCGACATAGACCTTGGTGAGCTCGACCGCGTTCTGCTCCGGCACCGGCGTCGCGGCCAGCGAGCCGGCGATGCCGCCATCCGGCTTGTCCGCGATCCAGAGCTTGCCGCGCTTGGCCGCGAAGGAGGTCGCGGGCTGCCTGAGCTCCGGAAATTCCTCCCAGACGAAATGGCAGTTCTCATATTCGGCGAAGCTCGCGGCGATGAGGGCGGCAAGCGGCTCGGAATCGGCATCCCGGACGGCACGGATCGGCGGAAGCATGGTCATGGCGGCAGGCTCTAGGGGCAAATCGGCTGGCCGTACAGACGGGGCAACGGCATCGCCCCAATGCTGCGATGGCAGGACGTGACCCGCACGATCATCGCAGGAGCGCGAGCCCGGCATCGACGGTGAGCTTCAGCGCGGCCAGCGCCAGCAGCACATAGCACCAGAAGAACAGGGTCTTCTGGTCGAGCCGGTCATGCACGATCCGCCCGATCCAGATGCCGAGCGGCACGGCAGGCGCCAGCGCGAGCGCCCCCCACAGCGCCTCCCGATGCTGCAGGCCGAGGCTGATATAGGGCGGCAGCTTCAGCCAGTTGCCGAGCGTGAAGATCGCGATGGTGGTGCCGACCAGGATGGTCTTGGGCAGGCCCCGCGCCAGCAGATACATCGCGACCGGCGGCCCGCCGGCATGGGCAACGAAGGTGGTGAAGCCCGAGGCGATGCCGGCCGCCAGCCCGAGCCCCGGCGAGACCGGGCGTGTGCCCGGCGGGGCGACGCGGCCTTTGAGGAACCAGTGGGCGGTGAAGAGCAGAGTGACGATGCCGATGATCAGCGTGACCAGCCGCGGATCGACTTCCACGAAGACGAAGTAGCCGATGCCGATCCCCGTCACGAGGCCGGGCAGGATCCAGGTCAGGTCCGGCGTTGACCAACTATCGCGCCCGAAGCGCTGCAGCGCCATGATGTCCATCAGCGAGACCAGGAGCGCGACCATGATCGCGGCGTTCTGCGGCGTGGTGACCATCGCGAGCAGAGGGATGCCGAGGATCGCCAGCCCGCCGCCGAAGGCACTCTTGCCGATGGCGATCAGGAGCGTCGTCGCCCAGCCGACGATATAGAAGGATGCGCTCTCCGCCATCGGCAGTCCCATCATGCCCAAACGTCAGCAGCTTTCCGACAGATGGACGAGTCGCAGAAGGGCTGTGACCGCATCGGGGGCATGAGCGGTCGGCAACGCTTCCTTCACCCTGTCGCTTGACCCGCTGCTAAGGTTAATTCCGCAAATCCCGCTGTTTCCGTACGGGAAGAGTTCCGATTCACCATTCCTTTGATGGCACCGCGCAGGCTCCCGGCCAATCGATGTCGAGAGTCCTGCGTCATGCGTCGAACGATCCTTTTCTCCCTGGCCGCCGCTGGCAGCCTGGTTTTCGCTGCCCCCGTCTTCGCGCAGGGGGCCGGCTATGGCGCGCCGAATGATCCGATGGCCGCGCGTGGCGGCCAGAACTATGGCGGCGGCTTCATCGAGCTCCTGATGACTGGCCGCGACCCGTCGTCCCGCGGCGGCGTGGTCTATAACCGCCCCGGCGGCTATGCCTATGGCCAGGGTGTTCGTGTTCCCGTCGGTCCCGAAGCCGACCCGTTCGAGGCCGCCCGTCAGCAGCAGTCCGGCCGGCGTGTGGCCGCTCTGGGCCAGCCCGCCGAGCCGCGGCAGGGCATCCAGCACATCGTCGATCCGCGCTTCCTCAAGCAGGAGGTCGCCTATGACGGCCCGCACAAGCCGGGCACGATCATCATCGACACGCCGCAGCGCTTCCTCTTCCTGGTCCAGCCGGGCGGCAAGGCGCTGCGTTACGGCATCGGCGTCGGCCGCCCCGGCTTCTCCTGGGCCGGCATGAAGTCGGTCACCCGCAAGGCGGAATGGCCGAGCTGGACCCCGCCGGCCGAGATGCTCAAGCGCCGCCCCGACCTGCCGCGCTTCATGGAAGGCGGTCCGGAGAACCCGCTGGGCGCCCGCGCGCTCTATCTCGGCTCCACGCTCTACCGCATCCACGGCACCAACGAGCCCAACACGATCGGTCAGGCCGTCTCCTCCGGCTGCATCCGCATGACCAATGACGACGTGGTCGATCTCTACGGTCGCGTGCGCGTCGGCGCGAAGGTGCTGGTGATCTGAGCAGCTAGAAACTGCCGATTTTCCGCGGAAACGCGGCGTCATCCCGGGCTCGACCCGGGATCCATCGGAGGGCTCCGCGCTCTACAATGGATCCCGGATCGGCGCGGCTAAAGCCGCTTGTCCGGGATGACGGTGCGGTTCCGCGCGAGATCAGTAAGCTCTAAGAACTGCCGATCAGAACGCCGACGGCCAGCACGAGCAGGCCGCCGATGATAATCTGCACGATCGCCGAGGCGAAGGGCGTCTCCATATAGCGCCAGCGCACCCAGGCGATCACGATGAGCTCGCAGGCGACGATGAAGCACGCGATCGCGGTGGCGAGCCAGAAATCCGGGATCAAATAGGGCATCGTGTGGCCGAGCCCGCCGATGGCCGTGGCAATGCCGCAGGCCGCGCCGCGCACCCAGGGATGGCCGCGCCCGGTCACCACGCCATCATCCGAGAGCGCTTCGGTCAGCCCCATGCTGATGCCGGCGCCGATCGAGGCCGCGAGCCCGACGACGAAGGCGTTCCAGGAATCATGCGTCGCGAAGGCGGCAGCAAAGATCGGCGCGAGCGTCGAGACCGAGCCGTCGATCAGCCCGGCCAGTGCCGGCTGGACGATCTGCAGCACGAAGAGCCGCTTGCGCGTCTCCTCTTCTTCGCCGGCCGCGCCCGAGCTCTTCAATTCCTGACCGAGCCGCTCGGCCATGCTCTCATGGCCGCGCTCCGCCTCGGCCAGATCGGCGAGCAGTTTACGTGTGCCCGTATCGGTCGCGCGCTCGGCCGCGGTTGCGTAGAAGCGGCTGGCCTCGAGCTCCATCAGGGCCGCATGCTTGCGCGCGGCATCGAGCTGCAGATCCTCGTTCAGCCAGACCGGATTGCGCTTCAGGAAGCCCTTCACGTCCTGCCGGGTGATATGCGGCAGTTCCGTGCCGAAGCGGCTTTCGTAAAGGCTGAGCAGGCTGTGGCGATGGCCGTGCTCCTCGCCCGCCATCTGCTCGAACATCTGTGCGGAATGCGGATAGTTCCCGCGCAGACGCTGGGCGAAGGAGAGATAGATCCGCGCATCCTCCTCTTCGCTGGCGATGGCGAGAGCGAGGATTTCGGCTTCGCCGAGCTCGTCGAAGCGCTTCATGGCAGCTCCATAGATTAGAATAATTCCAATCTATGTTGCGATGCGCTGAAAGGAAAGGCCGGAGCAGAAAAAGGCCCGCCTCCGTGAGGCGGGCCCTGGTTGTCGGGAGGGCGGCTCAGACCCAGCTGTCGTCGTCGCCACCGCCATCGTCGAAGCCGGGATCGCTGTCGTCCTCGTAGCTGGCCGTGTCGTAGTTGGCGTCGTTGCGATCCGGCTCCATGCGATCCTGCGCCGCCTGGTCGGAGGCGCCGCGATCATAGGCTGCCTGATCGGACGCGCCCTGGTCATAGGCCGCCTGCTGCGTGGAAGCGCCGGTATCGCTCTGGCCGCTCTGGCCCGTGTTGCCGGCGAGCTGGTTCGTGGCGCTGCTCGCCGCACCATGTCCGCCGAAGGCGTTGGTCAGCATGTTGCCGAGCATCATGCCGCCAGCGACGCCGGCCGCCGTGGTCAGCGCCCCCGCCAGGAAGCCGCCACCACCGCCGGCGCGCGGCTGGTTGCTCCAGGGACCGGGCTGCGGTGCCGATTCCTGCATCGGCTGGGCCTGGGGCTGTGGCTGGCCGGGCCGGCCCTGCGGCTGCGTGTTCCAGGCCGAGGACGCCGCCGGAGCAGGCGCGTCCTGCCGGGGTGGAAAGGACGGCACCGAGCCGCTGCGCGGCTGGGCGCCGCCACCGAATATGCCGGAGAGGAAGCCGCCGCTCTGCTGCTGCGGTTCGGGCGCCGCGCTGGCGCGGGCTTGCGCCTCTTTCAGCTGCGCCTGCAGGCTCTCGACCTGCTGGCTGAGGTTGGTGACCGCCTGCTCCTGCACATAGACGGCCTGCGCCATGGCATAGGGCGCGTAGGGCTGCTCGCGCAGACGTTCTGCAATGAAAGCTTCAGCCTCGGGGTCGCGGGGCTGGTTGGCCGCCTGACGCAGGCGGTCGAAAATCCCGGCGATCACGTCGCGTTCTTGCGGCGTCATCGTCATCTCCTCTGGTTCGACGGCGCGGTTGCGCCGCCACCAAGAGGTGGGATCACCCTATGACGGTATCAAGGCGCCAAACACCGGACCGGAAATAAGCATCGGGCCGAAAGTGGATTTCACTTTCGGCCCGATGCGGAAGCAGATGATCAGATATCGTCCGGCGGCGCAGGGATCTCGTCGAAGCCCTCTTCGCCGGGCTCCGGCGCCTGCAGCGTGCCGCGGTTGAGCACGACCACCGTGGTGCCGCTGGGAACGCGGCCATAGAGGTCGATGATGTCCTGGTTGAACATGCGGATGCAGCCGCTCGAGACCGACTTGCCGATCGACCACGGCTCTGAGGTGCCGTGGATGCGATACATGGTGTCGCGGTCGCCCTGGTAGAGATAGAGCGCGCGAGCGCCGAGCGGGTTCTCCAGCCCGCCTGCCATGCCACCGGCCCAGGGGCGGTTGCGCGCCGGCTCGCGGGCGATCATCGCCGCGGTCGGCGTCCAGCTCGGCCACTGCGCCTTGCGCTTGATCGTGGCGCGGCCGCGCCAGGACATGCCCTGCTTGCCGACGCCGATGCCGTAGCGGATGGCCTTGCCATCCTGCAGCACGAGATAGAGGAAGCGGTTGTCGGTATCTACCACGATCGTGCCCGGCCGTTCCGGCGTCGGATAGGCGACGATGCGGCGCAGGAATTGCGGGTCGACCTCCGAGAGATCCGTCGCCGGCAGAGGGTGCGCCTCGTCGGGGCGCTCGCCATACATCGCCAGATACTCGGCGCTGACATGCGGCCCTTGATAGGCCACCTCGAAGGGCTGCTGTGCCTGGCTCACGCAGGCTGCCAGGAAGAGCGGCGAGAGGAGGGCGAAGGTGCGGCGGGTCGGCCGTGAAAGGGAGGCGTCGGGGGCGGCGGAGGACATCTGAGGCTCTGCAGTGCGGAACGAGGGCGGCGCTTCGGCTCTATGCAACCGAACGCTCCCGTTCAAGGTTCCCGCCATGGCCAAGGGGTGAACGCGGCATGGCGAAAATGAGGCGCTGTGTTGCTGTTGCCGATGGGCAACATCAGGCCCCTGCCTTGTGCAGGCCTTGTAGGCAGCTCGGCCCTGGCCCTTTCGGGCATTGCGGCAAATGAGGCCTGACCTGCCGCCACGTTGGCAGGGTTAAGCCTTTCTTCACGGCGCCACGAGAAATTGAGGCAAATCGCGCGGAAACTGGTCCTCTGAACGCATGATCGGGCCACGACCTGCAGGTCGTGATCCGATGGCCTCGATCTCCCGGCGATCTCTGCTGCCTATGCCTAAGTGCCATCCCGGCGCACCAATCATTCAATGACGTGCCGGGGAACAGCCGGCTCGCTGAACGGGCTGACTTATGAAGAATCTTTTCGCCCTGCGCCTGCCGATCGCCACGCGACTGGCTGTCACTGCGGTGTTGATCGTCGGTTTCGCCGTTGCCGCCTCCGTCGTGGTATCGATTCGCGCGGCAGACAAGGCGATGCGCGAGCGCGCCCAGGCGAGCCTGAGCATCAACATCAATCTGCTGCGGGACATCCTGCAGGCGAAGGGCGAGCCGAGGCTGGACGGGGACAAGCTCCTGTTCGGCCAGGAGGTCGTCAACGGCAACTTCGCGGCCGTCGACAAGGTCAAGGCGCTGTCCGGCGGCACCGCGACGGTGTTCATGGGCGATACCCGCGTCACCACCAATGTCCAGAAGCCGGATGGCGGACGCGCCGTCGGCACCAAGCTGGCGCAGGGCCCGGCCTATGACGCCGTCTTCAAGGAACGGAAGACCTATTCCGGTGCGGCCGACATCCTCGGCGTGCCCTATTTCACGATCTACGAGCCGATCATCCAGAAATCCGACAACAGCGTCATCGGCATCCTCTATGTCGGCATCCGGCAGGAGGAGTTCCTGACCGTCATCGGCGACATGATCCGCGGCAACGTCATCGCCGGCCTGTCGATTGCGGCGGTCGCCGGGCTGCTGCTGTTCGCGCTCGTGCGCCGGATGATGACGCCGCTCGGCACTTTGCGGGCGGCGCTCGGCCGCCTCACCAGGGGCGATCTCGATACGCCGGTGCCGACCTTCCGTGCCGGCAGCGAGTTCGGCGCCATGGCGGAGGCCGTCGATGTTCTCCGCCAGGCCTCGATCGAAAAGGTCAGGCTCGAAGCTCATGCCACCACGCAGGCCGGGCTGATGGACGAGACACGCCGCCAGACGGAAGAGCAGCGTCAGGCTGCGGCGACGCGACAGAGCGAGCAGGCGCAGGAACTGGAGCGCGTCGTCAAGTTGCTCGCGGAAGGGCTCTCCGCCCTCTCGAATGGCGATCTGCGCTATCGCATCGAGGCCCAGGTTCCGGCCGCCTATGCCAAGCTCTGCGCCGATTTCAACGAGACGGTCGATCGGCTCTCCGAGACTGTCGCCACGATCCAGACCACCTCAGCCGATGTCGGCCTCGCTGCCCGCGAGATCAACATGGGCGCCGACGATCTCTCCAAGCGCACCGAGGAGCAGGCCTCCTCGCTGGAGGAGACCGCCGCCACCACCGAGGAGCTCGCCGCCAGCGTCAAGGCCTCGGCCCAGGCCAGCAAGGAAGCCGCCCGCATAGCCGATGAGGCCATGCAGGCCGCCCAGAGCGGCGGGACCATCGCCGGCCAGGCCGTCGAGGCCATGGCCCGCATCGAGGACGCTTCGCAGAAGATCTCCGACATCATCCGGGTGATCGACGACATTGCCTTCCAGACCAATCTGCTGGCGCTTAACGCCGCGGTGGAAGCGGCGCGCGCCGGTGATGCCGGCAAGGGCTTCGCGGTCGTGGCTTCCGAGGTGCGCACCCTGGCGCAGCGCTCCAGCGAGGCGGCCAAGGACATCGCCAACCTGATCTCGTCCTCGAACAGCGAGGTCACAGGGGGCGTGAAGCTGGTGCGTCAGGCCGGTGAATCCCTCACCCATATCCTGGAGGCCTCGCAGAAGGTCGCGGCGACCATCGCCGACATCTCGGCCGCCTCGGGCGAGCAGGCCAACGGCATCGACGAGATGAGCCAGGCTGTCGCCCATCTCGACGAGATGACCCAGCAGAACGCCGCGCTCGCCGAACAGAGCGCCGCTTCCGCCGGCTCGCTATCCGGCCGTATCGGCCAGCTCAACGACCTCGTTGCCACCTTCAGGACACGCCGTGAGGCGATCGGCGGGCGCATGGAAGTCGCCCCGGTCGCGGTCAATGCCCGTCCCGCTCCGGCCGCTCCCGTACGAGCAGCGAGCAGCGCCTCGCCGCAGCACCTGCGCCAGCTGGCTGAAGCCGCCTTCGTGCAGTCCAGGACCCTGCCAACCAGGGCCGCCCCCGCGCCGCGCAAGGTCGCCAATTCGCGGGCCCAAGACGCCGGCTGGGAAGAGTTCTGAGGAGGTTCAGGCCTGCGGCGCGATGCGAAGGCCGCTCAGTAGCCCCAGCCGCTCGCGCGCCCACCAGCGCCGGAGCATGAGCACGGCCACGACCGAGAGCCCGAAGGCGAGGCCGATCCAGATGCCGCGCCCGGCCAGCGGCGTCAGGAAGCCGAGCGCCGCCGAGAGTGGCAGGCCGACGCCCCAATAGCCCAGACCCGCCAGGAGCATCGGCCGGCGCGTGTCGCCGAGCCCGCGCAGGATCGAGGAGCCGACGACCTGCGCCCCGTCGGCGAGCTGGAAAAGCGCCGCATAGAACAGGAAGACGACGGCAAGCTCCGTCACCGCCCCGGCGCCGGGCCTGCTGGCATCGAGGAAAGGCCCGACGAACCAGTGCGGCACGACGGCCATGGCGAGCGCCGCCAATGCCATGAAACCGAGCGCGAGCACGAGCGCCGTCGTGCCGGCGCGTGCAACGCCGTTGCGGTCGCCGGCACCGAAAGCGCGCCCGACGCGGACTGTCCCGGCCTGCCCGATGCCGAGAGGCACCATGAAGGTCAGGGAAGCGATCTGGATCGCGATCGCATGGGCCGCGAGCGAGGTCGCGTCGATCAGCCCCATCATGAAGGCGGCGCCGTTGAAGATCACGACCTCGAAGGTGACGGTGATGCCGATCGGAAAGCCGAGGCGCCAGAAGGCGCGAAAGCGCGGCCAATCCGCCACCCAAAGCCGGCCGAACAGACGGTAGCGCCGAAAGCGCCGGTCGATCACGACGACGAGTGCCAGGCCCAGGAACATCAGCGCCGAGGACAGTGAGGTCGCCAGCCCCGAGCCGGGCAGGCCAAGCGCCGGCATGCCGAGCCGCCCGAAGATCAGGCACCAGTTGGCGAGCGCGTTGAAAGCCACGGCGAACAGCACGATGACCAGGGCCCATCCCGGTCGCTGCAGCGCCGCGACGAAGCCGCGCAGGCACAGATAGAGGAAGAAGGGCAGCAGGCCCCATTGCATCGTGTGCAGATAGGAGGCTGCGTCCTTCGATAGGCGCGGATCCTGCCCCAGCAGGCCCAGAATGGCCTCGGCCTGCCAGAGGATGAGCCACATCGGCCCGACCATGGCGACGGCTGCCCAGAAGCCCTGCCGGACGGTGCGGCGCAGATCGCGCACAGCATGCCGGTTCCGGCCGAGCTCCATCGCGATCATCGGAGAGACGGCGCTCATCACGCCGATCCCGAAGATCAGCGTGGCGTGGTAGAGATTGGCGCCCAACGCGCCGGCGGCCAGCGCCTCCGGCCCGAGCTGGCCCATCATCACCACATCGGTCGCCGTCATCGCCGTCTGGGCGACATTCGTCAGCACCATCGGCCAGCTCAACACGAGCATGGCCCGCGCCTCGGCGAGCCATGGATGTTTCGGCTGGTGGGCTTCGGCGTTCGACATGGGGCGCCGCTTCTAGCGCCGATCGGCCCGGCTGGACAGCCTCGGAGACATTCCCGAGCGTCGAAGCGGATGCGTTCGGCGCGGGTCGACAAGCGCGGCCATGGTCTGCATCTTGCCTGCCTGACGAGCGGAGGGCCTGGCCTATGAGCACCAATCTGAGGATCGACGGCGGAAGGCTGGCCTCGCGTCTGGCGGAGCTTTCGCAGATCGGCGCCACGCCCGAAGGCGGCTGTCGCCGCCTGGCCCTCACCGATGAGGACAGGCAGGGCCGCGATTGGCTTGTCGGGCAGATGCAGGCGCTCGGGCTCGACGTCAAAGTCGACAGCATCGGCAACATCGTCGGCATCCTGAAGGGGCAGGAGGATGGACCTGCCGTCATCATGGGCTCGCATATCGACACGGTCGGCACCGGCGGGCGCTTCGACGGCGCGCTCGGCGTGGTCGCGGGCGTCGAGGTCCTGGCAGCGCTGCGCGACGCCGGTCTGACGCCGAAGCGCGACATGGCCGTGATCGCCTTCACCAATGAGGAGGGCGCGCGCTTCCACCCCGACATGTTCGGCTCCTATGTCTGGGCCGGCGGCATGAGCGTCGAGGCGGCGAAGCGCGAGGTCGACCATGAGGGGACCAGCGTCGGTGCGGAGCTGAAGCGCATCGGCTATGACGGGCCGGAGCAGCCCGGCTTCCTCAAGGCGCACAGCTATCTGGAGCTGCATATCGAGCAGGGCCCGGTACTGGAGAACGAGGGCGGCGGCCTCGGCGCCGTCACCGGCATCCAGGCGATCTGCTGGCTGGAACTGACGCTTAAGGGCCGGCCGAGCCATGCCGGCACCACGCCGATGGCCTATCGCAAGGACCCGGGCCTTGCTGCCGCGCGCATCAACATCTTCGCCAACGAGCTAACCAAGACCATCCCGCATCAGCTCGCCAATAGCGGCGTCATCCGCGTGCAGCCGGGCAACGTCAATGTCGTACCCGAGACCGTGGTGATGACGCTCGACCTGCGCAATCCGAACGACGCCTCGCTCGCCGAGGCGGAGGCTGCGGTGCGCGGCTTCTGCGCCGAGCTTTCGGCCCGCGACGGCATCGAGATCGGCTTCCGCGATCTCGCGCGCTTTCCGGCGACGCCCTTCGCCGAGGAGCTGATCTCCGAGGTCGAGAAGAGTGCGGCTTCCTTTGGCCTGCCGATCCGCAGGATGATCTCCGGCGCCGGCCATGACGCGCAGATGATGGCGCGGCTCTGCCCGGTGGCGATGGTGTTCATCCCCTCCATCGGCGGGCTTTCACATAATCCGGCTGAGTTCAGCACGGACGAAGACATCGTGGCCGGCGCCAACATCCTGCTGAGCACGGCCTGGCGCGTGGCCAACGCCTGAGAGGGACTACGACTATGACGACGATCGCTTCCCTCTCCGCCGCCGAGCTCGGCCCGCTCTATGCGGCCAAGGAGCTCTCCCCCGTCGAGGTTGCCGAGGATGCGCTCGCCCGCATCGAGCGCTTCGAGCCCGCGGTCAACGCCTTCTCCGTGCGCGACGAGGCCGTGACGCGCGCGATGGCGAAAGCCTCGCAGGCCCGCTGGCTGAAGGGCGAGGCGATCGGCCCGCTCGACGGCGTGCCCGTCACTATCAAGGACAATCTCGGCGTCGCCGGCTGGTCGATGCGCCGCGGCTCGGCGGTCGGCTCGGATGCGCCCTTCGCCTCGGATTCGCCGGTGACGGCGCGACTGCGCGAGGCCGGCACGGTCTTCCTCGGCAAGACCACCATGCCGGAATATGGCTGGAAGGGCGTGGGCGATTCGCCCCACACCGGGATCACCCGCAATCCCTGGAACACCGGCACCGGCCCTGGCGGCTCCTCTTCGGGCGCGGCGGTCTGCGCCGCGCTCAATCTCGGCTGCATCCATATCGGCACCGACGGAGCGGGCTCGATCCGCATCCCCGCTGCGTTCACCGGAGTCGTCGGCCTGAAGCCGAGCTATGGCCGCGTCCCGGCCTGGCCGATCTCGACGATGGGCTTCCTCGCCCATCTCGGCCCGCTGACCCGGACCGTCACCGATACGGCGCTGGCGATGAAGGTGATCGGCCAACCCGATATGCGCGACATGACCGCGATGAATGATCGCCCGCCGGATTATGTCGACGGGTTGAAGGGTGGCGTCCGGGGCCTGCGCATCGCCTGGTCGCCGCGTCTGGGCCAGGATGTCCTCGTCGATCCCGAGATCGCTGCCCTGACGGCGGCGGCTGCACAGGTCTTCACCGAGCTTGGCGCGACGGTGGAGGAGGTCGATCCTGGCTTCGCCGATCCGATCGAGGTGCTGATGACGATTTGGGCATCGGGCGCCGCGCTCGCGCTCAAGACCATCGATGCGGCGGGGCGGGCGAAGATGGATCCGGGCCTCGTCGCCGTGGCCGAGCAGGGCGAGGGCATCGCCGCCTCGGCCTATGTCGACGCGCTGCTCAACCAGCGTAACGTGCTGGCGCTGCGCATGGCCGAGTTCCATCAGACCTACGACCTGCTGCTGACGCCGACGCTGCCACTGCCGGCCTTCACTGTCGGGCGCGACACGCCCGAGCACGGCGCTTATGGCGAGGACTGGACGCGCTGGACGCCCTTTACCTACCCCTTCAACATCACCGAGCAGCCGGCGGCATCGGTGCCCTGCGGCCTGACCAAGGCGGGGCTGCCGGCCGGCCTGCAGATCGTCGGTGCGTTCGGCAAGGACGCGCTTGTGCTCAGGGCTGCGGCAGCCTTTGAGCAGGCACGCCCCTTCGCGCGTGTCGACGAGCCGGTGAAGCCGGCCTGACGAACGGTCGAAAGACAGTCGTCGCTCCGGATCCGTCCGAAGCGACGGGCATCTTTTTTTGATGCTTCCGAGCGGGCGCTTCGGTTCGGCGCCAAGCCCCTGCGCCCGCTCCTGAAAGTTCCGTCTGGCACGAACCCTGCAGGCGACTGCGCGGCCTTTGCCGATTGCCGCTGCATGTTGTCAGGCAGGATTTTTTCTGCCCAAATTTACAGCAAGGCAGCCCGGACAGAGGCGCCGTTTCAGGGGAGAGGCTTTATGGACCGCAGGAGTTTTCTGAAATCCGCGACGGGTGTCGGCCTGGCCGCAGCCACGGGGGGCATTGCGATGCCCGCTCTGGCACAGGGCGCATCCAAGACCCTGCGCTTCGTGCCGCAGGCGAACCTCGCGAATTTCGACCCGATCTGGGGAACGCAGTATGTGGTCCGCAACGCGGCGCTGCTTGTCTGGGACACGCTTTACGGCGTCAATTCGAAGTTCGAGCCCAAGCGCCAGATGGTCGAGACGGAGGAGGTCTCCGCCGATGGCCTGACCTGGACCTTCAAGCTGCGCTCGGGCCTCAAGTTCCATGACGGTTCGCCCGTCACCTCGAAGGACGTGGTGGCGAGCCTCACGCGCTGGTCGGCGCGCGATCCGATGGGCCTGATGATTCGCGCCATCCAGGTCGAGTTGACGCCGGTCGACGAGCTGACCTGGAAATGGGTGCTGAAGGCGCCTTTCCCGAAGATGATCTTCGCGCTCGCCAAGAACAACGCGCCGTGCTCCTTCATCATGCCGGAGCGCATCGCCAAGACCGATCCGTTCCAGCAGATCACCGAATATATCGGCTCCGGCCCGTTCAAATTCGCCCGCAGCGAGTGGGTGCCCGGCGCCAAGGCAGTCTTCGAGAAATTCGCCGACTACAAGCCGCGCGAGGAGCCGGCAGACTGGATGGCCGGTGGCAAGAAGGTGCTGGTCGATCGCCTCGAATGGGTGATCATGCCCGATCCGGCCACGGCGGCAGCCGCCCTCCAGAGCGGCGAGGTTGACTGGTGGGAGACCCCGCTCGCTGACCTCGTGCCGGTACTCAAGGGCAACAAGGACATCAGCGTCGATATCGGCGATCCACTGGGCAATATCGGCGCCTTCCGCATGAACCACCTCTTCCCGCCCTTCAATAACCTGAAGGTGCGCCAGGCCGTCGCCACGGCCCTGAACCAGGAAGACTACATGCGCGCCATCGTCGGCGACGACGACAAGCTCTGGAAGCCGCTGCCCGGCTTCTTCACGCCCGGCACGCCCCTCTACACCGAGGAGGGCGGCGACATGTTCAAGAAGAAGAGCGTTGCCGACGCCAAGAAGCTTCTCGCCGAGGCCGGCTACAAGGGCGAGCCTGTCACCTGCGTCGTCGCGCAGGACATGGCCGCCACCAAGTCGATGGGCGACGTCACGGCCGAGCTGCTCAAGAGCATCGGCATGAATGTCGACTTCGTCGCCACCGACTGGGGCACCGTCGGTTCCCGCCGCGCGCAGAAGACGCCTCCCGGGCAGGGCGGCTGGAGCATGTTCCACACCTGGCATGCCGGCGCCGACTGCGTGAATCCGGCCTCCTACACCGCCATCCGCGCCAATGGCGAGAAGGCCTGGTTCGGCTGGCCCGACGTTCCGGCTGTCGAGGAACAGGTCACGGCCTGGTTCAACGCCAAGGATGTCGCCGCCGAGAAGACGGCGATGGGCAAGCTGAACACCGCTGCGGTCGAGAACGTCGTCTATGTCCCGACGGGCTTCTACCTCGGCTACCAGGCCTGGCGGAAGAGCGTCTCCGGCGTGACCAGCGGCCCGTTCCCGGTTCTCTGGGGCGTGTCGAAGGCCTGATACCACCTATGCGGAGCCGGCCCGTCGCCGGCTCCGTCTTATCGCGCTGCGACCCGCCGATCAGTCGGGCCGCAGTTCCAGGGTGATTTGAACGAGGTCCGGCGGCCACATGCTCGCTTTCGTAGTCCGACGCATCGTCACGACCATCCCTGTGATGGCCTTCGTGGCGCTGTTCGTGTTTTCACTGCTCTACATCGCGCCGGGTGATCCGGCTGCCATCATCGCCGGCGACCAGGCGTCACCCGCCGATGTCGAACGCATCCGCGCCAGCCTGGGGCTCGATCGGCCCTATCTGGTCCGCTTTGCGGAATGGTCCTTCCGCGTGGTGCAGGGCGACCTCGGCACCTCGATCTTCACATCGCTTCCGGTGACGCAGCTCATCGCCCAGCGCATCGAGCCCACCGTCTCGCTGATGATCCTGACGCTGATCTTCGCGGTGATCGTCGCCGTGCCGATGGGCGTCATCGCCGCCTGGAAGGCCGGAAGCTGGATCGACAAGGGCGCCATGGCCTTTGCCGTTCTCGGCTTCTCCGTGCCGGTCTTCGTGGTGGGTTACCTGCTCGCCTGGATCTTCGCGCTCAAGCTCGAATGGCTGCCGGTGCAGGGCTACACCCCGATTTCCGCGGGCTTCTGGCCCTGGCTGAAGAACCTGATCCTGCCGGCGATCACGCTGGGCTTGGTCTATATCGCGCTCATCGCCCGCATCACCCGCGCCACCATGCTCGAAGTGCTGCAGCAGGACTATGTCCGCACCGCCCAGGCCAAGGGCGTGGCGCAGAAGGACGTGCTCTTCCTGCATTCGCTCAAGAACGCGGCCGTGCCGATCGTCACCATCGTCGGCATCGGCATCGCGCTGCTGATCGGCGGCGCCGTCGTCACCGAGAGCGTCTTCGCCATTCCCGGCCTCGGCCGGCTCACCGTCGATGCGATCCTGCGCCGCGACTACCCTGTCATCCAGGGCGTCGTGCTGATGTTCAGCCTGGTCTACGTGCTGGTGAACCTGCTGATCGACCTGACTTACACCCTCGTCGACCCGAGGATCCGCTATTGACCGCTCAATCCTCCATGGTCGCCCCCGCAGGCCCCGTCGTCGCTGCCGAGCCGGCCAAGCCGGCCGGCCCTAGCCGCGCTGTTCGTTTTCGTCGCTATCTGCGCCGCCACCCCTCTGTCGCCATCGGCGGCGGGTTGCTGGTCCTGATGGCGCTGATCGGCATCTTCGCGCCGCTGCTCTGGACCGTCGATCCGACCGCCATCTCCCCGGCGCGGCGCACGCGCATGCCCTCCGAGCTCTACTGGTTCGGCACCGACATGCTCGGCCGCGACGTCTATTCGCGCGTGATCTACGGCGCGCGCGTCTCCCTGCTCGTCGGTTTCAGCGTGGCGATCCTGGCCTCGGTCGTCGGGCTGACGATCGGCCTCTTCGCCGGATTCGTCCGCTGGGCCGACGGCATCATCATGCGCATCATCGACGGCATGATGTCGATCCCGCCGATCCTGCTCGCCATCGCCCTGATGGCGCTGACGCGCGGCTCGATCCAGAACGTCATCATTGCCATCACCGTCGCCGAAATCCCGCGCGTGGCGCGGCTCGTGCGTGGCGTGGTGCTGTCGTTGCGCGAGCAACCCTATGTCGAGGCCGCTGTCGCCAATGGCGCCCGCGTCCCGCGCATCATCTTTCGCCACATCCTGCCCAACACTTTCGCGCCGATGAGCGTGCAGGCGACCTATATCTGCGCCAGCGCGATGATCGTCGAGGCGATCCTGTCGTTCATCGGTGCGGGCGTGCCGCCCTCGACCCCCTCCTGGGGTAACATCATGGCCGAGGGCAGGGCGCTCTGGCAGGTCCGGCCGCACATCATCCTGTTCCCGGCCGTGTTCCTCTCCCTCACCGTGCTCGCGGTGAACCTGCTCGGCGACGGCCTGCGCGACTCGCTCGATCCGCGTCTCGCGAAGAGCATCTGAACCAAAGAGCCTGTGAGCCGGCGAGCGGTCCCGCTGCCGAAGCAACCCCCGTCATCCATTGCCGGCGCTTGACGCGCCGGCTTCCCTTCGCGAAGCCTCCTGGTCAGGACGGTCTTCCTCAGGAGCCCTGACGTGCCCCGCATCCTCACCGTCGCCGCAGCGCAGCTCGGCCCCATCCAGCGCGACGAAAGTCGCGCTTCGGCCGTTGCGCGCATGATCGAGCTGATGCGCGAAGCCAAGGGTCACGGCGCCGATTTCATCGTCTATCCGGAGGCTGCGCTCACCGCCTTCTTCCCGCATTGGTGGATGGACGACGAGGAGGAGATCGACAGCTATTTCGAGAAGGCGATGCCCTCCAACGAGACGGCACTGCTTTTCCAGGAGGCGAAGCGCCTCGGCGTCGGCTTCCATCTCGGCTATTGCGAGTTGGCGCAGGAGGAAGGCCGCAAGCGTCGCTTCAACACCGCGATCCTGGTCGATAAATCGGGCTCGATCGTCGGCAAGTACCGCAAGATCCACCTGCCAGGCCATCCCGAGCACCGGCCCGAGGCGCCCTTCCAGAATCTGGAGAAGCGCTATTTCGAGACCGGCAATCTCGGCTGGCCGGTCTGGCGGACCATGGACGCCAATATCGGCATGATGATCTGCAACGACCGGCGCTGGCCCGAGAGCTATCGTTCGATGGGGCTGCAGGATGTCGAGCTGATCGTGCTCGGCTACAACACGCCCAAGCACAACCCGCCCGCTCCGACACATGACCGGCTCGGCAACTTCCACAACCAGCTCGTGATGCAGGCCGGCGCCTATCAGAACGCCACCTGGGTCGTCGGCGTCGCCAAGGCAGGCCCCGAGGCCGGTGTCGACCAGATCGGCGGCTCCTGCATCATCGCCCCGACCGGCGAGGTGGTGGCTCAGGCCGTGACCGAGGGCGACGAGCTGATCGTCGCCCGCTGCGACATGGATCTGGGCAAGAGCTACAAGAACTCGACCTTCAACTTCGCCAAGCATCGCGAGCCCCAGGCATATGGCCTGATCGTCGAGCGCAAGGGCGCGGTCGCGCCTGTTTGAATACGCAGAGGACTACAATGACCCACGATCTCATCCTCAAGGGCGGGCGCGTCATCGACCCGTCGCAGAAGCATGACGGCGTCCTCGACGTCGCCTTCACGGACGGCAAGGTCTCCGGCTTTGGCAAGGACCTGAAGGGTGCCAAGGAAATCCGCGACGTCTCGGGCTACATCGTTTCGCCGGGCCTGATCGACCTGCACACCCATGTCTATTGGGGCGGCACCTCGCTCGGCATCGATGCCGACGAGTTCTGCCGTGTCTCGGGCGTCACCACCTCGGTCGACACCGGCTCTGCCGGCCCCGGCAACTGGGCGGGCTTCCGCAAGCACGTCATTGAGCCGAGCCAGGCGCGCATCCTCGCCTATCTCCACGTCTCCCATGCCGGCATCTACGGCTTCGACCATCGCGTCATGGTCGGCGAGAGCGGCGATCTGCGCCTGATGAACCCGATCGACGCGGTCGCCGTGGCTGATGCCAATCGCGACTACATCGTCGGCATCAAGGTGCGCGTCGGCATGCATTCCTCGGGCACCTCAGGGGCAGTGCCGCTCAACATCGCGCTGCAGGTCGCCAACGAGGTCGGCATGCCGCTGATGTGCCATATCGACCATCCGCCGCCGTCCTATGAGGAAGTCATCGGCATGCTGCGGCCGGGCGACGTCCTGACCCACGCTTTCCGCGGCTTCCCGAACGCGCCCGCCACCGCCCAGGGCACGGTGAAGCCGGAGGTGCTCGCCGCCCGCAAGCGCGGCGTCCTCTTCGACATCGGCCACGGCAAGGGCTCCTTCGCCTTCAAGACCGGCCGCGCCATGCTGGCCAACGGCTTCGAGCCGGACACGATCTCCTCGGACGTCCACAAGCTCTGCATCGAGGGCCCGGCCTATGATCAGGTCACCACGATGTCGAAGTTCCTCTGCATGGGCATGAGCCTGAACAACGTCATCGCCGCCTCGACGGTGAATGCCGCCATGGCGCTGAAGCGGCCCGAATACGGCTCGCTCAAGGTCGGCTCGCTCGGCGATGCGACGATCCTGACGGTGAAGGAAGGCAAGTTCGACTATACCGACGCCGTCGGCGAGCATCTGGCGGGCGACCGCAAGATCGTGTCCGAGGGCGTCGTGCTCAAGGGCAAGTGGTGGCACCCGAAGCGGACGAACAAGTTCAAGAAGGTGGCCTGACCGCCGTGCCGGCCGTAGGAGGCTGGCGCCTGATGGCGTCGGCTGACCTGCCGGCCGTGATGCGGATCGCCGGTGTCGTCCATCCGGACTATCCGGAGGATGAGGCCGTCTTCGCCGAGCGCCTGCAACTCGCTCCCCAGGGCTGCCATGTGCTAGCCGATGAAGAGGGCGCGCTGCAGGGCTACCTCGTCAGCCATCCCTGGCCGGCAGGTGCGGTGCCGGCGCTGAATTCCCTGCTGGGCGAGATCCCGGCCGGAACCACGAATTGGTACATCCACGATCTGGCCCTGCTGCCGGAGGCGCGAGGCGGCAAGGCGGCCGGGCGGATCGTGGCCGGGATCACCGAGCAGGCCATGCGGGCCGGGTGCGCGAGCCTGGCACTGGTCGCGGTCAACGATTCCGCCGGCTTCTGGCGCCGGCAGGGCTTTCAGGAAGTGCATGAGCCTGCGCTTGATCGCAAGCTCGCGAGCTATGACGATGCGGCCCGCTACATGCGCCGCGATGTGAGGATATGAGGGAACGCCATGAGTGCCGAAGACAAGCTCAAGGAACTGGGCCTGACGCTGCCGGACGTGCCGACGCCGGTCGCGACCTATGTCAGCTTCAAGCAGGTCGGCGACATGCTCTATCTCTCGGGCCAGGGCCCGAAGCGCGCCGACGGCACCTATCCGACCGGCAAGGTCGGCAAGGACGTCACCATCGAGGAAGCCTATGAGCACGCCAAGCAGACCGGCCTCGGCCTGCTCGCCGCGATGAAGAAGGCGACGGGCTCGCTCGACAAGGTCGAGGTGGTGAAGTTGCTCGGCATGGTCAACGGCGCACCCGATTTTGCCGACCAGCCCAAGGTCATCAATGGCTGCTCCGACCTCTTCGTGGCGGTGCTGGGCGACCGCGGCCGCCATGCCCGCTCGGCGGTCGGCATGGGTTCGCTGCCGAACAACATGACGGTCGAGATCGAAGCGATCGTGCGGGTGCTGCCATGAGTGTTACCGCCACCATGTCGCCGGCTGTCGACCAGCCCGCCGCCACCCCGCTCGCCTCCGAGATCGCGCGCCGCTACGGCACGCCTGCCGTGGTGATCGACCTCGACAAGGTCGACGCCAATATCGCGCGCCTCCAGGCGGCCTGCGACGCCGCTGGCGTCGCCAATCGCCCGCACATCAAGACGCACAAGTCGCCCGAGCTGGCGCGGCTGCAGGTCGAGGCCGGCGCGCGCGGCATCACCTGCCAGAAGCTCGGCGAGGCCGAGGTCATGGCCGATGGCGGCCTCGACGACATCATGATCAGCTACAACATCCTCGGCGAGGAGAAGCTCGGCCGCCTCGGAGCGCTGCAGCGCCGCGTCCGGATGATCGTCGCTGCCGACAACCCCGTCACCATCTCCGGCCTGCCGCGCGCGGCCGCGATCGCCGGGCGCGATCTCGAGGTCGTGGTCGAATGCGATACGGGCCGCAAGCGTGCCGGCGTCGAGACGCCCGGTGAGGCGGTCGAACTCGCGAAGATGATCGAGGCCTCGCCCGGCCTGCGCTTCGCCGGCTTCCTGATGTATCCGCCGGAGGATGGCTGGGAGAGGACACAGGTGTTCCTCGATACCGCCAATGCCGGCCTCGCCGATGCGGGTCTCAAGGCCGACATCATCTCGACCGGCGGCTCGCCCAACATCCCCAACATGGGCAAGCTGCGTGGCTCGACCGAGCACCGCTCCGGCACCTCGATCTTCAACGATCGCATGCAGATGGCTGCCGGCGTCGCGACGCTCGATGATTGCGCGCTTACGGTCTATGCCTCGGTGGTGAGCCGGGCCGGGCCGGATCGCGGCATCCTCGATTCAGGCTCCAAGACGCTGACCAGCGACAAGGGCAATCTCGACGGCCACGGGCTCATCCTCGAATACCCGCGGGCGCGGATCGCGCAGTTCGCCGAGGAGCACGGCTTCCTCGACCTCTCCGGCTCGAACGAGCGGCCGGTGGTCGGCGAGGTGGTTCGCGTCGTGCCGAACCATGTCTGCGTCGTCGTCAACATGGTCGACCGGCTGATCACGGTGCGCGGCGACAAGCTGATCGGCGAGCTGCCCGTCGCGGCGCGCGGGAAGCTGACCTGAGTCAGTTCTGAAGGATCTTCGATCCTTTGATCGTGACATTGCCGGACGCCTTCGCTTCAAGGCGTCCGGAAGCCTTGATCGCGATGTCGCGCCCCTGAAGCTCGACGCTGCCGTCCTTCTTCAGATTGAGCCTGGCGTCGCCGCTCTTAAGCGCCGTTGCATCGGCGCTGGCGATCGAAAGCGTCTTGCCGACGGCGACGGTCATCTCCTTTCCGGAGCTGATGGCGAGGTTCTGCGCGACGTCGATATCGCAGCCCACGGCCGCCGTGACGTTGAAACTGCGCGTTTCGAACGCGGCCTCATGACCGCTGCTGATGCGTAGACGGTTGCCGACAGCCACACTCGCATTGGCGCCCGCAGTGACGGCGAGGCTCCCGCCTGAGGTCAGCGTCATTGCGCTGCCCGCTGTGAGCGCGATGCCGAGCCCGCAATTGACGGTCAGCGAGCCCGGCGCGTTGATGACGACATTGGCGGCACGATCCGCTGAAATCGCCTGCAGCAGGGCGGAGACCTGCGCCTCCAATGTGGCGATGCGCTTCTGGAGTGCTTCGGTCTCCCGATCGGCCATCGCATTCTCCATTAGTCGGCATGACAATATGCCGAAGCGTCAGGCTATCACGCGACCGACGCAACGAGAATCTGGCTGGCTGGTCAGGTCTCCGGGTGCCGCGCATTCCAGTTGGCGGCATATTCCGCGCACAGCCGATCCAGTTCCTCCCGATCGGTGACGCCAGCAGGCCGGGCGCGCGAGGGCGAGGCCTGTTGGAAGGGCACATAGCGCTGATGCGCCACGCGCCAGATCCGACGCAGTTCTTTCAGCGGATCGGGATGGTCGTCGACGCGGATGTCGAAGCTCGGCAGCGGCTCGCCGCTCCAGATGCGTATCGCGGCCGACTGCTTGCCGCGCTTGTCGCCGCCAGCCTTCTCGCCAGCTTCCAGCGCAACCAGCAGCCGCTCGTCGAAATCGAGCGCGGAGGCCGCGATATAGGCCTTCAGCGTCTCCTGCACGACCTGCGGCCCTGAGAGCATATTGCCCGCAACCGAGACCTGCGGGCCGTCCACCGCCCCGCACCAGTCGATGCAGGATGCGCCGGTATAGGCCGCGATCTTGCCGTCACGGTCGATGATATGGAGCTGGCGATGGGCGCGGCCCTCATCGGCGGCGGTCAGCGTCGCGATGATCTCGACGGCCGAGCGCCCCTCCTGGAGCAGCCGCAAGCCGTCGAGGCCATAGAGCGGATTGACGAAGGCCTGCGTCGCGATGGCGCCGATCCGCCCGCCGCCATAGGGCACGCGCGAACCGACGGCAAAGGCGCAGGTCGAGACCGCAACGCCATAGGCGCCGGTCGCGGCATCGCGGGCGACGATGGACCAGGTCATGCTGTCGCTCCCTTAGCGGCCGGCGGCATAGGCCTGCATGAGACGCGGGGTCGCCGCTGCGCGCAAGAGGCCGTCGGCGCCCTTCTCGGCGGCAGTGAGGCGGCCGACCGTCCAGGCCGGCGCCTTCTCGACCTTGTGGCCGCGGCGCTCCAGCTCGGCCAGCGCCGCCGCCCCGATGCTCTCCTCGATCATCAGATGGCCCGGCCGCGAGGAGCGCGGATAGAAGGAGGAGGGGAAGTGCTGCGTGTGGAACAACGGCAGGTCGATCGCCTCCTGCAGGTTGAGCCCGTGATGGACCCGGCGCAGGAAGAGGCCGAGCTGCCATTGCTCCTGCTGGTCGCCGCCCGGCGTGCCGAAGGCGAGGCGCGGCTGCCCCTTCTCGAACGCGATGGTCGGCGTCAGCGTCGTGCGCGGGCGTTTGCCGGGCGCCAGCGAGGAGGGTAGCCCCTCTTCCAGCCAGAACATCTGCCCCCGCGAGTTGAGCGGGAAGCCGAGCTCCGGGATGACGGGAGAAGATTGCAGCCAGCCGCCAGAGGGCGTCGCCGCGATCATGTTGCCCCATTTGTCGATGACGTCGATATGGACCGTGTCGCCCTTGCGCCCGGCCGCCACCATCGAGGCCATGGTCGGCTCGCCCACGGCGGCGCTGGTCTGGGTCGGCTTGGCGATGGCGCCGAGCGCCTTGAGCGCATGCGCCACCTGCGCCTCGTAGCCGGGCACGATGCCGGGGGTGAGCTCCAGCGAGGCGCGCTCGCCGATCAGCTTGCGCCGCTTGGCGGCGTACTCCGCCGAGAGCAGGGTCTCCAGCGGAACCTTCACGAAATCCGGGTCGCCGTAATAGGCCTCGCGATCGGCGAAGGCGAGCTTCATCGCTTCAGCGACATGGTGGACGAATTCCGGGCCCGCCGGTCCCATCCCGGCGAGATCGACGCCCTCCAGTATCTTCAGCGTCTGCAGGAAGGCCGGGCCTTGGCCCCAGGGTCCAATCTTGAAGACCTCCCAGTCGTGATAGCTGACCGAGGTCGGCGTCTCGTAAGTGGGCGTCCACTTCGCCATATCGTCGGCGGTGAGCAGGCCCTTGTGACGACGGCCGGAGGAATCCATCACCTCGTTGGTGCGGCAGAAGCGGTCCATCGCCTCGGCGACGAAGCCCTTGTACCAGGCGTCATAGGCGCCTTGGATCTGCTCCTGACGGTCGCTACCCTTGGCTTCCGCCTCGCTCAGGATGCGCTTGTAGGTCTCGGCCGCGGCCTTGTTGGCGAAGAGCTTGCGCGCCTCCGGCACATTGCCGCCCGGCAGATAGACCGCGCCTGAGGTCGGCCATTCGCCGGTGAAGAGGTCGGTCAGCTCGCGGATCGAATCCGAGACGCGCGGCAGCATGGGGTGCCCGTCCTCGAAATAGCCGATCGCCGGCTCCAGCACATCGCGCAGCTTCAGCTGGCCATGGTCGCGCAGCAGCGTCATCCAGCCGCCGAAGGCGCCGGGGATCACCGTCGCGAGGAGGCCGGAACCGGGGATCAGATCGAGGCCGAGAGCCTTGTAGGCCGCGATGGTCGCGGCCTGCGGGGCCGGCCCTTGGGCGCAGAGCGTCTCGACCTTCTTGGTCTGCGCCGAATAGAACACGGCCGGCATGTCGCCGGCAGGGCCGACGAGATGCGGCTCCACCACCTGCAGCACGAAGGCCGCCGCGGCGCAGGCGTCGAAGGCGTTGCCGCCCTTCTCCAGCATCGCCATGCCGGAGGCGGTGGCGAGCCAGTGCGTCGAGGTGACGACGCCGAAGGTGCCGAGGATTTCGGGGCGGGTGGTGAACATGGGCGTATCTCGTAAGTCAGAAGAACGAAGTGTTCTCGGAGGAAAACGTGAAGCTTCGGCTACCGCAGCCCTCATCCTGAGGAGCCGCAAAGCGGCGTCTCGAAGGATGCTCCAGGAGCCTGGGAAACGCAGGTCATGTCCGGCGCCTTGCGAGTTCGGGCAGCTTCTCCCAATGGCCGTCGATCATGGCTTGCTTCTTCCGCCGTGACCAACCCTTGACGCGCCGCTCCATGGCAATCGCATCGAGGACACTGGGGAAATGCTCAGCGAAGGCCAGGCGCACTGGGCGCCGCGTGAAGGTGTAACTATCGGGATAGAGCCCGATGTTGTGCTGCGCGACCCTCGCTTCGACCTCTCCGCGCGTGGTGCCAGTATAGAGGCTGCCGTCGCTGCATGTGAGGATGTAGAGCCAGCACCCATCGTGGTCCCGCATGTTCCCGAGCCTTCTGGAGCATCCTTCGAGACGCCGCTTCGCGGCTCCTCAGGATGAGGGCTGAGGGAGGTAGAGGCCATCTAACTCTCCTTGGGATCGAGCGCGTCGCGCAGGCCGTCGCCGAGCAGGTTGAAGCCGAGCACGGCGAGGAAGATGCAGATACCGGGTGCTACCGACATCCAGGGCGCCTGCTCCATGAAGTTCTTGGCGACGTTGAGCATCTGGCCCCAGGACGGCGCGGGCGGCTGCTGGCCGAGGCCGAGGAAGGAGAGCGCAGCTTCCAGAATGATGGCCTGCGCCATGAACAAAGTCGACTGCACCACGATGGGGGACAGGGTGTTGGGCAGGACATGGCGGAACATCAGCCTGAGATCGCGCGCACCGACCGCCCGCGCGCCCTCGACGAAATCCTCCGCCTTCACGCTCATCACCTGGCCGCGCACCAGCCGAATGAAGATCGGCACGGCCGATAGCCCGATCGCGATCATTGCATTGGTCAGCGATGGCCCCAGCACCGCCGCGAAGGCGATGGCGAGGATCAGGAAGGGGCAGGCCAGCAGTGCCTCGGTGACGCGCGAGATCACGATGTCGATCCAGCCGCCATACCAGCCGGCGAGCAGACCGAAGGGCAGGCCGATCGCCACCGCGATCAGAACCGAGACGATGCCGGCCAGCAGCGAGGCTTGCGCGCCGTAGAATAGTCGCGAGACCTGGTCGCGCCCCAGCTCGTCCGTGCCGAACCAGTAGATCTCGGAGGGCGGCTTGCGGATGGCGAGGAAGTTCGACTTGAACGGGTCGGCAAGAGGCAGCACAGGCGCCAGCACCGCCATCAGCACGAAGATGAGCACGAGCCCGCCGCCGATCAGCGCCGAGCGGTTGCGCAGCAGCCGATGGAGCACGCCCGGCCGCGCCTTGACACCGCCCGCGGCAGCGGCGGAGGAAATGGAATCCAGCGACGCCATCAGCCGCTCCTCAGCCGCGGGTTGACGACGATGTAGAGGACGTCTGCCAGCAGGTTCATCAGGATGAAGCCGATGGCCGTGCACAGCACCACGCCCTGCACCACGCCATAATCGCGGTTGAACACCGCATCGACGATCAGCTTGCCGAAGCCGGGAATGGTGAAGACCTGCTCGGTCAGCACTGCGCCCGCCAGCAATTCGCCGAAGAGCAGCGTCGTCAGCGTGATGATCGGCACCAGCGCGTTGCGCAGCGCGTGGCGGTGCACGACGGTGTCCTCGTCGAGCCCCTTGGCGCGGGCGGTGCGGACATAGTCCGAGCGCAGCACCTCCAGCATGGCCGAGCGGGTGTGGCGCATCAGGAAGGCCGCGAGCCCGTTGCCGAGCACGAAGGCCGGCATGATCAGCCGCTGAATCGCCTCCCAGGGATGGACGAAGATCGACTCATAGCCCGAGGCAGGCAGCCATCTGAGATGCACCGAGACAACCAGGATCAGCATGATCCCGAACCAGAAGTTCGGGATCGACAGGCCTGAGAGCGCCACCGCGCTGGCGGAATAGTCGACGACCGTGCCCTTGCGCCGTGCGGCCAGGATGCCGATCGGGATGCCGATCGCGACCGCGACCAGGATCGAGGCCGTGGCGAGCTGGAGCGTCACCGGCAGCTTCTGCAGGATGAGGTTGAGCACTGGCTCGCCGGTCCTCAGCGAGCGGCCGAAATCGCCCTGGATCACCTGTCCCAGCCAGGCGAAGAACTGGACGACCAGCGGATCGTCCATGCGGTAGATCTCGCGCAGCCTTGCGATCACCTCCGGGTCGCGTTCCTCGCCGGCGATGACGAGGAACGGATCGCCCGGCAGCGCACGCTGCAGGGCGAACACGAACAGCGAAACCAGGAAAAGCGTCGGTATCGCGATCAGGAAACGGCGGAGGATCAGGGTGAACATGCGCCGCTCCCGCCGTCATTGCGAGCGCAGCGAAGCAATCCAGGGGCGGCAGAGCTCCACGACCCCCTGGATTGCTTCGTCACTACGCTCCTCGCAATGACGGCCATGGCGGCATCTGCGCCATGGCCTGCCAATTCGCGGATCGTCACGAGCGCTTCAGTCCTGCCAGCCGGATCATGCCGTCCGGGTTGATCACGAAGCCCTGGATGTTGGAGCGCAGCGCGAAGAACACCGTCTGGTTATAGAGATAGATGTGCGGCATCTCGTCCTCGAGGATCTTGATGGCCGCGTCGTAGCGCTTCTTGCGCTCGGACGGCTCGTAGAGCGTGCGAGCCTCGTCGAGCAGCCTGTCGACTTCGGCGTTCGAGTACTTGCCGTCGTTCTGGTTGCCCTTGGTCGTGACGAACTGGTGGATGTTGCCATCCGGGTCGATGCGGCCGGACCAGCCGATGCGGCTCATCTGGAACTTGCCCTGCTGCTGGTCGCGCAGCTGGCTGGCGAATTCCGTGGCGCGGATCTGGATGTCGATGCCGGCCTCCTGCGCCATCGCCTGGACGACCTGGCCGAGCTGGTTGTCGACCGGGTTGTTGGTGACGAAGAGCTCGACCGAGACCTTGGAGAGCCCGGCCTCCTTGAGCAGCGCCTTGGCCTTGGCGACGTCGCGCTCCGGCACCGGCAGATTGGCGTTCACATAGAAATTGCCGGGGTTGAAAGGCTGGTTCATGGGCGCGTAAAGCCCCTCAAACACGACCTGGCTCAGTACCTTGCGGTCGATGGCGAGCGAAAGCGCCTGGCGCACGCGCTTGTCCTGCCCCACCGGCTGCTTGGAGGCCTCGCCGTTGTTGAGGTTGATGGTGATGCCTTGGTAGCCGAGATTGGCCGTGCTCGCGACCTTGAGCGACTTGTCGCTCTGAGCCGATTTCACGTCGGTCGGCGCCAGCCGCTCCAACATGTCGAGCTCGCCGGAGCGCAGATTGGCCAGCCGCACGGTCGTGTCGGGGATGGCGCGGTAGATGATGCGGTCGAAATTATACTGCGCCGCGTTCCAGTGCTCCTTGAACTTCTCCAGCACGATGCGGTCGTTCTGCACGCGCTCGACGAACTTATAGGGGCCTGAGCACACGGGCTTGGCCGCGACGTCCCCGGAGAGGCTCTTCGGCGCCAGCATCATGCCGGCGCGGTCGGTGAGCTGCGCGAGCAAGGTCGCATCCGGCCGCTTCAGCTTCAGCACCAGCGTGGTCGCATCGGGCGTCTCGACGCTGTCGACCGAGGCGAGCTCGGACTTGCGCAGCGAGTCCGGCAGTGTCCGCGCCCGCTCGAGATTGACCTTGGCGGCCTCGGCATTGAAGGGCTCACCGTCATGGAACTTGGCATCGCTGCGCAGCTTCATCGTCAGCGTCAGCCCGTCGGGCGAGAAGCTCCACGAGGTCGCGAGCTGCGGCACGAGCTTCAGGTCGGGATCGATATCGAGCAGCTTGTCGCAAAGGCCCATGAAGACGATGCGGCCGACGAAGGTGCGCGCCTTGTGCGGGTCCAGCATGTCGGGATCTTCCTGCAGGCCGATCCGCAGGGTGGAGGGTGTCTGCGCTGGCGCGAGCGTCGGCAGCACGCTGAGCGCGAGCGCAGCGGCCGGAATGGCGATCTTCAAGAGCTTCATGCTTCTCCCCCTTTATACGCGGATGGCTTGTTCAATTTGTTCCCCGTGGCACTAAATTGACTCAATCTCGCGCCGCCGTCGATCCGGCACCGCATCAATTCGCAGGCAGCGCTGCCTGCTGGAAAGGCAACTTTGGGAGCATGCGGAAGGCGGGACGCATGCCCGCAGAAGGACCACCCGATGCGGCGATGGCTGTCGCTTCGGCGGGGCGAGGCGGCTAGAACGAGCGAAGCAGAACAAAAGAGTGACCGAGGGAGAATACGGATGCTGCTGGGCGTGATCGCCGACGACATGACGGGTGCGACGGATGTCGCGCTGATGCTGAACCGTGCCGGGATGCGGACGGTGCAGGTCATCGGCGTGCCTCCGGCCGGCAGTGCCCTGCCGGAAGCCGATGCCGTCGTCGTCGCGCTGAAGTCGCGCACCAATCCGGTGGCGGAGGCTGTGGCGGATTCGCTCACCGCCTGCGAGGCGCTGCTCAAGGCAGGCGCTCGTCAGATCCTGTTCAAATACTGCTCGACCTTCGACTCCACGGCCGAAGGCAATATCGGCCCGGTGGCGAATGCGTTGGCCGAGCGCCTGGGCTCCGGGCTCGCCATCGTCTGCCCGGCTTTCCCGGCCAATGGCCGCTCGATCTATCAGGGCTATCTCTTCGTCGGTTCCGTGCCGCTGCACGAAAGCTCGATGAAGGACCATCCGCTGACGCCGATGCGGGATTCCAACCTGATGCGGCTGATGGCCACGCAGGCGAAGACGGAGGTCGGCCTTGTCGACTACACCACCGTGCTCGCCGGGCCCTCGGCGGTGAAGGCGCGCCTCGCGAAGCTCGAGGCGGAGGGCATCCGCTATGCGGTGACGGACGCGCTCACCAATGAGGATTTAATGACGCTCGGCCATGCCGTTTCCGAGCATGTGCTGCTGACCGGCGGCTCCGGCATCGCGATGGGCCTGCCGCAGAATTTCCGCCGCGCCGGGCTCCTTCCGGAACGTCCGGGGCCGCAAGACCTCAAGGCGCCGACGGGCCGCGCCGGCATCATCTCCGGCAGCTGCTCGACGGCGACCCGCGGCCAGATCAAGACGGCTCTGGAGGCGGGCTATCCGGCGCTCAAGGTCGACCCGCTCGCGCTCGCCGATGGCAGCCAGGATGCCGCAGGCCTCGCCGCCTGGGCGCTGGCCCAGCCCGCCGACAAGCCCTTCCTGCTCTATTCGAGCGACGATCCGGCCGAGGTCGCTTCCGTCCAGCAGAAGCTCGGCCGCGATAAGGCCGGCGCCATCGTCGAGCATGCCTTCGCCGAGATCGCCCGGCTTCTCTCAGAGGGCGGCGTAACGCGGCTTCTCGTCGCGGGCGGCGAGACCTCGGGCGCGACCGTGCTGGGTCTCGGCATCCGCACGCTGGAAATCGGCCCCGAGATCGACCCGGGCGTGCCCTGGACCCGCGTCGTCGACGGGCCGGAGATGGTCGTGGCTCTCAAGTCGGGCAATTTTGGCGCGCCGGACTTTTTCCTGAAGGCCTGGAAGCTGCTGCGTTGACGCCCGATCTGCCAGTGCCGAAACTCGTGTAGGATCGGTTCTGGAACTTAGGAGCCCGCGCGGACATGGCGTTTCTCGGCGAATTGCTGACCAGCGTGGCGGATCGCGGCCGCGCGCTCATCGGTTTCGAGCGCTTTCTCGGCAACCGCGCGCGGCCAATCGACCGGCTCTGCGAGGATCTGCTGTCCGGTCGCGGCGAAGCGTCCGGCATGGCGCTGGCGCAGGCCGTCCTGGAAGCCTGGGAACGGCTCGACAAGCCGGGCCGGCTCGCCTTCTTCAACCTGCTGAACGAACGCTTCGGGCCGGACCAGGCCGTGCTCGATGCCGCGATCGAGTCCTATCGTGAGAACCCGAGCCCGGCGGCGATCTCGGCGCTGCATCTGGCGGCCGAGCCGCGTCGGCAGGAATTGCTGCGCCGCCTCAACCTCGCGCCGGACGGCACCCATGTGCTGGTCAGGATGCGCGAGGCCTTGTTCGAGGCGATGGAGTCCGAACCGGAGCTGAAGGCCGTCGATACCGATTTCCGCCATCTCTTCGGCTCCTGGTTCAACCGCGGCTTCCTCGTGCTCCGCCGCATCGACTGGCGCACCCCGGCCAACGTGCTGGAGAAGATCATCCGGTATGAAGCGGTCCATGAGATCCAGGGCTGGGATGATCTGAGGCGCCGGCTCGAGCCGGCGGACCGTCGCTGCTTCGCTTTCTTCCATCCCCAGCTCGTCGATGACCCGCTGATCTTCGTCGAGGTCGCGCTGACGACCGATATCCCGCGCGCCATCGGCGAATTGCTGGTGTCCGAGCGCAATGTCCTGCCGGCGCCGGAAGCGACGACCGCGGTGTTCTATTCGATCTCGAACTGCCAGGAGGGGCTGCGCGGCATCTCCTTCGGCAATTTCCTGATCAAGCAGGTCGCCGAGGATCTGAAGCGCGAATTGCCTGGGCTCGACACCTTCGTCACGCTCTCGCCGGTGCCGGGCTTCGCCCGCTGGCTCTCCGGGGCTGCGACGGAGGAGGGCGAGGTTGCGCTGACCAATGAGGAACGCGCCGAGCTTGCCCGCCCCGCCGGCGAGACGATCTCGCTCGACGATGCGACCAAGGCCCGCCGCGACAAGCTGCTCGGCCAGATGACGGCCGAATACATGCTGCGGGCGCGCACCGCCTCCGGCCGCGTCATCGATCCGGTCGCGCGCTTCCATCTCGGCAACGGTGCCCGGCTGGAGCGCGTCAATGTCGGCGGCAATCTCTCGGCGCGCGGCCTGCGCGAGTCCCATGGCGTGATGGTGAATTACCGCTACGACCTCGACGACATCGAGACCAACCACGAAGCCTTCGCCACCCGCAACACGGTCGTGGCCTCTGCGAGCGTGCGCAAGCTCCTGCGCCCGGTCGCAAACTAAGACGGAAACGCCTGAAAGGACCCGAAATCATGGGCAATCATCTCTTCGACCTGATCCGGTCGCGCATGCCGGGGCCGGAAGCGCCCTTTGCGCTGCTCGATGACGGGCGGCGCTACAGCTATCAGGACGTGCTCGACGTTTCCGCCCGCTTCGCCAATGCCCTGGTTTCGCTCGGTGTAAAGCCAGGCGACCGCGTTGCGGTTCAAGTCGAGAAGAGCATCGAGGCACTGATGCTCTATCTCGGCACGGCCCGCGCCGGCGCGATCTTCCTGCCGCTCAACACCGCCTATACCCCGGCCGAGATCGAGTATTTCCTCGGCGATGCCGAGCCTGCCGTCTTCGTCTGCGACCCGGCGAAGGCCGAAGCGCTCAAGCCCTTCGCCGACAAGGCCGGCGCCAAGCTGGAGACGCTCGGCATCTGGCGCTCGCCGGACGTTTCGGCCGGCACGCTCTCCGACAAGGCGCTTGCGGCCTCGACGAGCTTCACCGATGTCGCCCGCGGGCCGGACGATCTCGCCGCGATCCTCTACACCTCGGGCACGACCGGCCGCTCCAAGGGCGCGATGCTGAGCCACCACAATCTGGCTTCCAACGCGTTGTCGCTGGTCGACTACTGGCGTTTCACCAAGGACGACGTGCTGCTGCACGCCCTGCCGATCTTCCACACCCACGGCCTCTTCGTCGCGACCAACACGATACTGCTGTCCGGCGCCTCGATGATCCTGCTGCCGAAGTTCGATCCCGATCAGGTCTTCAAGTTCCTGCCCCAGGCGACGAGCATGATGGGCGTGCCGACCTTCTACGTCCGGCTCCTGCAGGACGACAGGCTGACGAAGGAGGCGGTGAAGCACATGCGCCTCTTCGTCTCCGGTTCGGCGCCGCTTTTGGCCGAGACGCATCGGGAGTGGAGCGCGCGCACCGGCCACGCCATCCTCGAGCGCTACGGCATGACCGAGACCAACATGAACACCTCGAACCCCTATGACGGGGATCGCGTCGCCGGCACGGTCGGCTTCCCGCTGCCGGGTGTCGCAGCCCGCGTCGTCGATCCGGAGACGGGCAAGGGCCTGGCTGCCGACGAGATCGGCATGATCGAGGTCAAGGGTCCGAACGTCTTCAAGGGCTATTGGCGCAACCCCGAGAAGACGGCCGCCGAGTTCCGGCCGGACGGCTTCTTCATCACCGGTGACCTCGGCAAGATCGACCCCGCCGGCTACGTCCACATCGTCGGGCGCGGCAAGGACCTGATCATCACCGGCGGCTACAACGTCTATCCGAAGGAAGTCGAGACCGAGATCGACGAGATGCCGGGCGTGATCGAGAGCGCCGTCATCGGCGTGCCGCATCCCGATTTCGGCGAAGGGGTCACGGCCGTGGTCGTCGCCAAGTCCGGTGCCAGCATCACTGCGCAGGGCATCGCCAAGGCGCTGGAGCAGCGGCTCGCCAAGTTCAAGCAGCCCAAGCAGGTCTTCGTCGTCGACGAATTGCCGCGCAACACCATGGGCAAGGTCCAGAAGAACCTGCTCCGCGAGCAGTACAAGGACATCTACGCCAAGGCGCTGAAGGCTGGAGAGTAGGCGCCGGCCTCCGCGTCATTCTCGGGCGAAGCAGGGCTTCGACCGGAGAATCGTCCACGGGGAGGGCGCCTTTCTTTTCATGAGGTGCTCGGGTCAAGCCCGAGCATGACGGCGCAGCGCCCGGCTCACACGAGCGCCGGCAAGCGAATCTCGATCGCCTCTCCATCGGCGGGGATGCGCAGGCGCTGTGGGCCAATCCCGCGTTTCTCCGCCGCTTCCCGCAGGGCCGCGCGGCTGATCGTGGCGTGGTCGAGGGCTTCCATATGCGTCGCGATCACCGTCGCCCGCGGATGCTTGTCCGCGAGGTCAAGCGTCTGCGCGTCATCCATCACGATCAGCGTGTCGTCCCAGCGCGCACCGCAGGAATGGGTGACGATCACATCGGGGTCGGTCGCGGCTACGGCGTCGCTCAGCGGCCCGTAGAGCACACTGTCGCCGCACCAGTACAGTGTCGGCTCGCCTGGTGCCTCGAAGCTCAGTCCCATCACCGGCCCCATCTTCTCGACGACGGCGCCGGTTCCGTGCTGGGCCGGATGCCGCGTCAGCACGATGGACCCCAGCCGCACGAAGCATTCGATCGGCGTGATCGAGGTGAAGCCCGCCTGGGCAATGGCCTGCTCGTCGCCGGGCCGGCAGATCACCGGCAGTGACTTCGGCACGCGCTCCTTGGCGACCTCGTCGAAATGATCGGCATGGAGATGGGAGACGATCACGGTGTCGACGCCGGCGACGATCTCCTCGATCGGCTCCGGCAACTCGACCATCGGGTTTTCAGAGCGGCCGGTGAAGGAGCGGCGGCTATGGCGCGGGCCGAAATCCGGGTCGATCAGGAAAGTCCTGCCGCCATAGTCCAGCTTCAGTGTCGCGTTGCGGAGAAGTTTGAGCTTCATGTCCGTCTGCTCCTCGTCTCGGAGGCGGACATTGTTTCCGCTCAGACCCGGCGGGACCAGTTCGGATTTGTGAAGGACTCCGCCACGCTCGCGTGAGGTGTCGTGGCCCGCCAGGCCGAAGCATTTTCAAGCGAAGTGGATGCCGGTTCGCGTAAAGAAAATGCGACAGCACAAAAACTTAGAGCCATTTCTGTGATGCGAGAAACGCAGAAATGGCTCTAAACGAAGTAGGCTAGCTTGCGGTCCGCGGTGAAGGAATCGATCTCCCGCAGGCCGGCTTCCGACGTTGCCGTGGCCGTCGCCGCGAGCGGGGCCGGCGGCGCTACGATGGCGTCATCGAAGACGACGTCGTCGTCGAGCAGGTGGACCGACGCGATCCGTGTCGCCGGAGGCGCATCGTCATGGATCCGGAGCGGGCCTTCATCCTCCAGAATGGCGGGCTGGGACGCCGAATCGGCCTGGCGGGTGGCGGCCATGGCAGGAAGCGGCATGCCTCCTTCGGCCGTCATCGCGCTCGTCTCGAACTCCGCGCTGCCATCGCGCGAGATTTCGCTGAAAACGCGCAGGCTCGTGTCCAGCATGGCAATCGTATCGGCAATCTTGTCGACACGCTGCACCAGCCCGTCGACGACGCCGATGGCGTTCGAGATTTCGGCAGAGCGCTGGTCGAGCCGGTTGCAGAGCTCTTCGTCGCCGCCGGATTCGCGCAGCGCCCAGGCCGCTTCCTGAATATTCTCGGTCGCGGCGATGATCGTGTCGGCTGCGCTCTCCATCTGGGCGGCGAGTCCCGAGCCTCGCCCATCGGCCTTGCCGCTGATGCGTTCGAGATCGGCGCGCAGATCGCCGATCAGCTCGGCCGCCTCGTTGAGATTGTCGTCGCGGCCGGTTTCCTGCAGGCCGACGCCGACGACGCGCTCGATCCGCTGAATCGATTCGAGCAGTTGCAGCGTGTCGGCCTGCCTGTTGCGCTTCGCATACTCCGCCATGAACCAGCGGCCGCGCGCCGTTTCCATGACCGCCGCTTCGATCGCGTCGTAGTCGGCTTGGCTCAGCGGTGTCAGTGCGCGCGCGTCGCCCATGACCATTCTGCCCTCGATCGACCGCCGAATCGGCCGGCGGCCTTCTTCCCCGCGATCGAGGCTGACTCCGGACTTCTTAAGGAATTGCTGCCAACGCGGCGGGATCGTGCAGGCTCTTGTCCGGCCGGCAACCATTGCGCCTGTGCAACGCTCGCGCGCAGACGCGCTTTGGCCCGCGCCACGCGCTTGCAAAGCGCTGCCCCGGCGGCAATACAAGGGATATGGGGGTAATTCGGGACGACAGGCCGCAGCCGCGAGGCCGCAAGGCTTTCCGGCCGGGGCGAGGGACGTCATAGCGACATGGCGAGCGTCGACACCGCCGAGCCGCAGGCGATTTTCCGCGACGATGCGGGAACCCTGGCGGTGGCACTCGCCGGCTCATGGAGCGCGGACCGTGCGCCGCGCGTCGAGCAGGTGATCGCAGAGATCACCGCCCGCCTGCCGCACAGCGCCCGGGTCGACCTGTCGGGCGTGACCCGGCTCGACACGCTTGGCGCCTATGTCCTCAACCGCCTGAAGGCTCATCGCGAAAGCGAGGGCGCTGCCGTCGAGTTCGTCAGCAACCGGCCCGAGCACGCCATCCTTCTCGCCGAGGTCAAGGTCCATGACGGCGACAAGCCTCCGCCACACAAGCAGATCCGCCTCATCGACATCCTGGTGAACATCGGCGAGAGCGTCATCGGCTTCGGCCGGGACATGGTCGGCGGCGCGATGTTCCTCGGCGAGGTCGTCGTCGGTTCGGTCAGCGTCATGCTCGGCCCTCGCAAGTTCCGTGGGCCCTCGCTCGTCAACCAGATCGAGCTCATCGCCTTCGACGGCGCGCCGATCATCATGCTGATCTCGTTCCTCGTCGGCTGCATCGTCGCCCAGCAGGGCATCTTCCAGCTCGAGCAGTTCGGTGCGACCGTCTTCGTCGTGAACCTCACCGGCATCCTGATCCTGCGCGAGCTCGGCGTGCTGCTGACCTCGATCATGATCGCCGGCCGCTCGGGTTCGGCCTTCACTGCCGAGATCGGCTCGATGAAGATGCGCGAGGAGATCGACGCGCTGCGCGTCATGGGCCTCGATCCGATCGAGGTCCTGGTCGTGCCGCGTATCCTGGCGCTGGTGATCTCGCTGCCGATCCTGAGCTTCATCGCCTCGATGGCGGGCCTCGTCGGGGCGGGTTTGGTGACATGGCTCTATGGCGGCATCGGCGTCGACACCTTCCTCGCCCGGCTGCAATCGGTCATCACCTGGAAGCATTTCGCCGTGGGCCTGATCAAGGCGCCGTTCATGGCCTTCGTCATCGGGCTGATCGCCTCCATCGAAGGTTTGGCGGTCAAGGGGTCGGCGGAATCGCTGGGCCGGCAGGTTACCGCCTCCGTGGTGAAGGCGATCTTCATGGTGATCGTCGTCGACGGCCTCTTCGCCATGTTCTTCGCCTCGATCGAGATGTGACGATGGCGATGCAGGACACTCTTGCGCCTCGGGCGCTACCGAACGAGCCCGAGGCTGTGATCCGGGTTCGCGACCTCAAGGTCGCCTTTGGCGACAAAGTCATCATGGACGGGCTGAACCTCGACGTGATGCGCGGCGAGATCCTCGGCTTCGTCGGCGGTTCGGGGCAGGGCAAATCGGTCCTGACCCGCACCATCCTCGGGCTGGTGCGTAAGTCGCGCGGCACGATCGAGGTCTTCGGCGAGGACCTCGACACCTTGTCGGCGTCGAAGAGGCGCGTGCTGGAGCGGCGCTTCGGCGTGATGTTCCAACAGGGCGCATTGTTCTCTGCGCTCACCGTGAAGCAGAACATCCAGGTGCCGATGCGGGAATATCTGCACCTGTCGCCCGATCTGCTCGACGAGATGGCGATGGTGAAGCTCGATCTCGTTGGCCTGCCACCCGATGCCGCCGACAAGGCGCCGTCCGAGCTTTCGGGCGGCATGATCAAGCGCGCCGCGCTGGCGCGCGCGCTCGCGCTGGATCCGGAGATCGTCTTCCTCGACGAGCCGACATCGGGGCTCGACCCGATCGGTGCCGCCGAGTTCGACGAGCTGATCATGACGCTGAAGCAGACTCTGGGGCTGACCGTCTTTATGGTGACCCACGATCTCGACAGCCTGTATCATGCCTGTGATCGAATCGCCGCCCTGGCGGACAAGAAGGTAATTGCCGCCGGGCCGTTGGCGACGATGCTCGCCTCCGACCATCCTTGGCTCAAGGCGTATTTCGGCGGGGAGCGTGCCATGGCCCGGTTGCCGGCCGGGGAGCGGGAGTTGCATAGCTAGACCATGGAATCCCGCGCGAACTACGCATTGGTCGGTCTGTTCACGCTCGCGGTGCTCGCGGCGGCCTTCGGCTTTGTCTACTGGTTCAACAGTGGTGCGGCCGGGCGTCGCGACAGCGTACGCGTCATCTTCACCGGCTCCGTCACGGGACTCGGTCGCGGCTCCAGCGTCTTGTTCAACGGCCTGCGTGTCGGCGAAGTGACGACGATCGAATTGCAGCCGGACGATCCGCGCCGCATCTACGCCGTCATCCAGGTCTCCAACACCACGCCGTTGCGCGAGGATACCCGCGCCCGCATCGAGGCGCAGGGGCTCGCCGGCGTGGTTGCGCTGCAGCTTATCGGCGGCGCCTCCGACTCACCTGTCCTGAAAGCCAAGCCCGGCGAGCCGATGCCCACCATCATCGCCGAGCGCTCGGAATTGCAGGACATCCTCGAGACCGTGCGCAACGTGGCCCAGAAGGCCGATACGGCGCTGACCTCGCTCGACGGGCTGATCAAGCAGAACGCCCAGCCGATCAACAACACCGTCCGCAATGTCGAAAAGTTCTCGGAAGCGCTCGGCAACAATGCCGATGGCCTCGACAAGCTGCTCGCCAGCTTTGGCACCATCGCCGACACGATCCAGCCGCTCGCCAAGGAGCTGACGGAGGTCGTGCGCGCGGTTGACCGGCAGAAGATCGCGAGCATCGTCGAGAATGTCGACAAGTTCACCGGCGCGCTCGGTGGCACGAGTGCGGATGTCGAGAAGGTGGTCAAGGATGCCGCCTCGATCAGCGAGAAGCTGAACAGGGCCGCCGATCAGGTCGAGGGCGTGCTGAAGGCGGCGCAGACCTTTCTCAACACCGCCTCGGGCGCCGAGGGGCGCAGCGCCTTCCAGGAAGTGGCCGACGCCGCCAAGTCGGTACGCGTGCTCGCCGACAATCTCGACAAGCGCACGGCGGAGATTACGGCCGGCATCAACCGCTTCACCGGCCCGGGCCTGCGGGACGTCGAGACCCTGGCCTCGGACGGCCGGCGGACGCTGACGGAACTCAACCGCACGCTGCGGAATTTTGAGCGCAACCCGCAGCAATTCATCTTCGGCGGCAAGCCGCCGCTCCCGCAATACAACGGATCGCGCTAGCCCATGATGCCCGAGGTCCATTCGCTAGAGGCCCCGCCTTCGCCGGCCCGCCGCTTCCCGCTCCGCTTCGGTCTCGTCGTGGCACTGACCGCGAGTGCACTGCTCGCCGGCTGCGGCGGTGGCGCCACGCCGACGACCTTCGATCTGTCCGCGCCGAGCGGCTTCGGGCGGGTAGGGGGCTCGCGCGCGGTCATGGTCGTGGCCCAGCCGACTGCGGTTCAGGCGCTCGATTCAGACCGCGTCATCGTCAAGGATTCGACCGGTGCGCTCTCCTTCATCGGCGGCGCGCAATGGTCGGACCGCGTTCCGGCGCTGGTGCAGGCGCGCCTGATCCAGACCTTCGAGAATGCCAGCCGCATAGGCTCCGTCTCGGCGCCGGGGCAGCGCATCAATCCTGATGTCCAGCTCAACACGGATATCCGGAGCTTCAACATCGATGCGGCGAGCGGGACGGCGGTGGTCGAGATCACCGCCAAGATCGTCGGCGACCAGACCGGCCGTATCCAACGCGCCCGGCTGTTCTCCGCCCGTGTGCCAGCCGGCGCGGTCGATGGCCCCGGCGCGACCCAGGCGCTTGACCGGGCGCTCTCGCAGGTGCTGGTCGAGATCGTCCGCTGGGCGCGGTAGCCGCGCGCCAACAGCGCCATTGCGAGCGCGGGCCGATTTGCGCGGCGCGCGAATCCGGCTAGCGTCCGATTCCGGCTTGGCCCGAGCCGCCTCCCTCCAACGGGGAAGCATCTGCATGCGGGGGCTTTGCCGCTTCGACCGACTATTCGGGCATCACGCATGAGGAGGGATTGCGCCGTCTGCCCGCGATAGGAGGTTTACGTGAAGCTTTCGGCACCGATCCATCAATTGAAGCGCAGAGCCAGGCTCCTGCACCGTCAGGAGCAGATTCCGCTTCATGCTGCGCTCGACCGTGTCGCCGCGGCTGAGGGCTACCGTAGCTGGAGCCTGCTCGCCGCCAGGCAGCCCGTCACCAGCGTCGCCGCGGCCCTCTTTCGGCAGCTCGAACCCGGCGATCTCGCGCTGGTCGCAGGGCGCCCCGGCCAGGGAAAGACATTGGTCAGCCTCGCGCTCGCGGCCGAGGCGGCCCGGGCCGGACGTCGCAGCGCGTTCTTCTCGCTGGAATACACGCCCAGGGACGTGGTCGAGCGCCTGAAGTCACTCGGCTTCGACAAGAGCGAACTGGAGGGGGTCTTCGACCTGGACTGCTCCGACGCGATCAGCGCCAGCTACATCATCGCCGCCCTGGCGATGGTCCCAGCGGGAACGCTCGCGGTCATCGACTATCTGCAACTGCTCGATCAGCGGCGCGATACCCCGGAGCTGAGCCGGCAGGTGAGGGACCTCAAGGCTTTCGCCCGCGAACGCGGACTGATCTTCGTCCCTATATCGCAAGTCGACCGTGCCTATGATCCGACTGCCAAGCCCCTTCCCGAGATCACGGACCTGAGGCTACCGAATCCGGTCGATCTCACGCTCTTCGATGGGATGTGCTTTCTCCACGGCGGCGAAATCCGCTTTCAGCGCGCAGCCTGACGTCCGCGCCTCCCAAGTAAAAAGGCCGCCCGAAAGGGCGGCCTTCGTGTCTACCGGACGCGCTTCTTACTCGAAGCGCCCGCTCGCATGGGCCAGCATGGTGTAGACCTTGCCGGTCTCCGAGGTCAGGTAGGTCTTGGCGACCATCGAGTCGCGGTCGTCCTTGGCCGCTTCGCCGAGCAGGCGCTCGAACTCGTCGATATAGCGGTCGACCGTCTCCTTGAACTCCGCATCGCGCCGGTACTTCCGGCGGATCTCGTCGAAGGTCTGCTGGCCCTGCAGCGTGTAGAGCCGGCGGGTGAAGACGTTGCGTTCGCCGCGCTTGTAGCGGTCCCACAGCTCGACGGCGGCGTCATGGTCGATCATCCGCGCGATGTCGACCGACAGCGAGTCGAGCTTCTCGATTGCATGCGTCGTCGGCTTGCTCAGCTCTGGTTTGCCATCCTCGCGCGAGGCGCGGGTGAGCAGGTCCGAGAGCCAGCCGGCCTTGGCGGGCTGCTGCTGGGCCGTCTCCGGCTGCTGCTGGCGGCGCGTAGCCTCCTGGGCCGGAGCCGGGCGGGCAGGGGCCGGCGCGGCCTCCTGGCGCGGCTCGGACCGGGAGGACACGTTACGCGCCGGCGGCTCATTGGCGTCGAGCGACGGCCGCAGCGCGGGCTCCTCCGCGACGGGCTTGGCGCGTGGCGTCGGGGCGGTGAAGGTGGGCTTTGCCGGGGCCGGAGCCGGAGGCGGGGCCACCGCTGCGGCGACGGCAGCCGTCGTGCTCCGGCGGCTCGATGACGCCATCTGGTCGAGCGGCAAGGAGACGTCGCTGCGCCGCCCGGCACGCGTCACGATCTCGCTGAGATCGTTCAGTGCCTTGATCTGTTCGGCCACGACCCGGCGCATCTCCGAGGTCGATTCCTGCGCTTCCTGCGGCAGCTCGATCACGCCGCGCTTCAGGTCGGCGCGGGTCGCCTCCAGCTCGCGCTGGATATCGGCGGTTGCGCCGCGCATGTCTTGCGCCGCCTTCTGGAAGCGCTCGGTGACCTTGGCGAGCTCGCCGCCGATCTCGGTCGAGACCTGGGCGTAGGCTGTGCGCAGCGCATCCGCGGTCCGCTCGCGCTCCTTGCCGGCCGAGGTGCGGATCGTCTCGTACTGTTGGGCGATAGCGCGCGTCGTCGCATCGGCCGAGTCGGAGAGCAGGCCGCTGATCTGCCGCGCCCGTTCCTCAGCGCCGCCGAGCGAGTCGTCGATCAGCGCGGAGAAGGTGCGGGTGATCGACTCGACATCCTCAGTGCGGCTGGCGATCAGGCTGTGCAGCTGCTCGAGCGAGTCGCGCCGTTCGGCCAGCGCCCGGCCGACACGGCCCTCGATCTGCTCCAGCCGGCTGACGACGGCCGAAAGCGCCGAGGCGCTGGCTTCCGTCGCCTCGTGGAGGGACGAACCGCGATCGTCGAGCCGGCCGATGAGGGCGGCGGTCTCGCTCAGTGTGCCTTCCGAGTAATCCTTCAGCTCGGCGATCTGCGTGGTCACATGGCGGGAGGCGCTGGCCGCCTCCGCCATCACCGTGCGCAGCACGCTCTGCAGGTCGGCGACCCGGGTCGAGAGGCTGTTCTCGACGGAGGCGAGGCTCTTGTTCGTGCCGGCGACAACCTGCTGCATCAGCGTGTTGGCCTCGTTGAGGCGCCCGAGCATGCCGCCGAGCTCGTCGCGCAGCTGTTCGTTGGTGCCCATCAGCGCATCGATCGACTGGCGCGAGCCGGTTTCCAGCGTCTCGCGAAGCGAGCTCGTGGAAGCCTCCACCGCGCTGGCGATGGCGTGACCGCGGTCGCGCATGCCCAGGATGATGGCGTCACCGCGAACCTGCAGCGCCTTCACCACGGTGTCACCGACCGTGCTGAACTCGGCGGCAAGGGCTTCACCGCGTTCGTTCAGCGCGTTGATCAGGCCGCCACCGCGATCGTCGAACAGACTGCGCAGCTCCTGCGTCCGTTCGGTCAGCGTCGCGGAGATGATGTCGGAACGCCCCTGCAGCGCGGCGGCGATCTCGTCGCCGCGGCTGTCGAGCGTGTTCGAGACGGTGTCGAGACGGTTGACGACACGCTCCTCGAAGCGCGCCACGCTCTGGTCGAGCGTGTCGGCGATCTGCAGCGCACGGCCGCCCAGCGTAGCGTTGATCGTATCGGCCTTGTCGCTGAGCGTGCGGGTGAGCGACTCGCTCTTGGAGGTGACGGCGGCACCGATCTCGTCCGCCTTGGCGGCGAGCGCGCGGGTGACCTCGCGGCCGCCCTCGGCGAGCACCCGGGCGATGTCGACCGTGCGCTCGACCAGCGCCTCGTTAAGCGCCGTGGCGCGCGAGCCGAGGCTGCCGTCGATGCGCGCGATCAGGCTGTCGAGCGTGCCGGCGATCTCGGCGCTCTTGGCGCCCGAGCGGTCCTCGAAAAGCTTGATCTGCGCTTCCATCGCGTCGGCCGCCTCGCGGGTGCGGCCGGCAAGCAGCTCGGCCGCTTCCAGCGCGCGGACACCGGCCTTTTCGGCGAGCCCGGCGCCGTCCTCGGCGATCAGCTTCTCGACCTGCGCCATGGACGCGTTCAGCGCCTGGGTGAGCAGCTGGGCGTCGCGGGCGATCTTGGCGGTCAGAGCACCGCCCTGCTGGAGGATGAGGTTCTCGAAGGCGTTGAGGCGCGCTCCGAGCGCGACATCGACCTCGCCGCCGCGCTCGTCGAAGAGCTTGGTCAGCGCATCGTGGCGTAGCGCAAGCGCCTCGGTCAGAGCCTGGGCGCGGCCTTCGACCGAGCGGAGCATCGACTCGGCATTGGCGGAGAGCGCCTCGTTGACGCGCCCGCCCTGCTGGGTGAGCGCCCTGACGATGTCGCGGCCGGTGTCGGCGAGCAGGCCCCGCGCCTCGTCGGCGTGGAGGGTGAAGGTCTCGCGCAGCTCCTGCGTCGCCGCGGCGACGCGATCGGCGACGTCGCGGCCGTCGACATTGATCGTCTCGGTGAGGCTGCGGGCGGCCTGGCCCATGCGGCGGGCGAGCTCTTCGCTCTGCTCGCTGACGCTGTTGAGGAAGCCGGCCTGCTGCTGCTCGAGCGCGCCCTGGGCCGCCTCGACGCTGCCCGTGATGCGGGAGGCAAGCGCCGCGCCGCGCTCTTCCAGCCGCTGGTCGATGCTCTCGCCGGTCTCGGCGAGGCGCGAGATCAGGGCATTGCTGCGCTCGGACAGGATGCCGTGGACCGAGCGGCCGACGTCGGCGACGCGGCTCGCCAGCGCCTGGCTCTCGGTGCCGAGCAGATCCTTGATCTCGAGCCCGGCCTGCGAAACCTTGACGGTCATCGCGCCCGCCTGCTCGTCCAGCAGGGCGCTGACGCGCATGCCGGTCTCGGAGAGGCTGGAGGTCAGGCGCTCGCTTTCGTCGCGCAGACGCGCTTCGACGTTTTCGACCGTGCCCGCGACGCTGGCAACCAGCGCGTCGCTCTGGTCGCCGACGAGTGCGGCCAGCTCGCGGCCGGCGCCGGAAACCCGGCCGACCAGCTTCTCGGCCTGCTGGTCGAGCAGGTTGTGAACGGTCTCGCCGGTTTCGCCGAGGCGATCGACCAGCTGGCCTCCCTGTTCGGTAAACAGGCCGTGCACCTGGCCCGCGACCTCGGTGATGCGGCTGACGAGCGTGTCGCCATGCGAGCCGAGCAGGTTCTGGAAGTTGTCGCCAACGTCGCTGAGGCGGCCGACCAGCGCATCGCCGCGCGCACCGATGACGTTCTCGACGCTGTCGCCAACCTCGGTGAGGCGGACGATCAGCGTCTCGCCGCGCGCGCCAATGACGTTCTCGACGCTGTCGCCAACCTCGCTGAGGCGGCCGACAAGTGCATCGCCGCGCGCGCCGATGAGGTTCTGGACGTTGTCGCCGACCTCGGTGATGCGTCCGACGAGCGCGTCGCCATGCGTGCCGATGAGCGTGTGGACATTGTCGCCGACCTCCGTCAGGCGGCCGACCAGCCGGTCGCCACGCGCGCCGATCAGGCTTTGGACGCTGTCCCCGACCTCAGTGATGCGGCTGACCAGCGTGTCGCCATGCGAGCCGATCAGGGTGTTGACGTTGTCGCCGACCTCGGTGAGGCGGGCGGCGATGGCCTCGTTCTGGCGGCTGAGCAGGCCGTTGACGCCGCGGCCGACCTCGGCGAGGCGGGTGGTGACGCTCTCGCCCTCGTCAGCCAGCGCGCTGCGCAGCGTCTCGCCGGATTCGGCCAGGCGCTTCTGCAGGTCGGCGCCCTGGCCCTCGATCAGCGAGATCATGCCGCGGCCGCTCGCCTCGAAGCGCTCGGCAGCCTCGGTTCCGCGTGCGGAGATCTCCTGCGACAGGGTCTCGCCGGTGGCCTTCAGCGTCTCGTTGACGTTCTCGATCCGGGAGGTGAGCGTCTGGGCCACCTGCATCCCGGTCTCGTTGATGGTGCGGGTAACGTCCTGCGCGCCGTTCGCGAGGTTCTCGGTCAGTGCTGCACCAGCACGTTCCAGAGAGCTGGCGATCTCCTGGGCGCGGCCCTCCAGCATCGTCGAAAGATTGTCGCTGGCGCCGCCGAGGCGGTGGGACAATTCGCCCGAGGTGATCTGCAGGCGCTCGACCAGCTCATGGCTGCGGCCGCCGATCTCCTCGATCATGCGCTCGCCGGCGCGGCCGAGCGCATGCGTGATCTGGTCGCCCTTGGCGCCAAGCGAGCCGGTGACGCGGTCGCCAGCCTGGGACACTGCCTCCGAGATGGCGCGGCTGGCGCCATCGAGATCCTTGGCGAGGCCTTCATGAGCGCCGCTGATCGCGAGCCTGACGCGCTCGGCATTGCCGACCACGGCCTCGCGCTGGGTGACGAGCTCGTCGATCAGGGAGCGCAGCCGGATCTCATTATCCGCATAAGCGCGTTCGAGCGTGGAAATCTCGCCGCGCACGATCGTCTCCAACTCGCCGGCACGCGCGACGGCGCGCTCGATGCCGTCGCCCATGGCGGCGACCTCGCGGCGGATCGTCTGGCTGAGTGACAGCACGGAGTCGGCACCGGCGACCTCGGGCTCGGCCAGCCTGAGCGCGACCTCGGTCATGGCGCGCGAGATCAGGCGCATTTCCTGCGTGCGCCGGTAGAGCGCCGCCAACACGAAGAAGAACACGACCGGCGCGCCGATCGACAACGCCAGCAGCGTCCATTCACCGATGCCGAAATTGGCGACCGGCTCGGGCAGGCCGTTGGCGAAAGAGCCGAAGCGGCCGAGCAGCACGAAGGCCGCGCCGCCGAGCCAGGCGAGCGAGGCCAGCGCCGCGAAGATATAAGGCTTGCGCGAGAGGCGCGCGGAAAAGGCGTGGACCAGCGAGCTGGAATCCCGGCGGTCGTCATTGGCGACGCGGCTGGTGTCGGGCGCGAGCGCGGGGGTGGCGCGCGGCGGCTGGGCCTGCTGCGGGGGAGGGGTGACCGGGGCGGCGACCGGAGGCGCGACGGCGACTGCAGACTCGAGGCGAGGCAGCTCGAGTTTCAGGTCGTTCTCGGAGGTGGAGGGCAGGCGCGGCTCGGCGCTGACGGGCGTTTCCGCTTCGTCGCGGGCGGCTTCGGACTGGGGCTGGTCGAGCCGCAGCGCCTCTTCGATCGCCGACATCGCAGCTTCAGTGGGATCCTGGAGCTTCTTGGGTCGATTCATGGTTGCCGCCTCGCCACGCTACTAGCGATGGGCGCAACATCACGCCCCGCTGCCCCCTGCCGCCTCTGGCCGGGTTGAGCGGAAACACTGCACCCATCATTTACTAAATACAAAGGGTAGTAGAGCCCCGAACCCTTGGAAACCCATTTAAGCGCAGGATTCACAAACGTCGTTAACGCCTCGTTCACCATGGAAGCGCTTGATGATGAGGGAGGAAGGGCTCTTGTAGCGGCCTGACGTTCGCAGCACCGCAAGGTCGCCACAAGAGTGGCGCAAGAGTTTCCCCGTTAGGTTTTCCTCCAAGAGTTTTCTGATGACCCTGCAGGCTATCGACACCGCGCATCTCTCCCGCCAGACCGGCGGCGACCACGAGCTGGAGCGCGAATTGCTCATGCTCTTCGTCCAGCAATGCGCCGCCCATCTGCGCACCATCCATGGCAGCGCCGACCGGCAGGTCCGGATGGACGCCGCCCACACGCTGAAGGGCGCGGCGCTCGCCATCGGCGCCTTTCAGGTCGCGGAAGCGGCGGACCGCATCGAGCTCAGCCTCGCCGGCCCCAATGCGAACCTCGCCGACAGCGCCATGGATGCCCTGGCGCTGGCCGCGGCCGAGGCGCGAGCCGTCATCGCCCGCTTCGATTGCGCGGCCTGAGGGGCGCTGCGGCACCGAAAGCCGTTCCGCGCGGCTTTGAAATGCTCTAAGCGGGGCGCCGTCCAGCGCCGCCGGAGTCCTCCATGCCGAACATCACCTATATCGACGCTCACGGAGAGAGCCGCACTGTCGCGGGCGAGACCGGCTCGACCGTGATGGAGACGGCGATCCGCAACGGCGTTCCCGGCATCGAGGCCGAGTGCGGCGGCGCCTGCGCCTGCGCCACCTGCCATGTCTATGTCGATGAGGCCTGGGCGGAGGCCGTCGGCCGGCCGCAGCCGATGGAGGAGGACATGCTGGACTTCGCCTATGACGTCCGGCCGACCTCGCGCCTCTCCTGCCAGATCAAGATCCGGGACGAACTCGACGGCCTCGTCGTCCGCACGCCGGCGCGCCAGGGCTAGAGGCCAGACTCCGGCTGTTCCGCGTCGGGAGCAGGGATGACCCCGCGGATCGCCGTGCCACGGACGCATTTTGCGCTGGATCATGGCGCTGGCGCTGGCAAACTCCAGAATGGTTGAACAACCAGCCTAGGAGTCTTGCGATGTACAAGTCGATCATGGTCCCCGTCGATCTGGCGGAACCCGAACTCGCCCAGCCGGCCATCACCGCCGCCGTGTCCTTCGCCAAGGTCTCCGGCGGCACGGTGCGCCTCGTCTATGTCCGCTCGCTGGTCCCCGTCACCTATATGGAATTCGTGCCGGCGGACTTCGACGCCGGGCAGCAGCAGGATGCCGAGGCGAAACTCGCCGAGATCGCGGCCAAGGTCGACCTGCCGTCGGACCAGGTGTCGGCCAAGGTGCTGATCGGCTCGGTCCACGGCGAGGTACTCGCCGAGGCCGATGCCAGTGGCGCCGACCTCATCGTCATCGCCTCGCATGAGCCGGGGATGCTTGCCTATGTCCTGGGCTCGAACGCCTCGGCCATCGTGCGTCGGGCTCACTGCTCGGTGCTGGTGGTGCGCGGGGCCTAGAGCAGGCGCCGATCAGATGGCGCAGCAATCCGATCGGATCCGGCTCTAGCCGGCGCGGCCGGGCACGAGGTCGTCCGGAACCTCGCCGGTCGTCAGTTCGCGCGGCTTGTTGAGCGCGACGAGAGGCCAGATCTGCCAGAACGAGGCCGCGATCAGCAGGATGCCGAGCAGTGCCGCATTGGTCGTGCCCTGCAGGAAGGCGCGCAGCGTGAAGGCTGCGAGCATCAGCAGGGAGAGCGCGCTGACCAGCGCCAGCGCGATCCAGAGCGGCTTCGGCTTGCCGGCGACGAAGCGGGCGCGCGGATTGGCCTGCGCGACCGCCGCGGCAAGCGCTGCGACGAAGCGATAATAGCCCGCATCGTCGCGGTCGATATCCGTCAGCGAGCGCCAGGAGAGGTTGCCGAACGTCACGGTCCGGCCGTCGCTGAGCTTGAGCTGCGTCCGGAACCCCTTCGAGGACACGTTGCCCGGCGCATAGACATAGCGCACCTGCTCGACCGCTCCGAGCCTGACGTTGTCGACCCGGCGCGTGCGGTCGATCTCGAGCGTGTCGCCGAGAAGCTTGTAGCCGATTTCCATGCCGACCGGCCGAGGCCGCTGGCGCCAGCTCGGGAGCGGCGCGTCGTCATCGCTATCCATCATCGCCATCGTCAGCGCGCCAGCATCTTCATCGCTCTGTCGAGCCCGTCGAGCGTCAGCGGGAACATCCGCCCGCCCATCAGCCCGCCGATCTGCCGGATCGACTGGGTATAGCTCCACAGATGCTGTTGGATCGGGTTGAGCCAGACCGATTTCGGGAATTTCGTGGTCAGCCGCTCCATCCAGACCTCGCCGGCCTCCTCGTTCCAGTGCTCGACGGAGCCGCCGGGCATTCCGATCTCATAGGGGCTCATCGAGGCATCGCCGATGAAGACCAGCCGATAATCGGCCGGGTAGGTCCGCAGCACGTCCCAGGTCGAGATCTGCTGCTCGTGGCGGCGCCGGTTCTCCTTCCAGACCCGCTCATAGGGGCAGTTGTGGAAGTAGAAGTGCTCGAAATGCTTGAATTCGGCCCGCGCTGCCGAGAACAGCTCCTCGGCCAGCTCGATATGCCAGTCCATCGAGCCGCCGACGTCGAGGAAGAGCAGCACCTTCACGGCGTTGTGCCGCTCAGGGCGCAGCTTCACGTCGAGATAGCCGTGCTTGGCGGTCTCCGAGATGGTCCCGTCGAGGTCGAGCTCTTCTGCCGCGCCGGTGCGGGCGAAGCGGCGCAGACGCCTGAGCGCGATCCGCATGTTGCGGACGCCGAGCTCACGCGTGTCGTCGAAATCCTTGAATTCGCGCTTGTCCCAGACCTTCACCGCACGGAAATTGCGGTTCCTGTCCTGGCCGATGCGGATGCCTTCGGGATTGTAGCCATAGGCGCCGTAGGGCGAGGTGCCGCCGGTGCCGATCCATTTATTGCCGCCCTGGTGGCGGCCCTTCTGCTCGTCGAGGCGCTGTTTCAGCGTCTCCCAGAGCTTGTCCCAGCCGAGCGCCTCGATCTGCGCCTTCTCTTCCTCGCTCAGGAGTTTCTCCGCGAGCTTGCGCAGCCATTCCTCGGGAATGCCGGCCTGCTCGATCGCTTGGCCAAGCGTCTCCATGCCCTTGAAGACCTGGGCGAAGACCTTGTCGAACCTGTCGAGATGGCGCTCGTCCTTCACCAGCGTGGCGCGGGCGAGATAGTAGAACTCGTCGACCTTGTGCTCGGCGAGATCGGCCTCGACCCCCTCAAGCAGCGTCAGATACTCGCGCAAGGTCACGGGGACCTTGGCGGCGCGCAGATCGGTGAAGAGGCGAAGGAACATGCCGCTAATGTGCGGGCGGGGCGGGCCGGGTCAAGCCCGGTCCCGATGCTGAATCAAGCAGCGTCCGCACCATATGCGCGAACGCTGCTTGTTTCCGCTTGTTGGCTTACGCCACCGCGTCGGCAAGGTCCTTGGTGACCTTGAACTTGACGACGGTCTTGGCGGGAACCTTGATGGTCGCGCCCGTCGAGGGGTTGCGGGCCTCGCGGGCTTCGCGCTTCGCGGCGGAAAGCTTGCCGATGCCGCCGAGCGTGACGTCGTCGCCGCTCTTCAGGGTCTTGGCGACGGTCGTTCCGAGCGAGGCCAGGATGGCGGAAACGTCCGCCTTGGTCTTGCCGGTCTCTTCCGCAATGGCGGCGATCAGTTCGTTCTTCGTCATTTTGCTTAGCCTCCTTAAGAAGGTGTTTTTAGGCGTCGCGCACGATCACGGCCGTCCTTCCTTTGCAGGACGGAGGCCGCGACGCTTCCTCAATCATTCGCGGCGCGCAGGCTCGCAGTTGCCATGGTTGCTGCGGAATTACGATGCCCGCGGCGGTAGATACGCACAGAAAACGGCTTCGTTCCGGCGGTTTTGGGCCGATCGGCGCCTTTTTGACGAAGGGCAAGTCGAGACGGGGTGAATATTGACCTAACGTCAGTGCAAGGATTTGCGAATCGCGGCGACGACGGGAAGCCCCGCCATCGCCTCAGATCGGGGCGTCGCTCAGGCCTGCACGCCGTCGACGTACCAGTCCATCTTGGCGAGGATCTCGTCGGAGGCCGTCTCGCCCGCCTTGACCCGGACCACGCCCTTCTGGTCCTTCAATTCGCCGGTGAAGGGGTGGAGCGTGCCGGCGACGATGCCCTTCTGGACCGCCTCGGCGGCAGCGCGGGCGGCCGGCGTCACGGCATCGTTGAAGGGCGCGAGCTTGACGAAGCCGTCCTTGATGCCGCCCCAGACGTCGCCGGACTTCCAGCTTCCGTCCATGACCTCCTTGACGCGCTTGATGTAGTAGCCGGACCAGTCGTCGACGATGGCGCTGAGATGGGCCTTGGGGGCGAAGGCCTTCATGTCCGAGGCCTGGCCGAAGGCGAAGATGCCGCGCTGCTCGGCCGCCTGCAGGGGAGCGGCGGAGTCGGTGTGCTGGGTGATGACGTCGGCGCCCTGGTCGATCAGCGCCTTGGCGGCGTCGGCTTCCTTGGCCGGGTCATACCAGGTCGAGGCCCAGACGACCTTGGTCTTGAAGTTCGGGTTCACCTTGCGCGCGGCGAGGTGGAAGGCGTTGATGCCCATCACGACCTCGGGGATCGGGAAGGAGGCGACATAGCCCGCCTGGCCCGACTTCGACATATGGCCGGCGATCGTGCCGATCACGGCGCGGCCTTCGTAGAACCGGGCATTGTAGGTGGCGACGTTCTCGGCCCGCTGATAGCCGGTCGCATGCTCGAACTTGATCTTCGGGAACTGCTTCGCGACCTGGATCGTCGGGTTCATGAAGCCGAAGGAGGTGGTGAAGATCAGCTGGTTGCCGGCCTGGGCGAGCTGGCGGATGGCGCGCTGCGCGTCCGGCCCCTCGGCGACGTTCTCGATGAAGCTCGTCTTGATCTTGGAGCCGTATTCCTTCTCGAGCGCCAGGCGGCCCTGGTCGTGGGTCCAGCTCCAGCCATGGTCGCCGATTGGGCCGACATAGATGAAGCCGACGCCGAGCGGGGCCTGCGCCTGCGCGCCGCGGCCGACGAGCGGCAGGGTCGAGGCGGCGGCCGCACCGAAGGTCAGCCTGCGGCGGGTGATGATGCTGGTCATGATCAACTCCTGTTCTTGTCTATGGCGGCGTCAGGTCGCCGAGAAAGGCTTGCCGAGGCAGGCCGGCGCATCGAGCCGGCCGGTCCTTCGTCCTATCGACATCATGGTCAGAACCGCAATCGTCGCAAGGTAGGGGGCCATCGCCAGCACTTCCGGTGCGAAGAGGCTGACGCCGGCGGCCTTGGCCTGCAATTCAAGCGTCGCCACTGCTCCGAAGAGATAGGCACCGATGAGCAGCCGCCCCGGCTTCCAGGCGGAGAAGACGACGAGGGCGAGCGCGATCCAGCCGCGACCGGCGGTCAGTCGGTCGGCCCACATCGGCGTCAGCGCCAGCGAGAAGCAGGCGCCGCCCAATCCAGCGAGCGCGCCACCGAAGGCGACCGCTGCATAGCGGATGGCGATCACCGGATAGCCGATGGCATGGGCGGAGGCGTCGTTTTCGCCCACCGCGCGCAGGATGAGACCAGCCCGGGTCCGGCGCAGGAAGAAGCTGACGCCGACGACGAGCGCGAGCGAAAGATAGACGAGGATGTCGTGGCCGAAGATGACGCGGAGCCAAGGATGCTCGGATAGTGCCGCCGGGAAGACCGGCCCGAGCCGGGGGATGGTGCGGCCGACGAAGCCCGCACCGATGAGCGAGGAGGCGCCGATGCCGAAGATGGTGAGCGCAAGCCCCGTCGCGACCTGGTTGGCGTTGAGCGACAGCGCGAGTACCGCGAAGATCATCGCCGTGGCGACGCCGGCGAGCAGGGCGCCGAGGAGCCCGAGCGCCATGCTGCCGGTGGAGAAGGCGACGGCGAAGCCGGCGACCGCGCCGCAGAGCATCATGCCTTCGACGCCGAGATTGAGCACGCCAGCCTTCTCGGCGACGAGTTCGCCCAGCGCCGCGAGCAGGATCGGCGTCGAGGCCGCGACCAGCGTCATCAGGACGGAGACGAGGATGGCGGTGGTCATGCGGCCCTCCGCTTCCAGCCGATCCGCCAGCGGACCAGCACGTCCGTCGCCAGCAGCATGAACAGCAGCATCGCCTGGAACATGCCGGTCGCCGCCTGCGGCAGCCTGACCGTCGATTGCGCGATCTCGCCGCCGGCATAGGTCGCCGCCAGCACGATGCCGCCGAAGACGATGCCGAGCGGATGCAGCCGCCCGAGGAAGGCGACGATGATCGCGGTGAAGCCATAGCCGACCGGGAATGGCGGCGTGAGCTGGCCGAAGGGGCCGGCCGCCTCGAAGATGCCCGCCAGCCCGGCGAGCCCGCCGCTGAGCAGCATCGTCGCCCAGGTCGTGCGCTCGGCGCTGAAGCCGCCATGGCGGGCGGCCGCGGGCGCAAGCCCGACCACCTTCACCGCATAGCCGGCCGTGGTCTTTTCCAGCAGCAGCCAGGCGACGATCGCCAGCAGCAGCGCGACGGGGATGCCGAGATGGACGAGCGAGCCCTCAAGCACGATCGGCAGCGTCTGGTCGGCGGTGAACATGCGCGTCTGCGGGAAGTTGAAGCCGTCCGGATCCTTCCACGGGCCGCGCACGAGGTAATAGAGGGTCTGCACCGCGACATAGGTCAGCATCAGGCTGGTCAGAATCTCGCTGACCTGCAGCTTCACGCGCAGGAAGGCGGGGATCGCCGCCCAAGCCATGCCGCCGAGGATGCCGGCCAGCACCATGGCGGGCAGGATCCACCAGCCGGTCATCTCATAGGTCAGCAGCGCGACGCCGGTGCCGGCAATAGCGCCCATGACGTATTGGCCCTCGGCGCCGATATTCCAGACATTGGCCCGGAAACCGATGGCGAGACCGAGCGCGATCATGATGAGCGGCGCGGCCTTCACACCGATATCCGGCCAGCGCTGCGGCTCGAGGAAGGGCGTCAGGAAGATGCTCCCGACCGCATGGAAGCCGTCATAGCCCATGGCGGTGAAGACGATCATGCCCAGAGCCATGGTGAGCGCGATCGCGATCAGCGGGCTCAAAGCCAGCATCAGCGCGCTCGGCTCGCGGCGGCGGCGCCATTCAAGCATGGGTGGCCGCCTCCGCGCCGTGGACGCCGCCCATCATCAGGCCGATCTCGTCGATGCCGAGGCTCGCGACGGGCCGCGGCTCCGAAAGCCGCCCCTCGTTGATGACGCTGAGCCGATCGGCCAGCTCCAGCAATTCGTCGAGATCCTGCGAGATCACCACCACGGCCGAGCCCTTGGCGGCGAGGTCGACCAGCTCCTGCCGGATCGCGGCGGCCGCTCCCGCATCGACGCCCCAGGTCGGCTGCGAGACGACCAGTACCGCCGGCTGCTGCCCGATCTCGCGACCCATGATGAATTTCTGCAGGTTGCCGCCTGAGAGCGAGCGGGCGAGCGCGCCATTGCCGGTGGTGCGTACGTCGAAGAGCTTGATCACGCCATCGGCAAAGCGCCTGACGCTGCCGAGGTTGATCCAGCCATGGGGCGCGAGCGGCACGCGGTGGCGCGCGGTGAGGAGGCCGTTGTCGGCCAGCGAGAAATCCGGCACGGCGGCATGGCCGTTGCGCTCCTCCGGAACGCAGGCGAGGCCGAGCGCCCGGCGCGCACCGGCGCTGTCCTGCCCGATCGGCTTGCCGTCGAGCCTGATCGTTTCCGGTCCCGGCGCTAGCCGTTCGCCGGAGAGCGCCGTCAATAGCTCTGCCTGTCCGTTACCGGCGACGCCAGCGATGCCGAGGATCTCGCCGGCCCGCGCTTCGAAGGAGACCGCTTCCAGATCGGTGCCGAAGGGTGGCTCGCCCGGCAGCGAGAGCCCGCTGACGCTGAGCCGCACCGCGCCCGCCCCAGCGGCCTTGTCGTGTTCGATCCTGCGCAGCTCCGCGCCGATCATCAGCTCGGCCATGCGCTTGGTCGTCTCAATCTTCGGATCGCAGGTGGCGACGACGCGCCCGCCGCGCAGGATGGTGGCGCCGTCGCAGAGCGCTTTGATCTCATGCAGCTTGTGCGAAATGTAGAGGATCGAGCAGCCTTCCGCTGCGATCTGCCGCAGCGTCGCGAACAGTCGCTCGACCTCCTGCGGCGTCAGCACCGAGGTCGGCTCGTCCATGATCAGGAGCTTCGGCTTCTGGAGCAGGCAGCGCACGATCTCGATGCGCTGGCGCTCGCCGACCGAGAGCGTATGCACCTCGCGGTCGGGGTCGAGCGGCAGCGAATAGGATTCCAGGATCGCCGCGACCCTGGCCTTCAGCGCCTCGCGGTCGACCGCCTCATCGAGCCCGAGCGCGATGTTCTCGATCACCGTCATCGCGTCGAACAGCGAGAAATGCTGGAAGACCATGCCGATGCCGAGCTTGCGCGCGGCCTTGGGCGAGGGGATCGAGACGGGCTCGCCGTTCCAAGAGATCGTGCCCTCGTCGGCCTGCTGCACGCCGTAGATGATCTTGACCAGGGTGGACTTGCCGGCGCCGTTCTCGCCCAGCAGCGCATGAATCTCGCCGGGAGCGACGCTGAGGCTGATGTCCTCGTTCGCCTTCACGCCGGGGAAGCTCTTGGAGACATGGGCGAGCGCCAGCCGCGGCGGCACGGTCTGCTCACGCGGCTGATTCATGTCTCGTCCGTCTCCCTTTCGCCGCCTGCCGGCGGCCAAGCAAGCAACGCACCAGCTCGCCCGCCGTCAAGGCCGCGATCACCTCGGGGCGCTTGTCGTCCACATCCGAGCCGCCGATCGGGCAGGTGAGACGGGCGAGCGTTTCGCGTCGTCCGCCGGCGCGCAGGAAGCTCGCCCCGAAGCGCGCGCGCTTGGTGGCCGAGCCGATCATGCCGACATAGGCGGCATCGCCCCGTGCCAGTGCGGCTTCCGCCAGCCGGTAGTCGAGCGCATGGCTGTGCGACAGCACGACGAAGGCGCTGCCGGCTGGCGCGCCCGCGACGGCATCGACCGGATCGGCCATGCGGATGCAGGTGACGGTTGCCGGCAACCCGCTCATCACATCGTCGCGGTCGTCGATCAGCGAAACCGCGAAGGGCAGGGGCGCCAGCGCCTTGGCCAGCGCCCGGCCGGTATGCCCCGCGCCGAAGATCAGCACCGGCGGCCGCGCCATGGCTTCCGCCTTCTCGCGGGTCGTGATCAGGGCGATCTCGGCAGGGGTGGCGTGGCTGAGCGAGACGCGCACCCGCCCGCCGCAGCACTGGCCCATCTGGGGCCCGAGCGGGATGTCGAGCTGCTGGTCTGCGGCGCCCGTCGCGAGCATCTGCCGGGCGAAGTCGATGCAGTGGAATTCGAGCTGCCCGCCGCCGATCGTGCCGGCGATGGCATGGGCGCCGACGGCCATCGTCGCGCCGGCCTCGCGCGGCGTCGAGCCCTCGGCGGTCTCGATCCGCACCAGCACGATGTCCTCGCGGCGATGGGCGGCGAGGAAGGTTGAAAGGCTCATCGTCCGGCCTCCACCCTGACCCGCTCGACCGCATCCAGCACCCGCTCCGGCGTCGCCGCGGCATCGAGGCGCGGGCAGATGCGGTAATCCCCGACGCTCGCCACCGCATCTGACAACGCATGCAGCACCGAGATCGCCAGCATCAGCGGCGGCTCGCCCACCGCCTTGGAACGATGGATCGTCGGCTCGCGATTGGGGGCGTTCTCCAGCAGATGCACGTTGAAGATGCGCGGCCGGTCGGAAGCGACCGGAATTTTGTAGGTCGAGGGCGCATGGGTCCAGAGCCGGCCCTTGCCATCCCAGACCAACTCCTCGGTCGTCAGCCAGCCCATGCCCTGCACGAAGCCGCCCTCGATCTGGCCCTTGTCGATGGCCGGGTTCAGCGACTGGCCGCAGTCGTGCAGGATGTCGACGCGCTCGACCTTGTATTCACCGGTCAGCGTGTCGATGGCGACCTCGGCGGCCGCCGCGCCATAGGCGAAGTAATAGAACGGATGGCCGCGCCCGGCCTTGCGGTCCCAATGGATCTTCGGCGTGGCGTAGAAACCCGTCGCCGAAAGCTGGATGCGCGCCATATAGGCCGCCTGCACCAGTTCGCGGAATGCGATCTCGCGCGCCCCGATCCGGACCCGGCCCGGCAGGAAGGCGATGTCCTCCGGCAGTTCCTGCCAGTGCTTCGCGGCGAATTCCGTCAGCCGCTTCTTGATCGTCTCGCAGGCGTCGAGCGCTGCCATGCCGTTGAGATCGGAACCCGAGGAGGCGGCAGTGGCCGAGGTGTTCGGCACCTTGCCGGTGGTGGTGGCGGTGATCTTCACCGCGTCGAGCCCGAGGCCGAAGGCCTGCGCCACAACTTGCGCCACCTTGATGTAGAGCCCTTGCCCCATCTCGGTGCCGCCATGGTTCAGCGCCACCGTGCCGTCGGTATAGACATGCACCAGAGCGCCGGCCTGGTTGAACCAGGTCGCGGTGAAGGAGATGCCGAACTTCACCGGCGTCAGCGCGATGCCACGCTTGATGATCGGGCTTTTCGCATTCGCCTCGCGGATCGCCGCCCGGCGGGCCTGATAATCGCAGCGCTTCTCCAGCTCGGCGATGACCTCGCCCGCGATATTGTCCTCGACCGTCTGGTGATAGGGCGTGACGTTATTCCCCGGGCCGCCATAGAGGTTGCGCCTGCGCACCTCGAGCGGGTCGAGCCCCGTCGCATAGGCGATCTCTTCGATGAAACGCTCGGCCCCGACCATGCCTTGCGGGCCGCCGAAGCCGCGGAAGGCGGTGTTAGAGCAGGTGTTGGTGAAAAGCGGTTCGGAGCGGGCGCGCACCGCCGGGTAGAAATAGCAATTGTCCATATGGAACAGGGCGCGGTCGGTCACCGGCCCGGAGAGATCGGCATTCCAGCCGCAGCGCGCGGCGTAAGTCGCATCGACCGCATGGATGCGGCCGTCCTCGTCGAAGCCGATCTCGTAATCGCAGACGAAGTCGTGGCGTTTTCCCGTGATCGCCATGTCGTCGTCGCGGTCGGGTCGCAGTTTCACCGGCCGCTTGAGCTTGCGGGCCGCGAGCGCGGCGACGCAGGCGAAGAGATTGGCCTGCGTCTCCTTGCCGCCGAAGCCGCCGCCCATGCGCCGGACCTCGATCGTCACCGCATGGGAGCCTGCGCCCAGCACGGCGGCGACCATGTGCTGAACCTCGCTCGGATGCTGGGTCGAAACGAAGACATGCATGTCCTCGTCTTCTCCCGGCACGGCGAGCGCGATCTGGCTTTCGAGATAGAAATGCTCCTGCCCGCCGATCGCCATCGAGCCCTTGAGACGGCGCGGGCTCGTCGCCAGTGCCGCTGCAAGATCGCCGCGTTCCAGCTTCAGCGGATCGGTGACGAGCGCTCCGCCCGCCGCCCGCGCCGCCGCGATGTCGATGAGCGGCACTTCCTCGGCGTATTCCGCCTTGGCGAGTGTCGCGGCATGGCGGGCCTGCTCCCGCGTCTCCGCGACGACCGCGAAAAGCGGCTGGCCATGGAACAGGATGCGCTCCGTGGCGAAGAGCGGCTCGTCATGCCGATGCGTCGAGGAGATGTCGCTGACGCCCGGAATATCGGCCGCGGTCAGCACGGCCACGACACCGGGCGCAACGCGGACCGGGGCGAGATCGAGCGAGAGCAGCCGGCCGCGCGCGATGGTGCTGAGGCCGAGATAGGCATGGAGCAGCCCTTCGGGGGCGGCGATGTCGTCGATATAGACCGCTTCTCCCGCGACATGCTTGGCGGCGGAATCATGCGCGAGCGCGCCGCCGACCGGGCCGGATTCCGTGGCGATGTCGAGCTTGCGGCGCGCGTCAGCCATGGGTGGCCTCCGCCAACAGGCCGGCGATGCGGGTCTGCGTCTGCCGCTCCGTCGTCTCGATCAGGAAGCGCCGCAGCAGGTTGCCGGCGATTTTCAGACGATAATGCGCCGAGGCGCGCATGTCGTCGAGCGGGGTGAAATCCCGGGGCAGGGCGGCTATGGCGGCCGCGACGCCCTGCTCGTCCCATGGCCGTCCGAGCAGGGCGGCTTCCGCCGCTTTCGCCCGCTTCGGGATGCCGGCCATGCCGCCATAGGCGAGCCGCACTTCGTTGACGATCCCCTTGGCGTCGCAGCGCAGACGGAAGGCGCCGCACACGGCGGAGATGTCCTCGTCGAAGCGCTTCGACACCTTCGAGACATGCAGCAGCGCGTCCGGCGGCAGCTTCGGCAGCAGCACGGCCTCGACGAATTCGCCGGGGCGTCGGTCCTGCTTACGGTAATCGAGGAAGAAGCTTTCGAGCGGGATCGCGCGGCGCTCGATCTCACCTCGCGCCGCGAGGCGGGCGAGCAGCAGCGTTGCATCGAGCGCGATCAGCGCCGGCGGCAGATCGCCGATCGGCGAGCCATTGGCGATGTTGCCGCCGATCGTACCGGCATTTCGCACCTGTTCGCCGCCGAAGCGGCGCATCAGCTCGTCGAGCTGCGGCGAAAGGATCGCCAGAGCGCTGCGCACATCGGCGAGCGTCGCCATGGCGCCGAAGCGCAGATGATCGCCCTCGTCGTCGATCCCGCGCAATTCATCGAGCCGCCCGAGATAGATGACCGGGTCGAGCCGCCGCATCGCCTTGGTGACCCAGAGCCCGACATCGGTGGCGCCCGCCACCAGCGTCGCCTGCGGATAGGCTGCCGCGAGCTCGGCCAGGGCGGGTAGCGTCGCTGGTGCATAGAAGCGCCGGCCTTCTCCCTCGAAGGCGAGCGTCTCGTCGTCCTGCAGGGCGGCGAGCTTAGCGGTCGTGGCCTCGCGTCCGATCCGGAGCGGCTCGGCCTCGCGTGGCGCGATCGCGTCCATGCGCCGGCCCGCCGCGATGATCGGCTCATAGCCGGTGCAGCGGCAGAGATTCCCCGCCAACGCATCCTCGATGCGCCCGATGCTCGGCGAGGCCTCGTTCAATCTCAGCGCGAGCAGGGACATCACGAAACCCGGTGTGCAGAAGCCGCATTGCGAGCCGTGACACTCGACCATCGCCTGCTGGACCGGGTGCAGGCTGCCGTCTTCGGCCTTCAGATGCTCGACAGTGAGAAGCTGGCAGCCATCCAGCGTCGGCAGGAAACGGATGCAGGCATTGATCGCCTCGTAGCGCAGCCGGCCATGGTCGAGCCGGCCGATGATAACGGTGCAGGCGCCGCAATCACCCTCGGCGCAGCCTTCCTTGCTGCCGGTCATGCGCCGTTCGAGGCGCAGCCAGTCGAGCACCGTCAGGGTCGGATCGCAGCCGTCGATCTCGACCGACTCGTCGCCAAGGAGGAAGCGCAGCGTCTTACGCATCGCGCGAGGCTTCGTTGGACTGCTGCCGGGGTGCGGACCGGGCAATGCATAATTTCATGCCGAGAGATTAGGCATGATCCGGCTTGGCCGGAAGCTTTGATTTGGTGCAGATGTGATCGGGAATTGGGCCGGAGCCGCCGATCGTGACAGCATCCACCGCCATCCGCGCGCTGCGCGGCCGCCTGCTCTGGTTCGTCGCCGATCCGCATGATGCCGGCGAGGGCGCGCATCGCTTCGTCGAGGATGGTTTGCTGGTCGTCGAGGGCGGGCTGGTGAAGGCGGCGGGCGAGGCGCGCGAGCTGCTGCCCGCGCTGCCGGCCGATGCCGAGATCATCGACCACCGCCCGCATCTGATCATGCCGGGCTTCATCGACGCCCACATCCACATGCCGCAGACCCAGGTTGTCGCATCCTATGGCGCCCAGCTCATCGAGTGGCTGAACAAATACACCTTCGTCGAAGAGCAGAAGCTCGGCCAGCAGGGCCATGCCGAGAAGCTCTCGCGCTTCTTCCTCGACGAGCTCTTGGCGAGCGGCACCACGACGGCCGCCGTCTATTGCTCGGTCCATCCGCAGTCGGCGGAAGCCTTCTTCACTGAGTCCGAGCGCCGCAACACACGCATGATCGCCGGCAAGGTGATGATGGATCGCAACGCGCCCGAAGCCCTGACCGACACGGCCGAGAGCGGCTATCGCGATTCCAAGGCCCTGATCGCCCGCTGGCATGGCAAGGGGCGGCAGCTCTACGCCATCACCCCGCGTTTCGCCCTGACCTCGACGCCGGAGCAATTGGCGGCAGCCGGCAAGCTCGCCGCCGAGCATCCGGACTGCCATGTCCAGACCCATATCAACGAGAACCGGGCCGAAATTGCCTTTGCCCGCGGGCTCTATCCCGAGGCCGAGGACTACGCGGACATCTATGCTCGCTACGGCTTGCTGGGCTCGAAAAGCCTGATGGGTCATAGCATCCACATGACCCATAACGAGTGGAGCGCCTTCGCTCAGGCCGGCGCCGTCGCGGTGTTCTGCCCGACCTCGAACCTCTTCCTCGGTTCCGGCCTGTTCGACTGGGCCCATGCCCGGCAGCGGGGCGTGAAGGTGGCTGTCGCGACCGATATCGGCGGCGGCACCTCCTATTCGATGCTCAGGACGATGGCCGAGGCCTACAAGGTGCTGCAACTGCAGGGCCAGTCGCTCCCGGCCTTCGCGGCCCTGCATGCGATCACGCTGGGCAACGCGGCCGCGCTCGGCCTCGACCACCTCATCGGCTCTTTCGAGCCTGGCCGCGAGGCGGATGTCGTGGTGCTCGATGCGGGTGCGACGCGGGCGATGACGCACAGGCTGGAGACGGTGCGCGATCTAGTGGAGGAGCTTTTCGTGCTCGTCACCTTGGGTGACGAGCGCAATGTCGTCGCCACCTATGTGATGGGGGAGAGGGTAGCTGGAGCGTCATTCTCGGGCGGCGCCTAGCGCCGACCCGAGAATCTCAAGATGAGAAAGCCGGTTTCCGAGATGGTCGGGTCAAGCCCGACCATGACGGCCGTTCGGCCCGCTTAGCCCAGCACGCCGCCCTTGCGGGCGTAGTCGATATAGATCTCGCGCAGGCGCAGCGCGGTCGGGCCCGGCGCGCCGTTGTGGATGCTGTGGCCGTCGATCGTGGTCACCGGCATGACGAGGCTGGTCGCGGAGGTGATAAAGGCCTCCTCGGCGTCGAGAGCCTCTTCCAGCGTGAACTCGCGCTCCTCGAAGGCGAAGCCGGACTCCGCCAGATAGGCGAGCACGGCCTTGCGGGTGATGCCCGGCAGAACCTTGTTGGAAAGCGGGCGCGAGATCAGCGTCTTGTTCTTGACGATCCAGGCGGTCGAAGAGGCGCCTTCGGTCACGACGCCGTCCTCGGTCAGCCAGGCCTCCTGCGCGCCGCTTTCCAGCGCGAACTGCTTGGCGAGCACGGGAGCGAGCAGGTTGACGCTCTTGATGTCGCGGCGCGCCCAGCGCAGATCCGGCGTCGAGACGACCTTGATGCCGGTCTTCACCGTCGGCGCGTTCACGAAGTTGCGGGCCTGGGTGAACATCACCAGCGTGGGCGCGACATCCTTGGGGAAGGGGAAGTCGCGATCGGCCGCGCCGCGCGAGACCTGCAGGTAGATGCCGCCCTCGTCGAGGTTGTTGCGCTTGATCAGCTCCTCATGGATCGCGACGAGCTCGGCCTTCGACCAGGGCAGGGCGAGCTTGATCTCGCCGCAGGAGCGTTCGAGCCTTGCCAGATGGGCCTCGCAATCGACCAGCTTGCCGCCGATCACCGCCGAGACCTCGTAGATGCCATCGCCGAAGATGAAGCCGCGGTCGAACACGGAAATCTTCGCCTCCTCCTCGGGGAGATAGGCGCCATTGACATAGACGATACGGCTCATCGCGGGAGGACTCGCTTGCGGGAGAAGGAAAGCGATCCCTTCCTAGCGAAGCTTCGCTGCCGTTGCGAGTGCTGCGGCGGGATTCGGCCCGGCGTGCGATGCAGGACCGGGTTACGCCTTCAAGCTCAAAAAACGCGTCGGGATCGCGCCGCGCAGGTTCTGCTCGAAGCCCAGCAGGTTCGGTGAGACGAGGTTCTTGGTCGAATAGTGCAGCACCGGGATCCAGGGTTCCTCGGTGATGACGATCATGTCGGCCTCGCGCAGGATCGCGGCGCGCTTGAAGAGGTCGAGCTCGTCGGCGGCGAGCTTCATCAGCGCGTCGAATTGCGGGTTCGCATATTTGCCGATGTTGAAGCCGGAATTGTCGCTCTGGAACAGGAAGAGGAAGTTCTGCGGATCGGAATAGTCGCCGATCCAGCCATAGCGGGCGACGTCGAAATCGCCGCCCTCGCGCAGATAGGCGAAGTGGGTGCGGTAATCGGTCTCGACGAAGCGGGTCTCGACGCCGATGGCGCGCCATTGCTCGGCGATCGCCAGTGCCGTGTTGCGGTTGTTGTCGGTGGTGTTGAAGCGGAATTCGATGTCGAGCGGTATGCCGTTGCCGAAGCCGGCCGAGGCGAGCAGGCGCTTCGCCTCGTCCTCGCGCGCCAGCATGGACTGGTAGCGGAAATCCAGCTCGGCCCGCTCGCCGTAATTGCCGATATGAGGCGGGACCACGCCATAGGCTGGCAGCATCGTGCCGCCCCAGACCCGGTCGGCGATGAATTCGCGGTCGATCTGCAGCGAGAGCGCCCGGCGCACCCGCGGATCGTCGAAGGGCGCTTTCGCCGAGTTGATGATCAGGAAATAGGTCGCGAGATAGGGGCCGATCCGCACCTGATCGCCGAGCTTCTCGCGCAGCTGCTTGAACTGGTCGGCCGGGATGTCGGTGGTGAGGTGCAGCTCTCCCGCCTGGAAGCGCTGCGCCGCCGCCGCGAGATCGGCGGCCGGATAGAAGATCACCGTGTCGATCTTCACATTGGCGGCGTCGTGGAAATACGGGTTGCGGTCGAGCCGGATATGCGAGTTCGGCGCGAGCTCCTTGAGCACGTAAGGCCCGTTGGTGACCCAGCTCTCCGGGCGGCCCGGCTCCTGCGCGGCGCGGGTCGCACTCGCGGCGTGGACCGGCAGAGCGCTCTGATGGGTCAGCAATTCGAGCAGATAGGGCGTTGGCCGCTCCAGCGCGATTTCCAGCGTCCGATCGTCCGGCGCGCCGACGCCGAGCTGGTCGATCGAAGAACCGGGCGCTGCCTTGTTGATCGCCTCTGCGTTGCGGATCGGGAAGAGCAGATTGGCGTATTTAGCGCCCGTTTCGGGATTGATGATCCGCCGGAAGGAATAGACGAAGTCGGATGCCTTCAGCGGCTCGCCGTTCGACCACTTCGCATTGGCGCGCAGCTTGAAGCGCCAGAGCTTGCCGTCCGGGCTCATCGTCCAGCTCTCGGCGACGCCGGGGACGACCTCGCCCCTCATATTGTGGATGACGAGGCCTTCGCGCAGGTCGCGTAGCAGATGGGCTTCAGCGACAGTCGAGGTGCGGTGCGGATCGAGCGTGTCGGGGTCGCCGTCATTGCCGCGGTGGAAGACGACCTTCCCCTGCGCGGAGGCGGAGCGAACCGCAGCGAGGATGGCCGCAAGGGCCAGGGGCGTTTGGCGGCGCGTGACGTCGAGCATGACGACTTCCCCCTTCACGCCGGGCCGTCGCGAGCGATGCCCGACCTGATGAGAGAGTAGAACCCTTTGGCCTGAGTCTGCCAAGCGGGAAAACGCTGCCGCGTCATGCTCGGGCTTGACCCGAGCATCTCGGAAACCAGTGCTCTCTGGTCATCAGATTCTCGGGTCTGCGCTTCGCTTCGCCCGAGAATGACGCTCTGCCGCCCGGGCTTCCAGCCTCAGCGGCTGGCGGCCGCCGCCGCGCTCTCCTGCGCTTCGACCACCGCCACCGCCGTCATATTGACGACGCCGCGTGCGGTCACCGAGCCGGTGAGGATATGCGCGGGCTTGGCCGCGCCGATCAGGATCGGCCCGACGGGGAGCGCATCGCCCAGCACCTTGGCGAACTGGTAGGCGATGTTGGCCGCGTCGAGATTGGGGAAGATCAGGACGTTCGCCACATCCTTTAGCGTCGAGGAGGGCAGGACGCGCTCGCGGATCATCGGCAGCATCGCCGTGTCCGCCTCCATCTCGCCGTCGCATTCGAGCTGCGGCGCGCGCTCCCGGATGAGGGCGAGTGCCTTGCGCATCTTGAGCGAGGTCGGGGTATCGGCGGCTCCGAAATCCGAATGCGAGAGCAGCGCCACCTTGGGATCGAGGCCGAAGCGCTCGACATGGCTCGCCGTCAGCACGGTCATGTCCGCGATCTCCTCGGCGGTGGGATCGTGCTTCACATGGGTGTCGGAGAGGAAGAAGGCGCCCTTGTTGGTGATGATCAGCGTCATCGCCGCGAGATCGCAGACGCCCGGCGCCAGCCCGATGATGTCCCGGATGTGCCGGAGCCGCGACATGAAGCGGCCCTCGAGGCCGGAGATCATCGCGTCGGCCTCGCCACGTGCCAGGGCCAGCGCCGCGATCACGGTGTTGTTGGTGCGAACCAGTGCACGCGCCGCCTCGGGCGTGATGCCGCGCCGGCCGGCGATGTCGAGATAGGTCTGGACGTAGTCGCGATAGCGCGGGTCGTCCTCGGGGTTGGTGATCTGGAAATCGATGCCGGGGCGGATCGACAGGCCGAAGCGCTTGATGCGCGTCTCGATCACGCTCGGGCGTCCGACCAGGATCGGGATGGCGAGCCCTTCCTCCAGCGCCACTTGCGCGGCGCGCAACACGCGCTCGTCCTCGCCCTCGGCATAGATCACGCGCTTGGGGTCGGCCTTGGCCTTCTGGAACAGCGGCTTCATCAGGAAGCCGGAGCGGAAGACGAAGCGCGAAAGTTGCTCGCGATAGGCCTCGATGTCGACCAGCGGCTTGCGCGCCACGCCCGTCGCCATCGCAGCTTCGGCGACGGCGGGGGCGATGCGCATGATCAGGCGCGGGTCGAAGGGGTTCGGGATCAGCGAGGTCGCGCCGAAGGTCGAGGCCTCACCGCCATAGGCGCGCGCTGCGACATCGGAGGTCGCCTCACGGGCGAGCGAGGCGATGGCGCGCACGGCGGCGAGCTTCATCGCCTCGTTGATCGTCGTCGCCTGCACGTCGAGCGCGCCGCGGAAGATGTAGGGGAAGCACAGGACGTTGTTGACCTGGTTCGGATAGTCCGAGCGGCCGGTGCAGATCATCGCGTCCGGGCGCGCCGCCAGCGCGTCCTCCGGCGTGATCTCGGGGTTGGGGTTGGCGAGCGCCAGGATCAGCGGCTTCGGCCCCATCTGCTTGGCCATCTCGGGCTTGAGCACGCCCGCGGCCGAAAGGCCGAGGAAGACGTCGGCGCCGCCGATCACTTCGGCCAGCGTCCGGGCGTCGGTCTCCTGGGCGTAGACCTCCTTCCAGCGGTCCATCAGCGTGTTGCGGCCCTTGTGGACGACGCCCTCAAGGTCGGTGACCCAGATGTTCTTGCGCTGGGCGCCGAGCTCGACCAGCAGGTTGAGGCAGGCAAGCGCCGCGGCGCCCGCGCCCGAGACGACGATCTTGACGTTTCCGATCTTCTTGCCCGCGAGGTCGAGCCCGTTGAGGACCGCGGCGCTGACGATGATCGCCGTGCCGTGCTGGTCGTCATGGAAGACCGGGATCTTCATCCGGGCCTTGAGCTGCTCCTCGATCTCGAAGCACTCCGGACCCTTGATGTCTTCGAGGTTGATACCGCCGAAGGTCGGCTCCAGCGCGGCGACGACGTCGACGAATTTCTCGATGTTCTTCTGGTCGACCTCGATGTCGAAGCAGTCGATGCCGGCAAATTTCTTGAAGAGGACAGCCTTGCCTTCCATCACGGGCTTGGAGGCCAGCGGGCCGATGTCGCCCAGGCCCAGCACCGCCGTGCCGTTGGTGACGACGGCGACGAGGTTCTGGCGGGAGGTGAGCTCTGCAGCCTCGGCCGGGTCCTCCGCGATCGCCTCGCAGGCGGCTGCGACGCCGGGCGAATAGGCGAGTGCGAGGTCGCGCTGGTTGCCGAGCGGCTTGGTCGCCTGGATCTCGAGCTTACCGGGGCGGGGCTGGCGATGATAGACGAGCGCGCCCGAGCGCAGATCAGTCGAGAGGGTGCTTTTCATGGCGCCTGTCGTTCCAGCAGTCCGAGTGTTGCTGGTCGCGCGAAAGCCCATGCGGCGTCAAGCGGGCAGGACGCCTCAGCGCCATGCGCGGTTGAATCAGTGTGTTAACGCCGTGAATCGAATTGCGAACATCCGGCCGCAAGGCGCGGAGACGATTCAGGAAAGTCGCTCCTGAATCGGCAGGTCAGCGCGTTGAATCGGATTGTCAGCTGCGCCAGCCCGGCAGCGCCAGCCCGGACCCGTAGCCCTCATCCTGAGGAGCCGTTCCGGCAGGAACGGCGTCTCGAAGGATGCTCGCCGAGGCTCCGGAACCATCTGGAGCATCCTTCGAGACGCCGCGTGCCGCGGCTCCTCAGGATGAGGGCTCCGTGGGGCGGGACTCAGAACGCCTTGAAGGTGATGATCGTGTGCGTGTCGGCGATCTCGGGGATCGACTGCACCTTCTGGGCGACGAAATGGCCGATGTCGACATCGGCCGCGACATGGAATTTGGCGAGGATGTCGTAGTTGCCGGCGGTCGAGTAGATCTCGGACGCGATCTCGCGATCGGCCAGCTCGCTGGCGACCTCATAGGTCTTGCCGAGCTTGCATTTGATCTCGACGAAGAAGGTCTGCATTGCGCGCTCCGAAACTCTGATGCGGTCTGGATAAGGCATCGGCCCGAAAAGTGGAATGCGGTTTTCGGACCAGCCGATGCCCAAGCAAGGGCGTTCCTCGGGGCGGTCGGATCAAGCACCCGCAAGCGCGGCGATGCGCCTCGTCATCGGATTCTCCGGGTCGGGGAGCCCGGCGAGGATCGTGAAGTGGTTCGCGTCAGGGATCTCCTCGTAGCGCGTCGTCACGCCTTCCAGGCCCCAGACATCGACAAGCCGGCGGCTCTGCTTGAGATACTCGGCGCTCTCAGTGCCACCCACCACGGCGTCCATCGTCAGCGAAGCGGGGGCTGGCCAGAACAGCGGGCTCTCCAGCTCGGCCGCCGCCATGTCGAGGCCAAGCGCGTTGTTGATGCTGGTCTCGGTCAGGGGCTTGAGATTGTAGAGGCCGGAGATGCCATAGGCGGCTGGCACAAGCTGGTCAGGCAGGTCAGGATCGACATTCTTCCAGTCGGTCGCGAGCACGCAGGCGCTGAGTTGTCCCCCGGCGGAATGGCCGGCTGCGACCACAGGCAGGTTGAAGCGGCGCCACAGAGCGGCCGCCGCCTGCTGCGCCTCCCAGACGATATGGCCGAGCGAGACCTGCGGGCACAGATCGTAGCCGATCACGGCGACGGGCAGGCCGAGCCGGTTCAGGCCCCGCGCCATATGCGAGAAATAGCTGCGGTCGAGCGCCTGCCAGTAGCCGCCATGGATGAACATGACGAGGGCGTTGCCACGCACGGCCTCGGGCTTGAACACGTCGTAGAATTGCCGCTCGCCCTCGCCATAGGAGACACCGAGCTCGCAGAGCGCTTCAGAGCGATAGGCGGCGGCGTCCGCCTGCCAGCCGGCGATGATGCCGGGGTGCTCCGGCACGCGGGCGCGATTGTTGTATTCGGTCTCGTAGTCGGGCGACATCGGCTCTCGATCCGGGGAAGGCGCCAGCAGGCAGGTTTGCAACGTGGCAGCGACGCCGCCGTTCCGCCAGTGCTTTTGCCACCGGCGCTCATGTCGCCAATGCTTTTGACAGGCGCGGCGCCTGCGGCGAAAAGGCACCGTCGAATCCGGAGGCCGCCATGGAAAACCCCGTTCTCGCCGAAGTCACGCGCGGCAATACCGTCGAGTCGCGCCATCGCGGCTCCGCGATCGTCGTCGATGCGGATGGGGCGGTGGTCTTCGCAGCGGGCGATGTCGAGCGGCCGGTCTTCCCGCGTTCCGCCGTCAAGGCGATCCAGGCGCTGCCGCTTCTGGAGAGCGGCGCGGCCGATCGCTACGGGCTGACCGAGGCCGAGATCGCGCTCGCCGTCTCCTCCCATTCCGGAGAGCCGCTCCATGCCGAGACCTCGCTCGGCATGCTGAGGAAGGCCGGGCGCGAGGCCGGTTGCCTCGAATGCGGCGCGCATTGGCCTATGAATGAGAAGGCCGCCCGCGCCATGGCGCAGGCCGGCGCCGAGCCGAGCGCCCTCAACAACAATTGCTCCGGCAAGCATGCCGGCTTCGTCTGCCTCTCCTGCGGCCTCGACGAGGACCCCGTCGGCTATGTGAAGGCTGCTCACCCGGTGCAGCAGGCCGTGCGTGGCGCGCTGGAGGCGGTGACGGGTGCGGCCCATACTTCCGAGCACATGGGCATCGACGGTTGCTCGATCCCCTCCTACGCCGTGCCTTTGAAGGCGCTGGCGCTCGGCTTCGCCCGCCTCGGCACCGGACAGGGCTTCGGACCCGAGCGCGCCAAGGCCGCGGCCCGCATCCGCGCTGCGGCTGCGGCCCATCCGTTCATGGTGGCCGGTACCGATCGCTACGACACACGGCTGATGAGCCTGCTCGGCGCGCGCGCCTTCACCAAGACCGGGGCCGAAGGTGTCTACTGCGCCGCACTCCCTGAGCTGGGTTATGGCATCGCGCTGAAATGCGATGACGGCGCCGGTCGCGCCGCCGAGGTCGCGCTGGGCGCTCTGATCGCGCGCTTCCTGCCGATGGACGAGGCGACGCAGGCCGCCTTCGCCCCGCTGCGCGAGATTGTCCTGAAGAACTGGAACGGCATCGAGGTCGGGCGGATTCGCGCGTCGGCTGAGTGAAGCTCGACGGCTCCAGCCCGGACATCTTCACCGTCATTGCGAGGAGCGAAGCGACGAAGCAATCCAGGAGGACCGGGTGAGACGTTCAACCCAGTCCCCCTGGATTGCTTCGCTGCGCTCGCAATGACGGCGAGGGCCGATCGGCGGGGAGCCTATCTGACGGCGTTGTTCTCGATCCGGACGCCCGCCGCCTTGGCGTCGGGCGCCTTGGCGAGATCGCCGGTGACGGGCTTGCCGTATTCCGTGCCGACGATCGCGAAGTCGCGCGCCTCGTCGATGACGTTGTTGGCGATCAGGGCGTTGCGCTCTTTCGGCACCAGCGAGACCGAGATGCCGATGCCGGCCTTGCGCACGACATTGCCGGTCGCCACCAGATTGCGCATGCCCCAGGACCAGCCGAGCGAGATGCCGATCTCGCTGGCGTTCTCGATGACGTTGCCGGTCACCGTGGTCTCGGCCTGGACATGAACGCCGATACCGCCGACCGGCGCCTTGCCGTTCGGCGCGAGCTGCTTTCGGGCATTGCGGATGATGTTGTTGGCGAAGACGGCCATGCGCCCGCCATGGTCGAGATTGGTGATGTCGGCGCCCTGGGCGCAATCCTCGACCAGGTTGTTCGCGATGATCGCGCCCTCGAAGGCGAATTCCGAATAGAGCGCCACCTCGCCGCAGCGCCGGCCCTGATTGCCGAGGATCTGCACGCCGGAGCCGGAATTGTTGCGGATGAAGGTCATGGCGCAATCGCGCAGCTGGTTGCCCTCGATGATCACGCCGCCGGCCCGGAACAGGCTGATGCCGTTGCCGTTCGGCCCGTCGCCGCCGGCATCGGCGCGGATGCGGCTCACGCGGTTGCCGCGGATGGTCGAGCGGTCGTCGCCGGCCTCGCTCCGCCAGATCTGGATGCCGTTGTTACCACACTCCTCGACCTCGTTGCCCTCGATCGTCAGCCCGCGCGAATCCAGCGAGAACAGCGCCGCATCCCGCATCTTGCGGAAGCTCGTCGTCGCGATGCGCCCGCCGCAGCGGTTCAGCGTCAGCCCGACCGAGCCAGCATTGGTGAAGGCGAGGTCGGTGATGGCGATCTCGCCGACGCCCTCGGCTGCGAGCAGGGCGGAGCGTTGTGGCGCGGGAATGTCGAGCCCGTCCAATACGAGGCCGGTGAGGCTCGCCCGGGCGAGGTTGCGCGCGACCAGGACCGGCCCGCCATCGGCCGTCACGAGCCGTGTTTCGCCGGACACGCCGATCAGCCGCGCGCCTTCCGGCAGGGCGACCTGACCGACACGATAGCGGCCGGGCGGCAGCAGCAATGGCGCGGAACGACGCGCCGCCTCGGCGAGCGCGGTCTTGAGGCGCTGCGACTGGTCTTCCGTAGCGCCGGCACGCAGGCCGAATTGCGTGGCGTCCAGCCCGAGCCGGCCGAGCGGGGAGGCGGCAGGTGCTCGCGATTGCGCCTGCGCCGGCAGGCGCAGCGAGGCTACCCCGAAAAGGCCAGAAGCCAGAAGACCACGCCGGGAAAGGGTCATGACGTCTCCTCAGCCAGCGCTCGATGCCCGGCGATCAGCGCCCCTGGATCGCCAGTTCCCGGCCGATCGCGGCCAGCGCCGTGCTCAGTCGTTCGGGGCGCGGCCGAAACCCTGCCACGCGATGGATCGGCCGCACTCCGGCGGCCGGCTTCAGCCACGGTACATGCACGAACAGCACCGGCCGCCCGGCCATGGCGGGGTGGCGCAGCGCAGTCGCATAGCTCGCATCGCAGAGATAGCGCCCGGCCGAGGGCGAGAGCCGGCTCTTGATGCCGAGGCGGCGCAGCTGGGCCAGTGCCGCCTGTGGCCGTGCGGTCGTCAGTTTGGGCCGGCCGGCGCCGCGCTGAGCGCCGGTTTGTGTCCGCCCGGTCGCGTCGGGATGCAGCGGGTTCGACCGCCCGCGTGCGAAAAGCTCCACGCGCACATGGCGGGCACGGGCCGCGACCCCGAGCAGCAGGATGGCCTTCGGGCCAGCGGCGTCGATCTCGCGTCCCAACGCCGGAAGCCCCGCCGCATAGCTGGTTTCGAGAATGGTTGCGCCGATTCTCAGTCCCGAATGGCGCAAGCGAGCCGCCACCAGCTTAGCTAATCGTGTGGTCGGGTTGATCCGGACGCCCGGGAACGGGCCGAAGCCGGTGACGAGGAGATCGAGCTTGCGGTTATTGCTCATAGTCCCAATGCCTTCGCGATTTCCTCGGCGGCCAGTGTCGGTGCCAACTCGCCCGACGCCACTTCAGCTTCGAGCTGCGGTGTGCGGGCCTTCAGTGCCGGGTCGTGCCGTAGTTTGGTCTGGAGCCGATCCTGCACCATCGCCCACATCCATTTCACGTCCTGCCGGCGGCGTTTCTCGACGATCAGCCCCTTGGCCTCGAAGCGGCTGCGATGATCCTCGACCTTGGTCCAGAGCGCATCGAGCCCTTCGCCGGTCAGGCCCGAAATGGTGACGACGGGCGTACTCCAGAGTGGCGAGGCGGGGGCGAGGATATGCAGCGCGGCCTTGTATTGCGCAGCGGCAGCGCGGGCAGCCGTTGCGCCGGCTCCGTCCGCCTTGTTGACCGCGATCATGTCGGCGAGCTCGATGATGCCCTTCTTGATGCCCTGCAACTCATCGCCGGCATTGGGCAGCATCAGCACGAGGAAGAAATCGGTGAGGTCTGCGACCGCCGTTTCCGACTGGCCGACGCCGACCGTCTCGACCAGGATGACGTCGAAGCCGGCCGCCTCGCAGAGCAGCATCGTCTCGCGGGTCTTGGCCGCCACGCCGCCCAGCGTGCCGGAGGATGGGGAGGGGCGGATATAGGCGTTGGGGTCGACGGCGAGCCGGGCCATGCGGGTCTTGTCGCCGAGGATCGAGCCGCCGGTCCGCGTCGAGGAGGGGTCGACCGCCAGTACCGCGACCTTGTGACCCTTCTCAGTGAGGTATGTGCCCAGCGCGTCGATCGTCGTCGACTTGCCGACGCCCGGCACGCCGGTGATGCCGACGCGGATCGCCTTGCCCGTATGCGGTAGAAGCCGCTGGATCAGCCGCTGCGCAGCCGCGCGATGGTCGGCCCGGCGCGATTCCGCGAGCGTGATCGCGCGCGCCAGCGCCGCCCGCTCGCCGGCGAGGATCGCGTCGCCGAGGGCGTCGGCAGTCGGGTTCGGGTCGGCCATGGCGCCAGTTAGCAAGTCATTCGCCGGGGCGACAAGGCGTCGATTGCTTCATCGCTGTGTCATGTACGCATCTTGAAGATTTGCCGCGGCGATGGAACGAGTTGGCTGATGACGGGCGTGGCAGAGCGGTTTCGGATTTTTGTGCTGGTGCTGGCGCCGTTGGCGCTGGCCGCCTGCGCCACGCCGCGTGTGCTGGAGATCAGCCAAGCGCCCGCCAACGATGTCGCCGGCAAGGTCGAGATCTATGTCGCGACGACGCGAGAGCCCTCCGCGGAACCGGTTTATTTCAGCGGCGAGCGTGTCACCAAGCTGTCCTTCGCCCGGCTCGACATCACCGTGCCGCGCAATCACAAGGCGGGCGAGCTGGAACTACCGGACTCTGGACCCGGTGATCCCGCCAAGCATTTCACCGCGACCCATATTCAGCGGCTCGACCTCGCCCCGGTCATTGCCGATGTCCGCCGGGAGATCATGCGCAGGCCGGCCAATCAGCGCGACGTGCTGGTGTTCGTCCACGGCTATAACACCAACTTCGCCGACGCCGTCTATCGTTTCGCCCAGGTCGTCTACGATTCCGGCTTCAAGGGCGTGCCGGTGCTGTTCAGCTGGCCGTCGCGCGGGCAGCTTCTGGCCTATCCTTATGATCGTGAGAGCGCCTTTTTCTCGCGCGATTTCCTCGAGGCCAATCTCCGCGGCATCGCCCGGGACCTCGGTCCGGGCCGGATGGACATCCTCGCCCATTCGATGGGCACGCTCCTGACGCTCGAAACACTGCGCCAGGCTGCGATCCGTGGTGACGGAGACTTCGGCGGCAAGCTGCGCGATGTGATGCTCGCCGCGCCCGATGTCGATATCGATGTGTTCAAGACGTTGATGTACGTGATCCGGCGGCCGGTTACCGTTTTCGTCTCGGCCGACGACCGCGCGCTCGATTTCTCCCGCCGCTTCGCTGGTGACAAGACCCGTCTCGGAGCGGTCTCGGCCAAGGACACCGAGCTGATCGCCGCTCTGGAGAAGCAAGGCGCGCGGATCATCGATCTGTCCGAAGTTTCTTCCGGCGACAGCCTCAATCACGGCAAGTTCGCGTCCTCGCCACGGGTCGTGCAGCTCATCGGCGAGCGGCTGCGGCAGGACAAGGGCATTGGCTTCTCGGGACCGCAATTCGGCGACAAGCTGGGCGATGTCGCCGGCGGCGTCGTCGGTACGGTCGGCTCCACCGTAGGCCTCGTCGTGACGGCGCCGATAACCGTCCTCTCGGGCGGGCGGTGATGTCGCCTTGCTGCAACGCTCGGCCTTTCGATGCGGCCGGTCGCGAGGCTGCCGCATTGTGGCCGCGTTAGCCTGTCCTTAAAGCGAAGCTGGCCAATTCGGCCTCTCTCGAATCATCGGATGCCTGACCTCATGCCCGTCACGAGGCGCGATTTCTCCTGCCGCTCGCTCCTGCTCGCCGGGTTGCTGCCGCTTGGGCTCGCCGCTTGCGCGCAGAGCGAGGCGAGCGTCTCGCCCTTCTCCGAGCCGGAGCGTGCTGACGCCTCGGCGCTCGGCAAGGAGCCGCGCCTCCTGGTGATGACGACCCGCAACGCCACGGGCAACACGCCCCCCTATTTCGGCACCGACCGCGGCCCGTTGACCTTCGCCGAGATCAAGCTCGATCCGCCGGGCCGTGGCATCGCCGGCCGCGTCTCCTCGGCGGTCGCGGGCGACTGGGCCGTGCTGGGTGCGACGCGCGAGACCAGCCGCGATGCGACGCAGGCCTTCTCGCAGGCCGTCAACGGCCGTGATGTGCTGCTCTACGTCCACGGCTTCAACGAAAGCTTCGAGTCCGCCGCGCGCAGCGCGGGCCAGCTTTCGCATGCGCTCGAATTCCAAGGGCGCACGGCGTTGTTCACCTGGCCCTCCGGCGGCAAGCTCTTCGACTACGCCTATGATCGGGAAAGCGCGCTCTGGTCCCGCGACGGCTTCGTCCAGAGCCTGCAGGCGCTCGTCGCCAACCCGACGGTCGGGCGCATCCACATCGTCGCGCACTCCATGGGCACCTTCCTGACGCTGGAAGGCCTGCGCGAACTGCGCGACTCGCAGGATGTCTATTCGCGGATCGGCTCGGTCGTGCTGGCCTCGCCCGATGTCGACATCGACGCCTTCGAGCAGACCGTGAAGAAGCTTGGCCCGCTGGCCCAGCGTATGACGGTCATCATCGATCCGGGTGATAGGGCACTGGCGCTCTCCGCCCGCATCGCCGGCGGCGTGGCGCGCGCCGGCGCGGCCGACCGCTCGCGGCTGGAAGCTTTGGGTGTGCGCGTCGCCGACACCTCCGGCCGCGGCTGGAGCATGCTGCGTCACGACCTCTTCCTGACGAATAGCGAGGTCACGCAGGTGGTGCGCCGGGCGATGGATCGCGGCCTCTGAGAGCAGCCCTCAGATCGGCGGCAGGCCGGAGCGCTTCTTGATGGTCGCCAGCGCGAAGTTGGATTCGACCGACTGGATGCATTTGAGCTTCGTCATCTTCTGCTTCAGGAAGCGCTCATAGCCCTCGATTCCGTCGGTGACGACGCGCAGCAGATAATCCTGCGAGCCGGTCATCAGGTAACATTCGGCCACCTCGCTCCAGCTTTCGACCGCCTTTTCCAGCTCGGTGATATGCTCCTGGTTCTGCTGGATCAGGCGCACCGAAACGAAGACACTGAAGGGCAGGCCATAGGCCTTCGGGTCGACGACGGCCGTATAGCCCTGGATGACGCCGCTCTCCTCCAGCCGCTTCAGGCGGCGCAGGCAGGGGGTCGGCGAGAGGCCGACTCGCTGCGACAGGTCCTGGTTGGTGATCCGCCCGTCCTCGCGCAGCACGGCGAGGATGCGACGGTCGATCGTATCGAGCATGATATGCTCCATGAAGGGTAATGCTGAGCAGGAAGCTGCACGAGAGACCTTAGGGCGAGCCTCATCGACCAAGCAATGCCGTCTTAATGAGATTATTCTGAGCGTCTAGAGATCGGCCGGCGCCGCAGCCACGCAAGGGAGAAGCCCATGAGCCAGGACAGCTACCACAAGGACCGGATCGCCAATCGCCGGCTGCATCCCGAGACGCTGATGATGGGCTTCGGCTATTCGCCGGCCATGTCCGAAGGCTCGCTCAAGCCGCCGGTCTTCCTGACCTCGACCTTCGTTTTCGAGAACGCCCAGCAGGGCAAGGACTTCTTCGATTTCACCTCGGGCCGGCGCCAGCCGAAAGCCGGCGAGAAGCCGGGGCTGGTCTATTCGCGCTTCAACCATCCCAATATGGAGATCCTCGAGGATCGCCTGGCGATCTGGGACGAGGCCGAGAAATGCGCCGTCTTCGCCTCCGGCATGGCCGCGATCGCCACGACCTGCTTCGCCTTCCTGCGCCCGGGCGACACGATCCTCCATTCCCGCCCGCTCTATGGCGGCACCGAGACCCTGCTGAAGAACCAGATGGGCGCCTTCGGCATCACGCCCTTCGGCTTCACCGACGGGCTCGATGTCGAGCAGATGCGCAAGGTCGCTAAGGAAGCCGCGGCCAAGGGGCGCGTCGCCATGATCCTGGTCGAGACGCCGGCCAACCCGACCAATGGTCTCGTCGACCTCGCCGCCTGCAAGGCGATCGCCGACGAGCTGGAGAAGTCGCAGGGCCATCGCCCGCCCGTCGTCGTCGACAACACGCTGCTCGGCCCGAAATACCAGAAGCCGCTGAAGCTCGGCGCCGATCTCACCCTGCTTTCGCTGACCAAATATGTCGGCGGCCATTCCGACCTCGTCGGTGGCTCGATTTCCGGCTCGGAGGCGCTGGTGCGGCAGGTGAAGAGCTGGCGCGGTTCGCTGGGCACGCAGCTCGATCCGAATTCCTGTTGGATGCTGATGCGCTCGCTGGAGACGCTCGACATCCGCATGAGCCGCGCCAACGAGAATGCCAGGCTGGTGGCCGAATATCTGGAGAGCCATCCGAAGGTGGCGAAGGTCCATTATCTCGGCAATCTGAAGGCGGGAGACCCGCGCAAGGCGGTCTTCGACCGGCAATGCCTCGAGCCCGGCTCGACCTTCGCCTTCGATGTGAAGGGCGGCGAGAAGGAAGCTTTCGCGCTGCTCGACAACCTGCAGATCATGAAGCTCGCGGTCAGCCTCGGCGGCACCGAGACGCTGGTCTCGCACCCCGCCGCGATGACCCATTCGGGTGTCGCCAAGGAACTGCGCGAGGAGATCGGCCTCACCGACGCGCTGATCCGCATCTCGGTCGGCATCGAGAACATCGAGGACCTGATCTCGGATCTGGCGCAGGGTTTCGAGGCGGTGTGAGGGCCGGGCGAGGGCCGTTCAGCCAAGTCCGAGGAACAGCGCGAGCGAGCGATTAACCGCGACCAGGGCTTCTGGATCGAGCCGGCCGAAGGTCGAGCCGATCCGCTCGCGGCGCAGGGTCATGGCCTTGTCCACCATGATCTGCGACGGCGCTCGCAATCCGTTTGCGGCGTCGGGCTCGACCATAAGTCTGATCAGCGGCGCATCGGCGAGGTCGCTGGTCAGCAGCAGGACCGTTATGGTGGCGGTATCCTCGAACGGATCAGCCTGAACGATCAGGGCCGGGCGAGGTTTCCCGAAATCTCCTGCAAGCGCGACGGTGACGAGATCGCCGCGCTTCATGCGGCCGGATCGTCGAGATCGGCCAAGGCGGCGTCGAGGAAGTCACCCAGTTCATGCTCCGCTCGGTCGGCGGCGGCGACGATGCGGGCCTGCCGGCGGCATTCCTCGCTGAAGCCGGGGCGGCGTGTGTCGGGTATCCAAATCTGGACCGGGCGCAGACCCGCGGCGCGCAGCGCGTCTCGCCGCTTCTGAACCCGCTTTGCCGTAGATGTCGCCATCCGGAAATCTCCGATATCGTTACATGTAACGATATCGGGGCCGTTTCGCAAGAAGCTGCCGAAGAAGGCCTAAACCCCGACCCGCCCCCAGCCCGGCAGCTTCAAGGCCGGGCTGCGCAGGTCGAGCCCGGCGACGAGGCCGAGCAGGTTGATCTCGACGCCCTCAACCCAGCCGACGGTCACGCCGGCGAGCCCGTAGAGCGAGGCCTGGATGCCCGTACGGCTGGGAGTGAGCCCGGCGAACAGGCCGGCTTCGCGCCAGTCCTTGCCGATCGCTGTCGGCGGCAGAGCCTGGCGGAGCTCCGGCACCTCGGCCAGCACATGCTGGACGAAGCTGTTCGAGTTCGGTCCCGGCCAGGCGAGATAGCTGCCGGGGTTCGAATAGGCATAGCTCGCCACTGCGGCGCGGATCTGCGGGATCAGCCGCTCCGCCGCCTCGCCCCGGATCTCGGCCACCGGCTCCGGCATGTTGCCGAACCAGCGGCCATCCGCCTCGCGATGGTTGACCCGGACGGGCGCGCCCCAGCCGACGACGTCGAAGCGTGTATAGGCGCTGGCGCCGCGCTCCTTCACGACGATCCAGGAATGATGCGCGAAGATGCCGCGCCAGCGTCCGACACGGGCGGCAAAAACGTGCACCGTTGCTTCCGGCTCGATCCCCGCGGCGGGGAGGAGCTTCGCGCTCGTCCAGTCGGCGCGGCGCCAGTCAGGCGCATGCGTCTGCCAGATCCACCAGCCCGCATGGGTCGCGAGCGGCAGCAGAAAGGCGAGGACGAAGAACAACAGGAAGCGGCGCAGGTGACGCATCCGCCACGATATGGCGGGGGCTCGCGAGGCGGCAAGAACAGGGCCGATCACGCTTGCGCCAGCAGGCCCGGGCAAGCCGAAGGCACTTATCTCAGCGCTTCGTCATCGGTGCGTATCCGGTCGTCCCCAATGGCGGTTGATGCCGGGGGGAAAGCTGGTAGCGTGCGCCCGCCTGAGCTTGATGGAGGGGCAGATTGGGTAAGCTGACGACACGACTGACCGGGGCGATCGCGGCCTGCGCGATCGGACTTGGATTGCTGGCTACGCCGGCAGTCGCGCAGGACAAGCAGCTGCGCATCTTCAACTGGTCGGACTATGTCGATCCGGAGGTGCTCGACGCCTTCAAGAAGGAAACCGGCATCACGGTCGTCTACGACACCTTCGATCAGATGGAGACGGTCGAGACCAAGTTGCTGGCCGGCAAGACCGGCTACGACCTCATCGTCGTCACCGCCTCCTTCCTGCCGCGCCATATCCCGCTCGGCCTCTACCAGCCGGTCGACAAGGACAAGGCGCCGAACCTGAAGAATCTCTGGCCCGAGATCCAGAAGCGGCTCGACAAGTATGATCCCGGCAACAAATACGCTGTGAACTACATGTGGGGCACGACCGGCATCGGCTACAACACCGCCAAGATCAAGGAGCGGCTCGGCCCCGATGCGGTGATCGATAGTTGGAAGATCGTCTTCGAGCCGGACCAGCTCAAGAAGCTCTCCAACTGCGGCGTGCATGTGCTCGATGCGGTCGAGGAGATGTTCCCGGCGGCGCTGCGCTATCTGGGGCTGAACCCGGATTCCAAGAACGAAGCCGATCTCAACAAGGCCGGCGAGCTTCTGCGCAAGATCCGCCCGCACATCCAGAAGTTCCACTCGTCGGAATACATCAACGCGCTGGCGAACGGCGATATCTGCCTCGCCGTCGGCTATTCCGGCGACATCCTCCAGGCGAAGAAGCGCGCAGAAGAGGCCAAGAACGGAGTCCAGATCGCCTATTCCATTCCGAAGGAAGGCGCGCTGATGTGGTTCGATTCCTTCGTGATCCCGAAGGATGCCGGCAACGTCGAAGCGGCGCTGAAATTCATCGACTTCGTCAATCGCCCGGCCATGGCCGCGAAGAACTCGGACTTCATCCAGTATGCCAACGGCAACCTCGCCTCTAAGCCGCTGCTCTCGGCGGCGGTGCGCGACAATCCGGGCATCTACCCCTCGGATGAGGTGATGGGGCGGCTCTATACGATCACGCCCTACGATCAGAAGTCCCAGCGGGTGGTCAACCGGCTCTGGACGCGCGTCAAAACCGGCAAATGAGCGGTTCGGGCGAGGTCGCAGCATCATGAAGAAGAGTTCGCCCGGCAGCGTGCGCCGGGCCTTCCAGCCCTGGAACGACCCGGCGGCCAAGCCGCTGGTCGAGTTCCGGGGCGTGACGCGGCGCTTCGGTGATGTCACGGCCGTGCGCGACCTCTCGCTCTCGCTCTATCCCCGAGAGTTCTTCGCGCTGCTCGGACCTTCCGGCTGCGGCAAGACCACGCTGATGCGCATGCTTGCCGGCTTCGAGACGCCGGATGAGGGCGCGATCCTGCTCGATGGGCAGGACATCACCGGCGTCCCGCCGCATCTGCGGCCCGTCAACATGATGTTCCAGTCCTATGCGCTGTTTCCGCATCTGAGTGTTGCGGGCAACATCGCCTACGGGCTGAAGCGCGAGGGGCTGCCGCGCGTCGAGGTCGACCGGCGCGTCGATGAGATGCTGGATCTGGTCAAGCTCTCCGGGCTCAGTGGACGCAAGCCGCACCAGCTCTCCGGCGGCCAGCGCCAGCGCGTCGCGCTCGCCCGTTCGCTCGCCAAACGGCCGAAGCTACTCCTGCTCGACGAGCCGATGGCGGCACTCGACAAGAAACTGCGGGAGCAGACCCAGTTCGAGCTGATGGATTTGCAGAGCGAGCTCGGTCTCACCTTCATGGTCGTCACCCACGACCAGGATGAGGCCATGACCATGGCCGACCGCATGGCGGTGATGGATCATGGCCGGCTCGTCCAGATCGGCCCGCCGGACGTGATTTACGAAGCACCGGCCAGCCGCCATGTCGCGGAGTTCGTCGGCGACATCAACATCTTCGAGGGGGGGATTGAGATCATCGACGGCGAACTCGTCCGGGCGCAGGTGCCGCTCATCGGCGCGGTGGAGCTCGACGAGGAGGCGCTGGCCCTGAAGCCGGGCGAGACGCTGCTGATCGGTATCCGGCCGGAGAAGATCGAGATCGCCCATGACGAGCCTGCGCAGGCGGTCAACAAGGTTGCCGGCGAGATCTGGGACATCGGCTATCTCGGCGATTTCACCATGATCCAGGTGATGATCGGTGGAGACAGCGGCAAGCTCGTCAAGGTCGCGCTCGCCAACCGCACGCGCCGGCTGGCGCGGCCCTTCGCCTGGGAGGACAAGGTCTGGCTCTCCTGGGATGTCGAGGCCGGGCTGGTGCTGCCGCCATGAGGGGCGTCGGAACGACTGCCGTCATTCCGGGGCTTCGCGAAGCGAAGAGCCCGGAACCCAGAAGCGATGCCGTTTCAATATCGAGCGCGACGACGCCAACGCTTTATTCTGCTCAGCGCATCGGTTCTGGGTTCCGGGCTCAGGCCTGCGGCCTGCCCCGGAATGACGGTGGAGCGATGCCATGAGCGCGGCTGCCCCCAAAAGCTTCGGCCGTCTCGTCGTGGCGGTGCCTTACCTTTGGCTCGCGCTCTTCTTCCTCGCGCCCTTCGCCATCGTGCTGCGCATGGCTTTCTCGCAGTCTGCGATGGCGCTGCCGCCCTATGCGCCGCATTGGGAAGGGTTCAGCCAGCTCAGCGAATTCCTCTCGCAGCTCGACTTCGAGAATTTCAGGCTGCTGGGAGACGATGCGCTCTATTGGGAGAGTTATCTCTATTCGCTGCGCATCGCTGCGTTGACCACCGTCTTCGCACTCGCGATCGGCTATCCGCTCGCCTATGCGATGGCGTCGGCTCCCTCGCGCTGGCGCGGCGTGCTGCTGGTCTTCGTCATCCTGCCGTTCTGGACCTCCTTCCTGATCCGCGTCTACGCCTGGATCGGCATCCTGAGGCCGGAAGGGCTGCTCGATGCAAGTCTGAGCCTGCTCGGCATCGAGGGTGAGCCGCTGCGCCTGCTCAACACCGAGACGGCGGTGTTGCTCGGCATGGTCTATTCCTACCTGCCTTTCATGGTGCTGCCGCTCTTCGCCACGCTGGAGAAGCTCGATCGCGGCCTGCTTGAAGCCGCGGCCGATCTCGGCGCAGCACCACTCACCGCCTTCCTGACTGTGACCCTGCCGCTCTCGCTGCCGGGCATCCTCGCCGGCTCGGCGCTGGTCTTCATCCCGGCCGTGGGCGAGTTCGTCATCCCGGACCTGCTCGGCGGGCCGGACACCAACATGATCGGCAAGGTGCTCTGGAACGAGTTCTTCTCCAATCGCGACTGGCCGCTGGCCTCGGCCGTGGCGGTGGTGCTGCTCGTCGTGCTGGTTTTGCCGCTCGTCCTGCTCCAGAGGGCGCGGCTGCGCCGGGAGATGGCGACATGAAGCGGCTCGGACCTGGACTGATCCTGGCGCTGATCCTCGGCTTCGCCTTCCTCTATCTGCCGATCCTGACGCTGATCGCCTATTCCTTCAACGCCTCGCGGCTGGTCACGGTCTGGGGTGGCTTCTCGCTGCATTGGTATGGCGCACTGATGCGCAACGAGCCGCTGCTCGACGCTGCGTGGCTCTCGATGCGGCTTGGATTCGTTTCGGCGACGCTGGCGACCGTGCTCGGTACGCTGGCCGCACTGGCGCTCGCACGCCATGGCCGCTTCCTGGGGCGCACGCTCTTCTCCGGCATGGTGCTGGCGCCGCTCGTCATGCCGGAGGTGGTGACGGGGTTGTCGCTGCTGCTGCTCTTCGTGGCGGCCGATGTCGAGCGCGGCTTCTGGACGGTGACGGTCGCCCACGCCACTTTCAGCCTCGGCTTCGCCTGCATCGTCGTGCAGTCGCGGCTGGCCGGCTTCGACCGGTCGCTGGAGGAGGCGGCGCAGGATCTCGGCGCCACGCCCTTCGTCACCTTCTGGACCGTGACCCTGCCGCTGATCTGGCCGGCGGTGGCCGCGGCCTGGATGCTCGCCTTCACGCTCTCGCTCGACGATCTCGTCATCGCGAGCTTCACCACCGGTCCCGGCGCGACCACCTTGCCGATGCGGCTCTATTCGGCGGTCAAGCTCGGCGTCTCGCCCGAGATCAACGCCGCCTGCACGATCATGATCGCGGCTGTGGCCGTCGTGGTGATCGCGGCCTCGCTCCTGCTCAAGCGCGAGCAGCTAAACGCCGGCTGAACGGCGCTCTCAAAGCCCGTTCAGCCGGGAGCTGCGAATATCCGTTCCATGGCGGGATGGTCCCGTCGGAACAGGATCGACCTCCATGTCAGGCCATCGTGCCCGGATCGGTTTCGCCGCCTTCCTCTTCGGTGGTGTGGCGCTCGCAGCTTCGACCTTCGCCGGAACCGGCGATGCTCAGGCCTTCGGTGATCGCTATGAGCGCTTCGCAGGCTATCAGGCCCAGGGCTGGCGCCCGCCGCCGCCCGCCTTCCACGGTTATTGGGGCCAGCGCCGCTGGCACCGCTACTACAATGACGGTTACGGCATGCGGCCGCCTCCGCCGCGCTACGGCTATGGTTACGGCTGGCGTTAAGTGTCGCCGCGCCAGTCGCAACCATGGGGCGGGTGCGGCAATGACGTCGCGCCCGCCTTTTCACATCACTCCGCGGCCGTCCGCTGGGCGTAGCCCAGCCGGCGGTTGAGCTCTTCGAGCAGCTTCTCGGCGGCGTCGGCGATGACGGTGCCGGGCGGGAAGATGGCCGAGGCGCCGGCCTCGATCAGCGCGTCGAAATCCTGCGGCGGGATCACGCCGCCGACCACGATCATGATGTCCGGCCGGCCGGCCTTGGCGAGCGCGGCTTTCAGCTCCGGCACCAGCGTCAGATGGCCAGCGGCGAGCGAGGAGACGCCGACGATGTGGACGTCGTTCTCGACCGCCTGCCGTGCCGCTTCGTCCGGAGTCGCGAAGAGCGGGCCGATATCGACGTCGAAGCCGAGATCGGCGAAGGCGGAAGCGATGACCTTCTGGCCGCGATCGTGCCCGTCCTGCCCCATCTTGGCGACGAGAATGCGCGGGCGGCGCCCATCCGCATCCTCGAAAGCCCCGCACATCAGCTGCACGCGCGTGACGGCTGGGTTCATTTCGCCGACCTCCCGCTTGTAGACCCCCGAGATCGCCTTGATCTCGGCCCTGTGACGGCCGAAGACCTGCTCCATCGCCAACGAGATTTCGCCGACGGTCGCCTTGGCGCGAGCGGCCTTGACCGCGAGGTCGAGCAGATTGCCGTTGCCGGTCGCGCCGTTCGTCAGCGCCGTCAGTGCGGCCTGCACGTCCGCTTCGTTGCGTTCGGCCTTAAGGCGTTTCAGTTTGTCGAGCTGCTGCGCGCGCACCGAGGCGTTGTCGACCTTTAGCACCTCGATCGAGGCTTCGTTGTCGGGCTTGTAGCGGTTGACGCCGATGATCGCCTGCTGGCCGGCGTCGATGCGGGCCTGCGTCTTGGCCGCGGCCTCCTCGATGCGCAGCTTCGGGATGCCGGCCTCGATCGCCTTGGCCATGCCCCCGAGTTTCTCCACCTCCTGGATATGCTCCCAGGCCTTGGCGGCGAGTTCCGCTGTCAGGCGCTCGACATAGTAGGAGCCGCCCCAGGGATCGATGATCCGGGTCGTGCCGCTCTCCTGCTGCAGCAGGATCTGCGTGTTGCGGGCGATGCGGGCCGAGAAGTCGGTCGGCAGCGCCAGCGCCTCGTCGAGCGCGTTGGTGTGCAGCGACTGGGTGTGCCCCTGCGTCGCCGCCATCGCCTCGATCATGGTGCGCGGCACGTTGTTGAACACGTCCTGCGCTGTCAGCGACCAGCCCGAGGTCTGGCTATGGGTGCGCAGCGGCAGGGACTTCTCGTTCTGCGCGCCGAAATCCTTGACGAGCTTCGCCCAGATCAGCCGGGCGGCGCGCATCTTGGCGACTTCCATGAAGAAGTTCATGCCGATCGCCCAGAAGAAGGAGAGGCGCGGCGCGAACACGTCGACGCTCAAACCCGCCTGCTGTCCAGCGCGGATGTATTCGACGCCATCGGCGAGCGTGTAGCCCAGCTCGAGGTCCTGCGTCGCTCCGGCCTCCTGCATGTGGTAGCCGGAGATCGAGATCGAGTTGAACTTCGGCATGTTCGCCGAGGTGAAGGCGAAGATGTCGCCGATGATCCGCATCGAGGGCGAGGGCGGGTAAATGTAAGTGTTGCGGACCATGAACTCCTTGAGGATGTCGTTCTGGATGGTCCCCGAGAGCTTGGCCTGCGGCACGCCCTGTTCTTCCGCCGCGACGATATAGAGCGCCAGAACCGGCAGCACCGCGCCATTCATCGTCATCGACACGCTCATCTGGTCGAGCGGGATGCCGGAGAACAGCGTGCGCATGTCGTAGATCGAGTCGATCGCGACGCCCGCCATGCCGACATCGCCGCCGACGCGCGGATGGTCCGAGTCGTAGCCGCGGTGGGTGGCGAGATCGAAAGCGACCGAAAGCCCCTTCTGTCCGGCGGCGAGGTTGCGCCGGTAGAAGGCGTTGGAATCCTCCGCCGTGGAGAAGCCGGCATATTGCCGGATCGTCCAGGGCTGATTGACATACATGGTCGGATAGGGGCCGCGCAGATAAGGCGGCAGGCCGGGCAGGCTGTCGACGAAAGGTAGGCCGTCGCGGTCTGCGGCGGTGAAGATCGGCTTCACCGGAATGCCTTCCGGCGTAATCCAGGGCTCGCCAGCCGGCAGAGCCGGGGCGGCTGAAGGCTCTGCCGCCGCGAAGGCAAGCTTCGTGAAATCCGGGATCGCGGTCATGATGTACTCCCGTCGGTCCTGTCCCACCAATGGTGGAAATGATGCACCGGCCCGTGGCCGTGGCCAACCGGAACCTGATCGGCGGCGGCGATGGCGGCCGAAATATAGGTCTTGGCGTGACCGATAGCCTCCGGCAGAGCCAGACCCTTGGCGAGGTTCGCCGCGATCGCGGAAGAGAGGGTGCAGCCGGTGCCATGGGTGTTGCGGGTCTCGACGCGTGGTGCGTTGAAGCGTTGCCGCGCGCCACCCGCGAGCCGGAGCAGGTCGCTTGAGATCGCGCCGCTGCCATGACCGCCCTTGATCAGGACATTGGCCGCGCCGAGCGCCGCCAGCTTGTCCGCCTGCTCGTCCACCGCCTCATCCGTCTCGGCCATGCTCGAATCGAGCAGCGCGGCGGCTTCGGGCAGGTTCGGCGTGATCAACGTCGCCAGCGGGAACAGGTGTTCGCGAATGGCGGCGACGGCCTCCGGCTCCAGCAGCCGGGCGCCGGAAGCCGCAATCATGACCGGATCAAGCACGATGTTCTTCGCACCGTGGCGCTTCAGACCCTCCGCAACCGTCTCGATCAGCCCGACCGTCGCCAGCATGCCGATCTTGACCGCGCCGACATCGAGATCCTCGAAGACCGCGTCCATCTGCTCCGTCACGAAGCCGCGCGGCACGGCGTGGATCGCGCGGACGCCCTGCGTGTTCTGCGCCGTCAGCGCGACGATGACGCTGGCGCCATAGACCTGATGCGCCGCGAAGGTCTTCAGATCGGCCTGGATGCCGGCGCCGCCGCTCGAATCTGAGCCGGCGATGGTGAGGGCGGTGGCGGTCAAGGCTTCACTCCGGTCAGGCGGCTGCAACGGTGAGCGCCCGCTCGAGCGTCTCCACCACGTCGCATCCCATGAAGATGAACGAGGACACGCCCGCCTTGTTCAGCGCCGCCTCGTTCTCAGTCGGCCGGCCGGCGAGCCAGACCGTCGCACCCGCCGCGACAAGAGCCTCGGCAGCCGCCGCGCCCTCGCTTGCATAGGCTGCATCCGTGCCGCAGAGGCAGGCGAGCTTCGCACCGGATGCCCGGAAGGCGGCGACGAGCGCGTCGAGATCGGTGGCGCCTTCCCTCGCGAAGCCGTCTCCGTTCGGCGCCGCGAAGCCGCCGGCTTCGAAGAGGTTGCGGGCGAAGCCGGCGCGCGTCGTGAAATCCGCGATGGAGCCCAGCGTCGCCAGGAAGACGACCGGGCGCTGCGGCAGCGCATCGGCCCTGTCGCGCAGGCTTTCGAAGGGCTCTGAGAGCCTGAACGAGGGCAGCGGCTCGGCTTGCAGCGCCGCGCCGGTCGCGATCGAGCTCGCCATGGCCACCGGCGCGACCTTCAGCACGGTGACGTCGGTCTCGCGGATGTTCGGGAATTCGCTCGTGCCGGTGATCGGCTCGCGGCGCGTGGCGACGGCCTTGATGCGGGCCGCGCGCTGCTCTGCGAGCGTCCTCTGGAGATGATCGTCGGTCAGAGCAGCAAGGATGCCGCCGGCCTCTTCGATCTGCTGGAAGGCCTGCCAGCCCTTCTCGCAAAGCGCCTGCGTCAACGCCTCGAAGCCGCCGGCGCCGGCTGCCGGATCGGCGACACGCCAGAGATTGGCCTCTTCGAGCAGGATGAGCTGGGTGTTGCGGGCGATGCGCCGCGCAAAGCCGTCAGGCAGGCCGAGCGCTGCGGTGAAAGGCTGGACGCTCAGGGAATCCGCGCCGCCGACCCCGGCCGAGAAGGCCGCGACCGTGCCGCGCAGGAGATTGACGTGAGGGTCCCGCTTCGTCAGCGCGCGCCAGGCGGTCTCGGCATGGATCGCAGCAGGCTTTGGTTCCAGCCCACAGGCCTGCTGAACGCGGTTCCAGAGCAGCCGGGCGGCGCGGAATTTCGCCACCGTCACGAACTCGTCTGTGTCGGCGACGAGCGTGAAGGCGATGGCGTCACGCGCATCAGTGAGCGGCATGCCGTGGGCTTCGAGCGCGCGCAGATAGGCGACGGCCGTGGCGAGCGCCGTGCCGAGCTCCAGCGCCTCGCTGGCCCCGGCCTCGTGATAGGGGCGTGTGTCGACGGTGACGAACGGCCCCTTGTAGCCACGCTCCTTCAGCGCGCCGATCGTCTCGGCGAGACGCTGACCGATTTCCGGCCACAAGGCGGCGAGAGAGCCGTCGCTGGCGAGGACGCCGATGGGATCCAGTCCGAATTCGATCGCGAGATCGGCGGGGTTGAGGCCACGCTTCTCGACCAGCACCGCGAGCAGCAATGCGTTCACGCGGCCCTGCGGCGCGGGATCGAGCCTGAGGCGGATAAGATCAAGCATTACACCGTCCAGCGCGGCATCGAGCGTGTCGACATCCTGGGCGACGAGGCCGTAGCCGCGCGCGGCGCGTGCTCCGGCGAAGCTCAGGGTCAGCGTGTCGGCGCCGCCTTCGAGATCGGCGAGCGCCAGCGCATTAGCCTCGGCCGGATCGGGATGGTCGAGACGGGCGGCGACGTGCCAGCGGCCGGATTCGGCCCGCAGGGCGCGCTCGCGCGGGGAGGCGGCGGGATAAAGCGGCTCGATGCGGATGCCGTCAGCGCTGCGGCCGACCAGCCGCTTGTCGAAATCCGCCCCCTTGAGCACTTTGTCGACGGCTGCGCGCCATGCAGCTTCGGATGGCGCCGGGAAGGCGTCGAGGTAGGGCAGGTCGGATTGGTCCGCCGAGTTCATACGCGCCGATGCTCCTTTCCGCACAATGTGCAGCCGTGGAGCGCTGATTGCCATGGGCGCGGACGCACCGCCAGTCCCGTTTCGTCGTAGGGCGCGGTGCGCGAATGCAAGCGCGGCACCGCGGCGAGGCCCGCGAGGACCAGCCGCGATGCCGCTGAAATGCCGTCAGGCTGGCGTCAGACGAACTGGCCGAGACCCGGGATCGCCCCGACGATGGCGCCCATCGCGTCCTCTCCTGCCTTCTCGCGACCGACCGCGAACATCTCCTTGGAGACCGACTGGATCTGGCCCATCGAGAGTCCCGCGCCCATGAGCTGGCCGCCCAGCGCCATCACGCCGCCGCCACCGCCCATCAACCCGCCGATCGCGCCGAGCATGCCGCCCTTGGCGCCACCTTCGGCGTCCGCGAGCTCCCGAGCGCCCGGCAGTGCCGCCATGAGCTGGCCGATCTCGGCTGCAGGGCCTTCCTTCTGCAGGAAGCCGAGGATGATGCCGACCGCCTTGCGAGCGAGTTCTTCGTTGAGACCGGCAGCCGCCGCGACCCGCGTGATCAATTCTTCCATGGAGCCAACCCCTCGAAATGGCCTCGCCGCGAGGCCTTCCAAAAATAGTTTACATATTTACGATCTGATTCCAATCGCGTCGGGCTTCCGCCTGCCGCGTCCATTGGTTACACCCTGACGGAACGAGATGTCCGGATTCTGATGGGCGGATGACGATGGCGAATGACGGCACGATTCTGATCGGCAAGAGCGGCAAGCCGGAGAACTTGTTGCTCAAGCTCGCCAACCGCCATGGCCTGGTGACGGGCGCGACCGGCACCGGCAAGACCGTGACGCTGCAGGTGATGGCCGAGGGCTTCGCCCGCAACGGCGTTCCCGTTTTCGCCGCCGACATCAAGGGCGACCTTTCCGGCATCGTCGCGCCGGGCGATTCCAAGCCGCCCTTCGTCAACCGCGCCAAGGAACTCGGGCTGAAATACGAGCCCGATCAGTTCACCACCATCTTCTGGGATGTCTTTGGCGAGCAGGGGCATCCCGTCCGCGCCACCATCTCCGAGATGGGCCCGCTACTGCTGGCGCGCCTGCTCGATCTCAACGACGTGCAGGAAGGCGTGCTCAACATCGCCTTCCGCATCGCCGACGAGCAGAAGCTCCTGTTGCTCGATCTCAAGGATCTGCGCGCGATTCTCGCCTTCATCGCCGAGAATGCGCAGGAGCTGACCACCAAATACGGCAATGTCAGCTCCGCGACGGTCGGCACGATCCAACGAGCGCTGCTAGTGCTCGAGAACCAGAAGGGCGATCTCTTCTTCGGCGAGCCGGCGCTCGACATCGCCGACCTGATGAAAACGGATCGTGACGGCCGCGGCGTCGTCAACATCCTCGCCGCCGACAAGCTGATGAACAATCCACGGCTTTACGCGACCTTCCTGCTTTGGCTGCTCTCGGAGCTGTTCGAGCAGCTTCCGGAGGTCGGTGATCTCGACAAGCCGAAGCTCGTCTTCTTCTTTGATGAGGCGCATCTGCTGTTCAACGACGCGCCCAAGGCGCTGCTGACGGCGGTAGAGCAGGTGGTGCGCCTGATCCGCTCCAAGGGCGTCGGCGTCTATTTCGTCACGCAGAATCCGCTGGACATTCCGGATACGGTGCTCGCCCAGCTCGGCAACCGCGTCCAGCATGCGCTGCGCGCCTTCACCCCGCGTGACCAGAAGGCGGTGCGCGCCGCCGCCGAAACCTTCCGCCAGAACCCGAAGATCAAGACCGAGGAGGCGATCAGCCAGCTCGCGGTCGGCGAGGCGCTGGTCTCGATGCTGGAAGGCAAGGGCTCGCCCGAGATGGTCGAGCGCGCCTGGATCGCCCCGCCGATGGCGCAGGTCGGCCCCTGCTCGCCGCAGCAGCGTCAGCAGGCGATCAACGCTTCGCCCGAGAAGGGCAAGTACGAGACGATGGTCGATCGCGAGTCAGCGTATGAGGAGCTGATGAAGCGCAAGAACCTCAACCCGGACGGCTCGCCGATCGAGGCATCGGCCGGCGGGGGAGGCGGCATCCTCGACACGATCGGCGGCTGGCTCGGCGGCGGCGCTCCGCAGCAGCGCCCGAAGACGGGGCCGGGCTCGCGCGGCGGACCGCTGCCGCAGAGCATGGCCGAGAAGATCATCACCTCGGCAGCCCGCTCGGCCGCGACCTCGATCGGCCGTCAGGTCGGCACCGCGATCCTGCGCGGCATCCTCGGCTCGATGACCGGCGGGAAGCGGTAAGAGCCATCGTTTAACCGCGTCATTCTCGGGCGAAGCTTCGACCCGAGAAACTCATGACCAGAAGGCGCTGGTTTACGAGATGCTCGGGTCAAGCCCGAGCATGACGGGGAGGCCGGAGACGGCGGGGCTCACGCCCCCGTCGCGAAGTCGAACAGCAGCTTCAGGTTCAGCATGATGATGATCGCGGCGATGACGGCTGCGATCAGGCTGAGCCAGCGCGGCGCGACCAGCTCGCCCATCTTCGCCTTCGAGGCGGTGAACATCACCAGTGGCACCACCGCGAAAGGCAGCTGCAGGCTGAGCACGACCTGGCTGAGGATCAAGAGCTTTGCCGTCTGCCCCTCGCCATAGATCAGCGTCACCGCAATCGCCGGCACGATGGCGACGAGGCGCGTCACCAGCCGGCGGGCCCAGGCCGGCAGCCGGATGCGCAGGAAGCCTTCCATCACGATCTGCCCGGCCATGGTCGCGGTCACGGTCGAGTTCAGGCCGCAGCAGAGCAGGGCGATGGCGAAGAGCGAGGGCGCGATCGAGGCGCCAAGCAGCGGCTGCAGCAGTTCCTGCGCCTTGCCGAGTTCGGCGACGTCGTGGTGCCCTGCCTTGTAGAAGGTCGCGGCGGCGAGGATCAGGATCGAGGCGTTGATGAGGAGCGCGAAGCAGAGCGCGACGGTCGAGTCGATCGTCGCGAACTTCAGCGCCTCGCGCTTCTCCGGCACCGTGTGGCCATAGGCGCGGGTCTGCACGATGCCGGAATGCAGGTAGAGGTTATGCGGCATCACGGTCGCGCCGATGATGCCGAGCGCGATATAGAGCATGTTTGGGTTGGTCACGATGTCGGTCGTTGGCGCGAAGCCACGGATGACCGCGCCCCAATCCGGGTCCGCCATTGCGATCTGGACGCCGAAGCACACGGCGATGACGCCGAGCAGCGTGATGATGAAGGCCTCGATCCAGCGGAAGCCGCGCGTCTGCAGCCAAAGGATGAGGAAGACGTCGAGCGCGGTGATCAGAACGCCGATCTCGAGCGGGATGCCGAAGAGCAGGTTGAGGCCGATGGCCGTGCCGATCACCTCGGCGAGGTCGGTCGCGCAGATGGCGAGCTCCGCCAGCAGCCAGAGCGGCCCGGCCATATAAGGCGGGTAGGCGTCCCGGCAGGCCTGCGCGAGGTCGCGTCCGGTGGCGATGGCGAGCCGCGCGCAGAGCGACTGCAGGATGATCGCCATGATGTTCGAGATGAGCGCGACCGTGAGCAGCGTGTAGCCGAATTGCGCACCACCGGCGAGCGAGGTCGCCCAGTTGCCGGGGTCCATATAGCCGACGGCGACGAGGTAGCCCGGCCCGAAGAAGGCCAGGAACTTGCGCCACGTCGAGGAGCTGGGGCCGATCGCAACCGTGCGGAAGACGTCCGTCAGCGAGGGTTCGCCGCGCGAACGCAGCCAGATCGAGGGGGATTCCGGGGTGCCGTCGGACATGTATCGGACCTTGCTGCAACTTGTTTGCAATAAGCACTATAGGGGCGTCGGATCGGCTGTCAATGCAGTTGCGAAGCGTTGTCAATTAATGCGGCGTGGAGGAAGACCGGCAATGCGCGATGAGGGGGGCTGACGCTCGCGCGGGCGCTTGCCATGATGGCGTCACCTGAATCGGATCCTGTGTCGTCATGTCTAAGCTTCCCGAAATTCTCGCCCGTCTCGATGCCGGGCTCGATGGCTCGCTCGCGCGCTTGTCCTCCTGGCTGGAAATTCCCTCCATCGGCACCGATCCGGCCTTCAACGCGCAAACGCGCGAGGCGGCGGAATGGCTCCGCGCCGATCTGGAAGGGCTCGGCTTCAAGGCCGAGCTGCGCGAGACCGGCGGCCACCCCGTCGTCCTCGCCCATCGGCCCAAGCCCGGCGCGCCGCATGCGCTGTTCTACGGCCATTACGACGTGCAGCCAGTTGATCCACTCAACCTATGGGATACGGAGCCCTTCAAGCCGGTGGTCCGCGAGCTGGAGCCAGGCCGCAAGGTCATCTCGGCGCGAGGCGCCTGCGATGACAAGGGCCAGGTGATGACCTTCATCGAGGCCGTGCGCGCGACACTGGCCGAGACCGGCGACCTGCCGATCGGCCTCACCGTCCTGGTCGAGGGCGAGGAGGAATCCGGTTCCGTCAACCTGCCGGGCTACATCAAGGCCAATGCGATCGAGCTGAAGGCGGACTACGCGCTGGTCTGCGACACCGGCCAGTGGGACCGCGAGACGCCGCTGATCACCTCGACGCTCCGCGGCATGGTCTATCAGGAGGTCACGCTGACGGCGGCCGACCGCGACCTGCATTCCGGCCTCTTCGGCGGCGCGGCCGCGAACCCCATCCACATTCTATCGAGGATCGTGGGCGAGCTGCACGATGAGAACGGCCGCATCACCGTGCCCGGCTTCTATGAAGGCGTGCATGAGCCGACCAATGCCCAGAAGGCGGAATGGGCTGATCTCGGCCTGACCGAGGAGGATTTCCTCGGCCAGATCGGTCTGAAGCACTCGATCGGCGAGCGCGGCCGCATGCTGATCGAGCAGATCCAGTCGCGCCCGACCTGCGACGTCAATGGCATCTGGGGCGGCTATACGGGAGAGGGCAGCAAGACCGTCATCCCCGGCAAGGCCTCGGCCAAGGTCTCCTTTCGGCTCGTTGGCGACCAGGACCCGGCCAAGATCGCCGCGGCCTTCCACCAATTCGTCCGCGACCGCCTGCCGGACGATGTCACGGCAGAGTTCATCAGCCATTCCGGCTCGCCGGCGCTGGCCGTGCCGGTGGATTCGCCGGTGCTGCAGAAGGCGCGCAAGGCGCTCGCCGATGAATGGGGCGGGCGTGTCGTCTCGATCGGCTCTGGCGGCTCGATCCCGGTCGGCGGCGATTTCAAGCGCACGCTCGGCATAGACACGCTCTTCGTCGGCTTTGGCCTCGATGACGACCGCGTGCATTCGCCCAACGAGAAATACGACCTCTCCTCCTTCCACAAGGGCCAGCGCTCATGGGCCCGCATCTTGCAGGCCCTGGGTTCATGAAATCGGTTTGTGTCTTCTGCGGCTCGAATCCGGGCCAGGATCCCGTCTACGCGGCCGGCGCCCGTGCCATGGGCGCCGAGATCGCGAGGCGCGGCCTGACGCTGGTCTATGGCGGCGGCGCCGTCGGGCTGATGGGCATCGTCGCCAATGCGGCGCTCGATGCCGGCGGTGAGGTCCATGGCGTCATCCCCAAGGCGCTGCGCGACAAGGAGATCGGCCATATCGGCCTGACCCGGCTCGAGATCGTCGACACGATGCATACGCGCAAGGCGCGGATGGCCGAGCTTTCGGGCGGCTTCATCGCCATGCCCGGCGGCATCGGCACCTTCGAGGAGCTGTTCGAGATCTGGACCTGGGGCCAGCTCGGCATCCATGCCAAGCCGATGGGCCTGCTCAACGTTGCTGGCTTCTATGACCCGCTGGCGGTCTTCCTCGATCGGACGGTGGAGGAAGGCTTCCTGAAGGCCAATCATCGCGCCATGGTGATGACCGACACCGAGCCCGCGACGCTGCTCGACCGGATGGAGGCCTATGTACCGGCCGCGACCTACAAATGGATCGAGAAGGAACAGGCCTGAGATACGCCGGTCGGATACGTCTTCAGGTTGTAGGAATATTGTCTTGACATCGTGACGCTGATCCTGTAGAGATCAGGAACGCTCACGAAATGTGCCCGAACGAAGCCGCCGCGCTCTGAAAGCCCGGCGGCTTTTTCGTGCCTGCCATCCGGGAGACGACGATGGCCGAAGACGATACGGAAACGACCGAGGTACTGCCCTCGGCAAAGCCGAAGGCGAAACCGACCAGCCGCAAGGCCGTGGTCGGCCAGCTCTGGCGCGCTGCCAAGCGCCAGCTCGACACACATGAGGAGCATCTCGCCGATCTGCCGAAGGGCGCGGCGGCGAGCGAGGCCGACGCCAAGGCGTTGGCGACGCTTGCCCGCACCGTGCGCGAGCTCGTCGCGATCGAGGAACCCCAGACGGCGAGGAGGGAGAAGCAGACCAATGAGCTTTCTCCCGCTGAGGGACTGCGACATGTCGCACAGCTCCGTCAGGAGCTTGCTCGACGCCTTGAAGCGCTTGCCGCTGAAGAAGCGGGTGAAGTGGCTCAAGGCGATCCTGCCGACGGCGTCGCCTGACCTCGTCGAAGTTATCGAAAGGGATTGGACGGTCTGGGCCCGTCCCGACCAGTTGCCGCCGGAGCCGCTGAAGCCGGTCTGGCTCGTTCTCGGCGGGCGTGGCGCGGGCAAGACGCGCACCGGCGCCGAATGGGTGAAGGGCATGGCACTGGGCCATCCGCCCTATGCCGAGCAGCGGACCGATCGGATCGCGCTCGTCGGGGAGACGCAAGGACAGGTCCGCGATGTGATGATCGAGGGCGTCTCCGGGCTGCTCGCGATCCATACGCGCTGGGAGCGGCCGACATGGCAGCCCTCGCTGCGCCGCCTGGAATGGCCGAACGGCGCGATTGCGCAGGTCTTCTCGGCGGAGGACCCGGAGAGCCTGCGCGGGCCGCAGTTCGGCGCTGCCTGGTCGGACGAGCTGGCCAAATGGCCGAACCTTCAGGAGTGCTGGGACATGCTGCAATTCGGCTTGCGCCTCGGTGACAGGCCGCGCCAAATCGTCACGACGACGCCGCGCCCTGTCCCGCTGGTCAAACGCCTGCTGGCCGAGCCATATGTGGCGGTCAGCCGCGCGAAGACGGCGGATAACCGCTTCAATCTCGCCGCCGAGTTCATTCGCACCGTCACGGATACCTATGGCGGCACGCGCCTCGGCCGGCAGGAGCTCGACGGCGAAATCGTCGAGGACAGCCCCGATGCGCTCTGGACGCGCGCGATGGTCGAGGCTGCGCGCGAGAAGGCGCCGCCGCCGCTGGCGCGTGTGGTCGTGGCGGTCGATCCGCCGGCTTCTTCCTCGCAGCGGGCGGATCGTTGCGGTCTCGTCGTGGCCGGTGTCGACCGCGACGGCCTCGGCCATGTGCTGGAGGACGGGACGCTATCCGGAGCCCGGCCGCAGGAATGGGCCGAGAAGGCGGTCGCGCTCTATAGCCGCCATGAGGCGGATGCGCTTGTCGTCGAGGTCAACCAGGGCGGCGAGATGGTGGAGAGCATCATCCGGCAGGTCGATGCCGGCGTGCCGGTGACCTCTGTCAGGGCGATGCGCGGCAAATATCTCAGGGCCGAGCCGGTGGCGGCGCTCTATGCGCAAGCACGGGTGCGCCATGCCGGCGCTTTTCCCGAGCTGGAGGACGAGATGTGCTCCTTCGGTTCCGGCGGGCTCGCCTCCGGCCGCTCGCCCGACCGGCTCGATGCGCTGGTCTGGGCGCTGACCCACCTGATGCTCGCGCCTAGGGGCCGGCCGCGGGTGAGGGGGATGTAGCTGCGCCGTCATTCCGGGGCAGGCCGCAGGCCTGAGCCCGGAACCCAGAATCGATGCCGTTGGTCAAAGGGGCTGTAGATCTCGTCTCGCTTCGCGACGAGGCGCATCGGTTCTGGGTTCCAGGCTCTTCGCTGCGCGAAGCCCCGGAATGACGGCGCGGTTCCAACACTTCGCTAACGCTTCCAACAGCGAGACATCCATGTTCGATTTCCTTCGCAACCTGCGCGGCTGGGCCGCGCCGGACCAGAAGCGCTCGCGCGTCGGGCCGCTGATCGCCTTGCATGAGGCAGGGCGGCCGGTCTGGACGCCGCGGGACTATGTCGCGCTTTCCCGCGAGGGCTATGAGCGCAATCCGGTGGTGCATCGCTGCGTACGGCTGATCGCGGAGGCGGCAGCGCAGACCCCGCTCATCGCCAAGGTCGGCGCCCGCGAGATGCCGGAGCATCCGGCACTCGCACTGATCGAGCGGCCCAATCCGCGCCAGGGCGGTATCGCCTTCCGGGAGATGCTGTTCGGCCATCTGCTCGTCGCCGGCAACGCCTATGTCGAGGCGGTGAGTGCGGGCCGCGAACCGCGCGAGCTCTACGCGCTGCGGCCGGACCGGATGCGCGTCGTGCCCGGCCGCGACGGTTGGGCGGAGGCCTATGACTACACGGTCGGCGGCGACACGGTCCGCTTCCGGCAGGACGAGGCCGATCCCGCGCCAATCCTGCATCTGACGCTGTTCCACCCGGTCGACGACCATTACGGCCTCTCGCCGATCGAGGCGGCGGCGGCCTCGCTCGACATCCACAACGCCGCGAGCAACTGGCACAAGGCGCTGCTCGACAATGCCGCAAGGCCTTCCGGCGCGCTGGTCTATGACGGGCCGGAAGGCGCGACCCTGACCGAGGCCCAGTTCGAGCGGCTGAAGCAGGAGCTGGAGGATTCCTTTCAAGGAGCCCGTAATGCCGGCCGCCCGCTGCTGCTCGAAGGCGGATTGGACTGGAAGCCGCTTTCGCTGACGCCGGCGGAGCTCGATTTCGTCGCGGCAAAGGGCGTGGCGGCGCGTGAGATCGCGCTCGCCTTCGGCGTGCCGCCGCTGCTGCTCGGCCTGCCGGGTGACAACACCCACGCCAATTTCGCCGAGGCCAACCGCGCGCTCTGGCGCCAGACGGTGATCCCACTGGTGAGACGCACGGCGCAGTCCCTGGCGCAATGGCTGGGGCCTGCCTTCGGGGACGAACTCACGCTCGATCCCGATCTCGATGCGGTCGAGGCGCTTGCCGATGAGCGGGAATCGCTCTGGCGGCGGCTCGGCGCCGCTTCCTTCCTCACCGACGACCAGAAGCGCGAAGCCGTCGGCTACGGCCGCCACTCTGCAAGGGAGGCTTCCTCATGAACATGATCGAACAGGTCGTCGCCGCCTTCGTCGGTCGCGCCGATGTCGGCCATCTCGGCCTTCTGCTCTGGGCCGCGAGCGCGTCCGGCCTCGCCTGGCTCGTCCTGCGGGAACTCACGGCCGCGAACCGTCGCTTCGACGATTTCGTCCGCGAGCTCAACCGCTTCAACGCACGTCACGAGGGGGATTCTTCATGAAAGCCAGAAACGGCGCTTCCGGGCCGCCGCTGCGGGTCCGGACCAAGCCCAGCCGTCCGGCGAAAGGCGCCACCATCGAGACCTTCAGCAGCTTCGTGCGCAACCTCGCCCGGCTCGAGGGCGAGCGGACGACGGATACGAAACGCGGCGGCGGGGAGGGCGCTCGATGAGAGGTGGCGCTCCTCCTTTCGGTCCGCTCGAATCGAAGCTCCTGCCGGTGCAGCCGAGCCGCGTCGGGCGGGACGGCATCTTTGAGGGCTATGCCAGCCTGTTCCGCATCCCCGATCTCGGCAAGGACGTGGTCGAGCCCGGCGCTTTTCGTGAGAGCCTGCTGCGCCGCGGCCCATCCGGCATCAAGCTGCTCTGGCAGCATGATCCGGCCGAGCCGATCGGCCGCTGGCTGAACCTGACCGAGGATTCCTACGGGCTCTTCGTGCGCGGCCGGCTCTCGCTTGCCGTAGCGCGAGCCCGCGAGATCCACGCGCTGATGCTGGACGGCGTGCTCGACGGGCTCTCGATCGGCTTCAAGTCACAGAAGGCCCGCACCGAACCGCGCACAGGTTTGCGCCGGCTGGAGCGCGTCGACCTCTGGGAGGTGTCGGTCGTCACCTTCCCCATGCTGCCTCAGGCCCGGATCGCCGCCGTCAAGGCCGTCAAGGCCGTCCGCCCAGCCGCTTTCGCCTGACTTTCTCTCAAGGAGCCATCATGACCCATTCGAACATTGCGCCCGAGACCAAGGCCGCCGGCGCCGACCTTGCGCTGGCCTTCGAGGATCTGCGCTACACGCTGGAGAGCTATCGCTCCGCCAATGAGGAGCGGCTCGCCGAGATCGAGGCTCGCCAGAGCGCCGACCCGCTGACCGAGCAGAAGCTGGCACGGATGGATGCCGCCCTCGACGACACGATGCGCCGCATCGACCGGATCACCCTGGAGCGCGGCCGTCCGGCGCTTGCCCAGGACGGGGCCAATCGCGATCCGCTGGTTGCCGAGCATAAGGCCGCCTTCGCCGCCTATGTCCGCAGCGGCGAGGCCGGCGGGCTGAAGCGGCTGGAGGCCAAGGCGCTCTCGGCCGGCTCCGGCCCGGATGGCGGCTATCTCGCGCCCTCCACCGTCGAGGGCGAAATCCTGCGCCGCCTCTCGGTCGCCTCGCCGATCCGCTCGCTAGCGACTGTCCGCACCATCTCGTCGGGCACCTACAAGAAGGCCTTCTCGACCACTGGCCCGGCCTCCGGCTGGGTCGCGGAGACGGCAGCGCGGACGCAGACCAACGCGCCGACGCTCGCCGAGCTCTCCTTCCCGGCCATGGAGCTCTACGCCATGCCGGCAGCGACCCAGACGCTGCTCGACGACGCCATCGTCAATATCGACCAGTGGATCGCCGAGGAGGTGGAGAGCGTCTTCGCCGAGCAGGAGGGCGCGGCCTTCGTCAATGGCGACGGCACCGACAAGCCCAAGGGCTTCCTGGCCTATCCGACCGTGGCTGAGGCGAGCTGGAGCTGGGGCAATATCGGCGTGCTGAACACCGGCGTCGCCGGCGCCTTCCCGGCCTCCACCCCGTCGGACGTGCTGGTCGACCTCATCTATGCCCTGAAGGCCGGCTACCGCCAGAACGCCAGCTTCGTCATGAACCGCAAGACGCAAGCAGCGATCCGCAAGTTCAAGGACTCGACCGGCAGCTATCTCTGGCAGCCCCCGGCCTCGGCCGGTGCCCCGGCGACGCTGCTCGGTTTCCCGCTGGTCGAGGCGGAGGACATGCCGAATATCGCCAATAACGCCGTCTCCATCGCCTTCGGCGATTTCCGACGCGGCTATCTGGTGGTCGACCGGGCGGGCGTGCGCATCCTGCGCGATCCCTATTCTGCCAAGCCCTATGTGCTGTTCTACACCACCAAACGCGTGGGCGGCGGCGTCCAGGACTTCGCGGCGATCAAGGGGCTGAAGTTCTCGGCCTGAACCTTGCTCAGCGCGAGAACCACCAGCTGAAGGCGGCGCGCGGTTGGACGGGCTCATCCGCTCGCACTTCCGCGCCGAGCGAGAGCAACCGTGAGCTGCCCTGCGAGATCCAGTTCCGGTACTCGCTGACCGGCGTGATCGCGGTGAAGCCGCCGCAGATGCGCCGGGCCCGCGTGTTCAGCGGCCCGCTCGACCAGCTCACGATGCCGACCAGGTCTCGCGAGCGGGTGGAGCCCCGCAGCACCGGCCCGCCGGAATCGCCGCGGCAGGCGCCGGCGCCCGGCGTCTCGCCGCGTGCCTCGACATCGACCGCGACCTTGACCGTGTTCTGGGTCGTGTAGTTGCCGGCATTGACGAGCTGCGTCTCGCGCAGCCGCCGGGCGGTTCGCTTGTTGTCCTCGGCCGAGAGGCCGAAGCCCGCCATGGTGACGGTCTCGCCCTGCCAGAGGCCGCCGCCGAGCGTCAGGGGCTCGATATCCCGCGGCAGCGGCTGGGCGAGGCGCAGCAGCGCGAGGTCGGTGCCGGGCTGGGTGCGCGGCGTCGTGCCGGGCACGAAGGTTGGATGCGGCAACACAGCCACGACCATTTGGCGGCGCGGCTTGAAGCGGGAATCGAGGCTGACGACGCTGACCGAGCCGCCGCCCATCAGGCAGTGTGCGGCCGTCAACACGATCTCCGGCGCGATCACGGCGCCCGAGCAAAGCTCGCCGCGGCTGGTTTCGACCCGAACCGTCCATGAGCGCGGGCCGTAGGCGTCACGCGAATCGACGCCACCGACCACTGCCGCGGCTGGCTGCGCAATCAACGCCGCGGCGAAGGACAGGGCGAGGGCGAACGACGAACGAAAGATCATGAAGGGAACCGGTGGGATGATGAGGTCAATCTAGGGGCTGTCGGGGAACAAGGACAAGTAGCGTTTGCCTGTCTCTCAGGGCGCGCTGCTCCAGCGTGCGGTCTCGCCCCATTTCGACAGCGTGCCGTCGATCCAGCTCCGCTGCGGCGCGACCAGCACGCCCTGGCTGAGCAACCCGCAATTCTGCCCCTTCGGACCCGTCGACCAGCTGGTGACGGCGACGACGCCAGCGTCGGAGAGCATAGGCCCGCCGGAATCGCCCTGGCAGGCGCTGGCGCCCGGCCGCTTGCCGGCGCCGGCTGGATCGGCGGCCCAGAGCAGGATTCGGCCAGGCCCATAGGGCTCGACCGCGGTCAGGGCGGCCGATCGGTAGGTCCCCGTGCTGCGGGCATCGCCCTCGCGGGCGACGCCGTAGCCGGCGAGGGCGATCGGGCTGCCGGCGCGCGGCAGCGAACCGTCGACCAGCTCGGCCGCGCCGAAGCGGCCGGGCAGGGGTTCGGACAACCTGACGAGCGCCAGGTCGATCGTGCGGCGGCGGCTGCGGATCGCTCCGGCGTCGAATTCCGGGTGCAGGCTGACCGCTGCCGGGGCGACGAGCACCGGTTCGCCGGCCTCGCGCCAATGGATGCGGAGCTCCGCGCCACCCGCCGCGCAATGCGCCGCGGTCAGCACGGCGCGCGCCGACAGCACGATCCCTGTGCAGACCCCGCCCCGGGCGTTCAGCACCATCACCGTCGAGCCCGCGGAGGGCCCGCCTTCGCGCCCGCCGACCACCGCCTGTGCGGGCACGGCGCCCAAGACGCAGGCGAAGCCCAGCGCGACGATCCGTTCTGCGATGCCCATCAGCCGCTCCTCTTTCGAGGCCGCTGATAGCGCGTCGCCATCCGCAAATGAACCCTTTGCAACTGAACCTTTGAAGGAGGCGCCGATGACGCCGCTTGCCCTGGCTCCGCCTGCGATGGAGCCGGTGACGCTGTCCGAGGCCCGGCAGTTCCTGCGTCTCGACCAGACCGAGGAGGACGATCTTCTCGCCACCCTGATCACCGCCGCACGGCTGATGATCGAGGCGGCGGCGGGCCGCTGCCTGGTCGAGCAGCGCTGGCGCATCGTGCTCGACCGCTGGCCGGCGAGCGGCGAGATCCGCCTGCCGCTCTCGCCGCTGGCGCGGATCGAAGCCGCCCGTGTCTATGACGTGCTGGGCAGCGCCCAGCCGGTGGCGGAGGCCGCGTTGACGCTGGATCGGAGTGCCGATCCGCCCCTGATCCGCGTGGCCGGGGAGGTGCCCGAGATTGGCCGCGGCCATGCGGCGATCGAGATCGATGTCGTCGCCGGCTATGGCGCGACCGCGGCGGCCGTTCCGGCGCCGCTGCGACAGGCTGTGCTGCGGCTGGCGGCGCGCTGGTTCGAGGAGCGCGGCGATGTCGCGAGCCGCGACGCGCAAGCCCTGCCGAAGGCGATCGCGGCGCTGGTCGCGCCCTTTCGCCGCGGGAGGCTCTGAGCCATGGCAAGCGACGGCAATACGGCGATTGGCCTGCTGCGACGCAGGCTCGTGCTGGAGGCGCCGGTCGCGACGCCGGACGGTCTCGGCGGCGCGACGCAGCTCTTCGAGACCAGGGCGGCCTTCTGGGCTCAACTCGAATGGCTCTCCGGCTCCGAGACCTGGCAGCGGGGCCGGCCCGAGCAGACCGGATCCTATCGAGCCACGCTGCGTTGGCGCGGCGATGTCGATGCCGGCAAGCGCTTGCGCGACGGGGATCGCATCTTCGAGATCCGCTCCGTGGCCGATCCCGACGGCTCGCGCCGGCGCCTGGTCTGTGACGTCGAGGAGGTGACGCCGTGAGCGACGCGATCCTGGCGCTGCGCGCGGCAATCAGGCGCGTCTGACCGGGGACGCCGCTCTGACGGCCTTGATCGGTTCCGGCCGCATCTACGACGAAGCCCCGCGCGCCATGCGCGGGCTCTATGTCGTCCACGGCGAGGCCGAGGCACGCGACTGGTCGACGGGCACGGAGCGCGGCTGCGAGCAGGAATTTACCCTCGTCGTCTGGGCGGCTGAGAGCGCCTCCTCGCGGCAGGCACTTGAAGCGGCGGGGCTGATCGTCGCCGCGCTCGACGAGGGCGAATTCCCCATGGAGGGGCACGCGCTCGTCAATCTGCGCTGGCTGTCGAGCCTGCTCGCCCGCGAGGCCCGCAAATGGCTGCCATTCGTGACGATCCGCTTTCGCGCCGTCACCGAACCACTCTGACAGAAAAGGAGAGGCCGCATGGCGGCACAGAAGGGCAAGGATCTGCTGCTCAAGGCAGCCGATGGCGAGGCGTTCGTGACCGTGGCCGGCCTCAGGGCGCGCCAGATCGCATTCAACGCCGAGACCGTCGACGTGACGCACGCAGAGTCCGCAGGCCGCTGGCGCGAATTGCTGGCAGGTGCCGGGGTGCGCCGGGCCAGCATCTCGGGCTCCGGCATCTTCAAGGATGAGGCTTCGGACGTGCTGGTGCGGCAGACCTTCTTCGATGGCGCGATCCGGAGCTGGCAGGTCGTGGTGCCGGATTTCGGCACGGTCGAAGGGCCGTTCCAGCTCACCAGCCTGGAATATCGCGGCGACCATGCCGGCGAGGTCACCTTCGACCTCTCGCTGGAATCGGCCGGGTCGCTGTCCTTCACGACGCTTTGAGGAGATAAGCGCATGGCCAATCGTCATCGCGGCGAGACCGCGCTCATGGTCGCCGGCGAATCCCTGCCGATGCGGCTCACCCTCGGCGCGCTGGCCGAGTTGGAGGAGGCCTTCGCCGTCGACAGCTTGCCGGCGCTCGGTGAGCGTTTCATCAGCGGCCAGCTCTCCGCACGCGACATCATTCGCATCATCGCGGCGGGCCTGCGCGGTGCGGGGCAGGCGATCCGCGACGAGGACGTGGCGGGCCTCTCCTTCGATGGCGGGCTGAACGGCGTGATCGCTGCCGCGATCACCCTGCTCGAAGCCACCTTCGGTGGAGCCGACGAGGCCCGCCCTCCGCAGCCGCCGGAGTCGTAATCGCACCGGCGGCTTTTCCCTGGGAGGAGGTCATGGCCTTCGGGCTCGGCCGGCTAGGCTGGCCGCCGGAGCAGTTCTGGGCCGCGACGCCGCGTGAGATCGCGGCAGCGCTCCGCATTCATCGCCCCGAGCAGGGCGGCGCGACTGATCGCGCCGGGCTCGACGCGCTGATGACAGCCTTTCCCGACGCCTGAGTCAGGCTCCTCAACCAGTTTCTCAAGAGGTTCCCATGGCCGACGAAGATCTCTTCGATTCCAACCGTCTAGCTACGATCAGGACGATGGATCGGATGACTCAATCTCTGAACCTGTCGGCACAAAGCTTTGGTAAATCGATCGTAAACGCCTTCTCGCGCGGCATCGTCGAGGGCAAGCGCTTTGAGGACGTGCTGCGCGGCGTCGGCCGCACGATGACCGACAGCCTGCTCAAGACGGCGCTGAGCCCGCTTCAGTCCACACTCTCCGGTCTGGTCGGTTCTGCCACGAAAAACCTTACGGGTCTCTTCGCCGGAGGCCTCGGCTTGGGCGGGACGGGGGCTCCCGTCTCGCCCGTCATGCGCTTTGCCGAAGGCGGCATCATCGCCTCGCCCTCCTATTTCCCGACGGGGCGTGGGCTCGGGCTGATGGGCGAGCAGGGCGCGGAGGCGATCATGCCGCTCTCTCGCGGTCCGGACGGGCGGCTCGGCGTGCGCGCCGCAGGCGGGTCGTCGCGACCGCTCAATGTCGTCGTCCAGGTCTCGACGCCTGATGCCGCGAGCTTCCGTCGTTCGGAGGCGCAGGTTTCGGCTGCGATCGCCCGCGCCGTCGCCCGCGGCAGCCGCGCGCTCTGAAAGCGGGGAACGCCATGACAGATTTCCACGAGGTCCGCTTCCCGCTCGATATCGCCCGCGGGGCGCGCGGCGGGCCGGAGCGGCAGACCCAGATCGTGACGCTGGCTTCGGGGCGCGAGGTCCGCAACAGCCGCTGGGCCCACTCGCGCCGTCGCTACGATGCGGGGATGGGCGTGCGCGGCCTCGATGCGCTGGCGGCGGTGGTGAGCTTCTTCGAGGAGCGTCGCGGCCGGCTCTACGGCTTCCGCTGGCGCGACCGGCTCGACTGGAAAAGCGGCCCGCCTTCGCAGGGGCCGGCTGCGACCGACCAGGTGATCGGTGTCGGCGATGGGGCGGTCGCCACCTTCCAGCTCTGCAAGGCTTATGGCGAGGGCGCCTCGGCCTATAGCCGCACCATCGCCAAGCCCTGCGACGGCACGGTGCGGGTTGCGTTGGATGGTGTCGAGCAGGCGGCCGAGAGTTTCTCCTGCGACCTGACCACCGGGCTAGTCACCTTTGGGCCGGGCTTCATCCCGCCACCGGCTGCCGTGATCAGCGCCGGCTTCGCCTTCGACGTGCCCGTCCGCTTCGACATCGACGCGATCGAGGTCGATCTCTCCGCCTTCGAGGCCGGCGAGATCCCACGCATCCCGATTGTCGAGATCATCCCCTGAGGTTCCATCATGCGCGATATTCCCGCCGGCCTCGCCGCCCATATCGAGAGCGTCGCGACCACGCTTTGTCGTTGCTGGAGCCTGACGCGCCGCGACGGGCTCAATCTCGGCTTCACCGACCATGACCGGCCGCTCACCTTCGATGGCGTGACCTATCAGGCCACGGCTGGGTTGGAGGCCGCCGAGACCACGGCCGAGCTCGGCTTCGCCATCGGCGGTGGCGACGTCGGGGGCGCTTTCACAGCCTCCGGGCTGAACGAAGCCGATCTGGCGCGCGGGCTCTACGATGATGCCCGCGTTCGGATCTGGCTGGTGAACTGGGCGCAAACCGAGCAGCGGCTCCTGCTGGAGGAGGGCTTCGTCGGCGAGGTGAAGCGCGGCGAGCTCGGCTTTGCGGCAGAGGTCCGCAGCTTCGCCAAGGCCTTCGACGAGGAGAGGGGCCGGCTCTATCTGCGCTCCTGCTCGGCCGATCTCGGCGACGCGCGCTGCGGCGTCGCGCTGGCCGCTGCGGCCGCGAGCGTCACTGCCAGTGACGGCAGGCTCGGGCTCTCGGCCTTGGGGCTCGCCTCCTATCCCGACGGGCATTTCACCGGCGGGCGGCTCACCTTCACCGCCGGTGCCAATACCGGCTTCGCCACGGAGGTGAAGCGGCATGGCGTCGAGGGCGATGCCGCCGTTTTCCAGCTCTGGCAGGCGCCGCCGGCGGCCATCGAAGCCGGCGATGGCTTCAACGTCACGCCGGGCTGCGACAAGAGCTTTGCGACCTGTCGCGCCAAATTCGGCAACGGCGTCAACTTCCGAGGCTTCCCGCATATGCCGACGACGGACTTCATCATCGGCGGCGTCCGCTCCGGTGACGGGACGCTCGACGGCGGGAGCCTGTTCCGATGAGGCGCGACGACATCGTCGACGCTGCCCGCGCCTGGCTCGGCACGCCCTATCACCATCAGGCCTCGCTACGCGCCGTCGGTTGCGATTGCCTTGGTCTGGTTCGCGGCGTCTGGCGCGATGTGCTGGGAGAAGAGCCCGAGGCGCCGCCGCCTTACTCCCCGCATTGGGCCGAAAGCCTTCGACAGGAAACGCTGGCCGCCGCGGCCATGCGCCATCTCGTGCCGGTTCCCCGCGGCGAGGAGCGGCCGGGCGACGTGCTGCTCTTCAGGTGGCGCGCACATCTGCCGGCCAAGCATTGCGCCATCCTGAGCGCGCCGGAACGCATCATCCACGCCCATGACGGTGCGGCCGTCGCCGAGGTCGCCTTCACGCCCTGGTGGCGGCGCCATCTCAGCCACGCCTTTTCCTTTCCCGGAGTGACCGACTGATGGCGACGCTTCTTCTGCAGGTCGCGGGCGCGGCGCTGGGCTCGGCAATCGGCGGGCCATTCGGCGGTGCGCTCGGGCAGGCGCTCGGCGGCCTGGCGGGCGCGAGCATCGATCAGGCCTGGCTCGGTGGCTCGGGCGGCAACAAGCCCGTCGAGGGGCCGCGCCTCAAGGAGATCAACGGCCTTGCCGCCACGGAGGGCGCGGCGATCCCGCGCCTTTACGGCCGCGCGCGTCTCGGCGGCCAGCTGATCTGGGCGACGCGCTTCGAGGAGGAGATCAATGTCTCGATCCAGCGCACCAAGAGTGGCGGCAAGGGCGGTCGCTCGCAGAAGACCTACGAGACGACCTACAGCTACTACGCCAACCTCGCCATCGGCCTCTGCGAAGGGCCGATCGCCTTCGTTCGGCGCATCTGGGTCGATGGCCGCGAGCTCGACATCGCCACCGTCACGATGCGCGTTCATCACGGATACGAGACGCAGGAGCCCGACCCGCTGATCGCAGCCAAGGAAGCAGGCGAGGCGCCGGCCTATCGCGGCCTTGCCTATGTCGTCTTCGAACGCTTCCCGCTTGCCGACTACAGCAACCGCGTGCCGCAGTTCGATTTCGAGGTGGTCCGTGCCGTCGAGGGCCTCGGCGGCATGATCCGCGCCGTCTCGCTGATCCCGGGCGCCGGCGAGTTCGTCTACGACACGCGAGCCGTGAGCCATGAGCCCGAGCCGGGCGTCACCGAGAGCCTGACGCGCCACCAGCTTTATGGCGGCTCGGACGTCGATACTGCGGTCAGCCAGCTTCTCGCGCTGTGCCCCAATCTCCGTTCGATTTCGCTGGTCGTGTCCTGGTTCGGCGACGATCTGCGCGTCGGCTCCTGCAGCGTCGCGCCGCGTGTCGAGATTCCGTGGAAGCCGACTGTCGGCGCCGAATGGTCCGTGGCTGGGCTGAGCCGTGCCGGCGCGCGGGCCGTCAGTCAGGTCGATGGCCGGCCGGCCTTCGGCGGTACGCCTTCCGACGAGAGCGTTATCGCGCTGATCCGCCGCTTGCGTTTCGACTACGGGCTTGAGGTCGTGCTCTATCCCTTCCTGATGATGGACATCCCGGCGGATAACGCCCTGCCGGATCCATGGTCGGGCGGCACCAGCCAGCCGCGCTATCCCTGGCGCGGCCGCATCACCTGCAATCCCGCGCCCGACAATCCCGGAAGCCCGGAAGGCACGGCCGGCGTCGCATCGCAGGTCGCGGCCTTCATCGGCACGGTCGAGCCGGCCGACATGTCGGTCGCGGGCGATGTCGTCCTCTGCGCCAAACCGGATGAGTGGTCCTATCGCCGCCTCGTGATGCATTGCGCGATGCTGGCGCAGGCGGCTGGCGGCGTCGAAGGCTTCGTGATCGGCTCGGAGCTGGTCGGTCTGACCCATCTGCGCGGCGCGTCCGGTTATCCGATGGTCGAGCGGCTCGTCGGCATCGCCGAGGACGTCAAGACGATCCTGCCCGCTGCGACTCTGACCTATGCAGCCGACTGGACCGAATACGGCGCTGATGTCCGCGATGACGGACAGGACATCGATTTCCCGCTTGATCCGCTCTGGGCCTCGCCGGCCATCGGCGCGATCGGTATCGATTTCTATCCGCCGCTCTCGGACTGGCGTGATTCCGGCGACCATGCCGATGCCGAGCTGGCGCGCAGCCCTGCCGATCTTGCCTATCTGCGCGACCGGCTGACCTCCGGCGAGGCCTATGACTGGTTCTATGCCGATGAGGAGGGCCGCGCCCTGCAGGAGCGCCTGCCGATCGAGGATGGCGCCCATGGTAAGCTCTGGCTCTATCGCCCAAAGGATCTCTGGGGCTGGTGGAGCCATCCGCATATCCGCCGCTCGGGCGGATCGGAGACGACGGCGACCACTTTCGTTCCAGGTGCCAAGCCGATCTGGCTGACTGAGATTGGCGTGCCGGCCGTGGACAAGGGTGCCAACGCGCCCAACGTCTTTCCGGATACGCGATCGGCCGAGGGCGGCTTTCCACCCTTCTCCAGCGGCGCCCGCGACGACCTGGTACAGGCGCGCGGGCTGGAAGCGATCATCTCCGGCTTCGACCCGGCCCGTGCGGGCTTCGAGGCAGCGCGCAACCCTGTCCATCCTGTCAGCGGCATCCGCATGGTCGATCCGGCCCATATCGCCGTCTGGAACTGGGATGCGCGGCCCTTCCCGGCCTTTCCCGATCTGGGCGGCATCTGGGCAGATGGCGCCAATTTCGAGACCGGCCATTGGCTCAATGGTCGCCTGGAAGGCACGCCGGTCGACCGGCTCGCCACGAAGCTGCTCGCCGATTTCGGCCTGCCTCCGCCGGACGGGATGACGGTGGACGGTTTTGTCGACGGCTACGTGCTCGATCGCCCGATGTCGACGCGGCAGGCGCTGGAGCCGCTCGCCCAAACCTTCGGTTTCGATGCGGTAATGAGTTCCGGCCGGCTGCGCTTCGAGGGGAGGGGCGGCAACGTCGCGCGCCTGCTTGGCTCCGACGATTTCGTGCCGGATCGCGACGGCGAGCCGTTCACCTTGCGGCGCAATCAGGAGACGGAGCTGCCGCTGGAGTTGCGCCTGGGCTTTAGCGATGGCGAGAACGACTACCGAAACGCAGCCGGGCGCTCGCGTCGTTTGGCCGGGGCGGCTCGGCGCGAGGTCGCGGTCGAGACGGCGATCGTGACCCGTGCCGCCGAAGGGCAGCGGCTGGCCGATCAGCGCCTGCAGGAGGCCTGGGCCGGCCGGGAGACGCTAGAATGCGAGCTCTCCCCCCATTGTCTCGATCTCGAGCCCGGTGATGTCGTCGCCGTACCGGTCGATGGCGATACGCGGCTCTTCCGCATCATCCGCATCGCTGACGGACCGACACGGCAGCTCAGCGCGCGTGCCGTCGAGCCCGCGATCTATTCCAGTGCCGGCATCAAGGGACCGGGCCGCCCGCCTCGCACCCCGCCCGCTCTGCCAGGCCGGCCGCTCGCGGTTCCGCTCGCCCTGCCGATCGTGACCGCCCAACCGCCAGCACTGCTCTCGCTCGCGGCCTTCGCCTCGCCCTGGCCCGGTGCACTTGCGATCTGGAGCGCCGACGAGGCCGGGTTGTTTGCGCCGACAGGCTTCGTCGAGGCCCCCTCCATCGTTGGCGAGACGCTAACCGATCTGCCACCGGGGCCGCTCTGGCGGACGGATCGGCGCGCCGTGCTGGAGGTCAGGCTGCGTGGCGGCGTGCTCGCCTCGGTTGCATCGGAAGCCGCGCTGGCAGGTGCCAACGCCCTGGCGCTCATCGACGAGGCTGGCGAGATCGAGATCGTCACGGTTTCAAAGGCCGAGCTGATCGGCCCGCAGCGCTTTCGCTTGTCAGGTTTCGTCCGCGGCCTCGGCGGCTCGGAGGCGGCCGCTTCGCGCCTTCTGCCGGCAGGTAGCCGCGTGGTCGTTCTTGACGGCTCGGCTGTGACATTGACGCGCGAGCTTTTCGACATCGGCCGAACGCTGCGCTATCGCATCGGCCCCGCTCGCCACGATGTCGGCGATGAGACAATGGCGGAGGTCGCGGCGGAGGTGACAGGCCCGGCGCTGCTGCCCTTGTCGCCGGTCCGCCCCAGAGCTCGGCGCAGCGAAGCCGGCATTGTGCTGAGCTGGCTGCGACGCACGCGCATCGATGGCGATTCGTGGGAGCTGGTCGAGGTGCCCCTCGGCGAGGAGAATGAGCGCTATGAGCTGCGCATCCTCGACGGGGAAGCGCTGGTTCATGCCGAAATCGTGAACGAACCCGGTTGGCTGTATTCGACAGCGCAAGAGCTTGCTGACTTCGGCGCGCCCCAGGTTGAGCTCACAATTTCGGTCGCGCAGATCAGTTCCACGGTGGGGCGCGGCCGTGAATGGCATGGACGGATCGCTGTGGGCTGATCTACTCTGGATTGCAGAAGACACGTTGCATTCATGGCGCATTCAGGCCGGTGGGGTTAGCGCTTGTCGATGATGCCGGTAGAACCGATTCTCGCCTTTGCGCTTCTGTCCGCGCCGCCGATGCCGCTGGTGCTCGTCGACGATGCGACGCCGATCTCGTGCCTGTCCTCCGACGAGATGCGCGATGCGGTCGCCGATGGGCGGGTCATGAAGCCCGCCGAGGCCTCGCGCCACGCTCGGCACGCCGCGCCCGGCGAGGTCGTCCGCATCAGGCTCTGTCGCCAGGGCGAGGATTTCGTCTATGTCGTCACCACATTGAAGCGTGACGGCCGCGTCGCCCGGGTGACGCTGGAAGGGCAATCCGGCAAGATCTCCACCATTCGCTGATCGCGGCCCGGAGCATTTCGCGCGATGCGGATACCGGTTCGCGTGAAGAACATGCGATAAGCCCATCAGCTGAGCTGCCCTGCAAACTGGAGCTAAACGACCGTGAGACTGCTCGTCGTCGAGGACGACAAGGACCTCAACCGCCAGATCGTGACCGCGCTGGAGAACGCTGGCTACGCCGTCGACAAGGCCTTCGATGGCGAGGAGGGGCTCTATCTCGGCGAGACCGAGCCCTATGACGCCATTATCCTCGATCTCGGACTGCCGAAGGTAGACGGTGTCGCCGTCCTCCAGGGTTGGCGCCGGGCCGGCAAGACCATGCCGGTGCTGATCCTGACCGCCCGCGACCGCTGGAGCGACAAGGTCGGCGGCTTCGATGCCGGCGCCGACGACTATGTCGTAAAGCCCTTCCATATCGAGGAATTGCTAGCGCGCGTGCGAGCCTTGCTGCGCCGCGCCGCGGGCCACGCGACCTCGGAGCTCGTCTGTGGCCCCGTCCGGCTCGATACCCGCGCGAGCCGTGTGGTGGTCGACGGCAATCCGGTCAAGCTCACCTCGCATGAATACCGGCTGCTTTCCTATCTGATGCACCACCAGGGCCGGGTCGTCTCCCGCACGGAGCTGGTTGAGCATCTCTACGATCAGGATTTCGACCGTGATTCCAACACGATCGAGGTCTTCGTCGGCCGCCTGCGCAAGAAGCTCGGCGTCGAGATCATCGAGACCGTCCGGGGGCTCGGCTACATCGCCGCAGCGCCGGAAAAGGTCTAAATTCAGGGTATGCCCGTCAAATCACATCGCTACTCGCTGGGAGCGCGGCTCTTCCTCTCGGCCGCTTTCTGTTGCGTGCTGATTCTGGTTCTGGCGGGCGTCGGCCTCACCACCTTCTACCGCCGCTCCGCCGAGCGCGGCTTCGACGAGCGGCTGTCCGTTTACATCAAGCAGCTCGTCGCGGATCTCGCTGCGCCGCCCGAAACCGAGCGCCAGACGGTGGGCGACCTTGGCGAGCCGCGCTTCGACTTGCCGCTGACAGGCTGGTACTGGCAGATCGTTCGCCTCGACGGCGAGCGGCCCAATGTTCGCTCGTCACGCTCGATGGTCGGCGGCCAGCTTCCGAAGCTGCTTGACCAGGGCATCGCGCCGAACAGTCGCGGGCTGCGCGAGAGCTATGTCTCCGGCCCGGACGACCGGATGCTGCGCATCCTGGAGCGCGAGATCGATGTTGGGGAGGATGGCCGCTTCACCGTCGCGGTCGCTGCTCCCGCCGACGAGATCGAGGGCGATATTCGCGATTTCCGCTTCGCGCTGGCGATGACCTTCCTGCTGCTGGGCATCGCGCTCGTCGCTTCGACGCTGGTGCAGGTGCGCTTCGGCCTGCGCCCGCTGGTGCGGCTGCGAAGGGCCGTCGGATCGGTGCGGACGGGCGAGGCCCCGCGCATCGCAGGCGAATATCCGCCCGATCTCGCGCCGCTGGCGAGCGAGCTCAACCAGCTCATCGACGCCAATCACGAGATCCTTGACCGCGCCCGCACCCAGGTCGGCAACCTCGCCCATGCGCTGAAGACGCCGCTCAGCGTGATGATGAACGAGGCCGGCACCGGCGAGGCGCAGCTTTCGCAGACGGTGCGGACGCAGACCGCGATCATGCGCGATCAGGTCCAGTACTATCTCGACCGGGCGCGGGCGGCGGCGCTTTCCGGCGCGCTCGGCGGCGTCACCGAGGTCGCGCCCTCCCTCGACGCGCTGCTGCGGACGTTCACCAAGATCACACAGGACCGGGAGATCGCCGGCTCGCATGATGTCCCGCCCTCGCTGCGTTTCCGCGGCGAGAAGCAGGATCTGGAGGAGATGCTGGGCAACCTGCTGGACAACGCCTTCAAATGGGCCGCCTCCACGGTCAAGGTGACGCCGGATGGCGCTGCCGGCGATGGCGAGCGAATTGTGCTGCTGATCGACGATGATGGCCCCGGCCTTCCGGCGGAGGCGATGGCCGAGGTGCTGAAGCGCGGCCACCGGCTCGACGAGGCGACGCCGGGCTCCGGCCTCGGTCTCTCCATTGTCGTCGACCTCGCCAAGCTCTATGGCGGTGGTCTGACCCTGCTGCGCTCGCCGCTGGGCGGCTTGCGCGCGCGGCTCGTGTTACCTTCCATTTAGTCAGAACCGAATGTCGCGTGACCCTTTGTCACCATGAACATGGCCGGTCGATTGGATAAGAACGCCGCATGATGCTCTGGGCGATCCTTGCGGCGATGACGGGAGCGGCGATCTTCGCCTTGCTCTGGCCGCTGAGTCATGGCCGGGCGGAGGGCTTCGCCGACGTGGCCGACGCCCGCAGCCTCTATCGTTCCCAGCTCAAGGAGATCGACCGCGATCTCGCTCGCAACCTGATCGGGGCGGGCGAGGCGGAAGCCGCCCGCGCCGAGGCTGCCCGCCGCCTGCTGCGTGCGGCCAATGACGAGGAAAGACCTGCCGGCGAGACCGAGCCGTCGCTGCGTCGGCGCCGGGCGAGTTCCGCCCTGATGCTCTCCGTCGTGCCGCTGTTCGCGCTTCTGGTCTATGGTCTCTACGGTTCGCCGGATCTGCCGGACCAGCCGCTCGCGGCGCGGCTGGAGAAGGCGGGCCCGCAGCAGGATTTCGCCATCATCCTCGCCCGCATGGAGGCGCATCTTGCCGCCAACCCCGCCGACGCGAGGGGCTGGTCGCTGCTCGCCCCGATCTATCTGAGACAGGGGCGCTATGAGGACGCGGCCAAGGCTTTCGCCGCTGCGGTGCGCTATGGCAAGCCGGACACCGATCTGCTCGCCGGGCTTGGCGAGGCCCGCATCCTCGAGGCCGGGGGGGTGATTACGGCCGCCGCGCGCGAGGCGCTGACTGATGCCGTGAAGCTCGACCCGAAGAACGCTCGCGCACGCTACTACCTCGCCATCGCCAAGGAGCAGGATGGCGACAGTGCCGGCGCGCTCGCGAGTCTGCAGCAGCTTTTGGCTGATGCTCCGCCTGAGGCCGATTGGACGGGCGCCGTCCGTGCGCGCATGGAGCAGATCCAGGGCGATGCCAGTCGCAAGGCTGTCGCTGCCCTGCCGGAGGCCGAGCGCCAGCAGGCGATCAAGGGCATGGTCGACGGTCTCGCTGCGCGCCTGGCGGAAGGCGGCGGCACGTTGCCGGAATGGACGCGGCTGATCCGCGCCCGCAGCGTCCTCGGCGACAAGCCGGCCGCCATCCAGGCCGTGAAGACGGCGCGCGAGCGGCTGGCGCAGGACGCGGCCGCCCTTGCCGCCATCGATGCCTTGGCCGATGAATTGGCCTTGAAGGAAACCTCCCCATGAGCGCCGTCCAACCGGCCAAGCCCGTGTCGACAAAGCCCTTGCCCGCCAAGCGCCGCATGACCCGCAAGCAGCGCCGGCTTGCCCTGATCGCGGTCGCAGGCGCGGTGCTGTGCTTCGCGGCGGGGCTCGTGCTCTTCGCGATGCGTGATTCGATCGTCTTCTTCTATGGCCCGACCGAGATCGCCCAGAAGGGCGTGGCGCCGGGCACGCGCATGCGGCTCGGCGGGCTGGTCGAGGCCGGCTCCGTCCAGCGTGGAGCGGACCAGCGCGTCAGCTTCGGCGTCACCGACGGCACGAGCTCCGTCACGGTCAGCTACAAGGGTCTGCTGCCGGACCTGTTCCGGGAAGGGCAGGGCGTCGTCACCGAGGGCGTCTTCGAGGGTGGCGGGCGCTTCAGGGCGGATTCCGTGCTGGCGAAGCACGACGAGAACTATATGCCGCGCGAGGTCGCAGACGCACTGAAGAAGCAAGGTCATTGGGAGCCGGGCGGCGCCTACAAGCCCCCCGCGGCCAAGCCGTGAGCCGCACATGATCGTCGAGATCGGTCATTACGCGCTGGCGCTCGCGCTCGGCGTTTCCGTCATCCAGGCACTGGTGCCGTTCTGGGGCGTCGTCCGCCAGGACAGGGCGCTGGCTTCAGTCGGCAGCAGCGCGGCGCTGATCAGCTTCGGGCTGGTCGCGCTCTCCTTCCTGGCGCTGGTCGTGTCCTATGTCCGCTCGGACTTCTCGGTCGCCAACGTCGTCGCCAATTCCCACTCGACGCAGCCGCTGATCTACAAATTCACCTCCGTCTGGGGCAACCATGAGGGCTCGATGCTGCTCTGGGTGTTGATCCTGACGCTGTTCGGCGCGCTGGTGGCGCTCTCGCGCAATTCGCTGCCGCCGCGGCTGAGGGCCGGCGCGCTCGCCGTGCAGGGGCTGGTGGCGGTGGCGTTCCTCGCCTTTGTCCTGTTCACCTCGAACCCCTTCCAGCGCTTCTCGCCGGCCCCGGCCGAGGGGCAGGACCTGAATCCGATCCTGCAGGACCTCGGTCTCGCGATCCATCCGCCGCTGCTCTACATCGGCTATGTCGGCTTCTCGATCACCTATGCCTTCGCCGTCGCTGCGCTGATCGACGGCCGCATCGATGCGATGTGGGCGCGCGCCGTCCGGCCCTGGACGCTGCTGGCCTGGACCTTCCTGACGCTCGGCATCGCGATGGGCTCCTACTGGGCCTATTACGAGCTCGGCTGGGGCGGCTGGTGGTTCTGGGACCCGGTTGAGAACGCGTCGTTCATGCCCTGGATTGCCGGCACGGCCCTGATCCACTCCACCGTGGTGATGGAGAAGCGCGACTCGCTGAAGGTCTGGACGATCCTGCTCGCGATCCTGACCTTCTCGCTTTCGCTGCTCGGCACCTTCATCGTGCGTTCGGGTGTCCTGACGTCTGTGCACTCCTTTGCGAGCGACCCGGCGCGCGGCGTCTTCATCCTGCTGATCCTGATCTTCTTCGTCGGCGGCTCGCTCGCGCTCTTCGCCTGGCGGGCGCCTTTGCTCAGGCAGGGCGGGCTGTTCGCGCCGATCTCCCGTGAGAGCGCGCTCGTCGTCAACAACGTCTTCCTGGCGACGGCCTGCGCCACCGTCTTCGTCGGGACGCTTTATCCGCTGGTGCTGGAACTGCTGACCGGCGCCAAGATTTCGGTCGGCGCGCCCTTCTACAACGCCACCTTCGTGCCGGTGATGGTGCCGTTGCTGCTGATCCTGCCGCTCGGCCAGTCGCTCGCCTGGAAGCGCGGCGACCTGCTCGGCGCCGCCCAGCGCAACGCTGCGGCTTTCGGGCTCGCCCTGCTGGCGGCGCTGGCGCTGATCGCCTTCACCCATGGCGGGCCGGTCCTGGCGCCGCTCGGCATCGGGCTAGGCCTCTTCCTCGTCCTGAGCGCCATCTTCGATCTCGGCGAGCGTATCGCCGGGCGGGCTAGCGGCTGGCGGGCGGTGCTGTCGCGGGCCAAGGGCCTGCCGCGCTCCGCCTGGGGCACGGCTCTGGCGCATGCCGGCATCGGACTGAGCATCATCGGCATCGCCGCCCAGGCCTGGAGCACCGAGGCGATAGCGGTGCTCAAGCCCGGCGAGCGGCTGACCAGCGGCCGCTACACCGTCGTGCTTGAATCGGTGACGCCGCGCACGGGCCCGAATTTCCGCGCCGAGGTTGCCCGTTTCCAGCTCTTCTACGGTGATCGCGAGTTGGAGCCGGTCGAGGGCTCCAAGCGCATCTACACCGCCCGCGGCATGCCGACGACGGAAGCCGGCATCCGCACCCACGGGCTGAGCCAGGCCTATGTCAGCCTCGGCGAGGCACAGGATGGCGGCGTCGCCGTGCGCCTCTACGACAAGCCGCTGATCTTGCTGATCTGGATCGGTTCGGTCGTCATGGCCTTCGGCGGCGGGCTTTCCCTGACCGACCGGCGTTTCCGGCTGGCCGCGCCGCGCCGTGCCGCTCCCATCGCGGCGCAAGCCCAGCCGGCGGAGTAGGGCGATGCGGCGGCTTCTCCTCGCATGCGGCCTGATGCTGCTGGCGATCGCTGGCGCGCGCGCGGTGCAGCCCGACGAGGTGCTGCCCAATCCGGCGCTGGAGCAGCGGGCACGTGCCATTTCCGGCGGCCTACGCTGCCTTGTCTGTCAGAACCAGTCGATCGACGATTCCGATGCGCCGCTGGCGCGCGACCTGCGCATCCTCGTGCGCGAGCGTCTGGTTGCTGGCGATAGCGATAGCGCGGTGATCGATTTCGTCGTCGCGCGCTACGGCGACTTCGTGCTGCTGCGCCCGCCCATCAAGGCGCAGACGGCGCTGCTCTGGGCGGCGCCCTTCGCGATCCTGCTCTTCGCCTTCGTTTTCCTCTGGCGCCGTCTGCGCAGCCGGCCCGCACCGGCCGCGGGGCCGGTCAGCCTCTCTGCTGAGGAGCAGGCCAGGCTCGACGCTTTGGTCGGGCCTGACGAGAAAAAACCTAGCGGCTGATCCTGCAGGCCTGGAACAGCGCCTGCGTATAGGCATGCTCGCGGGAACCTGCGATGGCATAGGTGACGCGGCCACCGATGGGTTGGAGCGAGGCGAAGGTCGCATAGGTGCGCGCAAAGCAGCTTGCGTCGCTGCCGTGGTAGCCGCGCCGGGCAGCGACCCTCAATCCGGCCCTGAAGCCGCGGGCATCGGAGGGTTGGAGGCTCCCGGAACCGCGCCGCGCTGCCATATCCTGCAGCCGATCGACGCCGCAGCGCGAGCGCTGTTCGGCGTTATAGGCCGGCGTCGAGGGAGCGGACCAGGACAGTCTTCCACTGGACCTTTCGACGACGACGGCATGCTTGGCGAAGACGCGTGCATAGCAATCGGCGTTGTCATAGCCTCGCGCCGTCGCAACGCGCAGTCCGGCCCGATAGGCCCCTTCCTGCGCGAAAGCCGGGCCGCCCATGCAGGCAGCCATCAGCACAATCCCCCAGCCTATCCGCATGGTCGTAGCCCTCTATCCCCGGTGTAAGGGGCACCGAGGGCGAGCCGCCGTCAAGTGATCTGGCGCGCCCCTCTCAACCTTACGAAAACGTCATGTTCAGGCCAAAGCCGCGTAAGGCTGCCGGCCTCATGGTCCTCGTCACGAGCAGGGAGAACCCCTGACGCTCACGAGGTTCAAACGATGACGACACAGAACGAGACCCGTAACTCCATCCTGAAGCGCGGCGCCCTTCTCGCCGGCACTGCCATTCTCGGCATCGGTCTGGCCGCCGGCATCGCCGACAGCGCGCTGATGCAGAACCACAACGCCTTCGCCCAGCCGATCCAGCTCTCTGGCACGCAGACCGGGTTGCCCTCCTTCGCCGACCTCGTCGACAAGGTGAAGCCGGCCGTCGTCTCCGTCCGCGTCAAGACGCAGGTCGCTGCCGCCTCCGATGGCGAGCAGAGCCTTGAGGATCTGCCGCCGGAGCTGCGCCGCTTCTTCCGTGAGTTCGGCGAGAACGGCCGCCCGCAGCGTCCGCAGCCGAAGCAACAGCAGCGCCAGGGCATGGCCCAGGGCTCGGGCTTCTTCGTCAGCCAGGACGGCTATGTCGTCACCAACAACCACGTCGTCGAGAACGCCGTCGAGGTCGAGCTCGTCACCGACTCCGGCAAGACGCTGGCGGCCAAGGTGATCGGCACCGACCCGCGCACCGATCTCGCGCTGCTCAAGGTCAAGGATGCCGGCGACTTCCCCTTCGTGAAGCTCTCCGAGGGCAAGGCCCGCATTGGTGACTGGGTGCTGGCGATCGGCAACCCCTTCGGTCTCGGCGGCACGGTCACGGCCGGCATCGTCTCGGCGCAGGGTCGCGATATCGGCTCCGGCCCCTATGACGACTTCATCCAGATCGACGCGCCGATCAATCGCGGCAACTCGGGTGGCCCGACCTTCAACCAGAATGGCGAAGTCGTCGGCGTCAACACCGCGATCTACTCGCCGTCGGGCGGCAATGTCGGCATCGCCTTCGCGATTCCCGCCTCGACCGTCAAGCAGGTCGTCGATCAGCTCAAGACGGACGGCAAGGTGGCGCGCGGCTTCATCGGCGTGCAGATCCAGCCGGTCACCACCGAGATGGCCGAGGCCATCGGCCTGAAGGAGGCCAAAGGCGCGCTCGTCGCCGAGGCCCAGGGCGACGGGCCGGCCGCCAAGGCGGGCATCCGCCGCGGCGACACGATCACCGCCGTCAATGGCGACGCGATCAAGGACGCCCGCGACCTCTCGCGCAAGATCGCGAGCTTCGCGCCGGGAGCCAAGACCACGATCACACTCTTCCGCGAAGGCAAGTCGCGTGAGGTGACTTTCGAGATCGGCCGCCAGCCGGCGGCCTAACGAGGCAGGGGCAGGTCCCACGGTTTTCTGTCGCCCCAGCCTAGGGACCAGCCGACGCAGCGGCAGGCCGGATGAGTATCCTCCGGCCTGCCGTTTCTTATTTGACATGTTGGATCTGCCACGGAACCGCGCCGTCATTTCGGACACGGGCCTGTGGCCTGCCCGGAATGACGGCGTGGTTCCCAGTGAACTCTCCAAGCGTTAGGTTCCGCTCATGCGACTCCTGATCGTCGAAGATGATGCCGAGGCAGCGGCCTATCTGACCAAGGCGTTCCGCGAGGTCGGCCATGTCGCTGACCATGCGCCGGACGGGCTGCAGGGCTATGCCATGGCCGAGGGCGGTGGCTACGACGTGCTGGTCGTAGACCGCATGCTGCCGCGTCTCGACGGCCTCTCACTGATCCGTTCACTGCGCGAGCAGAAGGACGACACGCCGGCCCTGATTCTCTCGGCGCTGGCGCAGGTCGACGACCGCGTGAAGGGCCTGCGCGCCGGCGGCGATGACTATCTGCCCAAGCCCTATGCCTTCTCCGAGCTGCTCGCCCGCGTCGAGGTGCTGTCGCGTCGCCGCGGCGCTCCGGCCGCGGAGCCCACCGTCTATCGCGTCGGCGAACTGGTGCTCGACCGGCTCGCGCATCGCGTTACCCGCGAGGGGCAGGAAATCGTATTGCAGCCGCGCGAGTTCCGCCTGCTCGAATATCTCATGAAGCATGCCGGGCAGGTCGTGACCCGGACCATGCTGCTGGAGAACGTCTGGGACTATCATTTCGACCCCCAGACCAACGTCATCGACGTGCATGTCAGCCGCTTGCGCGCCAAGGTCGACAAGGGCTTCGAGCACGCGATGATCCACACCGTCCGCGGCGCGGGATACATGGTCCGTGATAGCGCCCGTTGATGCCGCTTTCCCGCGCAAGCGGCAGCGATTCCTGCCGACGCTGTTCCGGACGACCGCCTTCAAGCTGGCGGCGGCTTATCTTGTCATCTTCTCGATCTTCGCCGGCCTCGTGCTCGGCTATGTCGCCTGGAACGCCCAGCGCCTGCTGACCGACCAGATCCGCTCGACCATCGATGCGGAGATCCAGGGCCTGGCCGAACAGCAGCGCCAGGGCGGCATCCGCCGGCTCGTCAACATCATCGAGCGCCGCTCGCGCGGGCCGGGCGCCTCGCTCTATCTCGTCACCACCCCAGTCGGGGAGCGCATCGCCGGCAATGTCGAGGCGCTGCCACCCGGCACGCTCGACCGCACCGGCGAGAGCGAGATCGAATATGCCCGCTCCAGCGAGGCGCTGGACACGCCGAGCCGTGCGCTCGTGCGCGTCTTCATGCTGCCGGCGGGCTTTCGCCTCCTCGTCGGCCGCGATCTCGAGGAGCGCGAGCGGCTCGGCATCGTCATCCGCCGCGCTGCCGGCTGGTCCCTGGCGCTGGTCTTCGTCCTCGGCTGCTTCGCCAGCTGGTTCGTGGCGCGGCGCGTGCTCAAGCGCATCGACGGCATGAGCGAGACGGCTCACGGCATCATGGAGGGCGACCTCAAGGGCCGGCTCGCCATCAGCGGCACCGGCGACGAGCTCGATCGGCTGGCGCTCAATCTCAACGCGATGCTGGACCGCATCGGCGAGCTGATGGCCGGCATGCAACAGGTCACCGACAACATCGCCCATGATCTCAAGACGCCGCTGACCCGTCTGCGCAACAAGGCTGAAGAAGCGCTGCGCAGCGCCAAGTCTCCGGACGAACTGCGCGCCGCGCTCGACGGCTCGATCGAGGAGGCCGACAACCTGATCCGCGTCTTCAACGCGCTGCTGATGATCGCGCGGCTGGAGGCGGGGCGCGTCAGCGACAACATGGCGGAGCTCGACCTGTCCGAGATCGTCTCCGGCCTCGCCGAGCTCTACGAGCCGCTGGCCGAGGAAGCTGGGCTGGCGCTGACCTGCGAGGTAGAGGCCGGGCTCAAGATCCGGGGCAACCGCGAGCTGATCGGCCAGGCGCTGAACAACCTGATCGACAACGCCCTGAAATACGGCGCCCCGGAGCAGGGCGGCGACGGCACCATGAAGGTTTCCGCTCGGCAGATGGGTGATCAGGTCGAGCTTTCGGTGGCCGATCACGGCCCCGGCATCCCCGAGGCCGATCGCGGCCGCGTGCTCGACCGCTTCGTCCGGCTCGATGCCAGCCGCACCAAGCCGGGCTTCGGGCTCGGCCTCTCGCTCGCCGCAGGCGTGGTGCGCCTGCATGGCGGCCAGATCAGGCTGGAGGATAATGCGCCGGGCCTGCGCGTCGTCATCGCCCTGCCGGCGGCGCCCAAGCCTGTGGAAACGCAGGCGCCAGCCGAGCCTGCCGCCTCGACAGCGACGTCAAACCCTGCTCGCCTGCCCACCCTCTGAGCATTGGCTCAGCCCTCATCCTGAGGAGCCGTGCTAGTGGCGTCTCAAAGGATGCTCCAGATGGTTCCGGAGCCTCCTGAAGCATCCTTCGAGACGCCATTCCCAGGGGAATGGCTCCTCAGGATGAGGGCTGAGAGGCTGACGGGTTATGGGAGTGGTGTGCGATGGGGAAACGGCTCTGCGACAGGCTGCAAGCGGCGCCGGTCCTGCCGGCCCGCGCCAAGGCCGAGGCGCTGCTGGCGCGCGAGCTGATCGAGCGGCTGCATGACGAGGCGGCCGCCGAGGCGCTGAAGGCGCATTTCGCCGAGTATCCGCAGGGCGCGGCGCTGGTCGCCGGCCTGCTGGCGCATTCGCCCTTCCTGTCCCAGATCATGCGCTTCGACCCCGAAGGGCTGCTCGCCTGCCTGACGGATGCGCCCGAGACGCGCCGCGACGCGCTGCTCGCCGAAATCGAGGCCGATAGCGGCGGCGATTGCGAGACCGCCGACCTGATGCGGGCGCTGCGCCGCTTCCGCCGCGCCATGGCGCTGCTGATCGCGCTTGCCGATATCGGCGGGGTCTGGGATGTCGAGACGGTCACCTCCGCGTTGACCGCCACCGCCGATATCGCCGTGCGCCTCGCTACAGATCATGTGCTGCGTCAGGCCGCGGATCTCGGCCGTATCGAGCTGAAGGACCCCGCCAATCCCGGCGCCGGTTCAGGACTCGTCGTGCTGGCGCTCGGCAAGCACGGTGCCGGCGAGCTGAACTATTCCTCCGACATCGACATCGTCGTCTTCTTCGACCCCGAGGCGGCGGAGGCGGCCGGCGTCGGCGATCCCTCGAGCTTCTTCGTCAAGCTCACCCAGCAGATCGCCCGGATCATCCAGGAGCGCACGCCGGACGGCTATGTCTTCCGTGTCGACCTGCGCCTGCGACCCGACCCGGCCTCGACCCATGTCGCGATCGCGCTGCCGAGCGCCTATTCCTATTATGAAACGGTCGGCCAGAACTGGGAACGCGCCGCCATGATCAAGGCGCGGCCGATCGCAGGCGACATCGCGCTCGGCCTGCGTTTCATCAAGGACCTCTCGCCCTTCATCTGGCGCAAATATTTCGACTTCGCGACCATCGCCGACATCCACGCGATGAAGCGCCAGATCCAGACGGTGAAGGGCCACGAGACGATCGCGGTGGCCGGCCACAACGTGAAGCTTGGCCGCGGCGGCATTCGCGAGATCGAGTTCTTCGTCCAGACGCAGCAGCTCGTCTTCGGCGGCCGCCGCCCGGCTTTGCGTGGCCCACGCACCCTGGACATGCTGAAGGAGCTGACGAGCGAGGGCTGGATCACGCCACAGGCACGCGACGAGCTCTCCGAGAGCTATCGCTGGCTGCGCACCATCGAGCACCGCCTGCAGATGCGCGACGACGAGCAGACGCAGACCCTGCCGAAGCCGGCTGGCGATCTGGAAGCTTTCGCCCGCTTCTGCGGCTATCCCTCGACGGCCGCCTTCGGCAAGGCGCTGACTGCCCATGCCAGACGCGTCGAGGGGCATTACGCCCTGCTCTTCGAGGAGGGGCCGAGCCTCGCCTCCGAGGCCGGCACGCTGAGCTTCACCGGCTCGGAGCCCGATCCGGAGACGCTGGAGACGCTCGGCAAGCTCGGTTTCCGCGACGCTACGACCGCAGCCGAGACGGTGCGCGGCTGGCATTTCGGCCGCCGCTCGGCTGTCACCAGCGCCCGCGCCCGCGAGGTGCTGACAGAGCTGACGCCGGCGCTGCTGGTGGCGCTCGGCCGCACCGCCGATCCCGATGGCGCGCTCGCCCATCTCGACAACGCCTTCGTCCGGATGCCCGCTGCGGTCGAGCTTCTGACGTTGTTACGGTCTCATGATTCCCTGCTGACGCTCTTCGCCGAGATCCTCGGCAGCGCCCCGCGGCTGGCCAAGGTCGCGGCGTTGCATCCGCACGTGCTCGACGGCGTCATCGATCCGGCCTTCGGTCAGGCCGCGCTCGATGCCGACGCGCTGGAGCAACGCATCAGCACCTATGTCGGCTCGCCGCCGCCGAGCGTCGAGGATGGGCTCGACCGGCTGCGCGACGCTGCGCGCCAGGAGAACTTCCTGGTCGGGGCGCGCCTGCTCTCGGGCGTCTATCCGGCGCAGGGCGCGGGGCAGGCCTATTGCGCCGTGGCGGAGGCCTGCCTGCGCGTCGCCTTCGCCAATACGCGCGTCGCCTTCGCCGAGGACCATGGCGTCATCGCCGGGGCCGAGACCGTCGTGCTCGGGCTGGGGCGGCTGGGCGCGGGGGAGCTCACGCCCTCATCCGACCTCGACCTCATCCTGCTCTATGATCGGCCTGAGGATGCCGGCCCCAGCAATGGCGCGAAAAGCCTCGATCCCGTCACCTGGCATATCCGCTTCACGCAGCGGCTCGTCGCGGCGCTGACGGTGCCGACGCGGCGCGGCACGCTCTATCAGGTCGACATGCGCCTGCGCCCGACCGGCAACAAGAGCCCGGCCGCGACGCAGTTCGCCGGATTCGAGGCCTATCATAATGGCGAGGCCGAGATCTGGGAGGAGATGGCGCTGACCCGCGCCCGCGTCGTCGCTGGCGATGCCGGGCTGGCGAAGCGAGCCGAAGCCTCGATCCGCACGATTCTCTCGCGCAAGCGCGACCCGGCGAAGGTGGCGGCCGCCGTCTCCGAAATGCGCGCGCTCATCGCCAAGGAGAAGGGCGAGAAGGACCCATGGGACCTGAAGCTCGCCGCCGGCGGCATCACCGATCTCGATTTCCTCGCCCAGTTCCTGCTGCTCGCCCATGCGAGCGAGCATCCCGGCCTGATCGTCAACGATACGGCCTCGGTCTTCGCGGCAGCGCGGGCGGCGGGTCTGATTTCGGAGGGCGACGCTTCGGCGCTCGGCGAGGCGCATCGCCTGATCGGAGACGTCCAGCTCTGGCAGCGCTTCACCGTTGAGGAGGCCTTCGACCCCAAGGCCGTGCCGCCGCGCGTGCTCAGGCGGATCGCGACGGCGGTGGGCCGGCCGGATGCCAAGGTGCTGAAGGCGGAGTTGGACGAGGTTCGCGCCGGGGTAAGGGCGATCTTCACCCGCGTGCTGGGGCAGGCGCGGACGGGGTGAGGTTCAAGCTGCCTGCGCCGTCACCCGCCCCGCGCCGCCGTCGAGCGGCAGGTGGATCATCACGATGGTGCCGGCGCCGATCGCCGAGCGGAGCCGCAGCGATCCGCCATGCAACTCGGTCAGCGAGCGCGCAATGGCGAGCCCCAGGCCCGAGCCCTTGTAGCTGCGCACCAGATCGCCCTCGACCTGCTCGAAGGGCCGCCCGACCCGCTCCAGCTTCTCCTTGGGGATGCCGATGCCGGTGTCCTCGATGAAGATGTTGAGCGCACCCGGGACATGGCGCGTGCGCACCGCGATCCGTCCGCCTTCCGGCGTGAACTTGGCGGCGTTGTCGAGCAGGTTGCCGAGGATCTGGAAGAGGGCGCGCGGATCGGCCTCCATATGAGTGTCGAGCGGGCCTTCGACATTGAGCACGAGCTGCTTGCGCTCGATCTCCGGCTGCACCCGGCGCAGTGCCTCGTCGAGCACCGGCCCGAGCGCGATCTCGCTGCGCTCCAGCCGCATCTTGCCGGCCTCGATCCGCGACATGTCGAGGATGTCGTCGATGATGCCGAGCAGATAGCCGCCGCTGGAGCGGATATCGCGGACATAGTCGGTGTATTTCTCGCCGAGCGGGCCGAACATCCCGTTCTCCATGATCTCGGAGAAGCCGATGATGGCGTTGAGCGGCGTGCGCAGCTCATGGCTCATATTGGCGAGGAATTCGGACTTGGCGCGGTTGGCGCTCTCGGCTGCGGCCTTCTGCTCCAGATAACGCTCGGCGAGGTCGGCGAGCTGCTGCGCCTGCGTTTCGAGCTTCTGGCGCGAAGCCTTGAGATCGGTGACGTGCTTGAGGAGCTGGTGCTCGGACTGCGTCAGCCGCTCTTCCTGCTGCTTGAGCTTGGTGATGTCGGTGCCGACCGAGACCGAGCCGCCATCCTTGGTGCGGCGGCCATTGATCTGCAGCCAGCGACCGTCCGAAAGGCGCGCTTCGTAGGAGGAAGCGCCGCCGGCGCCACGCTGCACCCGCGTCGGCTCGCGGTCGATCTGCGGCTGGGCCGAGAGCTCCATGATCTCGTCATAGGCCGTGCCGGATTGCAGGGCCTCGGCCGGGAGCTGGTGGAGCTGCTGGTACTTGGCGTTGCAGAGCACGAGCCGGTTGTCCGCATCCCAGAGCACGAAGGCTTCCGAGATGGCCTCGACGGCGTCGCGCAGGCGGGCGTCGGCGGTGGCGGTGCGCTCGGCCATGCGGCGCTGCTCGGAGATGTCGACGACGATGCCGACGAGATGGCGCGAGCGGGTGCGCCGGTCGATGACGAGCTCGGCGCGAGCCTTGAGCCAGAGCCATTCGCCGCTGGCCGAGCGAACCCGGAATTCCTGGTCGATGTAATCAGCCTCGCCGCGGCTGACCGCATCGGCCAGCTCGTAGAGGTCGACGTCGTCGCGGTGGATGAAGCTCATCACCTCGCCGAAGGACATGTACTCGCCGGCTCGGTCGTAGCCGAGCAGCGCATACATCGAATCCGACCAATAGATGCGGCCGCGGGCGAGATCCCAGTCCCAGAGGCCGCAATGGCCGCGGTTGAGCGCGGTGTCGATGCGCTCGCGCACGCAGTCGCAATCCTGGTCGGCGGCGATGGCGCGCTTCGACTGGAGCATGAAGGCGAGCGTGGTGAGGCCGAGCACGAGGCCGGCTGCGCCGAACAGGATCGCGAGGCCCGCGCGGCGTATCTGCCAGACCGAGAGCGCGCGGGAGACCGGCTGCAACACAGCCACCTGCCCGAGCGGGGCGGCGAGGTTGCGCACGCTGGCGAAGACGTCGGTGCCGTTCGGCAGGGTGATGCGCATCACGCCGGCACGGTCGCCGAAGACGGTCAGCGGCTGGGTCTGGCCGAGGAAGTCGACCAGCGTGCGCTGCGTCTCGCCGATCGCGGGTTCGCTGGCGATGACGCGACCATCGGCGCCGCTGACATAGACGATGCGGCCATGGGCGGCGAGGTGGCGGGCGGTTAGTGCCGCGAGCACATCGGCCGGCGTCCTGCCGGCTGTCGCAGCATTGTCGAGATCGCGGGCGACCAGAGCAGAGACAAGGTCCATGTCGCCGGCCGCGTCGGTGAGCGCGTCGTCCCGCATCGCGGAAGTCTGCAGGAAGGCGCTGGCGCCGAGGATGACCAGGAAGATGCCGACGAGCGTAGGGATTGCCGTGCGGAAGGCGGGCTCGAGCCCCTGAAAACGCTGATACAACGGATGGGTGAGCGAGCGCGCTACACCCAGAATCGTATCGGCGCGCACAGATGCGCTGCTCGCGGTGGCACGCATGCCCGTCCCCTTCGGTTGCTTGACCGTCAGTAAGATCGGGAGACGTGCCGCATCCCCGCGAATCACTATTAATTGAATCCGGGAGCCTCTTTTTGTCTAGCCCTGAGTTGAGTTAATGACTCAAAATTCTCCTTATGGTTGTATCGTTTACGCAATGAATCTTGTGCGCGTAATGAAACGTTAACGTTTTGGACAGGTCGGCGTTAACGATTCGAGGCGGGCGCCGTCAGGCCAGCGCCCGCTCGGCGATATCCGCAACGTCTCGCGACAGGTTCGGCATGCGCGCGACCGTGCTCAACGCTTCCCGGGCGAAGCGCTGGCGGCGCGGCTCCAGCATCCGCCAGCTCTTGAAGGAGCCGAGCAGGCGGGAGGCGACCTGCGGGTTCGTCCGGTCGAGCGCGACGACGATGTCTGAGACGAAGCCGTAGCCCTCGCCATCCGGCCGGTTGAACTGGGTGAGGTTGGCCGCGAAGCCGCCGATCAGGGCACGCACGCGGTTGGGGTTGCCGAGCGAGAAGACCGGATGCTGCATCAGCTTCTTGACCCGGTCTAGCGTGTCCGCTTCCGGGATCAGGGCTTGCGCCATCAGCCATTTGTCGAGCACGAGGGGCTCGCTCGCATAGGTCTCCGCGAAGCGCGCGATCAGCACCTCGCGCCGGTCGCTCGGGATCAGCGTCATGGCCGCCAGCGCGGCCAGCCGGTCGGTGAGGTTGTCGGCCGCGCGGAACTGCTCCTCGCTGAGATCGGCGCCCGTGGCCGGGGCCGAGAGCGCGGCGAGGCCAAGCAATTCGTTGCGCAGCGCGCGCCGTCCGGCCGAGGCTGCATCCGGCCTGAACGGGCCGCTGGCCGCCAGCGCGGCGCTCAAGCCCGGCATGGTGCCGAGTAGCACCTTGCCGATCGCGCCCGAGAGGCTGCGATGGGCGGCGAAGATCGCCTGCGGATCGACATCCTTGCCGATCTCGCGGGCGATGTCGGCCGGGGCGGGCAGGCGCAGCACCTGTGCCGCGAAGGCCGGGTCGGCGAGGCCGTCGGCCTTCAGGAATGCGTCGAGCGCCTGCCCGAGCGCAGCCGCAGTGGCGGCCAGCGGCTTCTGGTCGGCGCCGGGCTTGCCGGCAGCGACGAGGGCGCGCGTCGCGACGCTCTGCAGCGCCTGCCAGCGATTGAACGAATCGCTGTCGCTGGCGAAGAGCCGCAGCAGATCGGCGTCGCCGAGGTCGAGCTCCAGCCGCGCCGGCGCGGAGAAGCCGCGCAGCAGCGAGGGGATCGGCGCCTCCGTCACATCCTCGAAGCTGAGCGAGAGAGACGGGCCGTCGAGCACGACGAGGCCATCGCCGGCATAGGCGTTGGAGGCGGTCTTCAGCGGCAGGTCGCCCCTCGCGCCGACGAGGCCGAGCCGGATCGGCAGCACGACGGGCTGCTTCTCGGGCTGGCCCGGCGTCGGCGGCGTGCTCTGCGCCAGATCGAGCGTATAGCGCCTGGCGGCTGCATCGTAGCGGCCGGAGGCGACGATGGTCGGCGTGCCGGCCTGCTCGTACCAGCGCGCGAAATCGGAGAGGTCCTTGCCCGAGGCTTCCGCGAAGCAGGCGAGGAATTCCTCGATCGTCGCAGCCGTGCCGTCGCAGCGCTCGAAATAGAGGTCCATGCCCTGCCGGAAGGCCTCGTCGCCGATCAGCACCTTGAGCATGCGGATGACCTCCGCGCCCTTCTCATAGACCGTCGGCGTGTAGAAGTTGTTGATTTCCTTGTAGGCGCGCGGCCGGACAGGGTGGGCGAGGGGGCCTGCATCCTCCGAGAACTGGGTCGAGCGCAGGGTGCGGACATCGGCGATGCGCTTCACCGGCCGCGAACGCTCATCCGACGAGAACTCCTGGTCGCGGAAGACGGTCAGCCCTTCCTTGAGGCAGAGCTGGAACCAGTCGCGGCAGGTGATGCGGTTGCCGGTCCAGTTGTGAAAATACTCATGGGCGATGATCGCCTCGATCGAGGCATAGTCGCCATCAGTCGCGGTCTGCGGATCGGCGAGGACGTATTTGTCGTTGAAGATATTGAGGCCCTTGTTCTCCATCGCGCCCATGTTGAAGTCGGAGACGGCAACGACATTGAACACGTCGAGATCATAGTTGCGGCCGAAGACCTGCTCGTCCCAGCGCATGCAGCGCACCAGCGAGTCGAGCGCCCAGCCGGCACGCCCCGCCTTGCCGGGCTCGACATAGACAGCCAGCTCGACCTTGTGGCCATCGGCCGTGACATAGTCCTGCCGGACATGATCGAGCGCGCCGCCGACCAGCGCGAAGAGATAGGCGGGCTTGGGATGCGGATCGTGCCAGACGGCGAAATGCCGGTCGCTCCCCGGCAACTCGGCCGCGGCCACGAGATTGCCGTTGGACAGCAGCACCGGCGCCTCGGCCTTCGCCGCTTCCAGCCGCACCGTGTAGACGCTCATCACGTCCGGGCGGTCGAGGAAATAGGTGATGCGGCGGAAGCCATCCGCCTCGCATTGCGTGCAGTAGACTCGCGAGGACCGATAGAGCCCCATAAGCTTGGTGTTGGCGGAGGGGTCGAGCTCGGTCTCGATCGTCAGCGTGAAATCATGCCGCGGCGGGTTCGGGATCGTCAGCGCCTGTGCCGTCGCCTGATAGGCGGAGGCGTCGATCGGCCGGCCGTCGATGCTGAGCCCTTTCAGCGCCAGCTCGTCGCCGTCGAGCACCAGCGCCGAACCGGGCTTGCCTGCAGGGTTCGGCCGCAAGGCGAGAAGGGCGCGTACCCGGGTTTTCTGCGGATGCAGGCTGATGTCGAGATCGACCGTGTCGATCAGCCAGTCGGAGGGACGGTAGTCATCGAGGCGGATCAGCGGAGCATCGTCGTTGCGCATGGAAACCCTGAAGATGGAACTCAGGGTCCATCTCTAGAGCAAGCCGGGTTTGGATGGAAACGCCCGGCAGGAAAAGGCGATCAGGCCATCGGCGGCATGGCCGGCTCGGCATGGCTGACCAGCCGGCAGACCTGCGGCCGGGTGAGCCGCACCGCCCGTTCGATCGCATCCACGGCGTTGTGGACCGAGGCGACATCGAGCGCCGGGTCGACGCGGCAGTGATAATTCACTACCAGCCCCTTGGCCGTCTGGCGCACGCGCACGCTGTGGATGTCGTGGATCGGGCCGCCGAGCTTGGCCGCTTCGCCGGCAAGCGCCTTGCCGATATCCTCGACGGTTTCCCAGGCGGCGTTGTGCCCATGCGGCTGGCCGGTCTCCATCGGCTCGATATGGGTCTCGACCTCCGTCTCGCCGCCGAATTCGGCTCGGATCGCGCTTTCGAGCCGTGTCGCGATCTCGTGTGCCTCGCCCAGTGGCAGATCGGCATCGACCTCCATGTCGAGGCTGACCGATAGCTTGTCGCCGATCGAGTGGACGGTGACGTGATGTACCGGGATCCTGAGCTTCAGCGCGATCAGCAGCACCCGCTCCAGCGCCGTCTCGTCGTCGACCGCGACCGGATCGGCCGTGATGGTGATGTCGGCGCCGGGCTCGGCCTTGAGCAGTGCCGCCGCCAGCTCGGCCTTGATCGCGGTCACGCGCTCGAGCGGCAGGGTCCGCGAGACGCTGATACCGAGCTCGCCATGGACGTGCCCGCCGGCCGGCCGGATCCTGAGCCAGTTGATCCCGACCACGCCGGGCACCGCCTCGGTGGCCTCGCGCAGCCTCTCGCTCACGCCTTGCGGTGCGGTATCCATCAGCGTGTCGAGCACGCGCCGGGCCAGCCGATAGGCCGAGAAGGCGGTGTAGGCGGCAATGGCGAAGGCGGCGATGGTATCGGCCCGCTCGAAGCCCTTCCAGACGCCGATGAGCCCGAGCAGGACCAGCGCCGAGCCGACGAAATCGGCCGAGAAATGCGTGGCCTCGCCAGCCAACGCCTCGCTGCCGGTCTCCTTCGCGACCTTAGTGAGCGAGCGCCAGCGTATGGCGTCCACGATCATCGACATCACAAGGATACCGATCACGATCGGGGTGACCGCGACGTGCTCGATGACGTTGTTCCAGAGCCGGTTGCCGGCCTCCCAGAGGATCGCGCCCGCGAGCGTGAACAGGATCGCGGTCTCGACGAGCGCCGCCAGCGCCTCGACCTTGCCATGGCCGTAATGGTGCTCGTCATCGGCCGGCTTGTCGGAGGCGCGCACGGCGAACCAGGTGAACAGCGTCGAGCCGACATCGACCAGCCCCTGCAGAGCGTCGGTCAGCAGGGCGAGCGAGCCGGACATGATCGCACCGAGCATCTTGGCCGCAGTCAGCAGGATCGTCGCCATCACGGAGAGGATGGCGGCGCGCTGCTTGATGCGGGCAATCTCGGCGGGCGTGGCGCGCACGGCATGTGTCGTCACCGGCCCGTCTTGCGTTACGGTCATGTCTCGTCCTGTTAGAGCATCTAGAGGGATGCTCTTGCCTGATTTAAGTGACGGATCAACCCTGTCACCGCTCAACGAGGAATTGCGATGCGTTATCTCCACACCATGGTGCGCGTGACCGACCTGGATCAGGCGCTGGATTTCTACGTCAACAAGTTCGGGATGGTCGAAACCCGCCGCACCGAGAGCGAGAAGGGCCGCTTCACGCTGGTGTTCCTGGCGTCGTCCGACGATCTGGCGCAGGCGAAGGCCGGCGGCGCGCGGGGAACCCCGACGCTTGAGCTAACCTATAACTGGGACCCGGAAACCTACACCGGCGGCCGCAATTTCGGCCATCTCGCCTATGAGGTCGACGACATCTACGCGACCTGCGACAAGCTGATGAAGGCCGGCATCACGATCAACCGCCCGCCGCGCGACGGTAACATGGCCTTCATCCGCTCGCCCGACAACATCTCGATCGAGCTGCTCCAGAAGGGCGAACCGAAGGCCCCGGCGGAGCCGTGGCTGAGCATGCCGAACACGGGCGTATGGTGAGCGCAGCCCGCCCCGGGGTCTTCTGCCTCGGCATCGCCACGCTCGACTACGTTTACAGCGTCGAGACCATGCCGACGCGCGGCGAGAAATATCGCTCGCGGGATCTCGCCGTGGTCGGCGGCGGCTGTGCCGGCAATGCCTCAGTCGCCATCGCGCGGCTCGGCGGGACATGCTGGCTGGCGACGCGGCTCGCCGATGATCTGACCGGCAATGAGATCGTCGCCGAGCTGGAGGGGGAGGGGGTCGATACGCGGTTCGCCCGCCGTGTCGCCGGACGCCGCTCGCCCGTCTCGGCGATTCTCGTCGATGCGCAGGGCGAGCGCATGGTGATCTCCTATTCCGATCCGGCGATGCCAGAGGATACGGACTGGCTGCCTGCGAGCCTGCCGGAAGGGGCGGGCTCCGTGCTGGCCGATACGCGCTGGGGGGAGGGGGCGCTGGCGGCTCTGAAGCTCGCCCGCGCTGCCGGCGTTCCCGGCGTGCTCGACGGCGACCGCCGGCCGCCGCATCCCGACCTTGTCGGGACCGCGAGCCATGTCGCCTTCAGCCAGCAAGCGCTCGCCGAGGTCTCCGGTGAGGACGATCCCCGCATCGGCCTCGCCAAGGTCGCCGCCGGTGTCTCGACCTGGCTGGCCGTGACGCTCGGCAAGCAGGGCGTGCTCTATGTCGAGGAGGGGGAGGTGCGGCATATCCCCGCCTTCGCGGTCGAGACGGTGGATACGCTCGGCGCCGGCGATGTCTGGCACGGCGCCTTCGCGCTCGCTCTCGCCGAAGGGCAGGGCGAAGTGGAGGCGATCCGCTTCGCCTCCGCGGCGGCGGCGATCAAATGCACCCGCTTCGGCGGCCGTAGTGGCGCGCCAAGCCGCGACGAGGTCGAGCGCTTTCTCTCCGAAGCCGGCGGCTAGCTCGTTCTGGACAGGGCCCGGCGTCGCGTGTCCGTCACGCGCATCGGGCATCTGATCAGCTGCGCATTGCGCATCGGATCAATTCCAGGAGAGCATCATGCTGCCGATCCAGGGCCTGAAATGCATCTACGATACCAATGGGCGCGGCTGGTCGATCGAGCTCGTCCTCAAGGCAGAGGGCGAGGATGCGGTGCGCCGCTTCGACGTCGATGGCCCCGATGATGCCGAAATGCTGATCGAAGCCTTCGAGGATTCGTCCGCCAGCGCCTTCGATCCGGAAACCGGAGAGATCATTTTCGGTTACGAGTATCTGGACCTCGACGCCGAAGACTACGAAGAGTCCGAGGAAGAGGATGACGAGTCCGACGAGGACGCTGATCACGATGAGGACGCCGAGGATTCCGGCAAGGATGAGAAGATGGATTCCTGACAGGCTTCCGCCCCGCGCCGGCATGCGCTGGGTTGCCCGATGACGAAACGAGCCCGGTGGAGCGCGAGCTTCGGCCGGGCGATTTCGTTCTGGGGGCTGGCAGAGCTGCAGGCTGGTAACGGCACCGCCGCGGGCGCATTCTGCCGCGGCGAGGAGATGACAGGCACCGCATGACGACGAAGGACGAAGATCCAACCACGATCGAGCCGGCGCCGCTGGCGCCACTGCCCGCTGCCGAGGCGTTCGCGCCCGCGGAGCCAGGCAGCAAGAAGCGCGGCGTCTGCGCCATCAGCAAGCAGGAGATGGCGCGCAAGAACCTGATCGAGATCGGCACGCTGCGCCCCGCTCTGGCCGAGCACATCCGCAACGACTTCCCCGATCTGCCCGACCACGCGCTGATCAGCCTCAAGGAGCTGGCGCGCTATCGGACGCGCTATGTCGAGGAGATCCTGCGCGAGGAGCACGGAGAATATACCGATCTCGACCGCGAGGTGGCCGAGAGCATCGCCCGGCAGGAGACCATCGCCGAGAACGTCGAAGACGATTTCGAGGAGCATCGCACGCTGGGCGAGCGCCTCTCCGACAATCTCGCCCGCTTCGGCGGTTCCTGGGCCTTTCTGATCAGCTTCGCGCTGGTGCTCGTGGTCTGGATGGCGGTCAACGTCGCGCTGGGAGAAGGCAAGGCTTTCGACGTTTACCCCTTCATTCTGCTCAACCTCGTGCTCTCCTGCCTCGCGGCCGTGCAGGCGCCGATCATCATGATGAGCCAGAGGCGGCAGGAAACGAAGGACCGGCTGCGTTCGCTCAACGACTATCAGGTGAACCTGAAGGCCGAGCTCGAGATCCGGCATCTCCACGAGAAGATGGACCATCTGGTCATGCGGCAATGGCAGCGCCTCGCCGAGATCCAGCAGGTCCAGCTCGAAATGCTGCAGGAGGCGCAGCTTCCCAAGCCCAAGCTCAAGCGGCGCAAGAAGCCCGCGGCCAAGAAGAAGCGCGCCATGGCGGCAGAGGCGGCTGCCCCAGCGATCGTTGCCTCGGATGCCGAGGCGTCGAAGACGGAGGCCTGAGGCAACCCTCCCTTGACACCCTCATCGGCCGCCGGTCATTTCGTCGGCAAATAAAATCGCCGGGAGGAAGATCATGTTTGCCAATCGCTTCGCGCCTGCGGGCGCGCTGTTCGCCGGCCTGCTGCTCGGCAGCGCTGTGCAGCCCGCCTTCGCCCAGGGACAGGTCACGGTCTATTGCTCGATCCTCGAGGAGCAGTGCCGCGAGGGCGCGGCGATGTTCGAGAAGGCGACCGGCATCAAGGTCTCGATGGTCCGCAAGAGCACCGGCGAGGTCTATGCGCAGGTCAAGGCGGAAGCATCGAACCCACGTGGAGATGTGTGGTGGGGCGGGCCGGGCGAGCCGCATCTGCAGGCCGCCGATGAAGGTCTGCTCGACGAATACAAGTCGCCGAGGCTGCCGGAATTGCACGACTGGGCCCAGCGCCATGCCGAGCAGGCGAAGTTCCGCACCAGCGGCATTTATCTCGGTGCGCTCGGCATCGGCTACAACACCGAGGTGCTGAAGAAGAAGGGCGTCGCGGCGCCGAAATGCTGGGCCGACCTGCTCGATCCCAAATTCCGCGACGAGGTCCAGATCGCCGATCCGAGCTCCTCCGGAACGGCTTATGTCTTCCTCGCGACGACAGTGCAGCGCCTCGGCGAGGAGAAGGGCTTCGAGTTCCTCAAGAACCTGCACAAGAACATCAGCCAATACACCAAGTCGGGCATCGCGCCGGTCAAGGCCACGGCGCTCGGCGAGACGGCGGTCGGCATCGCCTTCATCCACGACATGCTGACCCAGAAGCTGCAGGGCGCCCCGATCGAGACCGTCGCTCCCTGCGAGGGCACCGGCTACGAGACCGGCTCGGTCTCGGTGATCAAGGGCGGCAAGAACCCGGAAGCCGCACGGAAATTTGTCGATTTCACGCTCTCGCCCGATGCCCAGAACATCAACGCCAAGCTCAAGATCAACTCGATCCCATCGAACAAGAACGCGCTGCTCTCCCCCGACGCGCCGAAATTCGCGGACATGAAGCTGATCGACTACGACACGCCGCGCTGGGGCTCGCCGACCGAGCGTTCGCGCCTGCTCAAGAGGTTCGACACCGAGATCAAGTCGCTGCCGCGCTGAGGCGGCCGACGGCCACGATCCCGAGAGCTTGGTAGCACGGCCGTCGCTTTGTGCTACTAAGCTGCCATCGGGCCCTAGAGCCTCGTCGCTCTGGCCCCCGTCATGGGATCATCGCACATGCTTCGCGCCACTTCCGTCGTTCGCAAGGCCGCCGTCCGCGCCGAGCGCGTCGTCGACACGCTCAGCCTCGGACATCAGGATCGCAGCCGCAGCGCGTTGTCAGTGAAGGCGGCGGGCGGGCTCGAGTTCGCGATCGATCTCGACAAGCCCGCAGTGCTCAACGATGGCGATGCTCTGAAACTCGAGGATGGCCGCCTCGTTCAGGTCAAGGCTGCCCTGGAGAACCTGCTGGAAGTTCGCGCCGAGAACCCGCTGCGGCTGGTGCGCCTCGCCTGGCATCTCGGCGGCAACCATGTTCCGGCCGAGATGACGGCCGATGCGCTCTACGTCGTCAACGTCCCCTCCGTCGCTGAGCTCGTGCGCGGGCAGGGCTGTGCCATGGCGCCGGTCGAGCGCCCGTTCCAGCCGGAGCCGGAGGTGCATCATCACCACCATGGCGACGATTGCGGCTGCGGCCACGACCACCATGGTCACGGCCATGACCACCACGATCACGACCATGGCCATCATCACGGCCATGAGCATCATGATCATGAGCATCACGGCCACGAGCATCACCATGGTCACGAGCACGCCCATGCGCATGACCACCACCACGCCCATGGCGAGGGCTGCGGTTGCGGCCATGATCATGCCCATGACGACCACGGCTATGGCCATCACGACCACAGCCACGGTCACGGCGCCGCGCAGGGCCATAAGGGCCATTCGCACGATCACTGAGGGTTAGCACGGGACTGCCGTCGCACTCCGGAGGCTTCGCGCAGCGACGAGCCCGAAGCTCGTAGCGCCATAGAATGCAGAAAGGGCGGCATCACTGCCGCCTTTTTTTATATCTCGTGTCGTGGGCTTTCGGGCTTAGACCGCCGCGTAGCCCTTGACCTGCGCCAGCGCGGTCATCACGCCGCGCAGCTCGGCGAGACCACGCAGGCGCCCGACGGCGGGATAGCCCGGGAAGCTGCCCTTGCCGACATCGTCGAGCAGTTCGTGGCCGTGGTCGGGCCGCATCGGAATGCGCCAATGCGGGATGCCGGCCGCCTTGCGGCGCTGCTCCTCGACCATCAGCGCATCGACCAGCGCCACCATGTCGGTGTCGCCACCGAGATGCTCCGCCTCCATGAAGGAGCCGTCCGGATCCTTGGCGACGTTGCGCAGATGCGCGAACCAGATCTTGTCGGCGAAGCGCCGCGCGATGCCCGGCACGTCGTTCTTCGGATTGGCGCCGAGCGAGCCCGAGCAGAGCGTCAGCCCGTTCGAGGGAGATTCGACCGCACCGAGGATCCAGGCGATGTCCTCCTCATCCGAGCAGATGCGCGGCAGGCCGAAGAGCGGCCGCGGCGGATCGTCCGGATGGATGCACATGCGGATGCCGACTTCCTCGGCCGTGGGGATGATCGCCTCGAGGAAGCGCTTGATGTTGGCGCGAAGCCCGTCATGGCTCATGCCGCGATAGCGCTCCAGCATCCGGGCGAGGCCGGGCAGGTCGTAGCGGTCATAGGCGCCGGGCAGGCCGGCCATGACATTGGCCAGCAGCCGGTCGCGATCGGCCTGCGTGGAATTGTCGAACCAGGCCTTGGCCCGGTCCATCACCTCGGCCGAATGGCCCTCATCGGCGCCCTTGCGCTTCAGCATGAAATGGTCGAGCGCGACATATTCGTGCAGGTTGAAGCGCAGCGCCGTGCCGCCGCCCGGCAGCTTGTAGGCGAGCTGGGTGCGGGTCCAGTCCAGCACCGGCATGAAGTTGTAGCAGATCACCTTGAGGCCGCAGGCCGCGAGGTTCCGCATCGACTGCCGGTAATTGTCGAAGATCGTCTCGAGGTCGCCTTCGCCGATCTTGACGCTCTCATGGATCGGCAGGCTCTCGACCACGCGCCATTCCAGGCCCAGGCTCTTGTCGGCCTCGACGATGGCCTGACGCTTCTGGATCTCCTCGACGCTCCAGACCACGCCGTAGGGAATCTGGTGCAGCGAATTGACGATGCCTGTCGCCCCGGCCTGCTTCGCTTGAGCCAGAGTCACGACATCGTCCGGTCCGAACCAGCGCCAGCATTGTTCCATGGTCGCGTTTCCTCGAAGGTCTTCTTCTGCAATGATTGATCGGCTCGTCAGTCGAGCCGGATGGGCGGCGCCGAGCCGGCAAAGGCATCGACATGGCTTCGTGCGATGTTCTCGATCGCAGCGAAAACGGTGCGCAGATGGGCGCGCATCGCCTTTTCGGCTTCGGCCTCATTGGCCTTGGCGATGCACTCGGCGATGCAACGATGCTCGCGCATGATCATGTCCGGCCAGGTCGCGCTCTCCAGCGACAGGCAGCGCACGCGGTCGAGCTGCGCCTTGACGCTCTCGATCAGGCTCCACACGGCCGGGTGACCGGAGAGCCGCGAAATCTCGGCATGGAAGGCATCGTCGAGCTGGAAGAAGGCGACCTGATCGCCGTCGGCGAGAGCCTGCTCCTGCTGCTGCACGAGGCTCTGCAACGCAGCCTTGCCGGCGTCGTCGATATGGCGCGCAGCCAGTACCACCGTGCGACATTCCAGCGTCTCGCGCACGAACTGGCTGTCATATACGGCTACGATGTCGATGGGAGCGACGAAGGTGCCGACCTGCGGCACGACCGAGAGGAACCCTTCTTCGACCAGCCGCTTGAAGGCCTCGCGCACCGGCGTGCGGCTGACGCCGAAGCGAACCGCCATCCGCGCCTCGGACATGGCTTCGCCCGGCCGCAGGACCGCAGCAAGAATGCCGGCCCGCAGCTCGCGGTAGATCTGATCGGTGCTCTGCCGTGCTGCCGGGGTGCCCATTGCCAAGCTCTGGTCGACTAGTATACTAGGATACCGATTAATCCGGTCCGGCGTCAACGCCATAGGCCGGAGGGATCGAAAAGCTTGCTCCGGCGGCGGCGACCCGGGGTGGGAGAAGACCACAAACAAGATCGAAACCGCACTGGAGGAGAAACCATGGCTCTGGACAACATCAATCGTCGTCATTTTCTCGGTGGCGTGGCCGGTGCCGGCGTTGCCCTGCATGCGCCGGGTGCCTTCGCTCAGCAGCTGAAGCTGCCAGCGTCGCCGCTCACGATCAGCGTCGTCGACGTCGGCGGGGCGCTCGCCCTGGTGCAGACGCCGCTCGAGAACTACCCCAAGATGAACCCGAAGGCCGCTTCGCGCATGGTCTTCACCAAGGCACCGGCCCCCGAACTGCCGTCGAAGATCAAGGCCCAGCAGAATGCCGGTCGCCTCGACATCGACCTCGTCATCGGCGGCCTGGACGTGCTGTCGGCCGGCATCGACCAGAAGCTCTGGGTCGATCTGCTGCCGCGTCTGCAGGCCGAGCTGCCGAAGCCCGAGGACATCTACCTCAAGCCGGCGCTGGCGATGCACAATCTCGGCCTGGGCCAGGCCATGGCCATGGTCTACTACCCGTCCGGCCCGCTGCTCGAGTACATCCCGGAGCGCGTCAAGCAGGTCCCGACCACGGCTGAGGAGCTCCTCGCCTGGACCAAGCAGAACAAGAACCGCTTCTTCTATGGCCGTCCGGCCAATTCCGGCCCCGGCCGCACCTGGATCATGGGCCTGCCCTACCTCCTCGGCGACAAGGACCCGAAGGATCCGGAGAAGGGCTGGGAGAAGACCTGGGCCTATCTGAAGGAGCTCGGCGAGAACATCGAGTACTATCCGGGCGGTACCGCCCAGACGATGAAGGAGCTCGGCGACGGCTCGCGCGACATTATCGTCAGCACGACCGGCTGGGATATCAACCCGCGCGTCCTCGGCATCGTGCCGAAGGAAGCCAAGATCCAGGCGCTGAAGGGCTTCCACTGGGTCACCGACGCCCAGTACATGATGATCCCGAAGGGCGTCTCGGAAGAGAAGCTCAACGTGCTGCTCGACCTGATCCGCCACATGCTGACGAAAGAGCAGCAGGCCTACACCTATGACGAGGGCTACTTCTATCCGGGCCCGGCGGTGAAGGACGTGCCGCTTTCGATGGCGCCTGCGTCGAGCCAGAAGGCCATCGCCGAGTACGGCCGCCCCGAATACGAGAAGCTGATCGCGGACAACCCGATGGAAGTCCCGCTCAACCCGGACAAGATGGTTATCGCCTTCCGCATCTGGGACGAGACGGTCGGCGGCGCCAAGAAGAAGTAACGGCAAGCTGGTGACGGCGGCGGGTCTGGGCTGAATGTCCGGGCCCGCTGCCGCCATTTCTTCGCAACATTTCCAGAACCGGAAGCCATGACCATCAACGCAGCCTCGTTCCGCGAGCTTCGGCTCGATCGCCTGAGCCGTGATTTCGGCACCCACAACGCGCTCAAGGACGTCTCTTTGACGATCGGCAAGGGCGAGTTCATCGCGCTGCTGGGGCCGTCTGGCTGCGGCAAGTCGACGACGCTGAACCTGATCGCCGGCCTTCTGCCCGCGACCGGCGGCGGCATCTGGCTCGACGAGAAGCGCATCGACCCGCTGCGCCCGGAAGAGCGCGGCTTCGGCATGGTCTTCCAGAACTATGCGCTGTTCCCGCATATGAGCGTGAACAAGAACATCGGCTTCGGCCTGAAGATGCGCGGCGTGCCCAAGGCCGAGATCGACAAGCGCGTGGCCGAGGCCGCAGCGCTGGTCCGCCTGCAGGGCCAGACCGAGAAGCTGCCCGGCCAGCTCTCCGGCGGCCAGCAGCAGCGCGTCGCCATCGCCCGCGCCATCGTCGTCGAGCCGCCGCTGGTGCTGATGGACGAGCCGCTCTCGAACCTCGACGCCAAGCTGCGTCTCGAGATGCGCGCCGAAATCCGCCGCATCCACAACACGCTCGGCGCCACGACCATCTACGTCACCCACGACCAGGAAGAGGCGCTCTCGCTCGCCGACCGCATCGTCGTGCTGCGTGACGGGCAGGTGCGTCAGGTCGGCACACCGGACGAACTCTTCTTCCGGCCGAACCATCTCGACGTCGCCGAGTTCATGGGCTTCCGCAACAAGGTCAAGGGCAAGGTCGCTTCCACCGGCGACGGCAAGGCGACCGTGACGGTCGGCGACGCCCAGATTGGCGGCCGGGCGCGCACGGAGCTCACTGTCGGTGCCGAGGCCTTCATCGCCATCCGCCCCGAGGACCTGCATCCGGTCGCTTCCAGCCTGCCGGGCCTGAAGGCCCAGGTCGTCTCGACCGAGTTCCGCGGCCGCGAGTTCGTCGGCTTCGCCCGCATGGCGGACGGCACGGATCTCTCCTTCCTCGCCCATGACAAGCTGGCGCCGGGCGACAGCGTCACGCTCGCCGCCGATGCCGACCGCGTCCTCGTCTACGGGAACGCCGCATGAGCACCACGGATCTTTCCTCCATTCCGCTGAAGCAGCGATTGGCGGCGCGCGGCTATGACGGGCTGACGCTGCTCTGCGTGCCGGCGATCCTCTTCCTGCTGGCACTGTTCATCTATCCGTTCCTGTACGGGCTCGTGCTCTCCTTCGAGCCGAAGCAGGGCGGCATGTTCGCCAACTACCAGCGCTTCTTCTCCGATTCCTTCCTGTACGGAACGATCGGGACGACACTCTGGCTCGCGCTGCCGGTGACGATCGCCACGCTCCTGCTGGCGATCCCGATCGCCTTCCGCGTCCGGCTGATGAAGAACCAGCGGCTCTTGACCACGATCCTCGTGATCCCGATCACGCTCGGCACCGTGCTGGTGGCGCAGGGCCTCTTGAACTATCTCGGCCCGCAGGGCTGGTTCAACCGGGTGCTGATCACGGCGGGCATCATCTCGACCCCCGTGAAGCTCTTGCATAACTACTGGGGCGTGATGCTCTCGCTGGTCATCACCGGCTTCCCCTTCACATTCCTGCTGACGCTCTCCTATCTCTCCGGCATCGATCCGGCGCTGGAGCAGGCGGGGGCGACGCTGGGCGCCGGGCCGTGGGAGCGCTTCAAGCACATCCTCTTCCCGCTGCTGCTGCCGGGGCTGGCGATCACCTTCTGCCTGAGCTTCGTGCAGGCCTTCTCGGTCTTCCCCTCGGCGGTCCTGCTCGGCGCGCCGGCAGGTCCGACGCGCGTCATCTCGATCGCGGCCTATCAGGCCGCCTTCGAGGAATACGATTACTCAATGGCTTCGGCCGTCGCGATGATCATGGGCATGGTTCAGCTTGCCATCGTCGTCGTGGTGCTGGCCGCACGCGGCATGCTCTATCGCGGCCCGGCTGGCGGCGGAAAGGGCTGATCCGATGGTCAAGGACACACGTCTCTCGACGAAGCTCTGGGCGGCCGCCAACTGGACGCTGATCGGCTTCTTTATCGTCAACCTCTTCGGCATGATCGCGGCGGTGGTGACATCCTCCTTCGCGACGCGCTGGCTCGGCACCTGGCTGCCGGCGGGCTGGACGACGCGCTGGTATTCGGCCGCCTGGGCGGAGTTCCAGCTCCATGACGTTCTGCTCGTCACCTTCCAGATCGTCTTCCTGGTGGTGGCGATCTCGGGCCTGATCGGCGTGCCGGCGGCCTATGCGCTGGCGCGGCGGGATTTCCCGGGCAAGAAGCTCGTCATGCTGCTCTTCCTGCTGCCTCTGCTGGTTCCGCCGATCACCTTCGGCATTCCGCTGGCGACTGTGCTCTACCAGACCGGCTTCGCCGGCCAGATGTCGGGCGTGGTGCTCGCCAATCTGGTGCCGACGGTGCCCTTCGTCATCCTGGTCATGATCCCCTTCATTGAGCAGATCGATACCAAGATCGAATCGGCTGCGCGGGTCTTCGGAGCGAACACCTTCAAGCTGTTCATCCACGTCCTGCTGCCGCTGCTGATGCCGGGCATCCTTGCCGCGCTGCTGCTCGTGCTGGTGCGCACGCTCGCCATGTTCGAGCTGACCTTCCTGACGGCTGGCCCGACCAGCCAGACGCTGGTCGTCGCGCTCTACTATGCGGTCTTCGCTGCCGGCGTCCGCGCCGTGCAGTCGATCGACGCCATGGCGGTGATCTACATGATCACGACGCTGATCTGGCTCATCATCGCGCTGCGCTTCGTCAACCCGACGCAGATCGTCGCGCGAGCGAAGAAGTAAGCCCAAGGCCGGCGCCGCGTGTGCGACGCCGCACCGACAACGAAAACCCCGCCATTCCGGGCCAGCCGGGGTGGCGGGGTTTCTTTTTGGAAGAGCGGTGCCCTAGAGCCGGATCCGATCAGGTTGAATCAACCTGATCGGTGAATCCGTCTCTAACCCATTGATAGAGAACGCGTGATCCGATCGGATTGCTGCGCAATCTGATCGGCGCGTGCTCTAGTGGACCGTCCGGCCGGCATAGAGCAGCGGCTGGCCTTCCCGCACGTAGAGCAGGCTCCTCACCGCCGCCGCGAAGCGGCTGTCGGTCTCGGCCGGATCGAGCTCGCCCGGCAATTCGACCTCCTCGATCGCCCGCAGGACCTCGATGCCGGATTCCCAGAAGGCCGGGTCGCCCTTGGCCTCGCGGGCATCGGGGAAGCTGCGCTTGAAGCCGGCAAGCAGATCCTTGGCGTCGCGACCCAGCTGCAGGTTGACGATCCGGCCCTGCGAGATGGCGAAGAGCACGAGGCCGAAGGCGCTCGGCGCAATAGCGTAGCGGGTCTCGGCCCGGCAGCGCATGAAGGGGATGAACTGCAGCAGAGCCTGGCGAGGCGGCAGCACGGCGAGAGCATTGAGCATGGTCCTGTCCTCGGGTCGAAGGGATGGGCGAGGCGGCGGCGATTCGTGGCGATCGCCGCCGGCGTCCGCGGGCTTCAGGCGGCGCTGGCGTCGTCGAAGTCGGTGCTGATCGCGACGTCCCGCCAGGTGGCGAGCTCCTCGGCGACGAAGGCGTTCTTGGCCTCGATCGCGGCGACTGTGTCGCTGCCGAAGGGCATGCGCAGCGGCGTCTTCGGATTGCCACCCAGCTCGACCAGCGCGGCGGCGAGCTTCGCCGGATCACCCGGCTGGCGGTGGCTGAGGCTGGCGGCGCGCTCGCGAACCGCACCGGCGGTCTCGGCATAATCCGCGATGCGGGAGTCGCTGACGCTGAGTGAGCGGGCATCAAGGAAGTCGGTGCGGAAATAGCCGGGCTCGACGACGGTCGCCTTGATGCCGAGTGGGGCGAGTTCGGCGGCCAGCGCCTCGGTCAGCCCTTCGACGGCGAATTTGGTGGAGCAGTAGACGCCGAAGCCCGCGCCGCTGCGATAGCCGCCGATCGAGGAGATGTTCAGGATATGGCCGCTGCGGGCCCGGCGCATATGCGGCAGCACGGCGCGGGTGACGTTGAGCAGGCCGAAGACATTGGTCCGGTAGAGCGCCTCGACCTCGGCGGCCGTGGCTTCCTCGACGGCGCCGAGCAGACCGAAGCCGGCATTGTTGAGCAGCACGTCGATCTTGCCGAAGCGCTGGATCGCGGCCTTGGCTGCTTCATGGGCCTGCGCCTCGTCGGTCACGTCGAGCGCGACCGCCAGCAGGTTCGGATGTTCGCCCAGCGCCTCGGTGACGCTCTGCGGGTTGCGCGCGGTGGCGACGACCGCATCGCCCTTGTCGAGAGCGAGCTTGGCGACGAGAGCGCCGAAACCGCGGGAAGCGCCGGTGATGAACCAGGTCTGCATGATGTCCTCCTTCGAAAATATCTCGGCGTCGATGCCGATGAAGGGAGACTAGCCAGCGCCCATCAGTGAGAGTATCCACTCAATTGTCATTGGCTTGGTGAGTTTGGCTCAGCAATGCAGGTCGATCAGTCGGCGCTCGCGCTGTTCATGGCGGTGGCGCGCCATCGAAGCTTCCGCCGCGCGGCCGATGAGATCGGCTGCACGCCATCGGCCATCAGCCATGGGCTTCGGGCGTTGGAGGAGCGACTCGGCATCCGGCTGGTCAACCGCACCACGCGCAGCGTCGCCCTGACCGAAGCCGGGCAGCAGCTCTACGGGCGCATCGAGCCGGCCTTCCGCGACATCACCGACGCGCTCGACGATCTGAACAGCTATCGCGACCGTCCCGTCGGAAACTTACGCCTGAACGCCGCCCACCTCGCCACCGCGATGGTGCTACTGCCGCTCGTGACGCGCTTCATCGAGAAGCATCCGCAGGTCACGGTCGAGATTGCCTCGGACAATGCGCTGGTCGACATGGTTTCGGAGGGCTTCGATGCAGGCCTGCGCTTCGGCGAGACCGTGGCGCAGGACATGGTCGCGGTCCCGGTCGGCCCACGGCAGCGCTCCGCGGTGGTCGCGACACCGGAATTCTTCGCCCGCCATTTCACGCCCTCCGCCCCCGAGCAGCTACGCGAATTGCCCTGCCTGCGCCTGCGCTTTTCCAGCGGGCGCTTCTACGAATGGGAGTTCGAGCGCGGCGGCATCGAGTTCCAGGTGGCCGTGCAGGGGCCGCTCGTCCTCAACGACCAGGGCCATCTCCTGCAGGCCGCGCTCGCGGGGGCTGGCGTCGCCTATCTCTTCGAGACGCAGGTCGAGCAGCTGGTCACAGAGGGCCGTTTGGTGCGCGTGCTGGAGGAGTGGTGCCCTTACTATCCCGGCTTCCACCTCTACTACCCAAGCCGTCGGCAGATGCCCTCGACCCTGAGGGCTTTCGTCGATTTCGCGCGCGGCGAGCGGGCGGTCGGCACCTAGCGCGCTGCTTTTTGGCTGGAGCCCTCGCGTCACCCGACCACGTGGCTTTGGCCGTGTCGATCCGGGAGCCATGCAGAGTGTAGCGCTTGACGATGGTCCTGGGGCAAGGCCGGGATGGAGCGCTTGCGTGGAAGGTCGGCGCACTCCACTGGCAGCTTCCGCCGCTCGCGAGAGACACCAGGATGATCGGACCGAAAAGCCACACCCTCGCCATCTCTGGCTGACGCGGGGCGATCTGCATTGTCATGCCTCGCGGGGCATGATCTGCATGGGCTGTTATTCCGGCCGATATGAGGTGGGTGTGCCGCTCGACGAGGCCTTGAGACAGCTGCGGGCCCGCGAGGCGGAGTTGGCGCGGGTACAGCGAATCGGCCGGATCGGCGGGCTCGAAGTCGACCTGCGTGGCGGGCAGTTTCGCAACCGGCGTTCGCCCGAATACCTTATCGTTCATGGCCTGCCGCCCGAGGCGGCCAATGAATCCCATGAGGATTGGGTCGCCCGAATTCACCCGCAGGACCGGGAGCGGGTGATTGGCCATTTCCAGAATACCGTGTTCAGCCGCGAGCAGGACTACGAGGTCGAGTACCGGATCATTCGCCCCTCCGACGGCGAGGTGCGCTGGATCATGGCCAAGGCCGAGATCGAGCGGGACGAGGAGGGCAATCCGGTCCGTCTCGTCGGCGCCCATATCGACATCACGGCGCGGCGCTCGGCCGAGGAGCAGCGCGAGTTGATCGCGCGCGAACTGCAGCACCGGATCGCCAACATCTTCACGGTCGTCAGCAGTCTCGTGACCATGTCGGCCCGCGCCGAGCCTGCAGCGCGCGGTTTCGCCGATGAGATCGTCGGCAGGTTCGGCGCGCTGCACCGTGCGCACAGCCTGGTTCTCGACAAGGATGGGCCGGGCGGCGACACGCTCGCCAGCCTGCTCGGGCGGCTGGTTTCCCCCTATGTCGGCTACGGCACGGAGCGCATCGTCATCGCTGGCGACGATCCCGCCGTGGGTCGCTCGGCCGCGACGGCGATCGCCCTTGTCGTCCATGAGCTTGCGACCAATGCCGTGAAATACGGCGCCCTGTCGGTGCCGGAGGGAAGCGTCCGCATCGAGATCAAATCCTGCCCGGAGACGACGAGCGTTCACTGGGCGGAGCAGGGCGGACCGGCGGTGGCCAACGCCCCGACGCGGCAGGGTTTCGGCAGCGTGCTGGTGGAGCGCGCGGCGCGCGCCCAGCTCGCCGCCGAGCTGACCCTGGACTGGGAGCCTTCGGGGCTGTCCTTCCGGCTGGAAATGCCCACCGAGCGGTTGGCTGCCTAGAGAAACTGGGTCCGCCGGGCAGTCGCCACGGCGGTGATGCTAGCGCGATGAATCGGGCACGAAGCGTTGAGCCCCTCGCACACGAGGGCAATTTGCGCCATATAGCGGCCAACAACGCTGTCGCGGGCGAGCGGCAACACGCGAAATTCGACCACAATCAACCGGCTGGAATGACTGAGAAGAGCAAAAAGGCATGGGCGGGGGCCGGCATGGAACGCTGGCGCTTTTCCGTCGCCCCCATGATGGACTGGACGGACCGCTATTGCCGCGTCGTCCATCGCCTGATGTCGCGCCATGCGCTGCTCTATACCGAGATGGTGACGGCGCAGGCGGTGATCCGCGGCGATCGGCAGCGCCTGATCGGCTTCGACGCCATGGAGCACCCGGTCGCGCTCCAACTCGGCGGCAATGATCCGGGGCTGCTTGCCGAAGCCGCCAAGATCGGTGCCGATTTCGGCTATGACGAGATCAACCTCAACTGCGGCTGCCCCTCTGATCGTGTGCAGGGCGGCGCCTTCGGGGCTTGCCTGATGCGCGAGCCGGCGTTGGTCGGCGATTGCGTCGCGGCGATGAAGGCGGCCGTCTCGATCCCGGTCACGGTGAAATGCCGCATCGGCGTCGACGATCAGGATCCGGAAGCCGCGCTCGATGCGCTGACCGCCAGCGTGCGCGCCGCCGGCGTCGATGCGCTGATCGTCCATGCCCGCAAGGCCTGGCTGCAGGGCCTCTCGCCCAAGGAAAACCGCGAGATTCCGCCGCTCGACTATGAGCGGGCCTACCGCCTCAAGGTCGCCAATCCCGACCTGCCGATCGCGATCAATGGCGGCATCAAGGCGCCTTCCGAATGGCTGCCGCATCTGGCCAAGCTCGATGGCGTCATGGTTGGCCGCGAGGCCTATCAGAACCCCGAGATCATGCTGCAGGTCGATCCGCTGCTCTTCGGCACTGACGCGCCGGTGCCTGACGCCTTCGCCATGCTGGAAGCGCTGGAGCCCTATATCGCCGCTCATCTGGAGCGGGGCGGGCGGCTGCATGCCTATACCCGCCATCTCGTCGGACTGTTCCCCGGGCGCCCCGGCGCGCGGCCCTTCCGCCGCCATCTCGCCGAGCGCTGCGTCGGAGCGGATGCGACGCTCGCCGATCTGCGCGCGGCGATCGCGCATGTCTCGCGCCATGAGGCTGCGGCGGCGGCCTGAGGTCTCGGGCGAGAGCTTGCGGGCAACACGGTTTGTCGCCTAGTCGTCATCGTCCTTTCGCGGGGACGACATCGACGCCTCTTTCATCGAGCGAGCCGAGCCGTGACGAAGACCGAGATCAAGCTGGTGAACGTGTTCACGCATCAGGGGCAGGGCGGCAATCCCTGTCCGGTCGTGATCGATGCGGGCGAGCTGCAAGATTCTCAGATGCGGGAGATCGCCGCGCGTTACGGGCATGAATCCGGTTTCGTCAGGCCGCCCTCCGGTCCCGATGCCGATTTCACCTTCCGCTTCTGGGTCCCGCGCCACGAGATGGAGATGTGCGGCCACGCCACGATCGGCGCCCTTTGGTGCCTGGCGACGGCCGGCCGGCTGAATGCGGAGCAGATGCGCATCGAGACGCGCAGCGGTCCCGTCACCGGCTATGTCGAGCAGCGCTCATCGGCGAACCCGGCGGTCGAGATCAGCCAACCGGTCGGAAAGGTCGTCAGCCTGACGCGGTCTCAGGAGGAGGACGTGCTCGCGACGCTGAAGATCTCGCGCGATGACCTGCTCGATCTGCCGATCCAGAACGCTGTGACCTCCCGCGTCAAGACGCTCATTCCGATGAAGAGCGTCGAGCATCTGCAGGCGCTCAAGACCGACATGGCGCGCACGGAGCAGTGCTGCGAGCGCATCTCTTCGACCGGGCTTTATCCTTACGCCGTGGCGAGCCAGGCCGAGCGCCGTTTCGAGGCGCGGCAATTCCCGAAATCCTCCGGCTATCCGGAAGACGCGGCGACAGGGATCGCGGCGGCGGCGCTCTCGTTCGGGCTGCTGGAAAATGATCTCGTCGCGCGCGACAGCGGCCGCATCACCATCTTGCAGGGCAGGGCGATGAACGCGCTGTCCGAAATACGGGTCAGGATCGGCTTCGCCGACGGGCGGCCTGTCGGCTGCCTTCTGGGCGGCGAGGTGATGCTGTCGCCCGGTCTGCCGCACTGACGTGATCTGCCGGCACCTCGCGCCGGCAGCACCTCGCAGATTCCAGGGCGAATCGGGCTGGCGGCTCGCGCGAGGCGGCTGCAAACGTGCTATATTGCGAGGCCGGCCAATGGACGGCCTCCCAGCCGCCCGGAGCGCATGTCCAGCCCGGCCCAGTCTTTGCCAAGCCTTCCACCAGAACAGGGTGGCCTTGGGAGGACGCTATGTCGACCTACATCATGCTGGCCAACTGGACCGAGCAGGGCGTTCGCAACGTCAAGGCCTCGCCGACGCGCCTCGATGCTGCCAGGGAGCTGCTCAAGGGCATGGGAGGCGATTTCAAGCTCTTCTTCATGACCATGGGCAAATACGACATCGTCGTTGTCTATGAAGCGCCGGATGATGCGGTCGCGGCCCGTTTCAACCTGCAACTCGCGATGCAGGGCAATATCCGCACGCACACCCTAAAGGCTTTCCCGGAAGCCGCTTACCGGGAGGTCATCCGCTCGGTCAGCTGAGGCACTGATTTGCTGCCCAGCCAAGCTGCATCGGCGTCCAGCGATGAGGCCGCCTGAAGGCAAGCGGCCTCGCAAGGTTGGTTACCAGCGGCGGTCCCATTCGCTGCTGCGGCGGTAGCCATAGGCCGGCGCGTAGGGCGGCGGCCCGCCATAGCGGCGGCCATAGCCATATCCGCCGTCATACCCGTAGCGGCGCTGGTGATAGCGCTGGCGTGCCATGTTCTCCTGGATGATCATCAGCCGCTCGCGCTTGGCTTCGGTCATCGTGAACTGGAGCGGCTGCTGATCAAGCCGTTGCGCGGTATCATTGGGCAGCATCTCGCCGGCCTGTGCCGTACTCAGCGAGGCAGCGAGACCAAGCCCGATCAAAGTCGCTATTGCAAATCGACGCATGGGAATCTCCCGTTGAGCTCTTTCAGTAGAGCCTTCGGGATTGGAACGCGGCCTGAACGCGATTGTTCGCTGCCGTTCATCTAACTGCCTCAGTTCCCGCTCGCTGGAGAGGGCCGAGGTCATGAGGCGCAGGCGGAACGTTTCACCGTGGCCGGAGTAGTGCGCGCATGCCACTGCATTGGTTCAGCCAGCCGATCTACATCGCCGACGCCACAGGCGCCGGGCGCTACGCCGTGATGAATGTCGAGAAGGCCGCCGAATTTCTGATGTCGTGGCGAGAGCACAGCGAGAGCGAGGCATGGCGCGCCGCAGTGCAGGCCTGCATGGCCGCGATGAAGGATGTGGGTGCGACCACCGACGCCCGTGAGGCGTTCAAGATCGCGGCCGTCGATTGTGGAAAGCTCCGCACCGAACCTTGAACAGGCCGGGCATCGCTACCGCTGTGCGCAACTCGAAGTTTGTCGACGAAAAATCCTGTAAGTGATTTGATTTTATTAAGATGAGAATGCCTTTTCGCACCAAGTGGGTCGGCACTCGAGGCCAATGTCTGTCGGCGATCGCATTCGTCAGACGGAAGCCGTCGGATCGCAAAAATGCTGCGACCGACCACAGCGGGTCGGAGCTACCTTCTCGATACGGCACCAGGAGGCCGAGCAGGTCATCTCTTAGAAGGATCCGTATCGTCAGGCGATCTAGGGCCTAGATGGAGCGAAAGGCCGAATAATTAGCAAAAAAGCTGAAGGGTCTCGCGGTTGGCGGCTCGTTTGAGAGGGAACACGACATCGTCAGCGGGGAGGGCGCCATAACCACTGTGGCAACCGACCCCGTCTCTCAATCTGAATGTCCATTCCAATCCATCTGCAGAGGAAGTCCATTGCTCGACTAGATCGGGCTCGATCAACGGCGGATTGATATGGCCGGGCTTGATCCGCACGAGTCCGTTGAACAACCAATTGACGAGATCTACGTCCGTCGACGCCACAGCTCGATGCGGATCAAGGGTTCCAATTCCGCTGCCTTGCACGGCCATATTGAGGGTCTGCTCAGGCGCAGTCCCGCAGGCTAGGGAGAATGCAAACATGGTGATGGCCATGCGCGCCCGAGAGCAGGACTTCGCTGGATGTCGGAGCAATACCGTGAATTCGTGCTCGGAATACATGGCATTGTGACTACTTCGCACCAAGAAGTAGGAGGCTCCCCTAGCTGAATTGCGGGACGCCATCCAATCTGAAATGTTACGCCGTCAATCGATGCGGCCACTGAGCTGGCCAACTGCAAATTTGACCACGGGGCTCATCGAGCTTGAACAGCCGTCAGATCGAAGTCTTTGCCGCCGTCATGAAGGCAGGAACCGTCTCGCGTGCCGCAGAGATCCTCGGAGTCACGCAGCCCGGCCTCAGTCGCCTGATCGCGGACCTCGAGAAGTCGCTCGGTTTCGCGCTGTTCGACCGGGTCCGCAACCGTATCGTTCCGACGCCGGAGGGCCGGACGTTCTTCGCGGAGGTCGAGGCGAACTTCCGTGGCATGGACCGGCTGCGCGCGAGCGCTGCCCGCATCCGCGACTACGGGGCAGGGCAGTTGCGCGTTGCGACGCTCTCGGCCTTGAGCTCCTCGATCGTTCCCAATGCCGTGCAGCGCTTCCGACACCTGCGGCCCGACGCGACGGTCACACTCATGGTCCTGCCGTCCCGCGACGTCAGGGACGGGGTCGCTGCCGGCATCTTCGACGTCGGTCTCGCCGCTGACGAGATCGATGTGACCGGCGTCGTCCATCAGCCTTTCGTCCAGCCCCGCGCGCTCTGCGCTATCCCACTCGGCCATCCCCTCGCTGAGCGCGAGGTGATAGGCCCGCATGACCTCTCCGGCATCGATTTCGTCGCCTATGTCCCGGAGGATCGCGCCCGGCAGCGCTTCGACATGATCGTCTCGGAAGCCGGTGCCGCGCCGCCCCGGATCGTGGTCGAGACGATCTATGCCTCGACGGTTTGTGCCCTCGTCGCCGAGGGCGTCGGCGTTGGGTTGATCAGCCCCTATGCCATTGCCGGCCACGATCAGAGTCGTCTCGTGCTCCGCCCCTTCGAGCCTGCGGTTCAGAGCCGGAGCCTGTTGATCCTGCCGCCCGATCGACCGAAGTCCCAGCTCGTGCGCGACTTCATCGGCTGCCTCATGGAGGCCCGCTGAGACTATAACAACCAGGCATCGTGCCATGCCGATTGCATGATTGTCCCCGGATGACGGCGCCTCGACTATCGCGCCAACAAGGGACACGATCATGCACGACCTGACGCTCTGCGTTCACCACCCGGCCGTCAACGAGGAGGGCTATGCGAGCCTCGCTGTGCCGACACATCGCGCCTCGACAATCGTCTATCCCGATGGCGCGAGCTTCATGGCCCGCAAGTATCGTGGCTTCGATGGCTACACCTACGGGCTGCATGGTACGCCGACGACCCGGACGCTCGAAGCCCAGTTGACCGCACTTCATGGCGGGGTTCGTACGGTGCTCGTGCCATCGGGGCAGGCGGCGGTGACCATCGTCATGCTGTCCGTGTTGATGCCGGGCGACAAGGTGCTGATCCCTGATCACGTCTACCCGCCGGTGCGCAGCTTCTGCGCGGAATACCTGGCGCCGCGCGGCATCGCCTTCGACGTTTACGACCCGCTGATCGGCGCAGGCATCGCCGACCTCATCGACGAGACCGTCAAACTCGTCTGGGTCGAGTCTCCCGGTTCGAACACGATGGAGGTGCAGGATCTGTCAGCCATTGTCGCCGCAGCGAAGGGCAGGGGAGTTTTGGTCGGTTGCGACAATACCTGGGCGACACCGCTGATCTTCAAGCCGCTTGAACATGGGGCTGACTTCGCCTGCGAGGCGTTGACAAAATATGTCGGCGGCCACTCCGACCTGCTGCTCGGTTCTGCGACGGTCAAGGACATGGCGCTGCGCCAGAAGATGAAGGAGCTCCTGCGCGGCTTCGGCGTCGGCGTATCGCCGGATGAGTGCCAGCTCGCGCTGCGCGGCATCGAGACCATGGGCCTGCGCGTCGCCCACATGGGTAAGGTTTCCGAGGATTTCGCCCGTCGGCTTGTCGATCATCCCGTGGTCGAGCGCGTGCTTCATCCGGCGCTGCCGTCCTGCCCGGGCCATGAGATTTGGCAGCGCGACATGGGGCGTTCGTCAGGGCTGTTCAGCCTCGTGCTGCAGCCGGTCGACGAGGCGGCTATGAGCGCCGCGCTCAGTTCGCTGCGCGTCTTCGCCATCGGCGCCTCCTGGGGAGGGACGCGTAGCCTCGTGGCCCCGCAGGCCGTGGCACAAGACCGGACCGCAACGGCCTGGACCGCGCCGGGGCCGTTGCTGCGCATCAGCATCGGCCTTGAGGATCCCGACGAGCTCTGGGCCGATCTCGGCCGTTTGCTCGATGTCCTCGGGCAGGCGCAGGCCAGCAAGGCCGCCTGAGCCACAACAAACCAAGAAAGCATCAACCGCGCGCGGGACACTGCGCGCGGAGGGGAGGTTGCGCCCAAAGGCAAGCAGACCAAACGGCAAACCAAAAAATGGGGAACGAGATGAAGCACCGTATCGCCGCCGCTCTGATCGGCCTGTCTGCCGTGACGGCAGCTCCAGCCGACGCGCAGACCAGCCCGACTTTGACCAAGATCCGCGAGCGCGGACACATCATCTGTGGCACCAGCCCCGGCGTGGCCGGTTTCTCGATCCAGGATGCTTCCGGGCGCTGGAACGGGTTCGATGTCGATATCTGTCGCGCCTTGGCGGTTGCGATCTTCAATGATCAGGACAAGGCAAAATTTGTCTCGTTGACCTCGAAGGACAGGCTGATCGCCCTGCAGGCCGGTGAGATCGACGTGCTGCCGCGGACCACGACCTGGACGCTTTCGCGAAACGCAGGGCAGGGCGTGTCCTTCACGGCAGTCAACTATTATGACGGTCAGGGTTTCATGGTTTCGAAGAAGCTCGGCGTCGATAGCGCGACCAAACTGAGCGGCGCGTCGATCTGCGTCGCGCAGGGTACGACCAGCGAGCTCAACATGGCCGACTACTTCCGCAAGCTCGGCCAGAAATACGAGCCAGCCGCATTCGGCACCTCGGAGGAAGCGTTGAAGGCCTACGAGTCCGGTCGCTGCGACGCCTACACGACGGACATCTCGGCCCTGGCAGCTGTCAAGCTGAAGCTTCAGGATCCGGATTCCTTCATCATCCTGCCCGAGGTGATCTCGAAAGAGCCGCTGGGTCCCTGGGTTCGTTCAGGCGACGACGGCTGGTTCAACATCGTGCGTTGGACAGTTGCGGCTCTTGTTAACGCCGAGGAGCTCGGCGTCACAAAGGCGAACGTTCAGGAAATGGCTAAATCGAATAACCCCGAGATCAAGCGTTTCCTCGGCCGAGAGGGCAAATTCGGGGAAGCGATGGGCCTGTCCAACGACTGGGTCCTGCGTATCGTTTCAAGTGTCGGAAACTATGGCGAGTCGTTTGAGCGCTATCTCGGTGCAGGATCGCCTCTGAAGTTGCAAAGGGGTCCCAACGCCCTCTGGACCGATGGCGGGCTGCAATACAGCCCACCTTTCCGGTGAGCGAGGTTTCTCAGCACTGAGCGGGGTGACGATGAGAAGCCGCCTGACGCCGTGGGTATCGCGGCGTCGATTCAGACTTTGCGATCGGATGGGACACGACAAGGCTCCCTGCTGGTTTGCGACCGAAATTGGCACATTCCCGACGTTCGGAGGGGCCGCCTTCCGCAGTGTACTACTCATTGCCAGTGAGTTCGTCTAACCCGACTCCTTCTGGCCTTGAGAAGATGCGCTCCCCGCTCTGTCAGCAATCTCGCCAGAGAAGAGACAATTGCCCTCCTGCGCTGTCGGACACGGTGCGCCGTCAAACTCCAACTGCGTGGGTGACTATTTCTGACGAGCAGATTGCTCATTTTCGAGCAATCTGAGAAATTGCACTCTTGAGGCGGGCGTTCGTCTCAGAACGTACCTGAACGAGAATCGCGATCCGCTGCTGCCGGCGGACGGGCTCGTACGGGTTGCTAGGCCTATATCGGGGTGGGGCGTGAAAGCAGGGTTCCTGATGTCCGGTGGAGCGATGCCAGGCATCGCTTTCATCCTTTCAGCCGGGACGAGGTTTGCCCGGTCTGCCCCTTCGAAACCCGTGGCGCTGGCTTCCGCCGAAACGGCGGCCGCTTCCGTGCGGGAGACCAGACACGTTCGCCTGCCCGGCCATCAGCTCCTATCCAATCTCTCAAGCCACAGGATCGATGGGACTCTCGACATTCTGTCGAGAGCGCGCTTCTGAGATGCCGACATGTCGATCGCCTGAACACTGGGATCGCTCATTCAGCCTCCGGCGAGCAGGTCTGGCGTCGCTCGTCCTGTTTGCGCTCTCCAGTGCATCCGCTTCGGCGCAAACCGCGTCGCAAATCACGCCGCGCAGCTTCGAACCTGCGCCTCAGCCTCGCGGCGGCGGGATCGTCATTCCGGAAGGAGCCGGCCCGGTCACGCCGCCTGGCGCCGAGACGCTTTCGGTCACGATCCGTGCCGTCAGGATCGACGGCGGACTGCCGGATCTGGCGCAGGCCGAGGCAGCCATCGTGGCGCGCCTCTCGGGTCGGCGAGTCACGGCCGCTGCGATCTTCGAGGCGACGCGCGAGCTGGAGCGAGCCTATCTGGCAGCAGGCTACGGACTGGTCCGCGTATTGTTGCCGGCGCAGCAGCTGGTCGATGGCGCAACCCTGCGGCTCAGGGTGCTCGACGGCTATATCGAGCGCGTCGAGACCGACAAGCTGCCGCCTAACATCCGGGGGAGGATCGCCGCTCTGCTGGCGCCGCTCGTCGGCGAGCGCGGCATACGGATGGCGACGATCGAGCGCCGCCTCTTGCTCGCGGGCGAGTTGCCCGGCACGGTTCTGCGCTCGACGCTGGCTCCGGGCTCGAAGCCGGGCGGTGGCGTGCTGGTGATCGAGGCGCGCTACAAGCCTGTCACCGCATTTGCCGCTTTCGACAACAGCATGACGGACAGGCTCGGCACCTATAGCACGAGCATCGGTTTCGACATCAACTCGCCCACCGGCCACGGCGAACAAATCTATCTGCGTGCCGGCGGCCTGCCCTATGCGGGTGGAGGCGCGGCCTACTTCACCGGCGAACCCCGCAACCGGTCGCTTGCGGCTGGCGTGACCGTACCCGTGGGGCGTGACGGCTGGAGCTTCAATATCGAGGCGACCGATGCTCAGACGACGCCGCGGCATACGCTGCTCGACCTCGGCACGACCTCGGATTTCTCGCGCGTCTCGGCCCGGCTGCGCTATGCCCTCGTCCGCAGTCGCAGCCTGAGCCTCAATCTGGAGGGGGCCTTCGACGCCCAGGAGGACCGCGTCACGCTGGTCAGCCCGATCGTCGAGGGGCTCTCGCTCGACCGCCTGCGCATCCTGCGCATGGGCAGCGACCTGACCTGGTATGCGCCGGGCGACGGCGTGGTCACGGGCCGGCTGACCGGCTCCTTCGGTCTCGACGGGTTGGGTGCCCGTCGTGCGCCGCCTACAGGCTCGGTAGAGATCCCGCTGTCGCGGCAGGGCGTCCGGCCGGATTTCCAGAAGCTCGAAGCCTCGCTCGGCTACACCCAATCCTTCACCGAGCATCTCGTGCTGGACTTGCGCGCGCGCGGCCAGACCGCGTTCAACCAGACCCTGCCGCGCTCCGAACAGATCGGGCTTTCCGGCCCGACGAGCCTATCGCCGCTCGATTCCGGCCGCCTCCAGGGCGACGATGGCTTCGTGGTGCGCGGTGAGCTGCGTGCTCCCTTCCTCTGGCCGTTCATCCTGCTCTTTGGCTTGCCCGAATGGCCGGCGCAGCAGGGAACGGGCCTGCCGGACCGTGAAGCCACCTCTGGCGCGGTGCAGCTCGCGCCTTACGGCTTTGCCGCCTTCGGCGCGGCGCGGTTGCAGAAGCCGAGCGTGCTCGAACCGGCTGTGGTGCATGCCAGCGCCTATGGTCTCGGCCTTCGCATTGCGGCCGCGCCACAGGCGAGTTTCACCTCGACCAGCCTCGGCATCGAATACGGCCGTTATCAGAGCTCTGACGGGTTTGGCGGCGACCAGCGCCTGACCGTGTCAGCGCAGCTACAGTTTTGAGGCGATCGCCATGAACAAGCCCTCCGAGACCATGACGCGCGCGATCCATCCTGGCTCGCTTCGCCCGCTGCCCTCGCGGCTGCTTGCGGCACTGCTGGCCTCGACGGCGCTCGTCGGCTGCCAGGCCGCGCTCGCGCAGAGCCTGCCGACGGGCGGCAGCGTCGCCGCCGGCAGCGCCGCCATCGGCACCGCTGCGAACGGCGCGTTGACGGTGGTTCAATCCTCGTCCTCCGCGGTCCTGAACTGGCAGAGCTTCTCGGTCGGCCAGGGCAACAGCGTCACCTTCTCCCAGCCTTCGAGCACCTCCGCGATCCTGAACCGGGTCACCGGCTCGACCCCCTCGACCATCGCCGGCCAGATCAACGCCAACGGGCAGGTCTATCTGGTCAATCCCAACGGCATCGCCATCACCCCGACCGGCACGGTCAACGCCGGGGCCTTCGTCGCCTCGACGCTCGGAATCTCCGACGACGACTTCATGAGCGGCAGGCGCCGCTTCACCGGCAACGGCGCCTCCGCCTCCGTCACCAACCAGGGCACCGTCACGATCGGGCGCGGCGGCTATGCCGCCCTGCTCGGCGGCGCGGTCGACAATGCCGGCGCCATCATTGTGCCGTTCGGCAAGGTGGGGCTGGGCTCTGGCGAGCAGGCGACGCTCGATCTCGCGGGCGACGGCTTCCTGCAGGTCGCGGTGCCGACCGCCGCGGCCGGCAACGGCGCGCTGGTGAAGAACAGCGGCATGATTTCCGCCAATGGCGGCCTCGTGCAGCTCTCGGCCGCCGCCGCCAGGGACATGGCACGCCAGGCCATCAACATGTCCGGCACGATCGAGGCGAAGACGGTCTCGGGCCGGAACGGCGCGATCACGCTCGGCGGCTCCGATGGTGAGGTCGAGTTCTCGGGCAAGCTCGCCGCGACCGGCCGCAGAACCACGGGCGGCGCAGTCACGGTCACCGGTCGCAAGATCGCACTCAAGGGCGCGACCGTCGATGCTTCGGGCGAGACGGGCGGCGGCACGGTCAGGATCGGCGGCGGCCGGCAGGGAGCCGGCACGCTCCAGCGCGCCGAGGCCGTCTCGATCGACGCCGCCAGCAACATCCGGGGGGATGCGCGCTCCACCGGCAATGGCGGCGACATCGTGGTCTGGTCGGACAAGCTGACCAGCTTCGCCGGCACCATCAGTGCGCGCGGCGGCTCCCTATCCGGCAATGGCGGCGAGGTCGAGGTCTCCGGCAAGGCGAAGCTCGACTATACCGGCTTCACCGATCTGAGGGCCGCGAACGGCGCCTTCGGCAACCTGCTGCTCGATCCCTACAACGTCACGATCTCCGACGGCGCCGACACATCGGGCTTCACCGCGACGGGTGACGACAGCGTCATCAACAACATGACGTTGTTATATGCGCTCGGCGCGGCCAACGTCACGGTCTCGACCGGGTCCTCCGGTTCGCAGGCGGGCAACATCACGGTGGCGGCTTTCGTGATATGGCACGCGCCTACGACACTGACGCTGGAGGCGGCGCACGATATCAACATCAACGACAGAATCTACAACACCTGGTTCGGCAGCAACCCCAGCGGGCTGACGCTCTCCGCCGGCGGGACGATCTCAGCCACAGCAGACATCGGGGTGGAGGGAACGTTCACGCTCAACTCCGGAAACTGGGTGCAGAATGGCTTCATTCCGAGCTTCCGCGCCTTCAACTTCCAAATCAATGGCGGCTCATTCTTGCGGGTGAGTGGAGGCGACGGCTCAAGCGCCTCGCCTTATTTGATCGAGGACGCATACGGACTCCAGGGCATCGCTTCGTCGCCGACCTACCTGTCCAGCTCTTGGGCGCTGTCCAGCGACATCTACCTCTCGTATACGACGAGGGGCTGGAACGGCGGCGCAGGGTTCAAGCCGATCAGCGGTTTCGCCGGCACGTTGGACGGCAATGGTCTCACGATGAGCGGGCTAACCTCCACCTCGGGTGGCCTGTTCGCCTCGACCACCGGCACCGCCGTCATCAAGAATATCGGCCTGGTCGACGCCAATGTGACGGGTGCGGGCCCCTATACGGGCATCCTCGTCAACGAGAACGCGGGCACGATCATCAACGCCTATACCACCGGCACGGTTTCCGCGATCCATTCGGCGGGAGGCCTCGTCGGCCGAAACAGTGGCCTTGTCGCGCAGTCCTACTCCTCCGCGACGGTCACCGCCAATAGCAACAACAGTGTCGGCTGGTACTCCGCCGGCGGCCTCGTCGGAAACAACACCAGCAGCGGCGTGATCACGGAGTCCCATGCCACCGGCGCGTTCGAGCGCTGGACTGGTAGCTATAGCGGCGGGCTGGTCGGCTTCAATGAAGGAACGATCAGCCTGTCCTACGCGACAGGCGCAGTCTTAGGCTCCACCTATACTGGCGGCTTCGTCGGTGCCAACCACGGCACGATCAGCCAGTCCTATGCGACCGGCGCGGTCTGGGGAGGGTATACCAACGGCGGCTTCGTTGGCATCAATATGAACGAAATCAGCCAGTCCTACGCGACTGGCGCGGTCCTGGGCGATGGCGTCCAAGGGTTCGGCGGCGGATTCGTTGGCGACAATGGCGGCACGATCAGCCGATCCTACGCGACCGGCACGGTCTCAAATGACCAGGAGCTTGCCACGAATGGCGGTTTCGTCGGTACAAACTACAGCACGATCAGCCAGTCCTATGCGACCGGCGCAGTCTCGGGCTATGGCGGGAGTGCCATCAATGGCGGCTTTGCCGGCTACAACTCTAGCAACATCAGCGAGAGCTATGCGACCGGCACAGCAGCCGGCGGCAATCATGGTGGGTTTGTTGGCCAAAATGACTCCAGCATCACCTCCAGCTTCTGGAATCTGGAGACGAGCGGGCTGAGCTCGGGTGTCGGCTCAGGCAACTCGACCGGCGTGAGCGGCCTGACCACGGCGCAGCTGAACAACCCGACGGTGCTCATCGGTGCCGGCTGGGACTATGCCGCCACCTGGGGCATGCTGAAGACTGGCGGCGCGCCGGTGCTGCGCGCGCTCACCACGGCTCCCGTCTACGATTATTACATCAGCCTCTCCGGCAGCACCTCCACCACCTATGGCGACACGATCGGCACCTCCGACATCGCGGTGAGCGGGCTCGGTGCCGGCAACGTGACGGTGGGCTGGGGCAGCGCCGTCTCGGCCACCACCAATGCCGGAACCTATGCCTATGGCGACAGCGATGTTCTGGCGCTCGGCTATGGCGCCGGCTCAGCGGGCGCCTATTACGTGGACTACGGCAGCGGCGCGCTGACGGTGAACAAGCGCGCCCTCACGGTCACGGCCGCGGATCAGAGCCGGGTCTACGGCGACGGCTCGGCGCTCAGCTACAGTCTCACCGGCGGCACGCTGGTCAATGGCGATGCGCTCTCCGGCGCACTCTCCGGCGCGAGCGCCGCCAGCAGCGTCGGCGCTTATGCCATCGGCCAGGGCACGCTTTCGGGAGGAGCGAACTACGACGTCTCATATGTGCTCGGCACTGCGACGGTTACCGTGCGGCCGATCACGATCAGCGTCACCTCGGGCCAGAGCTTCGTCTATGGCGACACGCCGACGCTCGCCTACAGTATCGGCGGCGCGGGCCTCGCCAATGGCGATACGCTCTCAGGCGCGCTCGCCGGCATCACCAGCACGACCGGCGTCGGCAGCCATGCGATCACGCAGGGCACGCTCGCGGCTTCGTCGAACTATGCCGTGACCTATGTCGGCGCCAATGCCAGCGTGACGGCGCGGCCGATCACGATCAGCGTCACTTCGGGCCAGAGCTTCGTCTATGGCGACACGCCGACGCTCGCCTACAGCATCGGCGGCGCGGGCCTCGCCAATGGCGACGCGCTCTCAGGCGCGCTCGCCGGCATCACCAGCACGACCGGCGTCGGCAGCCATGCGATCACGCAGGGCTCGCTCGCGGCTTCGTCGAACTATGCCGTGACCTATGTCGGCGCGAACGCCAGCGTGACGGCGCGGCCCATCACGATCAACGTCACTTCGGGCCAAAGCTTCGTCTACGGCGACACGCCGACGCTCGCCTACAGTATCGGCGGCGCGGGCCTCGCCAATGGCGATACGCTCTCGGGCGCGCTCGCCGGCATCACCAGCACGACCGGCGTCGGCAGCTATGCGATCACGCAGGGCACGCTTGCGGCCTCGTCAAACTATGCCGTGACCTATGTTGGCGCGAATGCCAGCGTGACGGCGCGGCCGATCACGATCAGCGTCACCTCGGGCCAGAGTTTCGTCTATGGCGACACGCCGACGCTCGCCTACAGCATCACCAGCGGCAACCTTGTGAACGGTGACGCGCTCTCGGGCGCTCTCGCCGGCATCACCAGCACGACCGGCGTCGGCAGCCATGCGATCACGCAGGGCACGCTCGCGGCCTCATCGAACTATGCCGTGACCTATGTCGGCGCGAACGCGAGCGTAACGGCGCGGCCGATCACGATCGGCGTCACCTCGGGCCAGAGCTTCGTCTATGGCGACACGCCGACGCTCGCCTACAGCATCGGCGGCGCGGGCCTCGCCAATGGCGACGCACTGTCAGGCGCGCTCGCCGGCATCACCAGCACGACCGGCGTCGGCAGCTATGCGATCACGCAGGGCTCGCTCGTGGCTTCGTCGAACTATGCCGTGACCTATGTCGGCGCCAATGCCAGCGTGACGGCGCGGCCGATCACGCTGACGGCGGCGAGCGTCACCAGCATCTATGGCGACAGCGTTCCGACCCTGAGCTACACCATGACCAGCGGCAATCTGGTCAATGGTGACGGGCTCTCCGGCAGCCTGACGACAAGCGCGTCAAGCATCGCTGGCGTCGGCAGTTACGCCATCACGGAGGGTTCGCTCGCCGCATCCTCGAACTACGCCGTCACCTATGTCGCCGGTACGGCCACGATCACCGCCCGCGCGATCACGGTGACGGCGAACGCTTCGACCAGCGTCTATGGCGACGCACCCAGCCTGGGCTACGCCATCACCAGCGGCAACCTGGTCAACGGCGACGCTCTGTCGGGGAGTCTCGCCGGCGTCTCGAGCATGAGCGGTATCGGTAGCTACGCCATCACGCAGGGCTCGCTCGCCAATGCGAACTACGCGATCAGCTATGTCGCTGGCACGGCGACGGTCACCGCGCGCTCGATCACGGTGACGGCGAACGCTTCGAACAGCATCTATGGTGACGCGCCGAACCTGAGCTACGCGATCACGAGCGGCTCCCTCGTCAACGGCGATCAGCTCTCGGGCGCACTCGCCGGAGTATCGAGCACGAGCGGTGTGGGCAGCTACGCGATCACCCAAGGGACGCTCGCGAACGGCAACTATCTGATCAGCTATGTGGGCGCGGTGGCCAACGTCACCGCTCGCCCGATCACGGCCACCGCGGTGTCGAGCAGCCGCCCCTACGGCGTTGCCAACCCGACCCTCGCCTACAAGATCGGCGGACGCGGCCTCGCCAATGGCGACGCGCTTTCAGGCGCCCTTGCGACCGAGGCCAACGGCACCAGCGCGGCGGGCGCCTACGCCATCACGCAGGGCAGCCTCGCTGCGTCGGCCAACTATCTGCTGAGCTTCGTGCCGGGCACGCTCACCGTCCTCAATCAGGTCAACCCGGACACCGCGACGCTGGCCGGGCCGCCGACACAGGGCTTCGTCGGCGAGAGCGCTCCCGGCGACGCTCCGGTCATCGCGGGGTCGGGACGAGAGAGTGGCGGGGCGATCGGCAGTGGCACGGGGCTGCCCGCCGATCCGCGTTTCGATGGCATTCTGCTGTGCCTGCCCAATGGCGCAGGCTGCAGCGTCGCACCGCCGGCGAGGTCGTGACAGCCGCTCGGCCTCAGGGAAGGTGCTGGACCGGCCAATAGTCAGTCAGGAGCCGCAATTCAGCACCCGTGCCAAGCGTCCGCTTTCCGACGCCCGTAGGAAGTCTGCTGGTGGCGCCCTCCAGACGTTCCCGCGTGGCGTCTCTCACTCTCCCGGAGATCCGGTGAAATAATCTTGCTGGAGTTGCGTCGTCGTCGAGGGAGAAATCGACTGGCATTCGCCGTAGTAGAAGCTGCCCGGATCCCGATTGTACGGATCGGCGCAGATGCGGGTGAGCTCGGCCTGTCTCGATTGCGACGTCTGGCAGGCCGGCAGGGCCAGCCCTGCCGCAAGCACGCAGGCGATGAGGACGTAACTCTTCATGACGGCGTATTTCCCTCCAGCATTCTGTTGTTTTTGATTGCTACGCAGCGACATCCTCGAAAGCTTCGTGACGCGGTGCCGGCGTGGGTGAAGCGCGCTGCCGGGCTCGCTAGGGGCGACGTGCCTTGCCGGCCAGGGCTGTCGCTGAATAGGTGATGCTGCCGTCGGACGCGATCGGCAAGGTTTCGCGCAAGACCTCGCGCAGCCGGGCGCGTTGAGCTTCGTCGAGCTTGGCGACGCTCTTGCCGGAGGGCGAGAAGGACAAGGTCTGCACCTCCCAGTATTCGTCGAAGTCCCGGAAGCTCTGGCTGACCTCGATCTCGGTTACGGCGATGTCGTCGAAGCCCGCCGCTGCGAGCGCGACGCGCATGCCGTCCGGCGAGGCTTCCGGAACGAGCGGCGAACGTAGCGTTTCGCCACCGACGCTTTCGACGCCGCGCAGCATCGGCTCATAGGGCGCGAAGCCGGCGGTCGCACTGCGTTTCCATGTATAGGCTGCGACGAGCCCGCCGGGGCGCAGCACGCGCTTCATCTCGGCCAAGGCCTTGGCGCGATCCGGAATGAAGTGGAGGACGAGAGCCGAGGCGGCAATGTCGAATTCGCTCTCGCCGAATGGCAGCTCCATCGAGTCGGCGACCTGAAAGGCGGCGTCCGGCAGGAACTTTCGGGCGTATTCGATCTGCGCCGGCGACGGGTCGATGCCGATGACGGCCTTGGGCGCGCAACGGCGCAGGATCAACTCGCTGAATGCGCCGGTGCCGCAGCCGATATCGAGCCATCGGCTACCCTTAGGCGGAGCGAGCCAGGACAGAAACTCCTCGCCGATCGCGCGGCTCCAGCGCCCCATATATCGCTCATAATCGTCTGCCGCGTCGAAGATCACTTGAACTTCGGCCATGAGGTTCTCCCGACAGGGTTGGGTGCGGAGAGGCCAGCCAGAGAACAGGATATCGACGAACGCTCGATCGGGCGAGGTGGTGCTTTTTGCAACCGCGAAAGGTTTGAACAGCCTGTCATTTGCGGCGTGTTTCCGCGACTTTCAAGGCTCGTGCGGGGAGGCGACCGGTGGAGGGCTCGGCTCTGACCGGCTCCGCAGCACACCATCTTATGATCTGGCAGGTGTCGGCAGTTCTAAGCAGCGTCGTTGAGCATGCGACGATAATGGTCGGCCTGCTGGTAGCTGCGCTCGGCCTCGATACGGTCGCCTGCGGCCTCCTGCGTGCGCGCTAGCTTCATGTAGAGCTCCCAGCGCGCCTGGAGGTCGGGGCCTGCGGGCCGGGCCGGCAGGCGTCGTCCGCTTCGAGCTGTGGCGCCGGCCATCAGACGTGGTCTTGTCCGGTCCATCTCATTCTCCTCAACCCATGATCTGGGCGACGATCTCGCGCAGCTCTTCGCGGGAGAGGCCGCAAGGTTGCGGCGCCCAGTCCGGCGGCGATTTGGGCGGCGGTGTCTGGCGCGCGGCCGCAGCGGGTCGCTGCGCCTTCGCCTGTTGGTGCTGTACTGTGCTTGTCATTGTAGATCCGAAATCGCAGGCTTCGTTCCAGCATCGGCGTCCCGAAATGTTCGGGGCGATACTCTCGCCATGCGCATTGTGAAATCGTCGAGCGTCATGCCGCGACGACGGTGCCGCGAGGCGGCAGCCAAACTTCGATGGAAACGGAAATCGGGCCGGTCGCCTCCAAGGCGACAAGGGCCAGATCGAGCACCCAGCGGGTGCAAACTGCGATCTGGCTGTTATCTGAGCATCAGCTTTTCCGAAAAGTGGATTCCACTTTCCCGTCTGATGCTCCAGCCGAATACCTCGGTCGACGCTGTCTTCTAGCGGGTCATTGTGGCGGATTGACGTTGCACGGTCCGCCATCGTCACCGCTGCATCAGGGAAAATAATGCGCTGGCGTGACCCTGATGCCATGTCGGCAGGCTCCGCGCAGGTTCTTTTCGATGGCCTGCATGGCCCCCTCGACGGCCTTGAAGGGCCCCCTGCGCACGTCCTGCATGCGCGGAAGCTCCGCACTCGTCATGACGATCCAGAACTGGTGGTCTGGGTCGCAGACGATCGAGCAGACCGAGCGCTCCAGCAGGTCCGTTACCGCCCATCGATTGGTCAGGCTTGCTCGCACGGTCGTGTCCATCGCCACCTCCCTTGACCTGTCGAGGGCTTGCAAAACTATCGCGCCCGCTATGCCTTCTTCTTGCTGGGCTTTCTCGCCGTTGCGGGCAGGGCGGCCTTCGCTGCTACCGCCACCGCATCGTCCGCCTCCTTCGCCAGCCGCAGCGCCCGCAGCCGATCGGTTCGCTCCCGGACGGCGTCCTGCTCGGCCCGCGCGGCCTTGAGTGCGCTCTCGGCATCGATGCGACGCTGCGCGGCCAGCGCAGCCCTGTTGGCCCTCAGCACGGCCTGCTCCGCCGAATTCACCTTGGTCGACATGGACGGTACTCCCTCGATCCGCAACGCAGCGACGCTGGAGCGTCAGCGCCGATTGCGACTGGATCGCATCTGCATGTAACTGACGGCCTCGAGCAGCACCTTGCGCGGCCGCTCGGCCTGGATGCGCGCCTGCTCGGCTGCGATGGCGGCTTCGCGGGCGCGTTCTTCCTCGCGCTCCTGCTCCGCGATCCGTTCCTGCTCGATCGCCGCGAGGCGTTCGGCTTCGGCACGGATCTTCGCCTTCTCGACCTCCCGTTCGGCGCGGGCCCTGGCGAAGCCCTCGCGCTCCGCGCGGCGCTGCAGCATGACCGGGTCATCCGCTTTCGGCCGGGCCTTGAAGCGCTCCAGCAGCGCCTTCCTGGCATTGGTCGACGTCGTCTGGCGGTCGGCGAAACTCTGTGGGTTGAAGCTCAACTGCATGTCCCTCGCATCACTGGGCCTGCGCGGGGCGCGGCGGACGGGCAGGTCGCTCGACGCGCTTGGGCGCCGGAATCAGACCCTCACGCTGAGCCTGCTTGCGCGCCGCCTTGCGGGCGCGGCGGATAGCCTCCGCCTTCTCGCGGGTCCGCTTTTCGGAAGGCTTCTCATAGGACCGCCGTGCCTTCATTTCGCGAAACACGCCTTCGCGCTGGAGCTTCTTCTTGAGAACGCGGAGCGCCTGCTCGACATTGTTGTCGCGAACGAGAACCTGCATGCGGGTATCCTTCTCTGGAAACAAAAAAGGGCCGGGTATTTCCCGACCCTCGGACCGTCCGGCTTCAAGCGGGGGACAGGCGCCGGTACATCCGTGGTCGCCTCCAATCCCGATTGTCGCGCTGGGCGGTGTCTCGGCTCACTCTGCCTGGAGATTGTCGGCAGAGACCTTGCCCGAGCGCTTGTCCTGCACCAGCTCGTAGGAGATCTTCTGACCTTCCTTGAGCGTACGCAGGCCGGCGCGCTCCACGGCGCTGATATGGACGAAGGCGTCCTGTCCGCCATCCTCTGGCTGGATGAAGCCGAAGCCCTTGTCGGGATTGAACCATTTGACTGTGCCACTGGCCATGCTGACCTCCTGTAAAAGCAATCACTCACTCGCGATGGATGTCGCGCGTGTTTCGATTTGAGCAGGAAGTTCGTCAGCAAAGCGCGATCGTGCGCGGGGCCAATTCATTCGGCCTGGATCGATTTTTCTAAGATAAGGTCGCAGTAGTACTTTGTCAAATTTACCGGTAGATACGCCGAAAATTGGGAAATAACTTTCCGTGCTTTTGGGAGCGCCCTCGTGCGCCCGCGTCGACAGTGGCTGGCCGCCCGGGCGTTCGATCTGAGATATGGCTCTGTGCGGCCCGTCACATACATCACCCGAGCGGCTGTCCAGCTTCTCGGATATGCATGCGGCTGCTATTCCGGGAGCCGATAGCCGTGCCTGAGCGGGGTGCTTTCCCGCCCTGATTTGCTTGTTCAAGACAGGTGATCAAATGGCGATCCGTGCTTCGATCCTCGAGCCGAATTACGATTCATTCTTCGATCCGGCCGGACCGGGGCGGCCGGCGCAGTTGCGCATCAGGCTGAAGGTGACGCTCATTCCGCTCGATCCCTCGACAGCCTGGGCTCGGACAGGGCATTCCTCCAAGCTGCCGGGAGCGGCGCCGGGGCCGCTGCCGCCCTCGCATCTGGCGGCGAACAAGGCCGCCATCAAACGCGGTAGCGTGCTCGATGCGAGCAGCAACCCCGTGCCCTGTCGCAGTTGGCTCACGACCGAATGGCAGGCCTTCACCACGCGCTTCAAGCACACGGTGCAGAACTCATGGAACAACCAGATGGTGTTCCTGCCCGTCGAGAAGGGCGATGTCCTGAGCGATGCTGATTTCAGGCAATTGATCGGCAACCCGCGCATGCCCGCGCATGTCGTGGGCGTGCTCGAAATCGACCTGCAGCCGCCGGGCGCGGATGCTCATGCCATCATCGAGGTCGCCCATCTCGCCACCGCGGGCGACACTTTCCGGGACCGGATGACGCGCATCACGGATGAAAGCGTGCTGTTCGGGCCGAACCGCTTCACGGCCGGGCGCGCCCGCGGGATCGGCGGTGAGACCGGCCAGATCGCCGCGGCGCATGAGGTCGGCCACTGGCTGCGCAATCCCGGCACCAAGGTCTTCGATCACATCGACCGCACCTATGCGCTCACCCTGCCGCAGGCGCAGCAGGACGAAGCGCAATATGGCCGCACGCTCGGGCGGCTCTATTCGATGATGGGCGGCGGCAGCGTGGTGACGGAGCATGACGCGACGGCGTGGATATCACGGCTGCGCCGGCACACGCCGATGAAGCTCGGGTGGATGTATGTGCACCGTCTGCATTTTCGCTGGAGCCCAGCCGACGTCTCGCCGCGCCAGAAGCGGCTGCTCGCGGCCGGGGCCCTGCCGAAGTCGGCCTGAGCTCAGGCCCGCCCGCGCTCGCTGGCGCGCGGCTTGACCCGGTGCTCGACGAAGTTGCGCAGCTCGGTGACGCGCCGCTCGGTCTCCAGCACCTCGCGGTCGAGCCCATGGGCCCAGGCGAGATCCAGCCGGGCCGGTTCGGCATCGAGCGCGCGGAGATCGTCGAGCCAGCTGCGGGCCGTGTCCTCGTCCTTGCGGAAGCCTTCGGCGATCAGGGTCGGCACCAGGCCGCCGAGGATCGTGGCAACCTGCTTCAGCGAGAATTCGGGGTGGTACTGCACGCCCCAGAAACAGCCGCCACTATGCTTGATCTCGGCCGCCTGGACCTGGCTGTAGGCGTTGGAGGCGAGGATGGTCGTGCCGTGCGGCGGCAGGGCGACGGTGTCGAGATGGATCGCCGGAGCGTCGAAGGCGGCCGGGCGGGTCGCCAGCAGCGCGTGGTTCCGGCCCGCCTCGGTCGGCGTGATGCGGCGGGCGAAGCCTACCTCGCGGCCCTTAGGATTGGCGGTGACGGTGCCGCCGGCCGCGACCGAGCCGATCTGGATGCCCCAGCAGGAGCCGAAGCAGGGCGTGCCGCTGGCGTAGATCGCGCGCATCAGCTCGATCTGGCGGGTCACCGCCGGGTCGTCCTCGTAGATGTGCAGCGTCGAGCCGGTGAGGAAGATGCCGTCATAGGATTCGAGCCCTGCGCCGTCAGGCAGGTTCGCGCCCTCATCGGCCGGCAGGCAGATGTCGGAGATGATCTCGGGCGCGAAGGCCGCGATCTCGGCGGCGTAGGACTCGCCGAAAGCCTGGCCATAGGACGCCTTCGCCGCCTCGCGTTGCTCGCGGATATTGCCGTCGACGAAGAGCAGGCGCAGCGGGCGGGAGGCGGTCTCGATCATCAGGCGGGCTCCATGGGGGATGCGTCGGGCGATGGGCGGGTGTGCGCCGAATCTCATAGGAGGGTCCGGCTGCGCAAGGCTATTGCAGCAATCCTCCCATGCGACAGGGCGAGATCGTGCATCCCGACAGGACTTCGACGTTGAGCTGGCCGCGGGCAGCCTGGAACAACGCCTATCTGCTGATGATCGTCACCACGCTGATCTGGGGCGGCAATGCCGTCGCCAGCCGGCTCGCGGTCGACAACATCAGCCCGATGGCGCTGACGGCCTTCCGCTGGCTCGGCGTATGCCTGATTATGCCCTTCCTGATGCGGCGGCAGATCGTGGAGAACCAGCCGCAGATCAAGGCGCATTGGCTCTATATCGCCCTGCTTGGCATCACCGGCTTCACTGTCTTCAACACGCTGATGTATGTCGCCGCCTATTCGACCTCGGCGATCAATATCGGCATTCTGCAGGGATCGATCCCGATCTTCGTGCTGCTCGGCGCCTTCATCGCCTATCGCAGCCCGATCAGCCTGATGCAGGTGCTCGGTGTGCTGGTGACGCTGCTCGGCGTGGCCGTCACCGCGAGCCGCGGCGATATCCATGTGCTCGCCAATCTGCGCTTCGTTCCCGGCGACCTGCTGATGATCCTCGCCTGCGTCTTCTATGCCGGCTTCACGGTTGGGGTCCGCAACCGGCCGCCGATGCCGCAGCTCGTCTTCTTCACGGCTGCGGCCGCCTTCGCCTTCCTGTCCTCGTTGCCGCTGCTCGCCGTCGAGATCTCGCTCGGCCGGTTTCACGCGCCGACGCCGGCCGGCTGGGCCATTCTCGCCTTCACCGTGATCGCGCCTTCGATCCTGTCGCAGCTCTCCTTCATGCGGGCGATCGAGCTGATCGGGCCGGGCCGGGCCGGCGTCTTCGTCAACCTCGTGCCGGTCTTCGCGCCGATCCTCTCCGTGCTGATCATCGGCGAGCCCTTCGGCCTGTTCCACGCCGTCGCGCTGGTGCTGGTGCTGGGCGGGATCTTCATCGCCGAGAGGCTGGGGCGGTAGGGGTGCGTGAGGGCGTCATTCCCGGGCGGAGCGAAGCGCAGACCCGGGAATCTCTGGCCGGAAAGGCTCCGGAAGCCTGGGAACGTCCGGAGATGCTCGGGTCAAGCCCGAGCATGACGCTACAGTAACTCTCAGCGCAGCGCCGAGACCGCGAGCCGTGCCACCGCTGCCAGGGCCGCTTCCCGCTCCGCCGGTTCCGCGCGCGAGCCGGCGAGATAGGTCACGATGACGAAGCGCCGACCATCCGGCAGGGTGGCGATGCCGATGTCGTTGGTGGCGTGGTTGACGCCATCGGTGGTCAGCCCGGCGCCGGTGCGATGGGCGAGCTGGGAACCCGCCGGCAGGCCTGCCTTGATGCGCGCGCCGCCGATCTTCGTCTCGGTGATGATCTTCATCAGCAAGGCGTTGTGGGCGGGATCGCGCAGCCAGTTGCCCTGGGCGAGCGCCTCCAGGAAGGCTGCGCTCGCCTCCGGCGTCGAGGCGTCGCGCTTGTCGGTCAATGCATTGGCAAGGGAGGCAAGGCGATAGCGCGGCTTCAGCGCCTTGAGCTGAGCCAGGAAATGCTGCTCGTCGACGACCTCGTCCCAGCTGAAGCCCGGCAGGCCGTAGATCTCTGGCTGGAACTGGCGCTCGTAGCGATCGACCGAGAGGCCGGTGACGCCGCCGTCGCGCAGCATCTTCGTCACCACCTGCGGGCCGCCGATCTCACGCATCAGCAGGTCGGCGGCGGTGTTGTCGCTCTCGCCGGCCGCGAGCCGGATCAACTCGCGGAGCGGATAGTCGTTGCGCTCGCCCTTGAAGGTCTTGATGAGCGGGCTGTGGAAGAGCGAGAAATCCGTGCGGGTGACGGTGATTGGCTGGTCGAGCTTGAACTTCCCCGCCTCGACCTGTTGCAGCACCGCGACGGCTAGCGGCAGCTTGAAGACGCTTTGCATCGGGAAGGTCTCGGTGCCGCGATGCGACCAGCTCTTGCGGTCCTTCAGATCCAGCAGCGCGACGCCGAGGCGGCCTTCCGACTCCTTCTCGATCGCGGCGATGCCCTGGTCGAGCTTCGCCTTGTCCCAGTCCGCGAGGGCGGGCAGGGCGACAAGGCAAGCGAGCGCGGTGGCGACAAGACGAAGGCGGGCAGGCATGGCGGTCCTCGAAGGGAAGAGCATCACAGGGGACGGAGATTGCGGCGCCGTTACGGCGGCGAGCCCGACCGGACTCAGCTCATTAGTGTCGGCAGGGCTTGCGCCAGTTCATCGACGGCAACGCGGACCTTGAGCGGCAGCAAAGGGCTCTGCGGCCAGAGGGCATAGACATCATAGAGGAAGGAGGGTTGCTCGGGCAGGACGGCGACCAGCTCACCCTTCGCCAGTCGGTCGCGGATCAGCCAGGCCGGCAGCCAGGCGATGCCGAGCCCTGCGGCTGCTGCATCGGCCATGGCGGCGAGATCGTCGAGGCGAAGGCGCCCGCGCGGCGCGATTTCGAGCGGCGGCAGACCTGCGCGTGGGAACTGCCAGGGCCGCACCCAGCCCGAGCGGCCGTACAGGATTGCCTGATGCTGCGCGAGCTCGTCGAGCGCGGCGGGCGCGCCGTGTCGCTTGAGGTAGGCGGGAGCGGCACAGAGCAGCATCGGCTGGCGGGCGATGCGCTTTGCGACGATGCCGGCGCGATCCTCCAGCGTGCCGGTGCGGATTGCGAGGTCATGGCCCTGCTGCACCAGATCAGCGAGCGGATCGCCGAAGGACAGTTCCAGTTCGAGGCGCGGATGGCGCTGCGCGAGCGCATAAAGCACCGGCGCGACGCAGCGACGGCCGAAATGCGCCGGCATGGTCACGCGCAGGCGCCCGCTCGGCTCGCCGAGATGGTCGGCCGCCAGGGCTTCCGCCGCCGAGGCCTCGGCAAGAATGGTGCGGCAGCGGTCGTAATAGGCCCGGCCGAAATCGGTCAGGCTCTGCCGTCGCGTCGTCCGGTTGAGCAGCCTGACGCCCAGCCGCTCCTCCAGGAAGCGCACATGCTTACCGACCATCGGCGCCGAGATGTCGAGCGCCTCAGCCGCCGCGGCGAAGGAACCGAGATCGACTGCCCGGATGAAGGTTGCCATGCTGGTCAGGCGATCCATTTCGGAACCATTGGTTTCTGATCTGCGAAGCAAACTCAGCTTTATCGCGCCTTTGACAGCTCCGACAATCGCTTCATTCAAAATTGGTTGGAATGAAGTCATGGCCAGGGTTGTTCGTTTCTCGCAGCTGGGCGGGCCGGAGGTGCTGCGGATCGAGGATGTCGAGGTGCCGCTTCCGGGACCGGGCGAGATCCGCGTTCGGACGAAGGCGCTCGGCCTCAACCGGGCCGAGGCGCTGCTGCGCCAGGGCCGCTATATCGAGACGGCGGAGCCGCCCGCCGGGCTCGGGCTGGAGGCGGCGGGGATCGTCGAGAGCATCGGCGCGGGCGTGGCCGGGCTGGAACCGGGCGATGCTGTCGGCCTCATCCCGCCGCGCTCGATGCTGCGCTGGCCGCTGCATGGCGAATTGGTCTGCGTGCCGGCCGAGCTTGCGGTAAAGCACCCACGAGAACTCGGTTGGGAAGGCGCGGCGGCGCTGTGGATGGCCTATCTCACCGCCTATGGCGCACTGGTCGATCTGGCGGGGCTGAAGGCCGGAGAGAGCGTGGCGATCACCGCGGCGTCCAGCAGCGTCGGCCTCGCCGCGATCCAGATCGCCAACCGGATTGGTGCGCGAGCGATTGCGTTCACCCGCTCGGATGCCAAGCGCGCGGCGCTATTGGCACATGGCGCAGCGGCGGTCGTGACTCTGTCCGATGGCGAGGGACTGGCGGAACGGTTCGCGGCTGCGGCCGGTTCGTCCGGTCTCCGGGTCGTGCTGGACGCTGTCGGCGGGCCGATCTTCGAGCCGCTGACGGCGGCGATGGCGCCGGGCGGCATCCTGATCGAATACGGAGGCTTGAGCCCGTTGCCGACACCGTTCCCGCTGCCGGCGGTGTTGAGCAAGAGCCTGACGCTGCGGGGCTATCTCGTCCATGAGGTCACGGGCGATCCGGTCAAGCTCGCGGCGGCGAAGGACTTCATCCTCGCAGGTGTGGCGGATGGCGCCTTCCGGCCGGTGATCGCGAAAAGCTTTCCACTCGACGAGATCGTCGCGGCGCATCGCTATCTGGAATCGAACGCGCAGTTCGGGAAGATCGTGGTGACGGTCTGATCAGGCGCCGTCGGCGTCGTCGCAGAGCGCGAGCTCGACCGGGCAGCCCTCGATGCCGAAGCATTCGGGCAGGAGCTGCTTCAGCCGCTCGCGCAGGGCGTCGAGCGAGTCGGCCTCCGTGACGATGCCGAGATCGCCGGTGTCCATGGCGTACCAGAGGCCCGCCGCCTCGTCGCGGCGGACCTCGAACCGTATCGGCTCCAGCGGCGCCTCCGAACGGGAGGTGACGATGGCGCGCAGGGGATTGATCAAGATTTAAAACCTCAGGCGCCTGGCGCGCTTGACCATGGGGATCTCGTGGATCCGGGCCAATAGCTCATCCGAGATCGGCTCGTCCACTGCGACATAGCAGATCGCGTCGCCGCCCGGCTTGTCGCGGCCGAGCGAGAAGGTCGCGACATTGACGCCGGCAGCGCCCAAAAGCGAGCCGAACTGGCCGATGAAGCCCGGCTTGTCTGCGTTGCGGACATAGAGCATATGCGGCGCGAACTCGGCATCAACAGCGATGTCGCGGATCTCGACGATGCGCGGCTTGCCGTCCTGGAACACCGTGCCCGACGCGTGGCGCGGCATGTCCTCGGCATCCACCACAATGCGGATGACGCTTTCGAGGTTGCCGGCGACGTCCCGCGTCAGCTCCTCGACGACGATGCCCTTCTCCTTCGCGATCATGGCCGCGTTGACCATGTTGATCTCGGGCAGGAAGGGGCGCAGCACGCCGGTGATCGCGGCAGCCGAGATCGCCTTGAGGTTGAGGCTCGCGACCGCGCCCTCATACTCGATGCGGATGCCCTTGACCTTGGCCTCGGTGAGCTGGCCGAGGAAGGAGCCGAGCTTCTCGGCGAGCGCCACGAAGGGCTTGATGCGCGGGGCCTCTTCGGCGGAGATCGAGGGGAAGTTGACCGCATTGGTGATCGCGCCCTTGAGCAGGTAGTCGCTCATCTGCTCGGCGACCTGCAGGGCGACGTTCTCCTGCGCCTCATTGGTGCTCGCGCCGAGATGCGGCGTGCAGACCACGTTCTCCAGGCCGAAGAGCGGGTTCGTCTCGGCCGGCTCCTGCGAGAACACGTCGAAGGCGGCGCCCGCGACATGGCCGGACTTGATCAGCGCGGCGAGAGCCGCCTCGTCGACGAGGCCGCCGCGGGCGCAGTTGATGATGCGCACGCCCTTCTTGGTCTTGGCGAGGTTCTCGGCCGAGAGGATGTTCTTCGTCTTCTCGGTCATCGGGACATGGAGCGTGATGAAGTCGGCGCGCTTCAGCAGTTCCTCCAGCTCGACTTTCTCGACGCCGAGCTGAACGGCGCGCTCGGCCGAGAGATAGGGGTCGAAGGCGATGACACGCATCTTCAGGCCGATGCCGCGCTCGGCGACGATCGAGCCGATATTGCCGCAGCCGATGAGGCCGAGCACCTTGCCGGTGATCTCGACGCCCATGAAGCGGTTCTTCTCCCATTTTCCGGCCTGGGTGGAGAGGTCGGCGGAGGGGATCTGGCGGGCGAGCGCGAACATCATGGCGATGGCGTGCTCGGCGGTGGTGATCGAGTTGCCGAAGGGCGTGTTCATCACGATCACGCCGCGCGAGGTCGCGGCCGGGATCTCGACATTGTCGACGCCGATGCCGGCGCGGCCGATCACCTTCAGGTTCTTGGCCTCGTCGAGCAGCTTGGCGGTGACCTTGCTGGCCGAGCGGATGGCGAGGCCATCATACTCGCCGATCACGGCGGCGAGCTTGTCCTTGTCCTTGCCGAGCGTGGCATCGAAGGTCACGTCGATGCCACGATCCTTGAAGATCTGCACGGCGGCGGGGGAGAGGGCGTCGGAGATGAGGACGCGGGGTTTGGTGGTCATCGGGATAGCTCCGGCGGCGCCGCGCTGCACGGGGAGCGTTTCGGCGCGTGAAAGGGGGGGCGCGGCTCTCCTTCTCCCCTCGGGGGAGAAGGTGGCTCGGCGAAGCCGAGACGGATGAGGGCTGCGCGGATCGAAAACGTTAGGCGGGCAGGGCTAGCGACGTATGCCGCGTTGCCCTCACCCCAACCCTCTCCCCCGAGGGGAGAGGGGCGCGTCGCGGACGGCCCGATCAGGCCGCCTTCTTCAACCCCGCCTTGGCCTCGGCGAAGGCGTATTCGATCCAGGGCAGCAGCGCCTTGACGTCGCGCGCCTGCACGGTCGCGCCGCACCAGATGCGCAAGCCGGGAGGGGCGTCGCGGTAATGGCCGAGATCGTAGCCGGCGCCAGCCTTCTCGATGATTCCAGCCACCTGCTTGGCGAAGGCTGCCTGGGCCTCGGCCGAGAGCGCGGTCACCGCCGGATCGGTGAACTTCAGGCACACGCTCGTGTTGGAGCGCGTCTTCGGCTTCACGGCGAGGAAGTCGATCCAGTCGTTCTCGCGCACGAACTTGGCGATGGCGCGGGCATTGGCGTCGGCGCGCTTCACCAACCCGTCCAACCCGCCGACCTTCTGCGCCCATTGCAGCGCGTCGATGTAGTCCTCGACCGCGAGCATGGAGGGGGTGTTGATCGTTTCGCCGGTGAAGATGCCCTCGATCAGCTTGCCGCCGGAGGTCATGCGGAAGATCTTCGGCAGCGGCCAGGCCGGCTTGTAGGTGGTGAGCCGCTCGACCGCGCGGGGCGAGAGCACGATCATGCCATGCGCGGCCTCGCCGCCGAGCACCTTCTGCCAGGAGAAGGTGACGACATCGAGCTTTGGCCAGTCGAGACGCTGGGCGAAGGCGGCGGAGGTGGCGTCGCAGATGGTCAGCCCCTCGCGGTCATCCGCGATCCAGCTCGCATCGGCCACGCGCACGCCGGAGGTGGTGCCGTTCCAGGTGAAGACGACGTCGCGGTTCTTGCTGTCGACCTTCTTCAGGTTCGGCAGCTCGCCATAGGGCGCCTCGAAGGTGCGGACATCGGCGAGCTTGAGCTGCTTGACGACATCGGTGACCCAGCCGGCGCCAAAACTCTCCCAGCTCAGCATGTCGACGCCGCGGGCGCCGAGCAGGCTCCACAGCGCCATCTCGACGGCGCCGGTGTCGGAGGCCGGCACGATGCCGATGCGGTAATCGGCCGGGACCTGCAGCACCTCGCGCGTCAGGTCGATCGCGAGCTTGAGCTTGTCCTTGCCGATCTTGGCGCGGTGCGAGCGGCCGAGCGGGGCGTCAGAGAGGGCTTTGAGGTTCCAGCCGGGGCGCTTGGCGCAGGGGCCGGACGAGAAATTCGGCACGCGCGGGCGCGTGCTCGGTGCGGTATTCGCCATCGATGTCTCCATCCTTACAGATGGGCGCGCCCCGTTGGGGGGGCGTGTCCCGTCGATGGGGGTAGGCTTGGTGGGGTGGGGAGTCAAGAGATGGCCCCTTTAAGGGGAGTTGTACTAGGGATTCGCCGACGGTTTTTGTTTGCTGGCGACCGATTCTGGCGGGCATACTCTCTGCTCGACAAAATCGGCGAGATAGCAACTCGACCGAAATTGCGAGCAATCGGGCGGGGGGAAGCTGCGTGTCAAAAACGGTTAAAAGGTCGGCGATCACTTTCGGAGAGATCGATGCAAAGAATGCGCTAATCACGCGCGATAAGGAAGCGCGCAGGCTTTTTCTGGAGGCTTTTGTTCTGCCTTCGAGCGTGGATATGAATGCCATTTTGCGAGGGGATAAATTCCTAATCTACGGAGCAAAAGGCTCGGGTAAGACCGCTCTTCTTAGGTATGTTATGGAAGAGCAGGATAAGAATAATAATGCTTCGAAATTTATCATTTTTAATGAAGATATTACTGAACAGGAATTCAATAAAATTGGAGAGAAGATCGATTTTGATACTGTTCTAAAGCCAGATATTTTTGATAATCTCAATGTAAGAAGTATGTGGGATATTTTTATTATCGGGAAGATATGCGATATGCTTTCTGATAGAACAGATATATTCGATGATTCCGGTAAAAGTAATAAACTTAGGAATATAATTGCAGAGGCTTTCGAATCAAAAAGCAAAACTGGCCTCGATAAGCTTCTTAAAAAGATTAAGAATGGAAGCATACGATTGTCTGCGGGAGCGAAAGATTACGCAGAATTAGAAGCCATTATTAATTTCGAAAATGATGATGGCACTATTGATGTGAATTATAGTCTTTTTTCAGACATGATAACAAAAAAGATATGCAACTTTGATTATGCTGAAGACGTTAGATTTAACGTATTTATAGATGAGCTAAATTTGGCTATGTTGGCTCAGAAACAACATAAGAAAGATAGTATACTTATCAGGGATCTTATTGTATCAGTTGGCAGGTTAAATCGAATTTTTACAGAAAAGAATGTGCCGATCTACATATATGCTGCCGTGAGAGTTGAGGTCGCTAAGGCACTAAACGCGTCTCGAAACGAAATAGATAAGTATCTTATTGATAAAGGTCAGCTTATGCAGTGGCATAACGGCTTTGAGGTCGAGAATTATCCTATATTCGAAATCATTGAGCAAAGAGTTTCGACGATTGAATCAAACTTGATTGGAATATCTAATGATGCCAATTCGATCTGGTCTAATTACTTTAATCGCGATATATTTAATATAAGCCCAAAACGCTTCATTAGTGAGGTAACATGGTGCAATCCGAGAGATATTGTTAATCTGTTTAATTTGGCTTCGAAATCGCACATGTCTCACCCTAGATACGATTCTGATGTGTTCGCTGGTGTGGCTCATCAATACTCAGAATTGGTATGGAGTGAGCGAGCGGAAGAGCTTAATGCGGACCACTCGATGACGGTAGTCAACAATATTAAGAAGCTTATGTCTGGATTTTATAATTATTTCAATGTCGGAACTCTAACTAAACATGCTGAGAACGTGGCTCAGTCAAATCAAATTATCGCGCAAATCATAAACACTACGGGCATCGAACGAATTTGCCGCGACATGTATTATGTTGGTATATTGGGGCAAGCTGTTATCAATAGCTATAGTAGAGATAATTATAATAGAAAAATACCAGAAGATATGAATGCAATATGGTTCTATAGGGACAATATCGAATTTGATAACAAAAAATGGATGATAGTTCACAGGGCATTGCTTCCTTGCTTGCAGATGGGGGCTTGGAGAGCGGAAATGTTTGGCTTGGATAGTCGCATCCGCTAGTGAATACGCCGGTTTTACCTCGAAGCCGCCGGTTCGTTATGCGCCGCTGAGGCCCCTGCAAAATTGCATGTGCCCTCACCCCTACCCCTTGTGTGTAGAGGAGAAGCGAGCCTTGTTTGCGGGGCTCGCGGAGTCTCCGCGGCGAGCCCGCCCCTGCCCGTGGTGGTCGAGACCGTGGGAGAGCCGAGGGCCGCCGCGGAGCGTCATTCAC